>QWCN01007000.1_pt1 | contig 14652 bp, 10 predicted proteins | sample 1972711 | NCBI WGS metagenome assembly QWCN01 (sample SAMN09866707, study PRJNA288562) | Human gut metagenome isolate term1_stool, whole genome shotgun sequencing... | isolation source: gut | host: Homo sapiens | place: USA: California | reverse complement strand
TGTGCACATGGTGCGCCGCCTGTTCCCGGCGTTCATCTCCGGCGTGCTCCTCTCGGCCATTCTGGCCGCGGCCATGAGCACGGCCGACTCCCAGCTGCTGGCGAGCAGCAGCGCCTTCGCGTCCGATATCTATAAGCCGGTCATCCGCAAGGACGCCACCGACCACGAGATGCAGTGGGCGGGCCGCATCATCGTCATCCTCATCTCCGTCGTCGCGTTCTTCATCGCGGCCGATCCGAACTGCGGCGGCATCATGGCGCTCGTCGAGTGCGCATGGGCGGGCTTCGGCTCCGCGTTCGGCCCGGTCATCCTGCTCTCGCTCTACTGGCGCCGCCTGACGTACTCCGGCGCGGTCGCGGGCGTGTGCGTTGGCTTCGTGGTCGACGCCGTGTGGTATGCGTTCCTGTCCTCGAGCACCGGCCTGTATGAGATCATCCCCGGCTTCCTGTGCGGCCTGATCGCGGCGGTCGTCGTGTCGCTGTGCAGCAAGGCCCCGTCGAAGGAGGTCACCGACCTGTTCGACCGCGCCTTCGAGCCCACGGACTGAACATGCAATCGTTCCCAAAGAGCCGCCCCTCTCCGGAGGGGCGGCTCTTGCACATTTTCGCCGAAATGTCCTGCGTGATACTTGACAGAAGCGCGCAGGACCTGTATTATCTAATGGTAAAAGGAAACGGTATTAGTGAAATATCCATTTTTCACCCGGCCCCGGCCGGAGAAACGGAGCGAACCCTCATGGATTTTTTTGAACAGGTCGCGCGCGAACAGGTGCGCGCAATGATCCTCAACCACGCGCGCCGCGAGGACCTCAGCCAGGTCTTTTCGCAGGGTGAGATGCGCCTGCTCGGCTGCCTCAACGCCGGGGCCGACGGCCGCACGGCCGGCGAGCTGAGCACGCTGCTCGACCTGAGCACGGCGCGCATCGCGGCCATGCTCAACAATCTCGAGCGCAAGGGCGCCATCACCCGCGCACGCGACACGGCCGACCGGCGGCGCGTCGTCGTGCGCCTGACCGAGCAGGGCAGAAACGAGGTGCAGACGTCGTTCAACGAGGCGGTCGCGTGCCTGTCGGAGGTCTACCGCCGTATGGGCGAGGCGGACACGCGCGAGCTGCTGCGCCTGAGCGATCGGGCGGGAGAAATCGCCCAGCAGATCTATGAAGAGCAGAAGGAGGACACGCCATGCGGGTGCTGAAATACCTGCGCGGGCACATTCCGGCCGTGGCGCTGATCGTACTGCTGCTCGCGGCGCAGTCGTTTTGCGAGCTGTCGCTGCCGGCGTACACGAGCCGTATCGTGGACACCGGCATCCAGAGCGGCGGCATCGAATACGCAGCGCCCCTCGCGCTCACGGACAAGACCATGGACGGCGTGCGCCTGTTTTTGTCGGACGACGACGCTGCCGCGGTCAGCGCCGCCTACACGGAGGATAACGGCGTCTGGACACTCAACGACACGGCGCAGCTGCCGGAGCTGGAGGGCATCTTCATCCGGCCGCTGGTCATGTATGCGCGTCTGTCGGAGCAGGGGGCGAACACCGTGCTCGCCCTGCGGCAGCAGATGCAGGGCGGCCTCATCACGCACGAGGAGATCCTCGCGCGCGGCGAGGAGGCCCTCAGCGGCATGGGCACGCTCACCGACAGCGTCCTGCGCAGCGCGGCCGTGCAGTTTCTCAAGACGGAGTACGCCGTCGCGGGGCTGAACGTGGACCACATCCGCAACAGCTATCTGCTGCGCACCGGCGGGAAAATGCTCCTGCTCACGCTCGGCATGATCGCAGCGGCCGTGCTCTGCAACTTTGTCGGCGCGCGGATGTCCGCCGCCATCGGGCGCGACCTGCGCGCGCAGGTGTTCCGCAAGGTGCTGTCGTTCTCGTCCGCCGAGATGGACAAGTTCTCGACGGCCTCGCTCATCACGCGCAGCACGAACGACGTCATGCAGATCCAGGCGGTGTGCGTGCTGATCGTGCGCGTCGTACTCTATGCGCCGATCATCGGCCTCGGCGGCATCGTCATGGTCGCGCGCACGAAGACCGGCCTCGGCTGGATCATCGCGCTGGCCGTCGCGGCGATGCTGCTGCTCGTCGGCGTGTTGATGAAAGTCGCCATGCCGCAGTTTCGCACCATGCAGCAGCGCGTGGACGATGTCAACCTCGTCAGCCGCGAGGTGCTGACCGGCCTGCCGGTCATCCGCGCGTTCCACCGCGAGCGGCACGAGGAGGAACGCTTCGGCGCTGCGAGCGCGGCGCTCCGGGACACGCAGCTGTTCGTCAACCGGACCATGGCGTTCATGGGCCCGGTCATGACGCTCATCATGTACGGCGTCACGGTCATGATCGAGTGGTTCGGCGCGAAAAGCATCAACGCCGGCAACATGCAGATCGGCAACATGATCGCCTTTTCGACCTATGCGTCGCTCATCATCATGGCCTTCATGATGATCACGATCGTGGCGGTGCTCCTGCCGCGCGCCGAGGTATCGGCCACGCGCGTGGACGAAATTCTGCGCACACGCGCAAGCGTGCGCGACCCGCGCAGCCCCGAGCCCGCGCCCGCGGACGCGACCGTCACGTTCGACCATGTGTCGTTCCGCTATCCCGGTGCGGAGGACGATGTACTGCACAACATCAGCTTCACGGCGCGGCCCGGCGAGGTCACGGCCATCGTCGGCTCGACCGGCTGCGGCAAGTCGACACTGCTGAACCTCATCCCGCGCTTTTATGATGCGACCGGCGGCACGGTCAGCATCGGCGGCGTGAACGTGCGCCGCCTGCCCCAGACCGGCCTGCGCGCCATGCTCGGCTACGTGCCGCAAAAGGGCGTGCTCTTCACGGGCGACATTCTCTCGAACCTCGAGTTCGCCGGCGACGTCTCGGAGGCCGACGCCATCCGCGCCGCCGCCACGGCGCAGGCCGAGGACTTCATCTGGTCGCGGCCGCACCACTTCCTCACGCCGGTGGCGCAGGGCGGGGCGAACGTGTCCGGCGGACAGCGGCAGCGCCTGTCCATCGCGCGCGCCATCGCCAAGCACCCGCAGGTGTACCTGTTTGACGACAGCTTCTCCGCGCTCGACTATCAGACGGACGCCGCGCTGCGTCAGGCGCTGGCCAAACAGACGCACGACGCCACGGTCATCATCGTGGCGCAGCGCCTGAGCACCATCCTGCACGCGGACCAGATCCTCGTGCTCGACGGCGGGCGCATCGTCGGCTGCGGCACGCACAGCACGCTGCTGCGCAGCTGCGAAACTTACCGCGAGATCGCGCTCAGCCAGCTCAGCGCCGCGGAACTCGGAGAGGAGGGCTGACCATGGCGGGCCACAGACGCGGACCGGGCCGCATCCCGGAAAAACCGAAAAACTTCAAGGGCACGATCGGGCAGCTCTTCCGCTATCTCGGGCGCTACCGGCTGGGGCTTGCGCTCGTGCTCGTGCTCGCGCTGGCGAGCACGGCCTTTGGCATCGTCGGGCCGAAGATCCTCTCGACGGCCACGACGGAGCTGGCCACCGGCCTCGGGCGCAAGCTCTCGGGCCTCGGCGGCATCGACTTCGGCAAGATCGGCAAGATCCTGCTGACGGTGCTCGCGCTCTATCTCGTCAGCGCGGCGTGCAGCTTCTTCCAGTCGTGGATCCTTGCCGGCATCACGCAGAAGCTCGCCTATCGCCTGCGCGGCGAGATCAGCAGCAAGATCCACCGCATGCCCATGCGCTACTTTGAGCGCAACACCGTCGGCGACGTGCTCTCGCGCATCACCAACGACGTCGACACCATGTCCTCCGGCATGGCGCAGTCGGCCACGCAGCTGGTCACGAACGTCACGCTGCTCATCGGCGTGCTGGTCATGATGCTGCGCATCAGCTGGCTCATGACGCTCATCGCGCTCATCATGCTGCCGGTCACGGGCGTGCTCACGAGCCGCATCGTCAAGCGCAGCCAGCGCTACTTCGTCGCCCAGCAGAAAAACCTCGGCGACATCAACGGCAAGGTCGAGGAGACCTACGCCGGGCACAACGTTGTCTGCGCCTTCAACCGCGAGGGCGCGACGCAAAAGGAGTTTGACGCCATCAACGCGCGGCTCTACCGCTCGGCGTGGAAGAGCCAGTTTTTGTCCGGCCTCATGTCGCCCGTGACGACGTTTGTCAGCAAGCTCGGCTACGTGTGCGTGGTCGTGCTCGGCGGCTCGCTCGCCGCGCACGGCACCATCACGATCGGCGACATTCAGGCATTCATCAGCTACATGTCGAGCTTCACGCAGCCGATCACGCAGCTGGCGCAGATCAGCACCCAGCTGCAGACCATGGCGGCTGCGGCCGAGCGCGTGTTCGCCTTCCTTGCCGAGCCCGAGGAGCCGGCCGACCCTGCCCTGCCCGCCCCGGCGGACCATATCCGCGGCGACGTGTCGTTCCGGCACGTGCGCTTCGGCTACGATCCCGAGCAGCCGGTCATCCACGACTGGAGCTGCGACGTGCCGGCGGGCGAGACCGTCGCCATCGTCGGCCCGACCGGCGCCGGCAAGACCACGATGGTCAAGCTGCTCATGCGCTTTTACGATGTGGACGCCGGCGCCATCCTCGTCGACGGGCGCGACGTGCGCGACTATGCGCGCGGCGACCTGCGGCGCGCCTTCGGCATGGTGCTGCAGGACACGTGGCTCTTTAAGGGCACCATCATGGAAAACATCCGCTACGGCCGCCCCGAGGCGACGGACGCCGAGGTCATCGCGGCCGCGAAGGCCGCGCGCGCCGACGCCTTCATCCGCACGCTGCCCGGCGGCTACCAGATGGAGCTCAATGAGGAGGCGACGAACGTCTCCCAGGGGCAAAAGCAGCTGCTGACCATCGCGCGCGCCGTGCTGGCCAACGCCCCCATCCTCATCCTCGACGAGGCGACCAGCTCGGTCGACACCCGCACCGAGCAGCTCATTCAGGAGGCGATGGACCACCTCATGCGCGGCCGCACGAGCTTTGTCATCGCGCACCGCCTGAGCACCATCCGCAATGCCGACTGCATCCTCGTCATGTGCGACGGCAGCATCGTCGAGCAGGGCACGCACAGCGAACTGCTCGCGCGCGGCGGGTTCTATGCCGCGCTCTACAACAGCCAGTTCGAGGACGTGGTCGCGTAAAGCGGCGGCATCCGGATAGCAAAAAACCGCGCAGGAATCTTGATTCCTGCGCGGTTTTGCTGTTTTCGGCGCTTATGCGTTCCAGGCCTTCGTCTGCGCACGCAGCCAGTCGGCCCACGGCTCGATGCCCTCGCCCTTGAGCGCGGAGATTGGGAACACCTGAATGTTCGGGTTGAGCTTCTTGACGCGCTCGACGCACTTGTCGAGATCGAAGTTGAAGTACGGCGCGACATCGATCTTGTTGACGAGCAGCACGTCGCAGATCGAGAACATGAGCGGGTACTTCAGCGGCTTGTCGTCGCCCTCCGGCACGGAGAGGATCATGGCGTTTTTCACGGCGCCGGTGTCAAACTCCGCCGGGCAGACGAGGTTGCCGACGTTCTCGAGGATGGCGAGGTCGATGTTCTCGGTGCCGAGGCCCTCGAGGCCCTGGCGCGTCATGCCCGCGTCGAGGTGGCACATGCCGCCGGTGTGCAGCTGGATGACCTTTGCGCCGCTGGTGGAGATGGTCGCAGCGTCGACGTCGGAGTCGATGTCGGCCTCCATGACGCCGATGCGCAGATCGTCCTTCAGGGCGTTGATGGTCGCCATGAGGGTCGTGGTCTTGCCGCTGCCGGGTGAGGACATGAGGTTGAGCAGGAAGGTGTGGTTGCGCTTGAGCTCTTCGCGCAGCAGATCTGCCTGCCGGTCGTTGTTTTCAAAAACGCTCTTTTTGATTTCGAGCACGCGGAATGCATCCATGATATTACCTCCAGAATTTCAGCGTGTTTTTCTATGCCAAAATTATAGCAGTCCCGCCGCGGATTTGCAACCTTTTTGCCGCAGAGCCGAAAAACTGTGCCGCCGCTCAGGGCTCGGCCGCCACGATGCGCCAGTGCCCGTCGGCGCACAGCGCGAAAACGACCGCCTCGTCTCCGCAGTAATTGTCCGCGCTGCCGTAAAGCTCCAGAGACGTCTGATAGCACTTGCCGCCGTACTGCGCGTCGAGTGATTCATCGCGCGTGAGCGCCTCCTGCCGGTCGACCCGGTAGCGGACATAGCCCTTGCTGCCCTGCTGCCAGTAGAGCTTGCCGTCGACCTCCTGCAGGCTGTCGCCAAAGTGGCGCTGCTCCATGAGCGCGTCGCTCAGGTACTGCTGCACATGGCGGCGCAGCTCGCTCAGAGAGCCGTAGTTCGTCACCGGATACCATTCGCCGGCGCCGTCAAAGCCGCCCGGCAGCGGCGCGGAGCTGTCATACTCCACCCCGTAATTGCCGTTGACGAGCTCCTTGTAGCAGCGGACGATGTCGTCCACATCCGGAATGTCGCCGAGGGTCTGCGGCTCCGGGGCCTCGGTGGCCGCCGCGGTCTGGACCGGCGCGGTGGGCTTGGTGCCAGCCGTCTGCTTCTCGCTCCGGCCGCAGCCGCACAGGAGCGCAGAGAGCATGTAAACCGCCAGCAAACATGTGATCTGTCGTTTCATGCAGAAACCTCCCCAATTTGATTGTAAGCACAGTTTACCATATCTGGAGATGCATTACCAGCTTTTTCCCACAACGGCCGCGCGGGGATTGCCAATGCGGGGCAGTTCGGGTATAATAGTTTAATATTGTATGAAATGCCAACCAAGGAGGCGAGGATATGCCCCACCATTCCGGCGCCGAGCTGCCGGGCGCGCAGGCGCTGCGCCAGATGGCCGCGCAGAGCGACAGCCGCGGCCTGTTTTCTGACCGGGCGCCCGACCCAGCCTATGCCGGCCTGTTTTTGAACCGCGAGCTGAGCTGGCTCGCCTTCGACCGCCGCGTGCTGGCCGAGGCGGCCGACGAGACGCTGCCGGTCTACGAGCGGCTGAAGTTTCTGTCCATCTACTGCTCGAATCTCGATGAATTTTACATGGTGCGCGTCGGCGGGCTGCTCGACCGGGCGCTGCTGCAGCCGTGGCACACGGAGACCGTCACGGGGCTCACGCCGCGCGAGCAGCTGCGCGCGATCTATGACGAGACGGCGCGGCAGCAGAAGGACTTTGCCGCGCTCTGGCGCAAGGTGACGGCGGCGCTGGCAAAGCAGCGCGTGGAGATTCTGGACTTCGACCGGCTCGACGAGGCGGACGAGGTGCTGCTGCGGCGGCGGTTTGACGCGCTGCGCCCGCTGCTGAGCCCGCAGGTGCTCGACGCGGAGCACCCACTGCCGTTTCTGCGCAACCGCGAGCAGTACGTGCTCGTGCGCTTTGCGGGCAAGCGCGGCGGCGCGGGGCTGGTGCCGACGACGCAGCTGCCGAAGTTTTTTAAGCTCACGGTCGACGGCGTGCAGAAGCTTGCGCTCACGGCGCCGCTGGTGGCGCACTTTGCGCCCCTGCTCTTCGGCGAGCGGCGCGTGCGCGAGACGGCCATCGTGCGCGTGACGCGCAACGCCGACATCTCCGTGCGCGACATCATGGACGGGTGCGACGCGGACCTGCGCGCCGTGATGGAGCGGCTGCTGCGGCGGCGCCGCCGGCTCGAGCCGGTGCGCGCGCAGGTGCAGGGCCGCATCTCGGACGAGATGCGCGCGCTCGTGCGCGAGCTGCTCGGGCTGCCGAAGCGGCAGCTGTTCGTGACGAGCGCGCCGACGGACCTGTCGTTCGTACTCACGATGCCGGGGGAATTCGACCTCACGGGGCTGACGTACAATGAGGTACCGCCGGCCAAAAACGTGGCGCTGCAAAAGGGCGACTACTTTGCCTATCTCGCGCAGCACGACCTGCTGCTTGCGCTGCCGTACCAGAGCATCAACCCGTTTGTTGACCTGCTGTACGAGGCGGCGGACGACCCGGACGTCGTGTCGATCAAGATCACGCTCTACCGGCTCGCCGGCAGCAGCCGCATCGCGGCGGCGCTGGCCTACGCGGCCGAGCACGGCAAGCAGGTACAGTGCCTGCTCGAGCTGCGCGCCCGCTTTGACGAGCAGAGCAACATCGACTATTCGCGCATGCTTGAGGACGCGGGGTGCAACATTCTCTACGGCCTGACGAAATACAAGGTGCACACGAAGCTGTGCCTCATCACGCGGCGGTGCCCAGGCGGCATCTGCTACTACACGCAGGTCGGCACCGGCAACTACAACGAGAAGACCGCCGAGCAGTACACCGACCTCATGCTCCTGACGAGCGACCCGGCCATCGGGCGCGACGCGGCGAAAACGTTCGACCGGCTCGCGCGCGGCAAGACCGTCGGCGAGACGGAGGCGCTCTGGCTCGCGCCGGAAGGGTACAAGCCGCAGCTGCTGGCACACATCGAGGCGCAGACGCGCCTCGGCCCCAAGGGCTACATCGGCATCAAGGTCAACTCCATGAACGACGCGGACGTCATGGCGCGGCTCGTGCGCGCGAGCGAGGCGGGCACGGAGGTGGAGCTGTTCGTGCGCGGCATCTGCTGCCTGCGGCCGGGCGTGCCCGGGCGGACGGAGCACATCTCGGTGCGCAGCATCATCGGGCGGTATCTCGAGCACGAGCGCATTTTCGTCTTTGGCCGCGGGGAAGCGCAGGAGGTGTTCATCGGCTCGGGCGACCTGCTCGAGCGCAACACCATGCGCCGGATCGAGGCCTTCACCGCCGTGACCGACCCGAACGCGCGCGCCGAGGTGCTCGAGGTGCTCAGCGCCATGCGGCGCGACAACCGGCAGGCGTGGATCATGCAGCCGGACGGCAGCTATCTCCGTCCCGAGCCCGCGGGCGAGCCGTTCGTGAGCCAGACGTACCTGCACACGTACTTCGCCGGGCGCACCGTCACAAAATCCGCGCCCTCTGCCCCGCCCCGGCCGCAAAAAAAGCTGCCGTGGTGGCGGCGGCTGTGGATCTGGCTGTGGAACAACTGACGAAAAAACCGGAATTTGGTCTTGACAAGCGCGCAAAAGCGCGTATAATGTGCTTTACAATTTAACAGCCTTATCAAGAGTGGCGGAGGGACCGGCCCTGTGAAGCCCGACAACCTGCAGAGACCTGCAAGGTGCCAAATCCGGCGGTGCAAATCGAGAGATGAGGATCTTCGCCTTTTCCAAGCGCTCCGTCGGCTGTCGGGGCGCTTGTTTCTTTGCCCCGGCACAACAGAAAGCGAGGAATTTACCCAATGGCTCATCATCTTTTTACATCCGAATCCGTCACGGAGGGACATCCCGACAAGATCTGCGACCAGGTGTCCGACGCGATCCTCGACGCCATTCTGGCTCAGGACCCGAACGGCCGCGTCGCCTGCGAGTGCACGGTCACGACCGGCGTCGTGAACGTCATGGGCGAGATCACGACCGACTGCTACGTGGACATCCCGAAGGTCGTGCGCCAGACCGTGCGCGAGATCGGCTACGACCGCGCGAAGTACGGCTTTGACTGCGAGACCTGCGCCGTCATCACGAACATCGACGAGCAGAGCGCGGACATTGCCCTCGGCGTGGACCAGTCGCTCGAGAGCAAGGAGACCGGCGACAGCGCGCTCGACAACGGCGCGGGCGACCAGGGCATGATGTTCGGCTTCGCCTGCGACGAGACGCCGGAGCTCATGCCGCTGCCCATCTCGCTTGCCCACAAGCTGGCCAAGCGCCTGACCGCCGTGCGCAAGCAGGGGCTGGTGGACTATCTGCGGCCCGACGGCAAGACGCAGGTCACGGTCGAGTACGACGAGCAAAACCGCCCCGTGCACGTGCACACCGTCGTGCTCAGCACGCAGCACGCGCCGGAAGTGGACATGGCCCAGCTGCGCGCGGACATGATCGAGCTCGTCCAGCGCCCCGCACGGCGGCGGCGCGTTCTCCGGCAAGGACCCGACGAAGGTCGACCGCAGCGCCGCCTACGCCGCGCGCTACGTGGCCAAGAACATCGTGGCGGCAGGGCTTGCCCGCCGCTGCCTCGTGCAGCTTGCATATGCCATCGGCGTGGCCGAGCCTGTGAGCGTGCTCGTCGATACGCAGGGCACCGGCACCGTGCCGGACGCACAGATCGCCGCTGCCGTGCAGCAGGTGTTCGACCTGCGGCCAACGGCCATCATCCGTGACCTCGACCTGCGCCGCCCGATTTACCGGCAGCTTGCCGCCTACGGCCACATGGGCCGTGAGGAGCTCGGCGTCCGCTGGGAGGACACCGACCGCACCGACGCCCTGCGCGCCGCCGTCGCCGAGACGAACGCGTGATTCAAACCTCATGAAAAACCTCCGCAGCTTCGGCTGCGGAGGTTTTTCATGTTCATTCGAGAACCGGCGCAGCGGTGCTCTATGGGCATATGCTCAATAATACGAATGTCCCCAGGTGGTGGTCTCGTAATCTGCGAGGAAGTCGGCGTTCGCGCGCTCGGTCGGCGTGAGCGAATTGTTATCGAACGACGCGCCGGGCACCGTGCCGTGATACCAGCTCTGCGCCTCGAAATAGGCCGCGATCTGCGGCGTCTGGAAAATGCGGCCGTGGCGCGCAAAAATTTCATTGCGGGCAAGGCAGCACTGCTCCCACGTGAGGTCCGCCACGTCCGCCTGCGTGAGCCGGCGTGCAGCGCTCTCCGGCAGGATGTAGCTGCCGGCGGAAGGCGTCGGCGTGGGGCTCGGCGTCGGGGTGGGCGTGGGTGTCGGCGTCGGGGCAGCGGACGGCTCCGCCGTCGCCGTCACGGAAGGGGTCACGGCCGCGGCCGGATCCTTCGGCTTGGGCTTGACATTGAGCGCGATGAGCAGCACGATCAGCGCCACGCCGAGGGCGGCAAAGATCGCGATGAGCAGCGCCTTGCTGCGCGGCGCGTCCTGAGCCTCCGGCGCGGGCTCGTAAGGCACATCGTCCTCCCAGCCGGGTACCGGCGGGTCGTCGGCCCATGAATCGTCCGGCGGCTCGGTTTCATCGTCCCAATCGTCGGCGGGGGCGTCCTGCCAGCCGGAGGCGGCATCCTCCCCGTGCCGGTCATCCGGCGGCGCGGAGTCGTCCTGCCAGCCGTCTGATGGGATATTTTCGTCCTGTAATTCTTCCGGCGGCGCCTGCTCGGCCCCGCAGTAGGGGCACCAGCGCGCATCGTCCGGGATGTCTCGTCCGCAGTAGGCACACTGCATTGGCTTCACCTGCCCTTTCACACACACAAATCGTTTTCCTCAAGATACCATATTTCCGGCCATACCGCAAGGATAAAAAATGTCCCCCGGTGTTCGCCGGGGGACAAAAGAAACGCTGTTAACCCGCGATGCGCTTGGCGCCCACGTAGTTTTTCAGGTAGTAGCTCGAGCTCAGGTCGCTGATGACGACGCAGCCTGCGCCGGAGCTGCTGTGGATGAACTGGCCGCTGCCGATGTAGATACCGACGTGGCCGATGCTGGAGCTGTTGCTCGCAAAGAACACCAGGTCGCCGAGCTGGAGGTTGGCCTTCTCGACATAGGTGCCGTTGTTGTTGTAGATGCTGCTGGCCACACGGCTCATGGAATAGCCGCAGAGCTTGTACACGTAGTTGACAAAGCCGGAGCAGTCAAAGCCCGAGGGGCTCATACCGCCGTAGACATACGGCGCGCCCATGTACTGCTTGGCCGTGGCGACGATGGTCTCGCCGATGGAGCCGCTGGGCGTGCTGCCGCCGCCGGTACTGCCGCCGTCCGACTTCGTGGTGGTGACATACGTGCTGTTGACATAGCCCTTGACGCCGTTGATGGTGACGGCCGTCCAGTTGCCGCTCGTGCCGGTGATGGTCAGCGGCGTGCCGTTGTTGTACGTGCCGAGGATGGAATAGTTCGTGCCGGCGCCGGAACGCAGACGCACGTCGTTGCCCTTGATGTAGCCGGTCTGGCTCGTAGAGCCGCCGCCGTTATCGGGCTTGGTCGTGGTCATGTAGTCCTTGCAGACATAGCCGTCCTTGCCGCTGTAACTGACCTTGTACCAGTTGCCGCTCTCGCCGGTGATGGTCATCTCGGTGCCGGTGTTGTACACGCCGAGGATGGAGCTGGTCGTGCTCGCACCCGAGCGCATGCGCACGCCGGTGCCCTTGATGTAGCCGGTCTTGCTGTCGGCCCCGCCGCCGGAGACGTAGTCCGAACGGATGTAGCCGCTCATGCCGCCGACGGTGACCTTCGACCAGCCGTTTTCCGTGCCGGTCACGGTCAGGGGCGTACCGTTCTGGTAGGTACCGAGGATGGAATAGTTCGTGCCCGGGCCGGAGCGCATGCGCACATCGCTGCCCTTGACCGAACCGTTGGAGCCGGCCGTGCTGCCGCCGTTGGACGTGACGCCCGAGAGCGAGACATAGTCCGAGTGGACATAGCCGGCGGTGCCGTTGTAGCTGACCTTGTACCAGGCGCCGCTGACGCCGGTGACCGTCATGGTCGTGCCGGAGTTGTAGGTGCCGAGGATGGAGCTGCTCGTGCTCGCACCGGAGCGCATGCGCACGTAGCTGCCGTCGATCGTTCCGGTGCCGAAGCTGGCATCCATGTCATTGGCGCGTTTGAGGTAATCGGAAGATATGTAGCCGACGGTGCCGTTATAGACCACCGTGGCCCAGCCGCCGCTCGACTGCGAGGACACCACAACGTGGGTGCCCGCCGGGAGCGTGGAGATAATGCCGTAATTTGTTCCGGCGCCCGTTCGGAAGTTGACGGCCGTCGTCGTGGTCGCGCCGCCGGCACTCGCCGCGGAAGCCGAAACGGCCAGCGTGAGCGCGAAGAGCGCGGAAACAACGGCTGTTTTCAGAAATCGTTTCGCCATAGAATCATCCTTTGCTTAGTTATTTGCGAGCGCGCGGTCCAGCCACACAGCCGCCACGTCCATGGCGTTGTAGAGGCCGTCCTTTTCTGTCTTTTTGACCACACGGTCGCGGGATTTCAGATCCGGGTCGGTGAGCTGAAGCTGCACGGAGACCCGCGTCGCCACGTCGAGGTCCTTGACCTTTTGCGTGTCGAGGATCTGCATCATAATGATGTACTTGTCGGCCATGCTGCCGTAATAGAGCAGGTTGTCTTTCCGGCGCAGCGGATGGCCTTTGTAGCACAGTTCGGTCGATTTTGCTGCCAATGAGATACACCTCCGATACCACTGTTTTCGAATTGTAACACATTTCAATCTTTTTGTCAACACCGTGCGCCCCGCGCTGTCGTTTCGGCGCGGGGACACGCGATGGGGCAAGCATTTGCGCGCGGCTCAGCCGGCGTCCGCATTGTCGCCGGTGCCCTGCGACTGGCCGGAGAAATTGCCGAAAATGCCGGTCGGCGCGCCGATGGTCGGCGTCGGGAAGCTCTTGGTCGGCAGGTCCTTATGGATCGGGTCCATGACGAGCTTCCAGATCTGGGTGGCGGGGTTGCCGGAGAAGTTCATATACTCGGGCATGTCGTAGCCGGTCCAGACGGCGGCCACGTAGTACGGCGTGAAGCCGACGAACCAGCGGTCGCAGTTATTGGTGGTCGTACCGGTCTTGCCGCCGACGGGCATGCCGGTCAGGCGGGCCTCGCCGCCGGTGCCGCTGTTGACGGCGTTGCAGAGCATGTCGGCCATGTTCCAGGCGGTGTTGGCCTTGAAGGCCACGATCGTGCGCGCGGGATTCTCGAGCACGACCTCGCCGCTGGGATCCTTGACGTAGGAATACGTGCGGCCGTAGGTGAACACGCCGTCATTGACGAAGGCGGAGTACGCCTGCGTCATCTCGCGGACGGTGATGCCGTGGGTGAGCTGGCCGAGGGCGAGCGGCGCATAGTCGCAGTCGGACTCGGCAAGGCTCGTGACACCGAGCTTGTCCTTGAGGAACTCATACGACGCGCGCGGCGTGAGCTTGTCGAGGATCTGCGCGGAGACGGTGTTGAGCGAGCGCTGCAGCGCCTCGCGGATGGTGACGACGCCGTAGTTGCCGCCGCCGGAGTTTTTCGGATACCAGCTCGTGCCGGTCAGCTTGATGTCCGGCGAATCATTGACCTGCGTGTACTGCGTGATGAGGCCGAGCTCCATGGCCGGGCCGTAGGTCGCGATCGGCTTGAGCGACGATCCGGGCGGGCGCTTGGACTGCGTGGCCCGGTTCGTGCCGAAGTTGATGGTCTTCTTGCCGGTGCCGCCGGACAGGCCCTTGATCTCGCCGGTGTAGGGGTCCATGACGGCGATGGCGGACTCGAACTGCTGGCCGGAGGCCGACGGGCGCTGCGGCATGTTGTCGAGGTCGGTATAGACATCGTCGATCGCCTGCTGGATGCTGGGATCGTAGCAGGAATAGACCTGATAGCCGCCGGAATAGAGCAGCGTGCGCGCCGTGTCGCGGCTGACGCCCTTCTGCTCGACGAGGTCGTTGAGCACGTCGTTGATGACGGCCTCGGCGTAGTAGCTGTAGATGGTCTGGGTGGCATCTTCGGACTCGCTGCGCACGAACACGAGCTCCTGCGCCACAGCCTCGTCGTACTGCTCCTTCGAGATGTAGCCCTGCTCGTACATCTGCTTGAGGATGGTCTCCTGCCGGGTCTTGTTGTTCTCGCGGCTGATGAAGGGGTCGTATTTTGAGGGGTTGTTCGTGATGCCGATGATGCTCGCGCACTCGGCGAGCGTGAGGTCCTTCGGCTCCTTGCCGAAGTAGGTCTCGGCGGCAGTGTAGACGCCG
>QWCN01004499.1_pt1 | contig 14715 bp, 10 predicted proteins | sample 1972711 | NCBI WGS metagenome assembly QWCN01 (sample SAMN09866707, study PRJNA288562) | Human gut metagenome isolate term1_stool, whole genome shotgun sequencing... | isolation source: gut | host: Homo sapiens | place: USA: California | reverse complement strand
GATGGGCAGATGCGGCTGAACGAAGCCGGTGAGGTGGTAGATCCCATGGGGGACACGGAAGCGCCGGCACAGACCGACGCCGGGGAACCTGAGCGTTGATCAGGTACTCGCCCATCAGCTTCTTCTCGCCGGTGGCGGGGTTACGGGTGAAGGCAACGCCGGTGCCGGAACGCATACCGGAGTTACCGAAGGCCATCTGCTGCACGTTGACGGCAGTGCCCCACTCGTAGGGGATCTCGTTCATCTTACGATACACGTTGGCGCGGGGGTTATCCCAGGAACGGAAAACGGCCTTGACGGCACCGATCAGCTGCTCCTTGGGGTCCTGCGGGAACTCCTCGCCCTGCTTCTCAAGGTAGATCTGCTTGAACTCCTTGACGAGCTCCTTCAGGTCGTTGGCGTCCAGCTCAACGTCCTGCTTGACGCCCTTGCGCTCCTTCATAGCGTCGATGCGCTCCTCGAAGAAGCTCTTGCCCAGCTCCATGACGACGTCAGAGTACATCTGGATGAAGCGGCGGTAGCAGTCGTAGGCAAAACGGGGGTTGTTGGTCTTTTTGGCCAGACCCTCAACAGCCTGATCGTTCAGGCCGAGGTTCAGGATGGTGTCCATCATGCCGGGCATGGACTGACGTGCGCCGGAACGGACGGAAACCAGCAGGGGGTTCTCGATGGAGCCGAAGGTCTTACCGGTCTGCTCCTCGAGGATGCCCATGTATTTGAAGATGTCTGCCTTGATCTCATCGTTGATCTCACGGTTGTCAGCATAGTACTGGGTGCAGGCCTCGGTGGTGATGGTGAAGCCCTGCGGAACCGGCATGCCGGCGTGGGTCATCTCGGCCAGGCCGGCACCCTTACCACCCAGAGTGTTCTTCATGGTGGTCTGGTCGCCGCCGAAGGCGTCATGGCCCTCTTTGAACAGATACAAGAATTTCTTGCTCATAGTTACCTCCCAAATTGGTGACGTGTTTGCATCACATAAATCATGTTTGCATAGTCCATTATAACAGACCGAAAGACAGATTTCCAGTAGATTGTTAAAAAAATGCTCAATAGTTTCGCTGAAAAGTTGCCAAACTTTTTTGGTTCAGGTATTGCAATTTGCACAAAAATCGTGTATTTTATAATGGGTGGAAAGTTCGAAATATTTTTCGAGCTGTCACTTTTTTCTTTTTGAGTGCCGCGGTAAATTTTTACGGCGAACGGCGTTTTTCGGCTTGCTAAAATGCGCCGCATGTTATACAATATATAGGTATAAGGTCCGTCGGCAGCCCCCGTGCGCCGCGGGCACGAAATGAGTGTATAAAGGAAGAACCGCTATATGTCTACCGCAAGAGAGAATTTCGAGCTGGCACAGCAGCGCTATGCCGCCACGTTTGAGCGCCATCTGGATAACGGCGTGAATTTTATCAGTGATAACGTCTGCATTGAGCCGGAGGTCATCATCGCCCCCGGTGCGACCATCCTGCCGGGCTGCATCCTGCGCGGCCAGACGGTCATCGGCCCGGACTGCGTCATCGGCCCCAACACCCTGCTGGAGGATACCGTCGTTGACGCCGGATCCACGATCAATGCCAGCCAGTGCTATGGGAGCCACATCGGCCCCAACAACAAGATCGGTCCCTTCACCCATGTGCGCGTCGGCACCAAAACCGCCGAGGGCTGCCATCTGGGCGCTTATGTCGAAACGAAGAACGCCGACTTTGCCGAGGGCAACACGGTCAGCCACCTGACCTACATCGGCGATGCCACGGTGGGCAAGTACTGCAACTTCGGCTGCGGCACCGTCACCTGCAACTACGACGGTGAGGGCAAGTTCCACACGACCATCGGCGACTATGCGTTCATCGGCTGCAACACGAACCTGGTCGCACCCGTCACCATCGGCGACCATGCGTTCACGGCTGCCGGCTCCACCATCGGCCATGACGTGCCCGCCGGTGCGCTGGGCATCGAGCGCGCTAAGCAGGCCGAGATCGACGGCTGGGGCGAGCGCAAGCTGGAGAAGTATATCGCCAAGAAGCAGAAGCTGGAAGCGGAGAAGAAAGGGAAGTAAAGCGTTGTAGGGGGCGGCGTCCTCGCCGCCCCGCGGCCTTCCCATAAGCAGCCGCCTATCTTACGCTGCCGGGCCGGGCATGCCCGGCCCCTACGGTACTTCACGATTTTTCAAAGGATATATCTATGTTCGAAATGACCTCCGGGGCGGACTGGCTGATTGCCGGACTGGGCAACCCCGAACCGAAATATGACGGCACCCGCCACAACGCCGGTTTTGAGGCGCTGGACTATCTGGCCGCGCAGTGGCAGTGCGACATTGCCAAAGCCAAATGGCAGGGCCTGTACGGCACGGCACAGGTGAACGGCCACAAGGTCGTGCTGCTCAAGCCGCTGACCTACATGAACCTGAGCGGCCAGAGCATTGCCCCCGCCGCCAACTTTTACAAGATCCCGGCAGACCACATCATTGTGCTGTGCGATGACATCACCCAGGAGCCGGGACATCTGCGCATCCGGCCCCACGGCTCTGCCGGCGGGCACAACGGGCTGAAAAGCATCATTGCCAGCCTGGGCACCGACCATTTCAGCCGTATCCGCATCGGCATCGGCGCCAAACCGAACCCGCAGTACGACCTGGCCGCCTGGGTGCTGGGCAAGCTGCCTGCCGCAGACCGCAAGGCCATGACGGACCGCTACCCGGACATTGAGGAAGCCTGCAAGCTGCTGATGGACGACAATCTGCAGTACGCCCAGAACAAGTTCAACCACTAAGGGGACGTGAATCATGAGTGAAATCCGTAAAAAAGCAATGACCCGTCTGGTGCTCTGCGCTGTAGCGCTCGTCGCCTGCATCATTTTCAGTGTCCTGCTGCTGAGCGGCACCCTTGACGGCAAAACCGGCGGCAGCAATCCCGCCTCCGGCGATACCATCAGCAGCAGTGCCCCCGCGGAGGGCGTTGACGATCCCACCGCCGACAACTTTACCGCAGAGAGCACCCCTGCCGAGGAGGCGCCCGCCACCCCCGAGGCTACCCCCGAGCCGACGCCGGAGCCCACGCCCGTGCCCGAGTACGAGGGCCTGAGCGTGCAGCCCACCACCTATTATAATGAGGGTGAGCAGCCGACCTACACCGTGACCGACGGCAACAACCTGAACATGCGCGGCGGCCCCGGCACCGACTATGACAAGATCGGTCAGGTGCCCGCCTCCACCGGCGTGACCGCGCTGGGCACCAATGAGGACGGCAGCTGGGTCGTTGTGAACTACAACGGCACCTACGGCTGGCTCAAGACGGAGTTCTTGAACGGGTAAAAGCTCTCTTGCCTCCCCTAGCAGGGGAGGTGGCCCCGCAGGGCCGGAAGGGTTGAACCTTGCGGCCATCCGAAATATTTAGGGCAATGGCAAGGTTCTCTCCCCCAGCCGCTGCGGCGGCAGCCACCTCGCAGAGGGGGCCAAGGAGAAATGTATGTTCAACGCACTTTTCACCAAAACAGACGAATACGCAAGACTGGCGCAGGCGCTCGGGGGTCCGGGGGCTTGCGCCTTATTTGGCATACCGGGGTCGGGCCGGGCGATGGTCTATGCCGCGCTGGCGAAGGCCCTCGGCAAGCCGCTCTGCATCGTAACGCCCGGCGAGGCCGAGGCGACCCGGTTTGCGGGCGACCTGAACGCGCTGGGCGTGGCGGCGGCAGTGTTCCCTGCCCGCGACTATGTGCTGCGCCCCATCGAGGGCACGGGCCGCGAGTACGAATACCGCCGTCTGGCCGTGCTGGGCGACCTCGTCGGCGGGCGGCTGCAGGCCGTCTGCGTGCCCGACGAGGGCCTGACCCAATACACGACGCCGCGGGCGGATTTCTGCGCGAACACCCGCAGCCTGCGCCCCGGCGACACACTGCCCCGCGCCGAGCTGACCGCGCTTTTGTACGGCGCAGGCTATACGCGGCGCGACCAGGTGGACGGCCCGGGTCAGTTTTCGATCCGCGGCGACATTGCGGACATCTACGCGCCCGACATGAAGCAGCCCGCCCGCATGGAGTTCTGGGGCGACGAGATCGACACGATGCACACCTTCGATCTGGCGACCCAGCGCCGCGACGAGCCGATTGAAAAAATCTACGTCTCCCCCGCGCGGGAGATACTGTTCGGTCAGCCCGCCGACGCAGCGGAGAAGATCCGCTCCTATATCAAAAAGGCCCGCGGCAGGCGGCGCACAGCGCTGGAGACCTGCACCGCTGCGGACCTGGCACAGCTGGACGGCGGCGCGATGCCTGTCAACATGGACAAATATCTCGCGCTGCGCTATCCCGAGCCTGCGACGATCTTAGACTACTTTGACGATCCGCTGCTGATTTTGGAGGAGCCGGCCTCCCTGCGAGAGGCCGAGCGCGCCACCGCGTTCCGCCGGGGCGAGGAGCTTTCCGCCCTGCTGGAGGACGGCGTGCTGGCGGCAGGGCTGGATAAGCTCTACGCCGAGAGCGGCTGGCTCTGGGCGCAGTGCGCCGCGCACCGCACGCTCTGCGCCGAGAACTTTGCCCGCAGCATGCCCGATGTGCCGCTGAAAGCCATCGTCAACGCACCCGCCCACACGCTGCCCGCCTGGGGCGGCGAGGTCGCGGCGCTGCTGGAGGACATCCAGCCGCTTTGCAGCGGCGGCACGGCGGTCACGGTCATGGCCGGCACGCCCCGTGCGGCGGCGGGTCTGGCCGCCGACCTGCGCACCAAAGGGCTGAACGTCACGACGGACGCGGCGGCGGAGCCGAGCGCCGGGTTGGTGCAGATCCTGCCGGGGCAGCTTTCCGCCGGGTGCAGTCTGCCGTTTGCGAAATACGCCGTGTTTACGGCCCGCGCCTTCGGCGTGAGCGGCGCACAGAAGAAGAAAAAGCGCAATAAGGACGCGCTGAACAGCCTGAGCGAAATCTCGGTGGGTGATCTGGTCGTCCACCAGAACCACGGCATCGGGCGGTACGCGGGCATCCAGCGGATGGCCGTGCAGGGCGTCACAAAGGACTATCTGCGCATCGAGTACGACAAAAAGGACGTGCTGTACGTGCCCGTCACCCAGCTGGACCTTTTGTCCCGCTACACTGCGCCGGGCGACAGCGACAACGTGAAGCTGAGCCGCCTGGGCGGCAGCGATTGGGCCAAGACCCGCAAGAAGGTCAAGGTTGCGACGGAGCAGATGGCGAAGGAGCTGATCGAACTGTACGCCCGCCGCAAGCAGGCGCACGGCTACGCCTTCCCCGCCGACGACACCTGGCAGGGTGATTTTGAACAGCGCTTTGCCTATGAGGAAACGCCCGACCAGCTGACCTGCGCGGCGGACATCAAGCACGATATGGAGGAGCCGTGGCCGATGGACCGGCTGCTCTGCGGTGACGTCGGCGTCGGCAAGACCGAGGTCGCACTGCGCGCCGCGTTCAAATGCGTGATGGGCGGCAAGCAGTGCGCGATCCTGGCCCCCACGACGATTCTGGCGTGGCAGCACTTCAACACCGCGCTGACCCGCATGGAGTCCTTCCCCATCCGCATCGGGCTTTTGTCCCGCTACCGCACCGCCAAGGAGCAGAAGGAGACGCTGCGCGGGCTGAAGGACGGCACCGTGGACATTGTAGTCGGCACGCACCGGCTGCTGTCCGGCGATGTGAAATTCAAGGACCTGGGCCTTGTCATCATCGACGAGGAGCAGCGGTTCGGCGTCAAGCACAAGGAAAAGCTCAAAGAGAGCTTCATCGGCGTCGATATGCTGACGCTGTCGGCCACGCCGATCCCCCGCACGCTAAACATGGCGCTGTCGGGCATCCGCGATATGAGCACAATTGAGCAGCCGCCGTTTGAGCGCCAGCCGATTGAAACCTATGTGCTCGAGTACGACGAGGGCATCGTGTCCGAGGCCATCCGCAAGGAGCTGGCCCGCGGCGGGCAGGTATACTACCTGCACAACCGCGTGGACAACATTGAGGAATGCGCCGCGCGGGTGGGCAAGCTCGTGCCCGGGGCGCGTATCGGCATTGCTCACGGCAAGATGACCGAGGAACAAATTTCGTCGGTGTGGCAGCAATTGTTGGACAACGAGATCGACATCCTTGTCTGCACCACCTTAATTGAGACCGGCGTGGACGTGCGCAACTGCAACACGCTGATCATTGAAAATGCGGACCGCATGGGATTGAGCCAGCTGTACCAGATCCGCGGGCGCGTGGGACGCAGCTCCCGCAAGGCGTATGCGTATTTCACCTTCACACGTGATAAGGTGCTGACCGAGATCGCGGCCAAGCGGCTTTCGGCCATCCGGGAGTTCACGTCGTTCGGGTCGGGCTTCCGCATTGCGATGCGCGACTTGCAGATCCGCGGTGCGGGCAGTCTTTTGGGCCACAGCCAGCACGGCCACATGGAGGCCGTCGGCTACGATTTGTACGTGAAGATGCTGGGTCAGGCCATTGCCGCGGCCCGCGGCGAGGCCCCCGCCCCCGACAAGAGCGACTGCCTGGTGGACATCACCGTGGACGCATTCCTGCCGGAGGAATATATCCCGGACGCTGCCGGGCGCATCGAGGCATACAAGCGCATTGCGGCCATCGAGACGACGAGCGACGCCGAGGACGTGCTCGACGAGCTGATTGACCGCTACGGCAGCCCGCCCAAGAGCGTGCAGGGGCTGGTGGACGTCTCCCTCGTGCGCGTGACCGCAGCCCGCGTCGGCATTGCGGAGATCGTCCAGCGCGGCGACCAGCTGATTTTGTATAGTGACATCGTCGGGCCAAAGCAGCTGGGCGAGGTCATGGAAAAGTTCCCGCATCGGGTGCTGTACAATGCACTGGGCCGACCCTATTTCTGCCTGCGCGTGCAGAAGGGCGAAAGCCCGCTGGTGCTGCTGCGGGATGTGGTGACCCTGCTGCCGGGCGCACAGAATCAGCCACAGACAAAGCCATAAGAAATAAGCACCTGTTTGCTGCGGTAAAAAGCAGTAAACAGGTGCTTTGCTTTTGGGGTAAGACGCTGAAATTTCTTTGGTCCTTTCTTTATAAAGAAAGGACAGAGGGGGCCAAGTGCCGGGCAGCCGTAAACGGGCAGAGTCCCTCAGGCGGCTTCGCCCGCGTCAAAAGCCTCCCCTCACAGGGGAGGTGGCCGAGCGCCAGCGATGGCCGGAGGGGCTTCGCCGGGCGTGAATTACACCGCCCGTTCCCCCCTTGCATCACTCAAACACGTTCTCCTCATCCTCCACCACTTCACCAACGTGGTTTCCCTCGCTGTCCAGCCCGCGCTTGTCCAGCATATAGTGCACAAATTCCCGCGCCAGGCCGTAGAAGGTCGCAAAGAGCGGCACGCCGACGACCATGCCCACAAGACCGAACAGGTCGCCGCCGACCACGATGGAAAACAGGATCCACAAGGCAGAGATGCCGATGGACGAGCCCAGGATCTTCGGGCCGATGAAGTTGCCGTCCACCTGCTGGATGACCAGAATCAGCACGCCGAAGATGACCGCCTGGATCGGGTCAACCAACAGCAGAATGAAGATGCTGGGGATCGCACCGATGAAGGGGCCAAATACCGGGATAATATTCGTGATGCCGATAAACACACTGATGAGCAGTGCAAAATCGAGCCGCAGGATCGCCATTGCCACAAACGTGATAACGCCGATGATGGCCGAGTCAATGATCTTGCCCACAAAGAAGCCCGTGAAATTCACGTTGGCATAATGGCAGATGCGCAGCGTGTTTTCCGCAGCCTTTTCCGGCAGGAAGGCATGCGCCAGCGTGCGCAGCTGATGGAGCAGATGCTCCTTGTCCGCCAGCATATAGATGCTGGCCGCAATCGAGGTGAAAATCGCCACAAAGTTCGATGCCACGCTGCCGATGCTGGCCACGATCTGCGGCATGGCGGCGCTGGCCATGCTGTAGATCTCCTTGACCATCGCCTCGGAATCGTCCAGCACTTTTGTGGCCGACGACAGGTCAACGCCGAAGCGCTCCTGAACCATGCCCAGCATATCCTGTACGCTGTGTATGTAGCTTGGGAAGTTCGTAAACAGCATGGCGATGCTGTCCACGATCTGCGGGATGACCAGCCATGCCAGCAGCACAAGCAGCAGAATTGCCACCAGATACGCCAGAAGGATCGCGAATCCGCGCGTCTTTTTCTTCTCTTTAAACAGCTTTGTGTAGAAGAACTTGACCATCGGGTCAAGCACATAGGCAATGACTATGCCGCCCGCAAACGGCGACACGATGCCGATAAACACACCGATTTTCCCCAGAAAGTACCCCAGATTGTTCAAAGTCAGATACAGCGCAATACAGGCCCCGACCACGCAGAACCAGTCCAGCATCGTCTCCGGCTTTTTGGTCCAGATATGTTCCTCTTTCAAATGCTCCGCTCCTTTTACATCATTTTACAAGAGTATTGTACGCTATGCACGCCTGTATTGCAAGGAATAACTTGTTAATTTTCTTGCGGCCCGCCTGGTAAATTCCGGCGCGGCTCACCATTTTCATCCAGGCCGCGGGCCGTCAGCCCTGCCCCGACAGCCTGTTTGAGCAGCGCCGCCAGCACGGCCAGCGTCGGCACGCCCAGCACCATGCCCGGGATGCCGAACCACGCCCCGCCCACCACGATGGCCAACAGCACGCCCAGCCCCGGCAGGCCGGTGGCCCCGCCCAGAATGCGCGGCGCAATAAAGTTGCCGTCCACCTGCTGGACCACAAAAATAATGATGGCAAATTCTGCCGCCTTCCAGGGCAATTCCAGCAGCAGGATGATGAGCCCCGGCACCGCACCGAGGAACGGCCCCAGCACCGGGACAATGTTTGTCACGCCGACCAGCACGGCCAGCAGCGGCGCGTATTCCAGCCCGAAGATCGACATCAATGCAAATGTTTCCCCGCCCACGAGCAGGGCGTCCACCAGCTGCCCGCCGATGTAGCCGCTGAAAATTTTGTTGGCAAGACGGCAGATTTCCAGCACACTGCCCGCGGCACGCGGCGGCAGCGCCGCGTGCAGACACGCCCGGGCCGCGCGGAGCAGCGCCTCCTTGCCGGAGAGCAGGTAGATGCTGGCGGCCAGTGCCACCACGGCGTTGCCCGCAGCACCCGCCGCGCCGGAGACGAAATCCGCCGCCGCACGCGCCGCACTGTGGGACAAACCGCCGAACCAATTTTGCAGTGCCGTGCCCACCATCTGCACAAGCTGTTCCGCCGTGGCCGTATCGATGCCGAACGTATTTTGCACCCAGACCAGCAGGCCGCGGATGGTCTCCTCATACGCACCGAGCCGCCCGGCAAAGGTCGTCACGCTCTGCACGAGCTGCGGGACGACGAGCGCCGCCAGCAGCGCCAGCGCACCGAAAAACAGCGCATAGCTGACGGCCATTGCCCCGCCGCGCCTGCCGCCAAAGAGCTTTTGCGCAAAAAAGCGCGTGGGTATGTCCAGTACATAGGCCAGCAGCAGCCCCCAGCCAAACGGTGCCAGCAGCCCGAGAAACGCCCCGGCCCCGCGCAGCACGCCCGGCAGCCAGTCTGCCGCGGCAAACACCGCCGCGACGCCCGCCGCCAGCAGCAGCCAGTCCTTCATCGTGTGGGGTGTGCGGTCAAAACAGTTTTTCATTGTCGCTCCTCCTGTTTTGTGGTACACTGTTTACAGCGCATACTTTGTTCATCTTACTTGCTTCTGTTATACCACTTTTTTCCAAAAGGTAAAGAGCCGTATGATTGAAAATTACAATAATTTACGGAAATCCGATGTTTTTCGTGAAAATCCGCGTCAGCGCCCGCCTGCCGGGCACGTCGGTGCTGTAGGGGGGGCGGCGTCCCCGACGCCCCGGGCACTTTGCTGCAGCCGCACACATCCCGGCGGCATGAGGGCATGCCGCCCTACATCCCCCCTTACAAGCAAACTGTAGGGCGGGGTGCCCTCACCCCGCCGCGGAGGGGGCAAGACCCCTCCCTGCAAAGCCTCTCGAAAGAGGGCTGCAATCCTTTGCACTTTTCCTGCAGTTTTGTAAAATTTCTTCGGCAATCTTGACAGAATACCGTCATAATGTTAAAGTGGTCACAAAGCCGCTTTCTGTCCCTGAAAGGAGATTTCCATGTGGTTTGATACGATTTTATGGCTGGTTGCCATCGTGGCGTTCATCATGGTCGAGGCCGCCACAACGGCGCTTGTCTCGGTCTGGTTTGCGGTGGGCGCTGCCGCGGCCATGCTGGTCAGCTTTTTTAATGTCGGCTTTGGCTGGCAGATGCTTGTTTTTGCCGTTGTATCGGCTATTACACTCGGCCTGATGCTGCCCCGGCTCATCAGTCGGCGCGGCGCACACCGTGCCCCTGTCACGAACGGCTCGCCGCTGACCATCGGCAAGCAGGGCGTTGTGCTTGTGGACATTGAGCCCGGCCTTCCGGGCCGGGTCCGCGTGGACGGCCTGGACTGGCAGGCCCGCGCCAAGGTCACACTCCCGCAGGGCACCCGCTGCAAGGTCGTGGCCGTGGACGGTGCGATCCTTATTGTCGCTCCCGTGACCGCTGACGCGGCTGCGGTTTAAATCACAAAGGAAAAAGGAGGACCCCCAAATGCTGTTAGTCTTTGCCATCCTGCTCATCATTATTCTGGTGGTTTTGGTGCGCTGCATCGTTATTGTGCCGCAGTCCAACGCCTATGTCACCGAGTGGCTCGGCGTCTACAAGGATACCTGGGGCGCGGGCCTGCACATCCGCACGCCGTTTGTCGAGCGCATCTCCCGCAAGGTCTCGCTGAAGGAGGAGGCCGCCGACTTCCCGCCGCAGCCCGTCATCACCCGCGACAACGTCACGATGATGATCGACACCGTCGTTTTCTTTCAGGTGTTTGACGCCAAGATGTACGCCTACGGCGTGAACCGCCCGATCCAGGCCATCGAGAACCTGTCCGCCACGACGCTGCGTGACATCATCGGCTCGATGACGCTCGACGAGACCCTGACGAGCCGCGACCTCATCAACACGAAGATCACCGCCAGCCTTGACGAGGCCACGGACCGCTGGGGCATCAAGGTCAACCGCGTCGAGCTGAAAAACATCGAGCCGCCGGTGGAGATCCGCCAGGCCATGGAGAAACAGATGAAGGCGGACCGCGAGAAGCGCGCCTCCATCCTGCTGGCCGAGGGCGAAAAGCAGGCTGCCATCACCCGCGCCGAGGGCGAAAAGGAGTCCGCCATCCTGCGCGCCGAGGCCGTGAAGCAGCAGCGCATCCGCGAGGCCGAGGGCGAAGCCGAAGCCCTGCTGACCGTCCAGAAGGCACAGGCCGATGCCATCCGCATGATCAACGAGGCGAACCCCAACCACAACTATCTGGCCCTGCGCAGCATGGAGGCCATGGAGAAGGTCGCTGACGGCAAGGCCACCAAGCTGATCGTGCCCAGCGACATGCAGAATCTCGCCGCAACCGTGTCCGCGATCAAAGAGATTTCCGGCGAAGTGACCGAATAAAATTTTACATTCTGTTTTCCCTGCCCGCGGTATTCTGCCGCGGGCAGTTTTTGTGGGGACGAACGCCGGCGGCAAGGCGCGAAAGCCCCGCCCACACCGCTCCTTTCCCGCAATTTTTTCTTGCGTTTTCCACAAAATCAGGTTATAATATAAGCAGAATAGTATGCCTTTTTGCGCATACTACATAAAATATTGTGAGGTGTATCAGTATGAAGGAACCTATGGTCATTACTATGGCGCGTGAGTACGCATCCGGCGGCAGCGAGATCGCACAGGCTGTTGCCGACAAGCTGGGTATTCCCTTATATAATAAGGAGCTGATCACCCTTGCCGCCAAAAAGAGCGGTCTGACCGAGGAGGCCATTGCCGCCAGCGAGAACCAGCGCAGCGGCAGCCTGATCTACAGCCTGTATATGATGGGCAACACGATGCCCCTGGCCGACCAGGTCTACATTTTGCAGAGCAACGTCATCAAGGAGCTGGCCGCCGAGGGTCCCTGCGTCATTCTGGGCCGCTGCGGTGACTACGTCCTGCGTGAGCGCCCCAACGTGCTGCGCACCTTCGTCTACGCGCCGCTGGAGACCCGCATCCAGTTTGCCAAGAGCCGCCCCGACGCCAAGGACATGCCGGACCGCCTGTGGGAGACCCAGCTGGCCAAGCATGACCGCGCCCGTGCAAGCTACTACAACTATTACACCGAGAACCGCTGGGGCGAGGCCAAGAACTACGATCTGTGCCTGAATGCGACCCTGGGCCGCGAGGCCTGCGCCGACCTGATCGTGGCCGCCGCCAGGGCTATGCAGGAAGCCGACAAGTAAAAAGGAGCCTTACACTATGCTGCGCTATGTCAAAAACGGAATGCTGCTGTTGAGCGTCGCGTATATCGTCATCGGTATGCTGCTGCTCATCATGCCCGAGACCAGTCTGCTCTGGATCTGCAACATTTTTGGTGTTGTGGTGCTTGTCACCGGCATTGTCTGCCTGATCCAGTATGCCCGCATCCGCGGCACCGGCTTTACCGCGCCGTTCATGCTGGTGGGCGGCGTCATCACGGCGGGGCTGGGCATCTTCACGCTGGCAAAGCCGCAGGTAGTGACCAGTTTTCTGCCCGTTGTTTTCGGCATCTTCATCGTCGTTGACGGCCTGAGCCGCATCGGTACCGCCATTGACCTTGCCAAGCGCAAGGGGCAGAAATGGTGGTTGCTGCTGCTGTTCAGCATCGTATCCGTTGCCCTGGGCGTACTGCTGGTGCTGCACCCGTTTGATGCGGCGGTCAGCGCCGTCATGCTCTGCGGCATCCTGCTGATCGCCGAAGGTGCGCTGAATTTAGGCTGCATTCTCTATGCCGCCATGGAGCTGCGCACACTGGACCGCATGGCCTCTGCCGCCGCCAATGCGGCCTTGGGTGCCATCGGCGACGCCCTGGACGAGGCCGAAGCCGCCGAGCGCGATGTCGGCAGCGACGGCCCTGTGGTGTACGACGCCGAGAGCAAGGATGTGTCGGAGGACGGTGAATAACCGTTCCGTGACACTGTAGGGGCGCATTCTATATGCGCCCGCAGCGCCGTGCCATCAGCAAACGGGCACGGGCGGATATAGAATCCGCCCCTACAAGCTCCGTTTGTCCTTATTTTGTTTCCCGCGCGAAGGATCGCGAGTTATTTTAAAGGAGAGAACCCCTATCCATGTATGACCTTATCATCGTAGGCGCCGGCCCTGCCGGCATTTTCACCGCGCTGGAGCTGCTGCGCAAGAGCAGCACCCCCCACAAAATTTTGCTCGTCGAAAAGGGCAAGCCTGTGGAAAAGCGCCACTGCCCCAAGGATAAAACCGGCGTCTGCGTAAACTGCAAGCCGACCTGTGCCATCACCACCGGCTTTTCCGGCGCGGGCGCATTCTCGGACGGCAAGCTGTCCCTGTCCTATCAGGTCGGCGGCGAGCTTCCCGACCTGATCGGCGAGGATTTCGCGCAGGAGCTTATTGACTACACCGACAAAATTTACCTCGAGTTTGGCGCCGACCCGAAGGTCGAGGGCATCTACGAGGGTCCCGACATCAAGGACATCCGCAAGCGCGCCATTCAGGCGGGTCTGCAGCTCGTTGACTGCCCCATCCGCCATCTGGGCACCGAGAAGGCCCAGCAGCTCTACCTGAACATCCAGAACTATCTGGCCGACGCCGGTGTTGAGATGCTGTTCAGTACCGAGTGCGAGAACATCATCCTCGAGGATTCCGTCTGCAAGGGCGTCCGCCTGCGCGAGAAGGACGGCGTCCGCGACGTCTACGCCAAGCAGGTCGTTATTGCCACGGGCCGCCGCGGTGCGGACTGGCTGGAAAAGATCTGCGCCGAGCACAACATTGCCCACAAGCCCGGCACCGTTGACATCGGCGTCCGTGTTGAGTGCCGCAACGAGATCATGGAGAAGATCAACAAGGTCCTGTATGAGGGCAAGCTGATCGGCTACCCGGCCCCGTGGCGCAACAAGGTGCGCACCTTCTGCCAGAACCCCGGCGGCTTCGTTGCGCAGGAGAACTACGACAATGATCTGGCCGTCGTCAACGGCCACAGCTTCAAGGAGAAAAAGAGCAACAACACGAACCTGGCCATTCTGGTCAGCCACAACTTCACCGAGCCGTTCAACCAGCCCATCGCCTACGCGCAGAAGGTCGGTGAGCTGACGAACATGCTGGGCGCGGGCCACATTCTGGTGCAGCGCTACGGCGATATTCTGGACGGCAAGCGCACCTGGGCCAACGAGCTGGCCCGCACGAACGTCCGCCCGACGCTGAAGGACGCCGTGGCCGGTGACATCACCGCCGCCATGCCCTACCGCGCCATGGTCAACATCATCGAGTTCATCAAGATGATGGACGAGGTCGTGCCCGGCTTTGCCAGCCCCGAAACGCTGCTGTACAGCCCTGAGCTGAAGTTCTACTCCAACAAGGTCAAGATGGACACCGATCTGGAGACGAACATCGCGGGTCTGCACTGCCTGGGCGATTCCTCCGGCTGGACCCGTGGCCTGATGATGGCCTCCGTCATGGGCGTCCTGATGGGCCGCAAGCTGATGGAGAAGCACGAGTTCTGATTTTTCGGGGACGCGGGTGTTCTTTTCTTAGAAGAAAAGAACCAAAAGAATTTTAAACAAACGCATGGGGAGAGCGCCGGAGACGGTGCTCTCCCCTCTTTTGCAGACCGCGAATGGCGGCGGCATGAGGGCATGCCGCCCTACGCCCTCACTTTTTGTCATTCGTAGGGCG
>QWCN01004495.1_pt1 | contig 14719 bp, 16 predicted proteins | sample 1972711 | NCBI WGS metagenome assembly QWCN01 (sample SAMN09866707, study PRJNA288562) | Human gut metagenome isolate term1_stool, whole genome shotgun sequencing... | isolation source: gut | host: Homo sapiens | place: USA: California | reverse complement strand
CGGCGGTCGTCATGCTCCCGCAGCTGCCGGCCTTCGGTCTTGCAGTCGGCAAGGGCGTTCGCCAGCACCTTGTCCAACTGGGCCGGTTCTGGGGCCGGGCCTTCGGAGGGCAGCGGCGGGGTGAGGGCCTGCTCCTGCCAGTGTTCCGCAAACAGCTTCCACTGCCGGGCAGTGTGCTCTCGGGCGGCCTTGTTCGCGGCACCGGTGCTGGCGGAGTTGTTCACTGCCTGCTCTTTTTCACCGCGGGCGGTCTCCAGTGCTTCTTCGGCGACTTTCAGGTCTGCTTCGGTAACCGGCTCATCGGGCAGAGCGGCCGGGGCGGGGTGGTGCACGGCCCCGCACACCGGGCAGGGCATCCCCTCGCTCAGGTCGCGGGCCAAAAGCCCGGCCCGGCAGTCATCCAGGCGGCGGCGCAGCCCGGCGGCATAGGCCTCGGCCTGCTGGAAGGCTTCCTGCTTTTCCTGATAGTCCTGCTGTGCGGTGTGCAGGTTCTCGGCGGCAGTCCGCTCCTCCTCGGCGGCGGCCTGCCAGTTGGCAAGGGCGTTCTTGACGCCAGTCAGGTCTTTGTAGCGGTTGCGGATCTGTTCCAGCTGCAGAGGGACTTCCTTCAATTCGTCCAACTCGCGGTGGGTCTGGCCGAGGGCCTGTTCGCTGGTTTCGGCGGCCTGTTTGGCGTCGTTCAAGTCGGCTTCGGCCGTTTTTGTCTGTGCTTCCAGCGCGGCGAGCGCCTTGGCGGCTTCCTGATGTTGGTGATAGAGGGGCAGCTGCTTCTCTAACAGGGTGAGACTCTGCTTCAAATCCTCCACTTCGGGTTGGGTGGCTTTGGCCTGTTCCAGCCGGGCAAGGGCGGCGGCCTCGTTCTGCTGGGCCTGTTCCAGTCGGGGGGCCAGTGCCTGCAGCTCGCGGTTTGCCTTCGCTTCGGCGGCCGCGGCACCATCGGCCCGGTCAGCCAGCGGCTTTACCTGCTTCAGGGCGGCTTCACTGCGCCGGAATTCCTCTTCCCGCTGCTGCATTTCCGGCGCTTTGTCCTGCAGCTGCGTCAGTTCGGCCCGCTCTGCTTTCAGGCGCTGCCGGGTGCCCTCGGCGGTTTTGGCCTGTTCCTCCAGGCGGGTAGCGCGTTCAAGGTCTTGCTTGGCCCGCTCCAACGCAGGTTCCAGCCGGGCCAGTTCGGCCTTGTCCTCTTCCAGCAGGGCGGCCAGGGCTGCCTGCATCTGAGGAAGCAGGGCGGGGTTTTCCGCCCGCTTCAGGTTCACAATGCCCTCTTTCTGTGCGGAGGTCTCCGGGCAGTCCACTTGGCGGAACCGCTCCAGCATGAGAAGATTCTGCGTTTCGCAGGCTTTTTTGGCATCGCCGGCGGCGGCCTGCAGGGCATTGGTCAGGTTCTGGTACTTCTGGGTGGCGAACACCTGCCGCAGAATGCCCTCCCGCTCGTCCGTGGAGGCATTCAGCAGCTTCATAAATTCGCCCTGGGCGATCATGCCAACCTGCTTGAACTGGGGGCAGTCAATGCCCAGCAATTCCCGCACAGCGGCGTTCACTTGGCGCACACCCTGAACCGGCGGTTCACCGGGGAGGATCAGCAGGGCGTCCGGCTTTTCTTTCACGGTGCCGCTGCCCCGTAGCTTGGGGCGCTCGTAGGCAGGGTTCCGCTTCAGGATGTAGGGTTTGCCCCGGTGTACAAATTCCAGCTGCACAAAGGTCTGGGCATTCGGGGCGGCAAAATCACTGCGCAGATGCTCCACCGGGCGGTACGGGCCGCTCACCTCGCCATACAGGGCGAAGCAGATGGCGTCAAACAGGGTGGTTTTTCCGGCCCCGGTGTCGCCGGTGATGAGAAACAGCCCCTGCCCGTCCAGCTGGGTCAGGTCCAGTTCCACAAGGTCAGAAAAGGGGCCGAAGGCGCTCAGGGTCAGTTTGGTGGGCTTCACAGCTCCCTCCCTCCTTCCTTGGCCAGTTCCGCCACAGCCTGCCAGGCCTCTTCACTGGGCGGCTCGCCGTTTACCTGGGTGTAAAAGTCAAAAAACAACTCCTGAAGGCCTTTCTTTTCCACATCGGCGGCCGCAGTGCGGGTTTCGCCGGTGGTTTGCTGGGGGTAATCCAGTTTCATCACGTTGGGGTAAACCGCCCGCAGATGGTCCATGGCGTCCAGCACGGGGGTCTTGTCGGTCAAGGTGGCATAGATGTAATCCTCCCGCTGGGCGGGCTCGGCGGCGTCGATCAGCTTTTCCAGCGGGCCGGTGATGTGGTGGATCGGGTGCAGCGGCGCAAAGGGAACAAAACGCACCTGGGCGGGGCCGTGTTCACCAAGCGTGACCAGCAGGGTGCCCTTTTCCTGCCCGGCCTCATCCAACGAGTAGGCCATGGGGGAACCGGCATACCAGGCGTTTTGCCCCACCGGCTGGCGCTTGTGAATGTGCCCCAGCGCCACGTAGTCAAACCCGGCAAAGCAGGCGGAGTCCACATTGTCCAGCCCGCCCACGTTGATGCTCTCAGAGCCGGCCTTCTGCGGGGCGCTTCCGGCGGCGGTAACAAACTGGTGGGCCACCAGCACCTGCCGGGCGGCGGGGTCTGACTTGCGGTCGGAAAGGGCAGCGGCGACGGCACGGGTATAATCGCTGCAATCGGCATCAGGGAAGAAATGCGCCACGGTGGCCGGTTTGACGAAGGGCAGCAGCCACAACTCTACCGGCCCGTATTCGTCCTGCAGACGCAGCGGCACGGGCGCGCCGGAAAAGCGCCCGGCGATGTGGACCCGGCACTTGGCAAACAGGTCCTTGCCGTAGTCCAGCCGGTCGGCCCCGTCATGGTTGCCGCTTACCGCAAAAACCGGCAGCCCGGCCTCGGCCATGCTGGTGAGGAACCAGTCCAGCAGCGCAACGGCCCCGCCGCTGGGAATGGCCTTGTCGTACAGATCGCCTGCCAGCAGCACGGCATCCACGGCTTCATCCGCGGCCAGTTTCAGGGCCTGGGTGAGCATATGGCGCTGATCTGCAAGCAGGTCAAAGTCGTTCAGCCGTTTGCCCAGGTGCAGGTCGGCCAGATGCAGAAACTTCATGGAAAACACCTCCTGAAATCAAAGGGCCAACACCCGCCGTTCGGTGATAATGCACTGGGCGGGCAGGTCCAGCGCATCGACGGGCAGGTGGGGGGCAAGCAGTGCCTCGGGGCACAACACGGCCCGATATGCGCCGGGGCAGCGGGCCAGCCAACGGTCGTAATAGCCGCCGCCGTGGCCCAGCCGGGTGCCGTCCAGCCCGGCGGCCAGGCAGGGCAGCACGGCCAGCTGAATGCCCGTGGGTGGGCAGGGCGGCAGCTGCGCGGGCGGCTCGGGAATTCCATAGGAGCCGGGGGCCAGCAGGGCCAGATCACCCAGCGGGATGGCTTCCATCTGGCCGGGGCCGGTGCAGCGGGGCACACAGAGCTGCTTGCCCTCGGCCAGCGCTGCCTGAAGAAGGGGCAGGGTGTCCGGCTCCGGCCCGTGGGATGCGAAGCAGAACACCGTCTGGGCGGCCTGCCATTGGGGCAGAAGGCACAGCCGCTGCGCCATGGCTGCCCCGAATGCGGCCCATTGCTCCGGCGTGAAGGCCGCGCGGGTCTGGCGCGCCCAGCGGCGCGCCGCGGCTTTTTCGGTTTTCAAAGAGGGTTCGGGCTGCAAAAAGAGCACCTGCCTTTCCGGTGGAATTATTGAAAGCTATTTCTAGTGTAACACATCTTGCTGCCAATTGCCCAAAAATGTGGAAATTTGGCGGCTGCCCTTGCCGGGGTGGGGGAATGCCTTTATAATAATGTTAAGTATGCAAGAAAGAACCAACTGCGATGCGGGCGCTGCCCGCATTTTCATAGAGGGCGGTACCGGCCGCCTGCAAACAGGATCGGAACGATTGATGAAGAAAACGATAAAGCGCGTATGCGCATTGGCTGCCGCGGCCTGCCTGGCGGCGGCCTTCTGTCTGCCTGCCTTTGCGCAGGATACCCCGCCGGCGGTTTCCTGCGGGGCCTATGTGGTGATGGACGCAGACACCGGGCAGATTTTGATCGAGCAGAACCCGGATCAGAAAATGTACCCGGCCTCCACCACCAAGATCATGACGCTGGGGCTGACGGCCCAAAAGACGGGCGGCAACTGGGATGAAAGCGTGACCGTGAGCGAAGAGGCGGTGTACTCGCTGCTGCACACCGATTCTTCCCACATTGCCCTGCAGCCCGGCGAGATTGTCCCCTTGAAAGACGTGGTGTACGGCACGCAGCTTGCCAGCGCCAACGATGGTGCCAATGTGCTGGCCGCCTACATTGGCGGAAGCATTCAGGGCGGCGTGGACGCGATGAACGCCCAGGCGCAGGCCCTGGGTCTGACCGGCACCCACTTTGCCAACCCGCACGGCCTGTATGACCCGGATCATTACACCACGGCCCGGGACCTGGCGACGATCACCCGCTGGGCCCTGCAGCAGCCCGGCTTTCAGGATGTGTTCTGCTACACCGGCAGCTGGACGATGGCCCCCACCAATTTACAGCCTCAGGAGCGGTATTTTGCCTGCGACGATTGGCTTCGGGTGGGAAATGTCTGCTACCGGGAGTACGCCAAGGGCGGAAAAGACGGCTACCACGATATGGGCGGCCACAGCTATGTGAATTACAGCGAGCAGGACGGTGTGCGGCTGATCTGCGTGATTCTGGGGGATGCAAGCAAAAAAGGCCGATATTACGATGCATGCGCCCTGCTGGATTATTGCTTCGGCAATTTCGTTCGGGTGGAACTGCCGGACGAAGGCAAGCGCCTGCCGCTGGATGTACAGGGCGGCGGCGGTGTGCTGGGCCAGGTGCAGGTGAAAAGCACGGCGGCCAGTGTGCTGCTGCACAGCGGCCGCACGGCAGAAGAATGCACGGTGGAGTATGCACTGCCGGAGGTTTGGAATCTGGGCCAGCCGCTGAGCGCCTGGCAGGTGGTGCACATTCCGGCCGGCGAAGGCCAAGCCGAAAGTGAGGTGCGCCTGGAAATGGCCGCCGACGGGCTGGACGAGCTGCTTGCCCAGGCCGCAGAGCATTCCGCCCGGCAGGCGCAGGCCAGCAGCGGCAGCTTTACCGGGCTGCTGGCGGGGGCGGCCTTGGCGGCGGTGCTGCTGTTTGGGCTGCTTCGGGTGAAACCCTGGAAAAAGCTGCGCAAAACCGCGGCGGCAAAGCCGGGCGGCGGCGTGGAGTTCCCGATTCTGCAGTGGGATGGGGAGACCACCCGCATGGACAGCAGCATCTACCGGATGCCGGGCCGCAGCGGGGCAAACGGCCGGGGCCGACAGAGAAAGTAAAGTACCCAAACGGGGATTACAATGCAACAACGCAAACGGCAGGCCGGAGCCTGAACCATGCAAGCGGTTCGGTTCCGGTCTGCTTTTTTGTACTGCGGCCGTTTGCGCTGAAGTTCCGGCTTTTCGCCGTATGTGCCCGGGCGGAGAGAAGCGAACCGGCGCGGCTGCACATTCCAAGAAAGAGAAGCGGAAAGCGGCCTTTCAGGGTATCCTCCGCGAAGCGCGAGGAACATCAAAAAGAGGACAACGCACCCAAAGAAACGAAAAAACGCAGAAACAAAAAGAGCGGTCCCGCAGCGCTGCGGGACCGCTCTTTTATGCAAAGAAAGCACGTGGAAATGGTTACCCACGGAAGGCCGCCGTGTACACGGCAATGACCTCCTGCCGGGTGGGGGTGAGCTGGTTGGTGGTCATACAGGTGTCGCGCAGGGCCAGATCGGCCAGGGTGCCGAAATCGGCCGGGTCCACCATCGCCATTTTGCTGTGGCGCACCGGGTCGGTAACGATGTAGAACGAGGTGCATTCGCTGCCGGTGCCCGCGGTGGTGTTCACCGCCACGATGGGCAGGCCGGGCTTCGAAGATTTATTTTCGCCCTCGTAATCCTTCACGCTGCCGCCGCAGGCCAGCACGATGCTGGCGGCCTTGGCAGTGTCAATGGCGCTGCCGCCGCCCAGAGCCACCAAAAGCTGCACGGAGAGGGTGCACCATGGCAACGCCATGCTTGTAGCACTCGTACCCATCCCGGGCGATGGCCCTGGGGTTGATTAGGATGTCTGTGGCGGCCACAGGGGCCACAGACATCATGATTTTTTTCATGGCAAAAGCTCCTTGCTTCAAGCCTTTTGGAAAACGAATTGAAAGGATGATAAGAGAAATTATACATTTAACATCCTACCTTTGAAACGCTCATTTTGCCCGCACACCACGATGCGGGCGAGCGGGCTGAATGAGTCATTTCCAGAAAATGTAGTGATCCTGCACAGTTCGTGCGATCTGATCGGCCTGTCGCCGCTCAATCACGGCCAGCAGCTGCCGGTGAAGTTCCACAAAACGGTCCACATCGCCCTGTTCCAGCACCCGGCGGGTGGTTTCGTACCGGCTGGGCAGCGTTAAGCGGGTGATGTATTCGGTGATGGTTTCCAACATCGGATTTTGGGCGGCCCCGGCAATTTGGGTGTGAAAGCGGCTGTCCAGCTCCAGCACTCGGTCCACGGAGGGGGTGGACGAGTGAAGCTCCGCCGAGAGCTCGCCGAAGGTCCAGTAGAGATCCGGCAGGAACGAGGCGATGTCCTCCCGCTGGATGACCACGTTCAGTGTACCGATGTCGATCACTGAACGAAGCTCCACAAAGTCGCGCCAGCTGTTCTTTTGCAGGATGATGCTGTACAGCATGGGGTCAAACATCTTCTGGTTATAGCTTTCGCTGACGAAGGTGCCATCGGCCCGCTTGATGTACAGAATGCCGTAGGCCTGCAATTTTTTTACCGCTTCACGCACCGAATTGCGTCCGGCCCCAAATTGGCGGCAGAGTTCCATTTCGGTGGGCAGTTTGTCGCCGGGGTGCAGGGAACCATCAATGATCCGGGAAATGATCCCATCCGCCACCTGGTCCACAACGGACTTGCCAGGTATTTTTTCGCGCGAGTCATTTTCCATTGCGATTACCTCCAGACTGCGGCAGAGAGGCCAAACCCTCGATGCTGCAAAAATGGAATGACGATACGGAATGTTGCGGGCAAAAATGCCCGAACATCACATGTTTCGTTCCGTTACCATTTTACCACACTCTCTGCGGTGTTGCAATGGTTTTCAGGCTCAAACACGCATCAGGAAAGTGGGAAGAGTAATAAGCTGAGGGAAGGCGATCATCAGCGCAATGCAGACGAAGGTTGCCAGCAGGAAGGGAATCAGGGTGGGGAACACATCGCCCACCTTTACGTCCATCAGATCGCAGGCCACATAGATGCACATACCGGAAACACCGGCGGTGTCGGCCACGGCAGAACCGGAAATGCCGGCGAAGATCATGCTGGACAGCACGTTTACGTGGGCCAGGCTGCCGTAAATGTGGCCATTACGCCGATGCGCTGGCCCTTGCGGACGGCCTCACGGCACATCTCCTCGTCCACGCGAACGATGGGCACGCCGATGTACTTGGCCACATCCTGCACGCTGTCGGCCACTTCACCAACGCTGCTGCACAAGTTCAGCATGGCGTCCACGCCTTCCTCGGCCGCCTTCATGTACATGCCGATCAGCCGGGCGGCGGGGGCGGTGGTTACGTAACCGGCCTCACGCACATCCGCCAGAACGCTGGGGTCCTGCAGGCTATACAGCTCAACGTCCTCGCCAAGCTGCTTTTTTCACTTCCTGCTCCACCAGCTCGATCAGCTCCGGGGTGGTGCTGGTATAAATCAGACCAACTTTCATAAAAGGTGATTCCTCCTTTTGGTGTTCCACCGCAAAAGAAACGAGAAATGAATGCTTTATACATCCCACCTTGCAGGGGAGTCTCACTTTATTTTGCTGCTACATCCTATGTTTGGAGCGCTCTTTTGGCCGGGAAAAGTAAACTGGTAAAAAGCCGATATTTTTCTATAAAATTAGGCGTTCTGCACAAACGTCGGACAGAAAGCGGAAAAAATCTGAAATTTTACGGAGAACATCCCACGAAAACAAGGCAAGCATAGGAAAATCTGCGGAATGCAGCCAGGAAGCCTTGCGGCCCACTGGCCGGATGTAGTATGATGAGATTCAATTGGAAACGCGGCTCCTGTGAAAGACGGCAGGGCAAAACGAAAAAACTGTAAAAAGGGGAAGCATATGGGCTTATTTCAGAGCGACAATTATTGGAAAAAGAAGGCGCGCAGTGCAAAGCTTCAGTCTGCGCCCCTGGACCCGGAAGCCGCCTGGCGCAAAGCCGTTACGTCCAGTACGCTGTGGCTGGTGGGCGGCATTGCACTCATTGCGTTTTACCTCTCCGGTGCCCGGGCCGGCGTGGTGACCATTGACAGCGGCGTGATGATCCTTTTGGTGCTGATCGGCTGCTACTGCCTGTATCTGGCTTCGGCGCTGGGCAAATTGTGGAAGCAGAAACCGGGCTCAAAAGGAAAAAAGAAGTAAACCGGTGTGCGGCCGCATGAAACTGCACCGGGTGCACCGGGCGTGATAAAGAAAACAAAAAGAACCACGGCTTGAGATGAAAAATATCTCAAGCCGTGGTTTTTATGCAATGTGAATTGAGCAGCGCGTTGCACCGCTTAGCCCAGCAGGATCTCGATGGCCTCCCGCAGGGTGGACATTTCACCCACGTTGCCGGGGAAAATCACATAGGGGGTACCGGGGAAGAGGCTTTCCGGCCCGGTCTGCCAAACGGGGATGCCGGGGCGAATCTGGCCCAGCACCCGGGCGCACTGAACCCGCAGCGCCTTTACACCCACATCGCTGCTGGTAATGCCGCCTTTGGCCACCACAAACGCGGGTGTGACCGGCAGCTTGCCCACGCAGCTTTGCAACGCATCACGGATGGCCACGCTGCGAACCAGCGCCGCCTCGGGGGTGTCGTCCGGCAGGGTGAGCACGGTGCGCTTGGTGGAAACGCAGCAGGTCACGCCCTGCTGAATGAGCCGGGCACACCGTTCGATGATGGAGGCGGCCTCCTGTTCCAGCGCGCCGGGGACCAGCTCCGGCCGGGGCCTTCCAACACAGCGCCGCCCACTCCTGTTCCAGCGCGCCGGGAACCAGCACCTTGTCGCTGTCCATCTCGATGAATTCAATATAGGCGTGCGATAGGGAACCAAAGCCGCGTTCTAAAAGGCCGCTGAAAAAGGGGAGATTGAAGATTTTCCGCTTGCGGCAGCACGGTCAAATGGCAGCAATGCCGAGACAACAAAAAGAGGGACACACCGCCGCAAAAAGCGGTGCGTCCCTCTTGAATCGGCGCAGGGGTATGGATTCAACTACGGCTTACAGCTCGGCCAGAACGGCGTCGCCCATGCCGGTGCAGGTGACCAGGGTGCAGCCCTCGGCCATGCAGTCGCCGGTGCGCAGGCCCTTGTCCAGCACACGGTTCACGGCGGCCTCCACAGCGGCGGCTTCCTCATCCATATCGAAGCTGTACTTCAGCATCATGGCGGCGGCCAGAATGGTGCCGATGGGGTTGGCCTTGTTCTGGCCTGCGATGTCGGGGGCGGAGCCGTGGATGGGCTCATACAGGCCGCAGGTGCCTGCACCCAGGCTGGAAGAGGGGATCATGCCGATGCTGCCGGTGATCATGCTGGCCTCATCGGACAGAATGTCGCCGAACATATTTTCGGTGACGATCACATCGAACTGGCTGGGGTCTTTGCAGATCTGCATGGCGGCATTGTCCACGAACATTTCGCTGTACTCCACCTCGGGGTACTCGGCCTGCAGACGATGCATCACAGCGCGCCACAGGCGGCTGGTGTCCAGCACGTTGGCCTTATCCACGCAGCACAGCTTCTTGCGGCGCTTCATGGCAGTTTCAAAGCCAATGCGGCCGATGCGCTCAATCTCATGCTCCGAATAGGGCATGATGTCGGTGGCAACCTTCTCGCCGTTGACGGTCTCGGTCTTGTGCTCACCGAAGTACACGCCGCCGATAAGCTCACGCACCACGATGAAGTCGATGCCCTTGGCCACGATGGAGGGCTTCAGAGGGCTGGCATCGGCCAGCTGGGGCCACAGCTTGGCGGGGCGGTTGTTGGCATACAGGCCCATGCCGGAGCGCAGATTCAGCAGGCCGCGTTCCGGGCGCTTGGAACCCTCCATGCCTTCCCACTTGGGGCCGCCCACGGCGCCGAGCAGCACACTGTCGCTGGCCAGGCACTTGTCCAGCTGGGCCTGAGGCAGAGGCTCGCCCCACTTGTCAATGGCGCAGCCGCCCATGTCCACCTCGGTGTAGGTGAAGGTGTGGCCGTACTTTTCGGCGATTTTGTCCAGTACGCGAATGGCCTGGCCCACGATCTCGGGGCCGATGCCGTCACCGCGGATGACAGCAATGTTCTTGTTCATTGGTTTGTACTCCTTTGTATATAGTTCGAGGTTTGAATGAAAACACAGTTCAGCCTTTCAGGCTGTTCATCAGGCCGCCCTTGGAGATGATCTCCTGAATGAAAGCGGGGAAGGGCTCGGCCTGGTAGGTCTCGTTCTTGGTCAGGTTGGTGATCACGCCGGTGTCAAAATCCACGCTCACCTCGTCGCCGGCGGCAATGGCGTCGCTGGCGGCCTCGCACTCCAGAATGGGCAGACCGATGTTGATGGCGTTGCGGTAGAAGATGCGGGCGAAGGTCTTGGCGATGACGCAGCTCACACCGGCCGTCTTGATGGCCAGGGGCGCGTGCTCACGGGAAGAGCCGCAGCCGAAGTTCCAGCCGGCTACCATAATGTCGCCGGGCTTGACTCGAGTGGTGAAGTCGGCGTCAATGTCCTCCATGCAGTGGCGGGCCAGCTCCTGGGCGTTGGGGGTGTTCAGGTAGCGGGCGGGGATGATGACATCGGTGTCCACGTTGTCGGGGTATTTATGTACAATGCCGTGTGCGTTCATAGTGCATTCTCCTTTTGGCGTTACAGGGTGGTGGGGTCGGTGATGTGGCCGGTGAGGGCGCTGGCTGCGGCCGTGGCGGGGCTGGCCAGGTAGACCTCGCTCTCCACATGGCCCATGCGGCCCACAAAGTTCCGGTTGGTGGTAGAAACGCACCGCTCGCCCTCGGCCAGAATGCCCATGTAACCGCCCAGGCAGGGGCCGCAGGTGGGCGTGGACACGATGCAGCCCGCGTCAATGAAGGCCTCGGTCCAGCCGCGGCGGATGCACTCTTTGTAGATGGCCATGGTGGCGGGAATGATGATGCCGCGCACGCCCTTGGCGATGTGCTTGCCCTTCAGGATGTTGTAGGCAGCCTCCATGTCGGAGAGGCGGCCGTTGGTGCAGCTGCCGATAACCACCTGGTCGATGGCAATGTCCTTGCCCTCGCTGGCGGGATGGGTGTTCTCGGGCAGGTGGGGGTAGCTGACGGTGGGCACCAGAGCGGAGAGGTCGATCTCGATGGTCTGCTCGTACTCGGCGTCCTCATCGGCGGCGTACACGGTCCATTCCCGCTGACTGCGGCCGGTGAGGTACTCGGTGGTGATCTCGTCCACGGGGAAGATGCCGTTCTTGGCGCCGGCCTCAATGGCCATGTTGCAGATGCACAGACGGTCGTCCATGGTCAGGCTGGCCACGCCGGGGCCGGTGAACTCCATGCTCTTGTACAGCGCGCCGTCCACGCCGATCTGGCCGATGATGGAAAGGATCACGTCCTTGCCGCTCACGTTGGGGCGCAGCTGGCCCTTCAGCACAAAGCGAATGGCGCTGGGCACCTTGAACCAGCACTCGCCGGTGGCAATGCCGGCGGCCAGGTCGGTGCTGCCCACGCCGGTGGAGAACGCGCCCACCGCGCCGTAGGTGCAGGTGTGGCTGTCCGCGCCGATGATGCAGTCGCCGGCGGTGACGATGCCCTGCTCGGGCAGCAGAGCGTGCTCAATGCCCATCTGGCCCACGTCAAAGAAGTTCAGGATGTCGTACTTGTTGGCGAATTCGCGGCACTGTTTGGACTGCTGCGCGCTCTTGATGTCCTTGTTGGGCACAAAGTGGTCCAGCACGATGTTTACGCGGGTACGGTCAAACACGCTGGTAAAGCCCGCCTTGTTGAACTCGTTGATGGCAACGGGGGTGGTGATGTCGTTGCCCAGTACCTCGTCCAGCTTTGCGCGGATGAGCTGCCCGGCCTTTACCTGGTCCAGCCCGGCGTGGGCGGCCAGAATCTTCTGAGTCATCGTCATTCCCATGGAAAATCTCTCCTTTAGTTTGAATCTGGGCGGTTTCGTCGTTTACTTGTTGTTTACGGCGCTGATGAGGGCCTTTACGCTGGAGGTCATCACATCGGTGTCGGTGCCGGCACCCCAGGTAATGGTGCCGCTGCCCCACTTCAGGCCAACGTAGCTGATGGCCCGGCTGGTGGAACCCTGCTCCAGGGCGTGCTGGGTGTAAGTATCGATGGTGAACTCCATGCCGGTGCCGCTCTGGATGGCGTTGGCTACGGCATCCAGACGGCCGTTGCCGGTGCCGGAGAACTCACGCTGCTGGCCGCCGGTCTCCAGGGTGACCACGGCGAAGAAATCTTTCTTCTGGATGAAGCTCACGTCCACCAGCTTGAAGGGGCTGGTCTTGTTCAGATACGTCTTTTGGAACACATCCCGAACCTCGGGAGCGGAAAGCTCCTTGTGGGCATGGTCGGACACCGACTTGACGGTGTAGCCCAGATGCTCGCGCATCTTGCCGGGCAGGATGTAGCCGTAGGTCTGCTCCAGCAGATAACCGATGCCGCCCTTGCCGCTCTGGCTGTTGATGCGGATCACATCCGCGTCGTAGGTGCGGCCGATGTCCTTGGGGTCCACGGGAATGTAGGGCACCGTCCAGCGGTGGAGGTTCTTCTCATCCCGCCACTTCATGCCCTTGGCGATGGCATCCTGATGGCTGCCGCTGAAGGCCGCGAACACCAGCGCGCCGGCGTAGGGGCTGCGCTCATACACGTGCATCCGGGTGACGCGCTCGTACACTTCCACGAGAGAGGGCATATCGCTGAAATCCAGATGGGGGTCCACACCATGGCTGTACATATTCATGGCCACGGTGATGATGTCCACGTTGCCGGTGCGCTCGCCGTTGCCGAAGAGGGTGCCCTCCACCCGGTCCGCACCGGCCAGCAGGGCCAGTTCGGTGTCGGCTACGCCGGTGCCGCGGTCGTTGTGGGGATGCAGGCTGAGGATGACGCTGTCACGGTACTTCAGGTTGTCGCTGCACCATTCGATCTGGTTGGCATACACATGGGGCATGCTCATTTCCACGGTGACGGGCAGGTTGATGATCATGGGGCGCTCGGGGGTGGGCTGCATTACGTCCAGAACGGCATTGCATACCTCCACGGCGTAGTCCGGCTCGGTGCCGGTGAAGCTCTCGGGGCTGTACTCGAAGAGAAAGTTGCCCTCGTATTCGCTGGCCAGCTGCTTGACCAGCTTGGCGCCGTCCACGGCGATCTGCTTGATTTCCTCGCGGCTCATTTTGAACACCTGCTCGCGCTGGGCCACGCTGGTGGAGTTGTAGAAGTGGATCACGGCCCGGGGCGCGCCCTGCACGGCCTCAAAGGTCTTGCGGATGATATGGTCGCGGCACTGGGTCAGCACCTGCACGGTCACATCCTCGGGGATCATGTCGTTCTCAATCAGAGTGCGCAGGAAGGCGTACTCCGTCTCGCTGGCGGCGGGGAAGCCCACCTCGATCTCCTTGAAGCCGACCTTCACCAGCATTTTGAAGAACTCCAGCTTTTCTTGGAGATTCATGGGCACGATCAGGCTCTGGTTGCCGTCGCGCAGATCGACGCTGCACCAAATGGGGGCCTTTTCAATGTGATCTTTCTTCACCCAGCGGTATTCGTGCTTGGGGGGATTGTAATAACCTACGGCGTACTTGCTTGCGTCCATCATGGCGGTGGTCCTCCTGTGAAATTCTTTTCCTTGTGCATTGTCTGGCGGGCGGGGAGTCAGCTCCCGGCGGAAGAAGCAATACAAAAGACCCTCGCCACTCAAGAGAAAACTCCCTTGAGAGACGAGGGCCTGAAACTCAATTCATGGGCGCCCGCGGTACCACTCTCGTTGCCGGAAAACATCCGGCCGCTCAGTATGATCGGCATTGCTGCGAATCACGCCCCGGATAACGGCGGGGGACCGGCACGGCCTACTTTTGTTCAGCTGTGCTGCTCGAGGGCCAGTATACAGTGGCTACGGCACTGCCTTGCACCAACCGGCAGCTCTCTGAAGCGCGATGAACCACTGCTTTTTCCCTGTCTACGCAGTTCAAATATCAACGTGGCTTAGTATAGCGAAAAAGCCAAAAGATGTCAAGGCTTTTTTGAAAAAATGGGGCGGATTCTGGATAAAAAGTGCAGGAAGAACGGCGGCGATTCCCATTGGCGTTGCGCCGCTGTGCGGCCCGGCGGCGCAACGCCAATGAAAAGCGTGCATTGGTTCGCCCCGCCCCATGCAGCAAAACATAACAAAAATTGCACCGGGCAGACAAGTTTGTATGGTGGTGCATCCGGCTGCATACGCTATAATGAAAGCAGAATGAACGCGAAAGGAAGTGTACGGAAATGCTTTCGGAGAATCTGGCCATGCTGCGCAGCCTGAAAGGTCTTTCGCAGGAGCAGGCGGCGGAAATTGCCGGGGTGGCCCGGCAGTCCTACGCGAAATGGGAGCAGGGAGTTTCCCATAGTTAAAGATACCACACCAAATATGATGAACCCACGCTTATACACTACCAGCTATAATAAACCGCAAGGACAGCAATTTGATGATA
>QWCN01004493.1_pt1 | contig 14722 bp, 16 predicted proteins | sample 1972711 | NCBI WGS metagenome assembly QWCN01 (sample SAMN09866707, study PRJNA288562) | Human gut metagenome isolate term1_stool, whole genome shotgun sequencing... | isolation source: gut | host: Homo sapiens | place: USA: California | reverse complement strand
TCTGCAGGAACCATTTCCTCCAGACTTACAAATTCAACTTGGTTTCTGTTCTCTATATTTTTCGTAAGCACGTTCATCACCCGTACTTATTATACCATAAATTTTTCAATTTTTCTACTGAATTTTGAGCGCCGCATAGCGTCGGAAACCCTTGCAAGTTCAAGGAAGTTCAAAGTTCAGATTCAGGGAACGCCGCTTGATTTCCGGGGCTATTAGTAACAAACAAATAACACGGTTTTCCCTTTTGAAAATCAACTTTCAAAGTCAATACACCGCATCAGGATCAGGGTACAAATCAACTGCCGGGAAGGTTGTGATTAGAAGATTTTTCCCTTGTTCCAAGCTGGCCTTCATGACCGCTTCAGGGCTGGCCGAAGAATCTTCCAAAAGGTAATCCCGGCCCCGCCGCTGGTAGACATACCGGCCATCAGGCATGGAGCAGAAGAAGCGCCCACCAAAACGGGCCGTGAAATCCGCTTCAAGCTGGTTCTTCAGTTTATCCCCAAGGCGGAAGGTTTCTTCAGGGGATGAAAAACGCATATCGCCATTTTGATCCACCAAAATCAGGGAAGGCAAGCCGGTTGGTGGAACGCCTTCACCGGCTGGATGAGCAAAGAATGGAGCATAACAGAAGAACCCTTCACACAGGCCCAAGTATTCAGCGCCATCATAACCATTCGCCTTGGTATAAGCTAAAGCCATTTTGTGATCCACAATCCCACCGCCTTTCAATCCCACATGGTAACGGCCACAAGATCAGTTACTTCAAGGGGCTGTTTACATTCGGGGCAAACCATATCTTTTCCCGCCCTGATTCTGTGCATAGCTTTCCCACAATCGCACTGCTGAAGAATCCGCACCTGTTCAGGCGCTTTCAGCGTGACCGCCAAGCGGCTTTCCAGCTTGCCACAGGCCCCACATTGAATCAGGGCGTGTTCCACTTCCACGGTGGCTTCAGGATGGGCGATAAGGGCCGCTTTTGCCTTGGGGCCATAGTAACCCGCCAAGATGGTTTCCCGCTCCCCAGCGGCTTCCGTGCCGGTCATAAAGCCCCGGTCTATGGGGTATTCCGTTTGAAATCCACACACGGGGCATTTATAAACCCTTCCCACGCCGATCTACCACCCTTCAAAATCATGTTGACAATTTCAAAACGCTGAACTATACTGAATATAGAAACAAGGGTGCTACCGGCAGACGGTTAGCCCCCTACTGGATTACAGAAGTAACCGCTGGCCGGGAAGCTGGGCGGTTACTTCTTTTTATGAGCCTGTATGAAAAGGCTGATAATGCCAACGATCAGAATACCGACTTGAATCAAATCAGAGTATGTAACCATTGTCAGCCCCCCTTTCGTAAGATCAGGGGGCCAAGAAGCGCCCCCTGACGAAACAGGGGAACTAACCGCTTGCCGTTTATCGGTAGCACCACAGACAGAATAACACAGGGATCAGCAAAACGCAACCCGCCCAAGTGACATTCACAAGGGCGGGTTTTGTGGCCTAATAATTACAAAATGCCGGTTTTACTGTGCTTTTCGGCTGATTTGTTACTATCGTGTTATTCAACTTTTTTCAGCCCATTTGAACACCGTTTGAACGAACCCGGCCAAATCACCTGTGGTCACAGTTTGCCCCGGATCAATCCCGGCGCTGATCCACTCCAAGGAAATTGCCGTGTTGATTGCATCCTTGGCCCAATGGTTCCCGGTATAGATTTCAGGCGGGGTTCCTTCCTCTGTGAACCGGGAAAACACGGTGAGCAGTTCACCCCAAGTCAGGTTCCGTTCTGGCTGGAACACCCCAAGGCCACATCCAAGCATAAACCCGGCATTGGTGGCCGTGCCTATTGCCGGTGCATACCACACGCCGGGGGCCACATCATCAAAGGGCGCTGTTTCTGTGTAATATCGTTCCCGGCTTTCATCGTCCATCATAGACAGCATCAGGGCGGCAAAATCAGCCCGTGTGACGGTTCCACTGGCTCCACCGTGGCCGATTTCATACCCTGTCCAAAAAAGGCTGTCAGGGGCTTTTAGAACGGCTTTCCTGTTAGTAATGGTGGCCGGTTCCACTTCAGGTTCCTTCACCAGCTTTTCAACTGTGCGGGTTCTGTAAATGATTTTCGGTTCTGGATCGGGTGTCGGCGTGGGTTCCGGTTCAGGCTCCGGGGAAGGCTCTGGATCATTGGCGGCAAAGGACATACTGAAAACCATGTTGGGCTTTTCCGCCGATTCATCAATGAAGGTGTCAACGGCCCATTTATTAGGGATCAGGCCATAGGTGGCATATAGGGCAACCAGCGCATCATAATCATCCATCAATGCCAACTGCCCGGAATACTCATTCACAATATCATCCGGTTCGCCGTTGACGGTGTTGTTGTGAATCGTGCTTTGGGTGATTGTCAGCTTGCCCCGGTTCCAGATTGCCCCGCCATGCTGGGCGGCTGTGTTTCCCCAAATGGAGCATTTTTCAAGGGTTACTTCCTGATCTGTATAACAGGCAATGGCCCCGCCCCGAATAGTAGCCGTACCCCTGCCCAAGACGCAGTTGAATAGGTTGGCCGAACCGCCGTTCATGCGGATATGTGCGCCGTATTGGGCGGTGTTTCGCTCAAAAACACAATATCCAAAGTTCTGATCCCCGTTGTCAGCTTCAACGGCCCCCGCCGTGCAATCAGAAAAGTGGCATTCTGAATATGCCGTTGAAATACTTGCCTGAACAAATGGGGTGGTAGCTTCCACATTGCCCCCGTCAAAATCAATAGCCTGAATGATCACATTTCCAGTTCCATCCGGGGAATAGGTGCTGATATGGCCTTCCGGGGCTGTTCTCTGAAGTGTAACCCGCTTGTATGTGTCACCAAGAACCGTTCCATCCGGGCAGACGATTTCACATCCAATCCCGATGGTGGCCCCGGCTTCCGCCTGTTCGATTGCCTGAAGCAATTCTTCCAAACTGGAAACTGTCTGTAAGGCCGTTTCTGGCCCCTCTGACAGGCTTCCGCCTTCAGGGGTATCAGTACCTTCCCCGGCTTCTTCTGTGCCGGTGTCGCTGTCCTGTGCCTGAACCATGCTTGGTTCTGTGGGTTCGGGGCTGTCCTCAACGGCAAAGGCCGTGGTGGTCTGCGTTACCAACATGACCGCAAGCAGTAAAGCGGCAAACAGACGGTTCCAAAAGCTGTGTTTCGTGTTCATCGTGTGAACCTCCTATAAAAGATTTGCGGCGAACCGCAAGATCAATTATAGCGGCGGGATCATCCCGGAAAAATAGCTTCACAGGCCCTTTTTCATCAGCCAATAGAGGTTCACACCCTTGAATACCGTTGATATAACAGGGTTTCAAGCTATGGTTGTTACTATCGGTGTTACTATACGCAAAAATCAGCCCACAGGCGGGTGAAATCTGTGAGCTGATTTTGAATTACAATTTGACGCTTCGCCGCCCATCCGAGGAAACCCCGAAAGAAACCTTGAATGTGGATGTGGGCTTAATTTATTGTTGTGAATCATTTTATGTAGGGGGGTGGACGGGCCTTCAGGGTTGGGTGGGGTTGAATCACTTAAATGCCTCCTTCATAGCGTTGTAAAGCATTTTGTTCAAGATAGATGGTGCCAAGTTTTTTACTTGTTGTTCAGAAATCGTCAGCATAAACTTTCCGGGAACCCAACTTGCCTTCAGGGTCTTTCCCAAGGCGGGAACATAGCGCCCCGGTGTTTGCCGGTGGCCGTATTCCACATAGGACGCATATTCCAAGTTGTTGATGATGGTCACGGTGTACTGATCCCCATGTTTTTCAATGGGAAGGATCGTCCAAGCGTCACGCAAGGAACCACCTTTGTAACCGGCCCAATAATCATGGTAAATGGCCGCTTCCCGGCTGAAAAACTTCCGTGTTTTCCCGCTTGCTCCGGTAGCACTCACCTTTGTTTTGCGGCTTTTCCAAATATCATCAGGCACAACGCCAACCGGGGTTCTTTTCTTTACCTTGTTCCACAGGACTTGGGCAATTTCGTTGGCGGCATCCCGGCAAAGCCGATCCATGTCAACTTCCGAAAGCTGTTCAAGTTTCTTACTTAACCGTTTCAACTCCCGGCAATCACACCGGCCCCACTTTGCCATTACTCATGCACCCCTTCCGCCGATACCGCCAACCGTTCGGCAAGGTTTTCTGTCCATGCGTCCATAATCCCATCAATATCCATTTCAGAAGCGATATGGTTTTCATTGTGCTGTTCAATCTTAATTTCAGCGGTAGTGAACCGGTTGATTGCTTCACGCTCCGCAATGTCACGAAGATAGGCCAAATCTTCTTCAGCAACATCCAAGGCTTCAGCCGTAGCCGCTGTGTTTGCGGCGGTGTCAGCAGTATTTCCATAAATGCCATCCCAAGCGTTTCCCATGTTGAAGGCATCAATGGAATCCAAGCCGCCACCGAAGAACCCGGAAACCTTATCAGCAATCCCTTCACCAAACTTATAGCCAGCGGAAGCGGCATCGGAATAATCAATGAAGTCCATCTTCTTGACATATTCCACCCAACCGGATTCATCCTTTACTTTCTGTTGGGCTTTTTCAATTCCAGCATAGAAGTTATCAAGGCCGCTGGTAATATCAACCGTCACGCCGGGGATTTTGTTGATAACATTTTCAATGGCATGGGCCAGCTTGGAAATGTGCCCAAGTACAGTTAGGCACATATCATAGAAGGCCACTTCCACAGCGGCAATGGGATTGTTGAACACATTCCCAATGAAGTTGGCAAATCTCGCAAAACCGTTTTGCGCCGGTACAATGAAGGTGTTGATCAGGAAGGCACCAAGCACCGCAAATGCCCCGGCAATAATGCCGGTTGCGGAAATGGTGGTTCCCTTGAATTTGTTCACCGCCGCAACTGCCGCATAAAGCGCACCAATCAGAATCATAATCAGCATGACCACCCAAACAATGGGGTTGGCAAGCAAAGCAGAATTGAAGGTGAACACCGCCGCAGAAGCCGCCGCCGTGTTGCCGGTCAGGATTCCAAAGCCGATGGAAAGGAAATTGACCACACCATGATAAATGGCCGTTGCCGCCGCCGCAATTTCTGTCCAATGGGCGGCAATCTGGAACACCGCAAACGCACCGGCCAAGGCCAGAACAGCGGGGCCGATGATGGAAATGTTGTTGGCAAGCCAGTTGATTCCATTCAAAAGGGGCTGAATGACCTGAAGGGCAATATTGGAAGCCTTTGTGAACACTTGGCCCCAAGTCATGGGCATGGATTCAAACTTTGCGTTAATATCATCCGCCGCCATCAACAGCGAATTTTTCACAATATCCGCCGTAATCTTGCCTTCAGCGGCCAAGGTTCTGATTTTGCCGATGGGTTCACCCAAATAATCTGCAATGGCCTGAATGACGGGCTGGGCGTTCTCAAAGACGCTGTTCAATTCCTCGCCACGAAGGACACCGGAAGCCATTGCCTGTGTAAGCTGAAGGGTTGCGGCTTCAATCTGCTGTGTACCGGCTCCGACATTCACAAACGCCTTGTTCAAGGTTTCTGTGAAGGCAATCAGTTCATCATTGTTGGCGAAGGCATCACCGGCCATCAGGCCCATTTGGGAAATGGCCTTGGCTGTGGTCAGATAAGAAGCCCTCGACCGCTGGGCCGAAGCCATGATCTTCTTTTCCAGTTCGGCCACGGAACCACCATCATCCACAAGCAAATTCAATCGGGCCTTGGTGCTGGAAAGATCGTCAGATAGATCAACCAGCTTCTTCACCGTAGCCAATCCGCCCACCGCAACGGCAATTTTCTTGATCTGGCTCAACATACCACCAGCGGCGGAACTGCCTTCCTGAATGGTGTTATTGAACTTACTTTGGGCCTTGTCCGCCTGTCTGATATTCTGTTCCATCTGGTCAAAACCAACGGTAGCTTCTGCCAAATCTTCCCGGATTTGCTGAAGAACCGTGGGATCAAACGCATCAGAGAAGGAACCCTTGGTGGATTCCATGACATTGATCAGGCTGTTCATACCCCGGCACATAGCCTTCAGGGGGCCGGTAACGCCATCATACAAGGCAAGCGTTGTTCTGATTGTTGCCATTATGCCGCACCGCCTTTCTTGATCTTTCTGCGCTCCAATTCAGCCATCAGGCAATAGCGGTAAATCACCGGAAGAGGCTGATAGCTGTGGGTTTTGGCAAGATCATCAAGTTCTTTTCTGATCTGCCGGGGTTTCAGCTTCATAGCGGAAACAGCACACTTTCTAAACAAATCATAGAACTTATGATCCTTGTTCAGAATCATGATACCGTCCGGGGTGAAGGTCAGTTCCAGTTCGTTCAGGTCATTGGCCGTAGTGCCTTCCTTGTGAGTGACGCTGATTTGCGGAATCATAGGGATCAGGCTGAAGCGCACCGCCCACAGGTCTTTGTTGATGATCTCAATGTTCGGATTTTCATGTTTCAGCATTTTGGTTCACCGTCCTTTCTTTCGTTTGTATGGATAAAATACCGGGGGGTCACGGTTCACGCCGATCAGAACCACATCAGGATTTTTCAGCAATTCGGAAAGGCTTGTCGCTGTCATTTGCCGGGTGAATTTCCCGGTTGTACCATCGTCCATGATGGTTGTGTATTCAACCTTGTGCGTGGGTATTGGTGTTCCCGTAGAACGCCGGGAACGGCTTTTAATATCATCCATTTGCGGCTATCCTTTTCCTTTCTGCCAAGCGATTTTGAATTAGCTGATCCATTTCTCTGTTTAATTCTTCCAGCTTTCTAATGCCGGATGGGGTATATCCATCATTGCGGTTCCTAACTCCATCAGCAATTATGGGAATCGTTGTATTTAACTCACAGATATCTTCCAAATGTTGTTTCAGCCGGTCACTCGTTTCTATCCTTTTGATTGCCAAAAACTCTGTAGAAGAATAGCCCGTATCTTTCCAACGGCCCACACCCCAATGATAGGCCTGACCGGAACCATAACCGTAAATTTCAGCAGCTTCTTTGATACGGCGATCAATCTTTAGCCGTTTTAGTGCCTTGTACTGTATCTGACGCACTCGCTCTCTGGATATGTCCAGTTGTTCCCCTACTTCATGAAGCGGCTTATTTTCCCAAAAGCATTTTCGAATCACTTCCCCGGCCCTTGCGTCAGGCAGTGCCGAAACCGCTTCTTCAATAAGGTTTCCAGCGTATTCTTCAGAAAGTGTATCAACAACGCTACCTTCAAGGTCAAAATCGTCAGGAATGGATTCCCCCAAAGTTAGATCATCAGTACCGGGGGTAATAGATTCAAAACTTATGGTATCAGCTTCAACCATAAATTTACGCAGTTCTTTCAGTTGCGGTTTCTTAATGCCAAGGAAAGCGCAATATTGATTATCAGACGGTTCCTCACCAACTGTCATTCTGTAATCATCCCGGAAACGCTGATATTTGGAAATGCGTACCACTACATGAACGGGAACCCGCTTCAGGTTTCCATTGTTCTGACAATATCGCTGAATTACATTCCTGATCCAGATACCAGCATAGGAGATAAATAATACATCCCGATCCGGTTCAAATCTTTGAACTGCTTTTTCCAAGCCGAAGTAGGCTTCTTGCATCAGATCATCCAACTCACAGCTTTTACTATATGGAAGGGCAATCCCAACAATAAAGTTCCGGTTCTGCTGGTATAGCTGGCCCATATTCTCTTGCACATCAACCCCGGCTTGGATCAGGGCTACAAGTTCTTCATTTGTCATTTGGCGGTTCACCTACCTAAAAATAGGGCGTGTGGGTCAATGGCCCACACGCCTTCAAAGATCATTAAGCCTTTGCAGTAACCATGGCTTTGCCGGCCTTTACAGCCTTATTGTTAGAATCGACTTCCACAATTACGATATCGTTTCCGGTAACGGCGGTAATATCGGCAGAACCATTCCAATCATCCCAACCCGTAACACAAGAATCTCCAACAGCGGGAAGGTTAACGATAGCACCGGTTCTATACTTATAAGAATGGTCAGCACCCTTTACCGGCGTAACCGTCAAAGCCGTTTTACCAGAGGTAGAACCAGCGCCAGAAACAACGGTAAGGCCGTGCGCCGCCATTTCCTGATAGTAAATTGCTTTTGCCTTGTTTTCCAAAACAAAGGCATCATAGCACAAGCGGCCCTCCACCAAAGAACCGCTGATACCGGGGGCATCCTCATGCACCTTGTATTCAGACAGCTTAGTGGGTGCTACGGTGGCACAGGGATGGGCGATCATAAAGCCGAAGCCTTCAGGAAGGCGATTGGACGGAATCTTCATCACTTCAGCACCGTCCATCATGGCAATGATACCCTTCAGGCGCATTTCATTGCCAATATCCGTGGTCATTTCGATTCCATCAGACAGCTTCATCAGAAGATAGGTGTCCGGTGTAACCATCAGGACACGGCCCGTTTCAGGAACTTCAGCATTGTCCAAGGCGGTGTTTGCCTTCAGGATAGCATCACAGATGTTATCAGCGGTCAGGGCCAAGGGGGTTGCCTTAATACCGGCTTTCTCACACATTACGCCGTAAGTGTAAGTATCAACTTCAGGAATGACCACTTCCCGAATCTGACGGGCCAAGGCGGAACCGGCCTGAAGTTGGCCCATAGTTTCATCTTCATCCAGTTTGTCAATGGCGAAGGTGAAAGAACGATCCTTGGAAAGTGTCATTTCCTCGGTGGTTGCATCCAATCCCTGAATTGCGCCATAGCGGGATGAGTTACCGCTGGAACCATCACGATCATAATCAGACATGGAAGCGGTGGAAATCTTGTAGACTTTCACCGTCTTTGCACCGTCAAAATCAAAATCGTTATTGGTCAGAGCGGATTTTTTGCTTTCCGTACTAAACATTTCATCTACGTACGGAAGGAACTTTGTTACCAAATTGATAGTTGCCATTTATGGCACTTCCTTTCTTACTTTGGAAGCCCCATAGCCTTTCTAAGATCGGTTTCGCTTAGGGAAGAATTGGGGTTAGGGCGATCCGGTGTAGCCGGACGCACCCCACGAAACTTAATAGGCGTGGCTTCCGATTTTTGTTTTTCCAATACTGCTTTCACAGTATTCAGGGACTTTTCCAACGCTTCAGAGCTGGAAATGTTCAGAGCATCCAGCAGTTCCACAGGAAGCCCCATTTCATTGATTCGTTCTTTTGCGTTTAACAGCAATTCACGCTGGGCCAACTGCTGTTCCTTTTCAACAAGGGCGGCTTCACTTTTTGCACGATCACGGGCCAAACGCTCTGAAATGATCTGATTCACCTGCTCTTGTGTAAAAGTCTTTTCCCCGGCTCCATCCGGGTTTTGGGTATTCATGTTCTTGGTATTTTCATCCATAATTGAAAACCTCCGTTTAACGCCTGAAGTGGGCTAAATAGAAAAAGGCGTGGGAAATGATTCAATCAAGAATCATTTCCCACGCCTTTACAGCTTCCACCGCAAAGCGGTGGGGTACTATATTTATAGTATACTACATGATGTATAGTAAGTCAACAAAAATGCATGATTTACACATTATTTTGTGTTTTTAGGCATGAAGTACAAATGCTTGTACGGTTCAGAAGATGTATTGCACTTTATTTTGAACAAGGAAAGAATCGGTTTTAATAAAGTCATAATCTGCTGGGCTTCATCATCGGTGGTGTAACTGACATGGATTTTCACGGACATTGAATCACCGCCCTTCTTCTGGATCACCAACCATTTCCAGCGGTTTACACTCACCACCGGGCCGCTCATGTTTCGTGGGCTGATATTCCTTCATGCAATGGTAAGAAACCTTACCCAAGATATTTTTAAGGCTGTCCACATCGTTGATGATAGAAACCATGGAAATAATCGTCTTTTTTAGTTCGTCAGGTTCAGGGATATTCTGTTTCTTTGCCATACGCTGGGCGGCTTTGTTCACATCACGGAAGTACATATTCTGCAAATCCTTCACTTTATCAGTGGGAACGCCAAGGGAAAGCATTTCTTCTTTTGTCATAGGGGGGGTACATCCTTTCTTATTATTAAATAATTGCAAAGCATTGATTTTCAAGGATTTGAAGGCCCCTTTGTTACTAACCTGTTGTTTGCAATCCCTTTTAGGGCCTCCGAAATCTCCGAATAGCGCTTGTGGTTCCGGCTTTTCGAGTTTTTAATACTACCCGTTGCGAACTAACAAAAGCTAACTTTTCAACCTGAATATCAACAATGTCTTTGCCCCTTTTTAGGGTGTCGGAAATGTCGGAATACTTAGCGCACCATTTCATAAAGGGGCTTGGGATTCAACATATATCATTGCACAGGTCAGGTTTTGTCAGGTTTTGTCAGGCTTTCTTCAACATCGGCAATTATGATAGGATCACGCTGAATATAAATCAGGTCTTTTCCCATGCGCTGAATCCTTCCACAGTCAATATCAGCACAACAACCGGTTTCCTGTTTCCCATATTTATAAACCGGATGGAGTTGCCCACAATCAGGGCAAATGTACCAGTCATGACCGCCGTGATAACAGATAGGAAGGACAACCTTCAGGCCATCAGCCCTTATCCATGTGCGGGGATCAATGTAAAATTCATCGTTGCGGCCTTTGTTGACAATCAGAATCTTGGTGAAGTAAACTTCTGATTCCGGGGTGCTGGTAGCGTTTGAAATCAAGGTTTCAAACCTGATCAAGTTTGCTTTCATATTTTCATCCGCCTTTCTTCAGGTTCCCTTATTTGTCCCGGATGTCCCGTGAAAATAGGGGTAATATACTATATATTTTTTACTACTATGAAAAATTTTTTTGCTGTTCTCAATTATAAATAGAAGTTCAATTCATCCGGGACAATCCGGGACACTTTCAAAAAAGCCTTTAATTTCAAGGCGTTCAGCCTGTCCCGGATATGTCCCAGATGTGTCCCGGATGTTTAGGCATCCGGGACTTTTTCAACGAAAATCTTTTCCTTTGCTCCATTGATCCGCTTATCTTTCGTTGCAAAGTTCAGGGCCTTTGTAACTTGCCTTGAAAATTCAATTCTGTTCAGCGGTTCAAACTGATTTGTAATGCAAAATTCACGGTATTTGAAGTACACCGCTTTCACCGGTTCATTAACCACAGCATCGGCCCCGGCTTCATCAAGGAATGACAATAGCGGGTTGCTTTCTATGCGGTATTCTTCAATGGTGCGTTCAACATCCTTTGATTTTGTGAAGTCTTTGTTCTTCAAAACTCGCTTCAGACCACCCAAACCCAACTGGATCATATATTCCATTGCTGTTTGATCCTGAAGGTCATAGCGGATATTTGGGTTGAAGTCTGGATCATCCGAAGTGAACTTTGCATCAAAAGGGACAATCACCAACCGGCGCATGATGGAAAAACTTTCTTTGGAGCGGCCCAGCCGGGAAATGGCGTTGGCGCTGAAAAGCAGTTTTGCGAAGCTGTCAAATTCAAAGGGGTCTTGGCCTTTCCGTTCTGCTGAAACTCTTTCACCTGTCACCAATTTTCGGAATGTGGCAACATTGGCTACATAGTCCGAACCAATATCATCACCGATGTTTGCCAGCTTGCCGAACAGTTCAGCGGTTTTGAACCTATCGCCCAATTCCTTCAGGTCAAGGGAAGCAATGTTCTGAACGCCCAAAAGGGTTTTCAGGGCAACCAAAATAGTTGATTTACCGTTTGCGCCTTCACCGGTCAGAATGAATGAACGGCCACCCGCAACGGTGTTGGAACGATAGAAGGTTGAACCAATCATTTCTTCCAATAATGCCCGGATTTCTGGCCGGTTACAGGCAATTTTATCAAGGGTGTGATCCAGAAGTTCATTATATGCGGCGGGGTTGTACGGCCACGGGATTTTATTGGTGATCACCACATCCGGGGTGAACTCTTTGAAGGAATCATCCCGGATATTGTAAAGGCCGTTGCTGAAAGCAATTAGTTCCGGGGAAGCGGGTTGCCGGGTATCACAAATTAAGTTCAGTTGTTTCAGAGTTTCCTTCCGCTGTGCATCCTTCAGAAACGGGATCAGCGTCACCATTGCTTTTTCAATGGCTTCTGCCGAAGGGGTGTAAATGCCATCCTGATAGATATGCAACCGTCCATTGATTTTGGCAATATGGGAATCCCGCTTCAAATATTCGGCAAAGCGGTCATGTTGAAAGGATCGGCCCTTGAAGAAGGATTGCTTTTGAAATGCTTCATCCCGAAGGATCACATCAAGTTCCTTGTCGGAAAGGGGCTTTTTCAGCACATAACGGTTAATCAGCCTGATACATTCACGGGCTTCTTCTTTGGTCAGGTCATTGTCTTGAAGCGTAAGGATATATCGGTAGAAAGCATCATTGCGCCCATCACCTTCACCAAGGGATTTGAAGTCAATATCCGTCTTTACCGGAATCAACCACTTGGGGAGTTCTTGAATTTCATCTTCAGGAACATCATACAGAATGGGCCTATCTTCATTCATGTACTTCAGAACTTCATAGCTGTTCCGGGAACCAATCTTTAGATCAGCTTCAAGGCCCACAGCCAATGTTGCTTTTGTGCGGTTACTTTTGACTAAATCCGGGGTGTTCTTGAACAGGAAGTGCCTTCCTCTGGAAGTGGTGTAAACCCGGCATTTCAAATTCAGGTTTTCCACGATATTCAACAGGATTACCGATTGTTCCATATCGTCAACATCCACCAAAATAGTTTCATCCGATAAAATACCGGCATATTCTGGAAGATTCTTGACTTGCTCAAATGAAAGAAGTTCGTCAGCAGTAGCGTTTTTGAAGGGCATCAGACATTTCTTGTCTTTGGTTGGAACATAGCCTTTATACAACTGCACCAATAATCACCCCTTCCGTGATTTATTTGCTTCATGGTCAAGTCCCCTTATTCGGTTACAGGAACCAGACTGTGAATCACGCTGACAGCCATGCCCATAATCTTCAGGCGGTTGGGATCATCAATGAAGATAGTGGGAACCTTACCAGAGCCGCCTTCAAGATAACAGGTCATGGAAGCATCGTGGAAGTTGATACGCTTCAGGGTAACGGGGCCATCGTCAATGGACACGGCCACAAGGGAACCATTGGTGGGGAAATCTTCAGCGGCCTTAAACATAATCATATCGCCAGTGTGGATTCCGTACAGGGCAAAGCCATCATCAGAAGCGGTCATGCCGAAATCAGCGTTCAAAGTAAATTCTTTCATTTTGATACATCCTTTCAATCTTCAATCAGGTTTTCAACGGGAACATTCAGGGCCTTGGCAATCTTACCAACGGTAGCGGGTTTTGCATCTTTTCCGCTTGTAATTCGCTGATAGGTTTGATAACGAATTTCTGCAACCTTACACAGATCGTAAGGATTCATGCAAGCATTCGCCATAGCAATTTCCAGCTTTCGCTTATTGGCAATCATTTTTTCACCATCCTTTTGATTATTGTCAAATACGGGTTGACAGAACTGTATTGGTCTGCTACAATCACATTATAACCAACCAATATAGTTCTGTCAAGTGTAAAACAACAGCCTAATAGAATAATTTTGGTCTATCCATTTTCGCTGTAATATGGTACACTTCTTTTTAGAGGTGATCCAATGACGATTTCGGAAAAGATCAAAGCAATCAGAAAAGAGCGTGGACTAACCCAAAAGCAATTTGGTGATCTGTGTGGAATCCATGAAGTTCAAATTCGAAAATATGAACGGGGCGAAGTAACCCCCAAAATGGAGAACATCAAGAAAATTGCTGATGGTTTGGGCGTTCACCCATCCGATTTGATTGGCCCGGAATGGTTTGATATGGAAGCTGGCCCGGAAAGGCTCACTGAACTAAGGGATTCTGTAAATACTCTCGTTGCTGTCGGTAAAGTGTTTGGAGAATCCGCTTCAGATTTGCTTTCCAAGTTTTCGGAACTCAACCCTTCTGGTCAGCAAAAGGCCCTTGATTATGTTTCTGACTTGACTGAACAGGCAAAGTACCAGAAATAAAAAAAATAACCGCCCCGGTGCTGGAACACCGAAGCGGTTGTGGATAATCAAAGGGCAAGCCCAATGATCCCCGAACAGGTTCATTATATCACTTGGCCTATTGAAAATCCACACTTTCAAGAAAGGTCAGGTGAATTTAGTATGCGTGCGCCTAATGGGTTTGGCACCGTGGCCCGGTTATCCGGGAACCGGCGTAGGCCCTTCATCATCAAGAAAACCATAGGTTGGAATGACAAAGGCCATCCCATCTATGACATTATCGGCTATGCGGCCACACGGGAAGAAGGCTTGATGATCCTATCAGAATACAACCGTGATCCTTGGGATGTTGACCGGGCCAAGATTACCCTTCAACAGCTTTTTGACCTCTGGAAAGAAAAGAAGGCTCCGAAGCTGGGGGAATCCAACAGGGCTTCCATGACCTCTGCCTATAAATACTGCAAGCCCCTTGAACGGAAGCCATATAAAAGCATCAAGGCTTTCCAAATGCAAGAAACCATTGATACCTGTGGGAAATCCTACTCAACACAAGTGGCAATTAAAAACCTGTGGAACCACCTTGACCGGTTTGCCCTTGAACTGGACATCATTTCAAAGAGATATTCCGAACTGCTGACTTCTGATCCGGTTCCTGAAACAAGCCGCCTTCCGTTCACCAACGATGAAATCAAAACGGTGTGGGAACATCAGTCTGATCCTTGGGTTGATACGGTTTTGATCTTGCTATATTCCGGGTGG
>QWCN01004492.1_pt1 | contig 14723 bp, 17 predicted proteins | sample 1972711 | NCBI WGS metagenome assembly QWCN01 (sample SAMN09866707, study PRJNA288562) | Human gut metagenome isolate term1_stool, whole genome shotgun sequencing... | isolation source: gut | host: Homo sapiens | place: USA: California | reverse complement strand
AAGAACTAACATTTAGTATAGTACTATTAAAAGCAATATCGCTAGCTTGGTTATGGCTTATTGCAAAAGCAAATAATTATTTTATCAAGGAGAATAGAAATGAAAAGAATAAAACTATTATTAGAATTTATCAAATTAAAATATCAAGGATATAACAAAGAAGAAAGATATTTTAAATATGCTATCAAAGGGCTTATAAATTTTGAGCAGTACGAGAAATTTATTGATAAAAAAGTAATGAAAGGGGGCGAATAAATATGGGATATTATAAATTAGATGAAAAGCTATTAGACAAACAATTTGAATTTAAAATAGGTAGTAGAGGATATGGGCAGATGTATTATGGAATAAATAAAATGTTGTTACAATTACAATTTAATGTAACAAGTATTGGATTTTATTACTGGATAACAGCAATACAACAATATCGAAAAAATTATTATAAATATGATAATACAATAGAAAAAGTATATAATGATGTAGCAAAGATACATAATACTACAAGAACTAGAGTAGAAAGAGCAATGCGAACAGCAAGAACACCAGCAACAGAACAAATACAAAAACAATTTAATTATTACAATAAATTAACAAATAAAACAGTATTAGAATTATTAACGCGTAACGCATTATTTATAGAAAAAGTAGATAATCATATACCGCGTATAGATTAGAAAGGAGAATAACAATGGAACTAGAAATAGAAGATAAATTACAAGAAATATATAAAAATTTAATAATAGAAGTAAATTTCAAAGATTTTAGATTATATGAAATCATAATAAAATTAGAGTATCAAGGCGTACAATACGAAAGCAAGTTTGAATATAGATACGACGCGAGCTTGACAATAGACGCGAATTTAAGTACAATAGTACATATAATCGATACACAGATTATAGTACCATTTTATAAGAAAGGGGAATAGATATGAATAAAAGTGAATTTATACCAACAATAGCACCTTTAGTAGTAGCAGAAAACAAAAAAAGGGGTTATCCTTTATTTTCATCAGTAGTAATCGCCCAAGCAATATGCGAAAGCGGTTGGGGGCAAAGTAAAATAATGATGAAAGCAAACGCAATTTTTGGAATAAAAGCAACTTCAAGTTGGAAAGGAAAAGTATATAATGCAAATACGCAAGAGTGTTACGACGGAAGTACATATACAAATATTACAGCTTGTTTCAGAGCATATAACAGTTTAGCAGAAAGTATATCAGACTATTTCGACTTAATAACAAAACTAGAAAGATATAGAAAAGCAACAGTATCAGAAACACCTTTAGAGTGTATAACAGCTATAAAAAATGGCGGATATGCTACAAGTCCAACATATATAAATACTATAATGTCAATAATCAATAGTAACAATTTAACAAAGTATGACAATGTGGAAGATGTGGAAAACTCTGTTGATAACTCAAATTATATTGAATACATAGTAAAAAGCGGAGATACATTATCAGAAATAGCAAAGAAATATAATACAACATATCAAAAAATAGCAAAAGATAATAATATTTCAAATCCTAATTTAATATATCCAAATCAAAAATTAAAAATATATACAAGTGTTTCACAAGAAACAAACGAAACAATATACATAGTAAAAAGCGGGGATACATTATCAGCAATAGCAAAGAAATATAATACAACATATCAAAAAATAGCAAAAGATAATAATATTTCAAATCCTAATTTAATATATCCAAATCAAAAGTTGGTGATTAAATAATGCCTTGGATTAGTAGAAGTGGAGCGTTGACACAAGCAGAAATGGAAAACAACGCAGATATTGTAATAGCTTATTATAGAAGTTTAGGAATAAATGATAATACAATAGCTGGAATACTTGGAAATATGCAAGCCGAAAGTAGTATAAATCCCGAGCGTGAAGAAGTAGGCGGGCAAGGTTATCGGATTAGTACAATGGACACCAATTACAACATTACAAAATAATTGTGCTACACTTGGATTAAGTCCTTATAATGACGGAGATGTACAATTACAAGTATTAAGAGCTGAAATATTAAATATTAGCGGTATTGGGCGTTGGTACACAACACAAGCATTTATAGAAAATTATTATAATTCGGGAGCTACAAGCGATATGATAGGAATAACGGGGCAACAATTTTTAGATAACTCTATGAATTGGACACCCGACAAATTAGCCGTAATGTTTATGGCTGGATATGAAAGACCTAGTTATGACCCTAGCATTAATCATTATGATTTGCGTATGCAATATGCTTTAAATTGGTATAGTTATATGGGCGGTATTCCGCCAATACCAATAGGAAGAATTAAAAAGCGTAAATTTCCTTGGGCTGTATTTACAAAAATAATAAGAAATAGACGAACATTTTTTTAAAAATGTTCGTTATTTATTATTGACAAAAATAAAAATTTGTGTATATAATTTATATAGAAACTAACGAAGAAAGGAGAAAGAAAATGGATATTTTACAATTACTGGGTAGTTATTGCTTTCCTATTGTAGCGTGTTTAGGTATGGGCTGGTATGTTAAATACATAACAGATAAAAATATGGAAGAAACAAGTTCATTAAATGCACAGCATACAAAAGTTATGTTAGCATATAAAGACGAATTAAAAGACGCTATAAACAATAATACATTAGTAATGCAACGATTATGCGATACAATGGAAGTAAAAAACACAAGAACAAAGAAAAGTAAAAAAGGAGAGGAGGAGAAAGAAAATGAAGCTTAGTAAAGAAGAATTAAAAACAAAAGTAAATGAGCTTGTAACCGATAATGAAATTGCAATACAATTACTAGAAGATATAGAGGATAGTATGGAAGTTGGCGAAGTTGATACAGCTAGAATAGATGAATTACAAGCAAAACTTGATGACTTACAAGAAAAATACAAACAAAGATTTTTAAAAGGCGATGACAAAAAAGAAGCCGAAGATAAAAAAGAAGTCGACGAAGAATTAGAAGAAAAAGAAGTAGTCGACATAAAAGAAATATAATTAGGAAAGGTAGGAAATAAAAATGGCAAAAATAAGTTCAAAAACAAATTTAAAAGTAAATGATAGTATAGAACTTTTAAGTTATGTAATAAATGAAACTCCATTATTAAGAGAAAATATAGATTTACCAGTACAAGGCGAAAGCATTAATGGAATTGGTAAAATAATTATGAAAAATGTAGCGTATAAAAACGCATTTTTAAATACTTTAAATTTAATAGGATTAACAGTAATTACACGTAATCATTGGGAAAATCCTTGGAAAAAATTTACAGATAAAGGGCAATTATCATACGGACAACAAGTAAGAGAAGTTATTTGTGATATAGCAAATGTATATGATTATAACGAAATGTTAAAAAATGAATATGATTTTATAAAAACAGAAGTACCAAATGTATTATCATATTTACACGAAATTAATTATCAAAAATTTTATAAAACAACAACATCTGATGAGCAAATGGCAATGGCATTTGAAACTGGAGATTTATTCAGATTAGTTGATATTATAATCAATTCTTTATATGAAGGTTACGAATACGATAGTTATTTAGTAAATAAATATATGTTAGCAAGACGTATATTAGACGGAACAGTAACAACAGTAAAAATAGATAATTTTGCTAATAAAACAGACAGAGAAATAGTTGCAGATATAAAAGCAGAAAGTAATGATATGACTTTTAGAAGTCCTAATTATAATCCAGCTGGATTAAGAAAAGCAACAGATTTTGAAGACCAATTTGCAATAGTATCTACAAAATTTGACGCTAAATTTACAACAAATGTATTAGCAACAAGTTATTTCCGTTCAGACGCAGAAATGAAAGCTAATATGGAATTATGCGACGGATTTGGAAAATTTGATACAGCTAGACTTGAAGAAATATTTGCTAAAAGAGATGAAAACGGAGCAAGAATTGAGGGAGAATATTGCGACGGATATGTACCATTAACACAAGAACAAATGGAAAAATTAAATACTATTCCAGCTGTTATTGTTGGACGTGATTTTTTCCAAGATTATTATTATGGTATGGATAATGCCTCAGAGGGCGGAGCAAATTTAAAAGCAACAGAATTTTATAATCCACAAACATTAAAAAGAAATCATTTCTTGCACGTTTGGGGAGTTGTTTCAAGTTCTCCATTTGAAAACGCAGTAGTATTTGTTATTGATACACCAGCTGTAACAAGTGTAGAAGTAAATCCACAAGAAGTATCAGTAAGTGCTGGAGTGCCAGTACAATTAACAGCAGTAGTAGAAACAACAGGATTTGCTAATAAAGCGGTTATATGGAGTATTGACCAAGACCCAGAAACAGAGGAAAGTAAACAAGCTAGTATTGATTTAAACGGAAAATTAACTATACCAGCTGGACATATAGCAAGTACACCAGATGACGAAAGTACAACAATAATTGTAAAAGCAACAAGTGTATTTGATGAAAATGTAACGGGTACAGCTACTATAACAGTACTTTAAAACTAAAACGGCTGGATATATAATCTAGCCGTTATTATTTTAGAAAGGAGTATAAAATGAAAACTAAATTAATAAACTCGCAGTTGTCTAATTTCAAAACTTATGAAATGTATAAAAGGCAATTATTAACACTTGCCGAAAATGTTTTTGAATTTACAAATATGCCTAAATTTATTGATACAGCATACTTAAACAAAACACTTTTAAGACAAGGTAGTATAGCATTTTTCGTAGATGAAGTATTAGGATTATTAGCTTTACCATATCAAAATATAGGAAAATTAGACGTTTACGGTAGACCTACAAGCATACAAGTAATATCACAAAATGGATATAGTAAATTCATTAGAAGTCAAGATGATTTTGTTATTATGTATGATAATAACGGGCGTTATCCTTTATGGTTAGATATTTTACAATATGCAGAGCGTATAGCATTAGATACTAGAACAACAGATATAAATATAGCACAGCAAAAAACACCTAGATTTTGGAAAACAAAATCAGAAAAGGTAAAGTCAATACAAGATTTAGTAAATAATGTAGACGGTATGGAAAATACAGTAATTGCATATGAAGATTTAGACTTGGACGATACAACGTTAGTACTTGCACCCGCACCATTTGTAGCAGATAAAATAGATTTACACAAAGAAAAAGACTGGAACGAATTTTTAAGACTTATAGGTATTGCAAATATGAATTTTCAGAAAAAAGAGCGTAATATAAAAGATGAAGTATTAGCAAGTCAAGGCGGAACTGTTGCAAGTCGTTATAGTCGTTTTGAGCCTAGACAAAAAGCAATAGAAGAAATAAACGAAAAATTAGCAAATAAAATTTTAATAAATGGAAAGAAAGCAATAGAAAAAGAAATTGAAGTAAAATATTATGACGGCGTACCAACTACCGAACAAGAGGTAGAAGAATACGAAGTAGAAAGCGAGGGCGAAGATGAAACCATATTATAACGGATTATTTATGTTTTATCCTTTTTTACCGCCAAATTGTAATAAGCCCCCTACACTTTATTCTATATTAGAAACGATAGTAAATCCCGATGTAGATTTAAACAGTCCAGCACCCGAAGTAAAAATAAAAGATTTAGCAAAAGTAGGGAGAGAAACAATATTTAATTTTGATTATCCTTTAACTTCTAATATTACAAAAGAAAAATTTGAAACAATGATACTAAATCATTTTTTACAAAGGCGTATAGGATTTGAAACAGTAACAGCTTTTCGTATACAATTAGATGTAAAATTAAATGAGATTATGCCTTTATATAATAAAATGTTTGACGCATTGGAAAATTGGGAAATATTTAACGACGGCGAAGTAACTACAAGAACTGGAACAGATAATAGAACATCACAAAGTACAAACAATACAACTAATCAATTATCAAGTAATAGTACAACTAATAATATATCAGATAGACGTAATAGCGAATTACCACAAAATCAGCTTGAAGATTTACGAAATGGTAGTTATGTAACAAATTATAATTATGATACTAATAACGGCGAAGATAATTCTACAAGTCAAGGAACATCACAAGCAACTAATCAAGGTACAGACAATAACGTATATAATGAAACAATAACAAGAACACCAGCCGACAAAATAGCAATTTTAAAAGAAATGCAAGAAAATATAAAATCAATATATACAATGATATTTAAAGATTTAGACTGTCTTTTTTATCAGTTAGTATAAAGAGAGGAGAGAAAAAATGAATAAATTTAATTTTAATAAATTAACACCTTTTAAATGGTTCGTATTAGAGAATTTTCCTTTTATTGAGGCAGATTTTGACGCTCTAACAGAGTGGCAATTATTTTGCAAATTAGGAAAAGAAATGAATAAAATCATAAATAGCGAAAATACTTTAGGTACACAAATGGAAAACGTAACAAATGCTTTTATTGAATTACAAAATTATGTAAATAATTATTTTGAAAATTTAGATGTACAAGACGAAATAAATAATAAATTAAATGAAATGGCACAAGACGGAACATTACAAGAAATTATAGCAGAATATTTGAATACAAAATCTCTACTTGGTTTTGATAATGTTTCAGATATGATAAATTCAGAAAATTTAATCGAGGGAAGTTACGCACAAACATTTGGTTTTCATAATATAAATGACGGTGGAAGCAAAAAATATAAAATTATTAGAGAACAAAACGCCCAAAATGTAAATGGAAGAACAAAAATAAATTTATTGCACGATGATTTATACGCCATTTCTTTAAATGATAAAATAAATGTTAGAGAATATGGAGCAAAAGGCGACGGAATTACAGACGATACAGAAGCAATACAATTTTGTATAGATAATTTTCCTCATAGAAATATTTATATACCAAATGGAACATATTTAATAAGTTCTCCTTTAAAAATAAAAATGGGTATTGAATATCAAATAAATTTAATTTTAGAAGATAATGCTATTATTAAAACAAATACAGAAATAAATGCTTTATTAGAGATAGCAAATGATACACTTGGAACTTATGACCGATATAGTCCTTATGGAAAAATGCTAGTACAAGGTGGAGTATGGGACGCAACAAATACAACTTATGCAATATATACAACATCTAATAGAAAATTTACAATTTTTAAAGATTTATATATATTAAATGTTGCTAATTATGGTATTTATATAGATAGAGGAACAGTAGGTAGTATGTCAAGCGATGCAAGATTATTTAATATTTCTATTAGTGGAAATGGAGCAGATATTAACCCTAATGCTGTTGGATTATATTTATATGGTACAGATAATGAAATAGATGAGTTAAGAATACAACGTATTAAAAAAGCAATGTATTTGCATAGTGGTGGAGATTTAATCTCTAATGTACATTTAACAAGTTCATATTCAAAAGATAATGTAACAGCAGAAGAATATAATAATACTATTGGAATTGAATGTGATGGTGGTGGAACATATATATTTAGTAATTTATATGTAGATACTTACGCACAAAGTATTTTAATAAGTTCTAGTAATGTTTCTGTATTTATTTATAATTTTTATACTGTATTTTGGAAACAAGATGAGAGTTATACAACATCAATAATTAAATTAAATCAATATCCAACAAAATTTATAATAAATGGAGCTAATATACAACCACCTATACAAGGTATTAAAAAAGGTATTGATATTGATAATTTAACATCACAATACTGGGAATATTTTAACACACATAATAAAATTAAAATATTAAATCTAGAAACCTATAACGGTATGTTCGATGATATAGATAATATTAAATGTCTTCAAGTTAGAAATGAAGATAGCTATTTACCAGTTGAAAATCCTTGGACAATTAGTATGCAACCTAATGCTTACTACCAAGTCGCAGTATTAAGAGCTGGAACTTATGATATTGATTTTAGTATGGGAAATGACCAACTAATAAGAGCGATATTAGTTGTTAGTGCTAATGGAAGTATTACAATAGAAAATATAAAATCAAATTCACATGCTAATCAATATAATTTAGCTTTAATAAATGGAAATACAGATAGCAAGGGAAAATTTTATTGCGGTTTAGCTGTAATGTCGACTGGTAGTGATACATCATTAAATCCTTGTATTACTAGAATTACATCTAGATTTAGTAATCAAATGTATTTATCTAAAAATGTTTCTACACCACTTACTAATCCAACAATTATTGCAAGTGCAAGTTTTAATCCATAATAAAAGAGAGGATATATCCTCTCTTTATTTTTTGTTTCACATTAAATAATACTATTATTCAAGCTATAATTTCCTACATTTGCGTGATTATGCCATACTGTAACGCCTCGTCTACAAGCATTATTTATAGTATCCATATACTTTGCTGGTACTTCGCCGTATCCTATTTCTTCGCTTGCTCCAATTTCTACATAATTCCAATATGCACGCCCAGTAATATTAGGCATTGCAAGAGATTTTACAGCATAACCAAAACGCGTGAAGTAATCATCTATAATTTTTAAATATTCTGTTTTTACTCTCATTTGTCTAAAACTAAACATATTTCTGTTACAAGTCCATATTACATCGCCGTTAGCTTGCCCGCCATTTATATTAGGAAGTAATGACGCTTGATAAAATTGTCCTATTGTATTACCTATATTTCCCGCTACACTCATTACAGCCCCAGCAAGTGCCGGTGCAGTAGCCCCGCCAGTTGCAATAGTACCCGCAATAGCTCCAGCTGTTAACCCTAAACTTACAGCCATATTAACGCTGTTTTGTGTTAACCAGTTTGTAAATGCGTCGGAACTCCAAGCACAAGTTGGATATTTTCCTAGTGCTAACGCTTCGTCATCATTTGTCGCCATACCTTTATAATTCTTTGGTACAATTCTACCACTTCCACCAATAGCAATGCTAAATTGATTTTCAAAAATACATTTTTCAGTACTAAAATCTTCATATTTATATATATTGTTGCTACCTTGATTATTGCTAACAAATAAATAATTGTATGGATATACAAAACATTTATTATTTTTTGGCGTGTAATCCGAAAAAGAAGTTATTTTGTTTATTTCTGTATTAAATTTTTCGGGCGACATATCGTAACTCATAGTATAAAAACTAAATGTATTTTCATCACTTATAACTTTTGCTGTATGACTTTGTAATTTAGTTTGGTCTATTGCTACATCGGGTAAAATAAATATATTTTGTACATCTTCTATGTGTCCGTCGGCATTTGTACGAAGTAATAATAATACTAAATCTGCAAAACTAGATAAAGCTGTAATATGAAAGAAAAATAGTTGAGTTCCAAATACTGTATTATCATATACCGTAATACCCGCGTATTGTGTACCTTTGTCGCTTTCTAATAATTCAGCCCCCGAGCTTCCGTCTTTTATTTTCCAGTTACTCGCAACAGCTATCCAATAACCAAAATCATTGCCATACGCTAAATCTTCTGTTATACTTTCTTGTACTACCTCGCCTACATCTAAATTTTCGGGTATTGTATGTAATCCTATTGTATCATTGTTTGTATGCTGTCTATTTATAAAACAAGTTTTTTTCTGCCATTTATCAAACCAAGTACTCCAAGCGTCGACAGTAAAAGTAATTTCTGTATTTTTATCGCCTTTATATATTACATCATCTATCCAAGCAAAAAACCATTTATTTGAATAGTCGGGATTTTGAAAAGCTATATAATTTGCTTGTAAACATTGTGCGTATGTAAATCCAGCCATTATGCTTCCAGTAGGGCGTAAAAATGAGTAATTATCAGCTTGAGCAACTAAATTAGCTTGACATAATTCTAACATTTGTGCTTCACTATACGAAAGTACATTTGTATATTGTCTGTCAATATGTATATTTTTTACTAATAAAATTTTACTATTCATTTTTTATCTCCTTATTTGAAAATCTATAACTTGTTTGAAATCTGTTCCACACATATCACTTGAATAAAATATTTTGTTTTCCTTGAACGTCATAAACAAGTTACGAAGTTTATCATTTTTAATTGATATATTATATATATCTCTTTGCCAGTATCTCGATACTTTTATTATATCGGAAAATACAATTATTTTATTTGAAAATTCTTTATAATATGGACGTATAAACCATATTGGGCTATTTTTCGTTTTTTTATCTACTAAATATTCACATAAAAATTTGAAACTTTGATATTGAAATCCAAAACGATATAATACATTATATTCTTTATAACTTTTAGGTAAATGCGGTTGCGGACGTGTTTCCCAAGCTCCCGTATTTATCATTTTTGCGTTTGTTCCTATTGTTCCCGATGTTTGACCAGTTGACATACAATACTCTAACGCAATTTTTATAGGTGGATTATCTTCGACAACGTCTTGTAATTCTTTTACTACTATTGTACCTTGTTTTTGTGAACTTATTAAACTATGCAAGCCCCAGTCATTTATATAAGGACATACCCTAGATATTGTATTACCTACTAGCCATAATCTAACTTTTAGTCTTTTTCTATCTACCGTTGCATAAAAATTCATTAGTTTATTACTTTCATTAGGTAGATATGTACTACGGCTCATAAATTCTTCGAATATAATATCTTCTACATCTAAATAACTTGCACCAGCGTAATTCTGTTCTGTCGATAACGCTACTACATAGCCTATTTTTTCATATCTTTTAGTTTTTCCCGTTTCATTATCATATACAGATAAATATAAATTTTTTCTATATAATGTTATACAATTATATTTTCCGTTTGTTAGTTTTGCTACATCTACATCTTGAAAATATTGTTCTATTTTCTCCGATGTTATTTCCTCGCGTAATCTACGCATTAAAATAAATCTTTTTCCAGTTTTTAAATATTTTTCTACGGCTTTTTTATGTTTTACTTGATAGCTTTTTCCGTTGGAACGCTCGCCGTAAATCAAGTTAAATCTTGCACCGTATCGCGTCTATTTTGTCTAAATTATAATGGATAACTTTTTTATTAGCCATTGTCTTTCTCCTCATCATCGTTCTTTATATATAATTTTGCTATTTCGCTTTCTATTTCTTCCCTTACTATTTTTGCGTTTTTCTTTGTTGTTATGTTTGTCAATAAATAAGTTCGATTTATTTTTTTCTTTTCACAAATACCGCGATATAGTTATCTTTGAAAATTTTTTTATAAATTCTAAATCTTCCATTTTTTCACTCCTTATATTTTGCTCTTTTACTTGAATTGTCGGAAACTAAATCGGCATAGTCTAACGCTTTCCCTAATACATAAGTAGTAGGTACTATACAGCACCCCGTTTTATCTTTTACCGTATATTCGTTCCCTTGATAATCTATTATATTACAATTTTCTTGATTTTCGCAATACATTAGCAAATTTTTATTTGTATATTTAAAGTCAAATACGAAATTGTCTTTAAATTCAGATAAATTCTTTAACCCTAACGCTCCGCTTTTTGGTACTCCTGCTACTGTTATTTCTAATACTTTTGCTTTTTTACCTTTTATTTCTTGTACATTTGTATCTTCTTTTATCTTTTCTTTGTCTATCCATTTTGTATATGCGTATTTTTTAGCCCCTTGCGTTATAAATTCGTCGTATTTTCCGTCATTATCAAATACACCTAATATATGTTTCTCGCCTTTACTATCTTTCGGGCTAAATTTTTCGTATGGTATTTCTAGTAATTTACTTACATATTTTAGTTTATTTATAACAAATTTGTTATAATCTTCTATAACTTTTTTGTTATAACCCTCTTTTAATTTCATACTATCAGTATCACAATATACTACATAATCATCTAGTTTTATAACATTTTTTAATAAATTAGAACGAGCATAAGCAGTAACCCAAACACCATACGCAAAACTTAAAAAAGCTTTTTTCTTTTCTTCGTTTAATTTTTCTATTATTTCTGTGTTTTTTAATTCTCTTTCGCTCCAGTCTAATTCATTATCGTATATTACCTCATCGCGTATCATATTTGTAACACTCATACCGTATAACGAATTAAATTTATTTTTTTCTTTTGCGTACTCTACTTCCATACCCTCTACATTTTTATACGCTGTTTTATTTACATATTTTTCTAATACAAATTCGATAAATTGTTTCGGTAAATAATCGTAACGACTATAATAACTTTCTTGTATCTCGTAACTATCAAATTTATATGTATCTAATATAAAATAAAAGTCTACATCTGTTAAAGTTATTGTTATACTTTCTGCTTCTATAATCCTACCATTATCATATACACCTTTTACTATTTTACTACATTTACTTTGCGATATAAAATTATTGTAATATTTACATTTTATATTTTTAAATTCTACTACTAATAAATATGCAAATTTATTTAACATTTGATTTTTGTTTTTTATTGTACATTTTTGAAATTCAGTAGACGGAAATTGATGTGATACTAATATGTATGGATAACTAGATGTAAAATCCCAACTTTCTATATTTCTTTGTATCTCATCTGTATAAATCCAATTTGCGTGCGTATATCCGCCAGCGAAAGCCTCTTGTAATAAATTATATACGTGCGGATTTATATTTATAGATTTTTTTACTTTTCTTTTATAATCCCAGTCATCAGATATAAGCTCTTTTAATTCTCGTCTAACTTTTCCAGTACTTGTAATTGGTATTTTATCTACTCTTGTATATGTTTCTAATTCTCTTTTTACATAATAATATATAACTAAACAATCATACTCACAATATCCTAATTCTTTTTCTGTTAAAGTTGTTGCTGGCGTTCTTAGTAATGTATAATCTAAATCGCCTACTTTCTTTTCTACTGGTAACATAAATATTTTTGGTAGTAACTTTAATGCACAATTTGACATCATATAAGTACAATGAATTTCTATATTAAAATCTTCCATTTCGCACTTCATAACTTTATGCTTTTTTCGTGCTACTACATTTTTAAATTTAAAAATACTTTTTAAATATTGAAATTCAAATGAAAGATTATGTATAAAAACTATTTTTTTATTACTATTATAATAATCTAATCGTACTAAAAAGCTTTTTAAATCTTCCCAAGTTCTACCGTAATAAACTTCATCATTTATAGAAAACATCCATATATACATACAACTTCTAAATTCAGCGTCTTTTTGCTCTTCCTCTGTTAAATCTAAATATTTAATAGCTGGTAGTACTTTTCCATTTAAAATTAAATAGCTTGATGTTTCTATATCTAACGAATATATAGTATTATCTACTTGCTTTCTTTCGCCTACTATATCCCCAAAATGATATTGAAATTCTTTAAAATATTTCATATTTTATAACTCTTTTCTTTTATCATTTATAGCGTTCATTAAATAATTATATTCTTGCTCTTTGATTTTTCCCTCGGATAATAAATTACTTACTATACTTTCGACTTCTTGTAAATCATACTCGCTTGTAGCACTTGCTATAAGTTCTAATACATTACTATATAACATTTCTAGCTCGTCTGTATCTTCATTTCCTCGATAAATATATTTAGCGTAAATTTTTCTTAATACATTTTCTATTGATGTTCCTCTGTTCCATTGTTTTATACTTTCCATTTGACTTGCAAATGTAGAATAATCATTTTGTTTCTCTCTTGCTTCTTCTATTATTGCTAAAACATCAGAGCCGAGGTATAAAATTCGTTATGCTGTTTACTTCTTTATCCTCAAAAAAGCTAGTTAATGCTTCTGCTTCTTCGTATGATATATCCGAAACATCAGTACTAAATCTAGTTTTTAATGTTTTAATTGCTTTTTGTTTCGCTTTTTTTACTCCTCTTTTTGTTGATATACTACTATTTAAAAATTCTTTTGTTGCTTTTATTGTTGCTTTCATTTGTGTAACTGTCATAGATTTATTTGCTTTTACACGTCCAGAAATAGACCAAGCTTGCAACGGTTCGGTTGCAAGCTTTTCTTTTAAATATTTTGTAGCCCAAGTATCTTTACCAAACTCGCGTTCTAATCTTACTATACGTTGATTAGCTCTTTTACTTAATTTTTTTAATTCGTTAAATAACTCTTGTTCTTCTCGAGTTAGCTCTTTTTTTACTCTAGGCATATTCTATTCCTCTTTTCTACAAATTTAATTAAAATGGTAAATCGTCGTTTGTAGCTTCTTCTTTTTGTTCTGTTTTTTCTGTTTTTTCTTCTTTTTTGCTATTTCCTAATACTGGTACAGCTTTATATGTTTTTCCTTTTTTTGTTTTTACTTCGACTAATCTTACGCTTTCTACTTCTCCGAAATAATCTACTACGCTTTCTGTAAAGATTTCGCTACCGCTTGAAACTAATCCGTATTCTTCAGTATCAAAATAATTGATATTGAAATTCTTATCATCTGTTACTACATTACATTTAGCATATCCAGTTATTTTAACTTCTACGCCTAATAGTTCAGATAATTTGATAGCTGTTAAATCTCCTTTCTTTGCCATTTTCTCAAATAATGCGTTGTCGCAAGTACCTTTCTTTTCTAATACTGTTACTTCATACTTTTTTGTTTCCATTTTTATTCCCTCTTTCTTGCTATTAGGTTGCAAACCATAAATTTTATTATAAGGTTGTCGACTTCCTTAACTGTAATTATAATACTACAAATTGTTTTACTTGTCAAGTATATTTTGAAAAATAATTGAAAAAATTTTAATACAAAATGTTGTTCGTATAACATAACGCCAATTATAATATTTTATGTTTACTTGT
>QWCN01004610.1_pt1 | contig 14747 bp, 13 predicted proteins | sample 1972711 | NCBI WGS metagenome assembly QWCN01 (sample SAMN09866707, study PRJNA288562) | Human gut metagenome isolate term1_stool, whole genome shotgun sequencing... | isolation source: gut | host: Homo sapiens | place: USA: California | reverse complement strand
GAATATCCGGGTGTAGCTCAACTGGTAGGGCGCGACATTTGGGATGTCGAGGTTGGGTGTTCAAGTCACCTCACTCGGACCAAAATCCCTCTGAAATCATTGATTTCAGAGGGATTTTTCTTATTCTTTGTCTATTGCGGCGCAATAGGTGAAAATATTGTGAGAATCCTAATTGAGTTTTCCGTATTTTGCTGTATAATGAAATTAAAAATGAGGAAGGGGTCAATGCTATGACGAATGAAAATTATATTAGTTACTTGGTTGGAACTGCAAATGGATATCCGTCAAAGACCCAACGCTATCTCAAAATGCTCTTTTCCACAGCAGGTATTGCGGTTCCAGATGATCAGATAAGTATTCCTTTTGATGTCGACACTACAGTGAATATTAAGGATAAGGAATTATCTGAACAAATTGCTATGTGCTTAGAGCAGAGTGCCTCTGCCCGCAGAATATTTGAAAAGTGGGAATTTGAGAAAGATTATAAATACTCAGTGCTTTTCACTACTCCAAATTTTGATGATCTACAGTCAAAAACAGAGTCGTTAGATCAATATAATGAGAATGACAGTGAAGAATCCAGAAGCCAGAATGGCTTTTCAAGCCCTCTTTGTCTGAAAAGTGACAACCTCATCTTTTTAAAGTTTAGCCTGTATTACAGTGCAGTAGAAACAACTACCGGAAATGAGTCACTTGTAAAATATCCCATTTTGGTTATCTTCCATTGTAATGAGAAAATTATAGAGTTCCGATTTGACACTTTGCGTAGAATATTTGTCCCCGAACGTCAAGAGCAAAGTTTCTATTCTGATCTAATTGATAAACTAATTCAATTCTGGAAGACCTCTTTTGGAACAGAACTGGAGCCTCTTAATCTTGAATTTCTTCAAAAACATCATCCGGACGCTACCTTGATGGCAAAATATATGATGCTTCCAAGCGGTGGAAATGCTCAGCTTGATGTTGGAAAGAATGAAAATTATATTCTCCCCATCATCGGCGAACTGAAGGAGATTCTCAACGATCATCGAAACGATTTGGATAAGTGCCCCGCTTTAAAGGAATCTTTAGAACAATTCATGTTTGAAAACGATGAACTCTCTGAATGTACATGGATTGAAATTATGTGGGAAAATGAAATTAAAGTACGAAGTATTCGAGTTAAATTTATTTTCAATTATAAAAACCGTATGTATTGTTTACTGCAACACTATTACAGTAATGTTTTAGTTGGAATGGAGAGAATGAACCATGTTGTCAGATACATTAGCAAACATAAGGACGACGCTCAATGAGCATCGGTTCTTGACCAGTGCCGAGATTTCTTCTGTTTGTGATTTGTTGCATATGTACCGCATTGGCATGTGGCTTTATCCTGGCGTAATTGCACGTAGAGTTCCACTCTCAATTGAAAACACCTATGCTTTAACTGATTTATTAACTCAGATGGGGTATATCAAGTCGTATTATGAACTCTACTGCAATAATTGCCAGAAGGCAACAGGAATGGTCTTTGAGACTCTTACTGAAATGCCAGAAATATTTGAATGCGAACTTTGTCATTCGTCAATGTGCTCGATTCAAAATTCTATTTTAGTATTCAAGGTGATTAATGAATGACGGATATTGCAGGTTTTTCTACCCTTGAGTATCTGGCCCACATCAATGCCTCCTTTTCAAACGAGAAATTATGTGAGTGGACGCAGAATCAGCGCATAGAATATAAAACACTTTTGGATGCACTGGAGCAAAGTAACGGTACGAATTCTTGTGCAACAAAAGAAGAAAAAGGACGTTCCTTAGAAGAAATTGCCTCCTTTCTCTTAAATAATTGCGGTCATATTTTTGATGTTGATAGGAATATCCGTACCTGTACAAATGAAATCGATAACCTCATGAAGCTAACTGCGGCCGGAAAAGCATTGCAAAGCAACGGCATTCTTTCCGCATATTATACAAACTTTATTGGTGAATGCAAGAACTATAATAAAAAAGTAGGCGTAACATATGTCGGAAAGTTTTGCAGTCTAATGTTAACCACAGGATGCACTCTTGGAATTCTTTTTTCCTATCACGGGATCACCGGTCACAGTTGGAGTGATGGTAACGGTTTAATTAGGAAATTTTACTTGCATAAGGAGTTACCTTCTGCTCGATATTGTCTCATTGATTTCAATATCAAAGATTTTCATGCTATCTTACATGGAGCTAATTTTTTACAAATTATTGATGACAAGATTTCTTCGTTAAAGTTTGATACCGATTATTCCAGTGAATTGTCAAGGCATCCTGCAGAAAGCAACTTATAAGATAATTATAATGCTATTACTCTACTGATAAAATCACCGACAAGGATACTAATTGCTCAATATCCTTGTCGGTGATTCTTTTTACTTTTCCGTTCGCTTACCGCTCTTCTCCTCCTGCGGTCGCCCATCACTCTCGCCCAAATCTTTCAGTCGCTGCGCTTCCGCAATCTCTGCCTTCATCTCTACGATTAGTACCTTCAGTTTCTCCTCACACTCCTCGCGGGTGTGAGCGTAGACATTGCGGGCGTGCTTTTTGCCGTCGGGCCATTTGGGAGAATAGCGCCCCTCGAAGAGATGGTCGTTGATTTCGGTGACGCAGCCGGTGCCGGACTTGCGCTTGCGGCCCACATAGGGCTTGAAGTCGGTCATTCTCGGCTTCTCCGCCGTGGCTGGGGCAGTTTCCTGCCCCAGCTCTGAAAGTCCCTCCTGCGGCGCCGCCTTGCCGATACCGCGGTCAATGTTGGCGGCGGCCGTGAGCCGCATATCGTCGGTGATGTGAGTATAGATGTCCAGCGTGGTGGCCGCCGACACATGGCCCAGCATAGCGGAGAGTGTTTTCACATCCATGCCGTTTTCGAGCGCCAGTGTTGCAAAGGTATGGCGCAAGTCGTGAAAGCGTACATGCTTGCATCCTGCGTGCTCCAGAATGAGCTGCAGTCTGCGGCGCACTACGCCGGGGGTGATGGGACAGTCCTCCTTGACAGGCGACGGGAACATCCAGCGGGAGTCTACCGCCTCTTTGTACTCCCGCAGCACTGCCACCACCGCGGGCGGCAGGACGATCTTGCGGATGGAGTTCTTCGTCTTGGGCGTGCTGATTTGAAGCTGGCCCCGCACATCGTAGACCTGCTTGTTTACATTCAGCACACCGGTTTTGAAGTTCAGGTCATCCCATTGCAGTGCCATGAGTTCGCCCCGGCGCAGACCAGTCGCCAAGTCCAGAAGGAAGACCTCGTAGTAGCCCTCGAACTTTGCCTGAATGAGAAACCTTTGAAGTTCCTCCCGCGTCAGCACCTGCATCTCCCGCGCCTTCTTCGGTGGCAGCTTGCAGCCGATGGCCGGGTTCACACGGATCAATCCATCCTGCACCGCTTTTTCCAATGCCGAGCGGCAGGTGGCGTGGCACATACGCACCATTCGGTCGGACAGCCCTTCGCCGTACTTGTCGGTGAAGCGCTTCCGGCCGCTTTTCTTGAGCCGCCCATAGAACTGCTGCAGGTCGTTCTGTGTCAGCTTGTTCAGCGGGATGCCGCCAATCTCCGGGATGACGTGCAGGCGGATGCGGCTCTCGTAAGTCTCCTGCGTGGTGGGGCGGATCTTTGGCTTGGAGTGATTCTCGTACCAGTATGTCAGCCAGTCCCCGAAGGGCATCTCGGGCCGCACCTTCTCCGGCTTCAGTCCGCCGCACTCTTCCTTGAGCTTTTGGAGCTTCTCGACGCACTCCTTCTTGGTTTTGGCGAGAACATTTTTCGTTTTGGGGTAGCCGTTATCATCATAGCCAATGACGATGCGGCCCTCCCACCGACCATCCTTGCGCTGCCTTACGGTTCCGTCTCCGGCTTTTCGCTTTCTTGCCACGGTTTCAACTCCTTTCCGAAGATGTCCTCCATAAATCCGCCCACGATGCCAGAGGCTGTCTTCTGCATATCCGAGGTGACATGGGTGTAGGTGTCCAGCGTGAAGGACGCATTGGTGTGCCCCAGAATGCCGGACAGTGTCTTGGCGTCCACGCCGCTGGTGAGGGCATGGGTCGCGAAGGTGTGGCGCAGATCGTGGAAGCGGATGCTGGGCAGCCCTGCCCGCTGGAGGAGCGTTTTCATGTGGCGATAAGCCGCATTGGGATCGACGGGATCTTCCGGCTTCACCGGGTCTGGGAATATCCATTGACTGATAGCATCCGCTTTTCGCCGCCGCAGGATTTTCGTCACACTGTGCGGCAGGATGATGGTACGCATTCCTTGATTTGTCTTCGTTTCACCGACGGTGTACTCGCCCTTCCGCTGGCTGTGGAGGGTTCGGCACACCTTCAGCGTCCCGGTGTCCCCATCGAAATCGTTCCATTGCAGACCGCAGATCTCGCCGCGGCGCAGGCCGGTCATCAGTTCTGTCTGGAAGAAGTCCCGCCATACCTCGTCCTGCTCCACTACCTTGAGGAAGGCATCCAGCTCCGCACGGGTGAGGATACGCTTGGGTTTGTAGTTGGGCTTGGGCGCCGTTGTGCCCTCGGTAGGGTTCCTGTGAATGACATGCGCTTGCACCGCGTCTTTCAGTGCGGCGTGGAGCGTAGAGTGGATGTGGCGAACCATGGAGTCCGAGAGCTGGTGGTTCATCTCGGGATGCTCGTGGACGCGGCCCTCTGTTTTCAGGCGGCGGTACATTCGCTGGATGTCCTGCTGGGAGAGGAGGGAGATCTGTTTGTCGCCCAACTGCGGCTTGATGTAGTATTCGATGTAGCAGCGATAGCTTTTGAGCGTGCCGGGCCGCACCGTACCCGCCTTGTACTCTGTGAGCCAGCGATCAAGCCACTCACCCAGTGTCATGCGGCTGTCCTCGGTCAGCTCCACATCACGGTAGCACTCGATGTTTTGGTGGAGCTTGTCCAGCAGTGCCTTTTGATTTTTTGCGTAGACATGGCGGAACAGCGGTTCGCCATTTTCTTTGTGGCCTATGACAATGCGGCCCTCCCAGCGTCCGTCCTCCCGCTTGCGCACCATGCCGTCACCGGCCGGTCTTCGTTTTGCCATGCATTTCACTTCCTTTGATTGAGATTTCTTTTTTGCAACACAAACAACTACCACACTTTTGCGGAAATAGCTATGTAGATGTTCAGGAAGAAGAACTATCGTTATTATCCCAAATGCGAAATGGCTTGTTGCAACAACTCTTTATATAAAGAGCTGCCTCATATAGCCGTCCCTCGTTTTACTCAGAAGGTCAAGTGTTTTTTGGGTTGCTTGCAACCGTGCCTCCACCATATCAAGAATATCTGCATACAGAAGTTGTTTCACATGGCTGGGATACATAACAGGAATACCCATAAGCAAATCATCCGTCATAGATACTCGATCATGACGAACGCCTTGTGAGCCATTATCATAGATGTACCTGTACCATGCGTCGCTCTTAAAGTACCAAGCGAGATATGAAGGAGAAATATCTGCTTGCAGCACAAGACAGGTATATAGCGGTGAGATAATACCTTGTTCACTGAGAGTATATCTATTGAACGGTCCGTATGGCGCAGAGTTTGACTTTCTCGGATTGTAAACAAAGTCTCCATTTTCGATGACATAGTAATTTGCTGTGTTTCCGTCCACTGCAATATCCTTGTCAAAGAAATCGCGCTGAGGAATTAGTCCGTATTCCGCAGAGTTTGTAATTACATTTTTTATTACTCCATCTGTGTTACGGCGCGAAACTTTTTTGAAAATATCACCCAGTCGAACACAAGCCCACTCTGCGCCATTTTGAGTGGGGAGTTGGCGAAAAATACGCTGCATGACACCTCTTTTATACTTCTGATCAAGCAAGCAGAAATAGCTATATGACAGACGAAATCCCTTGCAATAGCGGAAAATCTCTGCTACGGCAAGGGATTTTACTTTTGGTTCATACCGAAATGAGGTCTGAAAATAGACCTCAAGTAACGGTCTTGAGAAGCGTCCGAAGCTCCGCTTTCCGGGCTTTGATGAGCCGTGGAGAGCAACCAAATTTGGGAACCTTGTACATGAGTTTAGTGATCGCACAAAAGAAGAAAATGAGGATCTTCTTTTGTCTGCTGCCATTGAAGGAATGTTCCTTAACACAGAACTCTTTGGACACCAACGCGGTGCAAGCAATAAAGGTTACAAGAAAATAAAGTATGGTACGATGGTACTATCAACGCAAAACCTTCACTTGGGCAACGCTAATGTAAATCAGCGCTTTGAACACGGAATGGTCTCTCCAGCATATAAAACCTATGATATAACCGGTTGTTCTGTTGAACTCATAGCCCAGTGGATAAAGTCTGCGGCTGCAAAGCGCTTCTTTTACAATGCCACCACCGTAGGCGCAAGCGTATGCAGAAGGAATGTGGAATGGGACACGTTATATGAGCAACCACTTTATCTTCCGGGTATTGACGAGCAAGATAAAATAGCAAAGTTTTTATCTCTGATAAGTGAGCGAATCAATAAACAACAGCAATTTATTGTATCCCTCAAGAAGTATAAAAGAGGTGTCGTTCGCACACTATTGACCCCTGATTCATGTTGTATTGCAGATGCAACATGGACTACGGCTAAGATTGGCGATTTGGGGTCATTTACAAAAGGCGCACCGTTATCAAAAGCAGACATAGCACCTGATGGAACTCCGTTTATCCTGTATGGTGAACTTTATACGACATATCATGAGGTGATAAATGCGGTTATACGCAGAACCCAAGCTCAACCCGAAAAGCAATATTATAGCCGTGTTGGAGACGTGATCATTCCCACCTCCGGTGAAACGCCGGAAGAAATATCAACCGCAGCGTGTGTTATGCTGCCAGATATAATTCTCGCTGGTGATCTCAACATATTCCGCAGTTCAAAAATTGACGGGCGGATTATGAGTTATATTTTGAATCATATCGTAAACGGACAAATTGCTCGGATTGCACAGGGAAAGTCCGTTGTTCACATTCAAGCAAGTGAACTTTCAAAGATAGAAATTAGCTACCCCGACTACAATACGCAGCGCAAAATGTTCAAAATATTTGACGCTCTCAATACAAGAACTGAAATTGCACAAAAGAAACTGATGGCTTTGCGTTGTATGCAAAAAGCTCTGCTACAACAACTCTTCATGTAAAGAGTCTCTGCATCAGGCCACTGCGGATACGGAGCAGCTTTTCAAGCACGGCTTGTGCGGAGTCAAGCCGCGCTTGGAATAAAGATAGATAACTTGCAATAGCTAATTGTTCCTCTGGATCAGAAGGCAATGTATGAACTGTATTAAAGAAACCATCCGTTGGAACATTAAGGAGTCCGTGATTTCTTGCACCCTCGGCGCAAATCTCATTAACGCCACGATGCCATTGAGAAGACTCAAAATACCATTTTGCAAGATCACTCAATACTATATCGTCTTTAACCCTAAAGCAAAGGTAGAGGGTTGAAACAGCCCCCATAGGATACAATTCGAGACGCTTGATAGAGCCAAATGGATAATCATTTGATGTACTACGATTGTAAGCGTATTCTCCAGAACGAAGCAAATAATACCCGCTCATGTCTGCACTTGCAACGGTCTTGGAAAAGAAATCTCGTTGATCAATCAAACCGTATTGCGCAGAGATAGTCAGCGGTATATCCGATTGCCCTCCATTTTTCCTCGTTACTCTCGTGGCAAAATCGGACAGTTTATATTTCTGCCAGTCCTTTCTCTTGTTACGAGGAATGAGTCTAACTTTTTGGGAAAATACCGTCTCAAACACACCTCTTTTATACTTCTTGAGGGCTTCGACCTTTTTTCGCTGAATATCAATTCGGCGGTCAAGTACGGTTAGAAAATCAACGATTTTCTGTTGCTCACGCAAAGGAGGAAAAACCACCGTCCCTGTTAGTACAAATGTATTGTTGACCTTCATATCATGTTTTGCGCCAATGTTAACCAGTGGTTTTAGAAACTTGTTAATCCGAAGATTGTTCGAGAAATAGAAATCAACAAACCTCGGAACAACAGTTTTTAAGGGGTGGTACACAGCGTAAAGAGTGGACACTATACCAGGAACACCATTGTTGACTTTGATAATCCCATAAGGATTTGCTTTGAGGGGACTTTTCGTATATACAATGTCATCGGTTTCGACTACATGATAATCAGCAACACTTTCACCAGCGAAGGATCGTCCCTGAAATGCTATCTGATTAACAATGCCATATTCCCCTGAGACGGAAAGAACATTCTCTTTTCCAAACTTTAATTGTTTATTGCGGGCGGTGTTTTCAACGAGATAATGTAGTAGTTCTTTATGCTCCAACGGCTCATCGAAGCCCGGAAAGCGGAGCTTCGGACGCTTCTCAAGACCGTTACTTGAGGATACATTTGCCATAATTATTTGCCCTCCACGTCAAAGGGGAAATCCAGCCCCAGCTCATCAAAAAACGGTTTCAGTTCCGCATCAATATCCTTAATTTCAGATTGCAGCTTGCGGATCTCAGCGGCAACTTCATTCAAGTCAATCTCAGGTTCCGGCTCAAAGGTATCAACATAGCGAGGAATATTCAGGTTGAAACCATTCTCTTCGATCTCCTGCATGGTTGCAACATGAGCATATTTATCGACATCCTGACGGCGCTCGTAGGTTTCAACAATCTTGTCAATGTCGCACTCCCTAAGGATGTTCTGGTTCTTTCCGGCTTCAAAGTCGCTGGAAGCGTCGATGAAAAGAATGTTGTCAGAGTTGCCGTTGCGCTCTCTCTTGAGAACAAGAACACAGACAGGGATGCCCGTACCAAAGAACAGATTTGCAGGCAAACCGATTACCGCGTCCAGAACATTTAATTTCTGAATGAGATGCTTGCGGATTACTTCCTCAGCAGCACCACGGAACAGGACGCCATGCGGCAGAAGAACGACGGCTCGTCCGTCCTCATCCATGTGGTAAACCATGTGCTGAACAAAGGCAAAGTCAGCCTTGCTCTTCGGAGCAAGTTTGCCATACTCATTGAAACGCTCGTCCTCCATGAAGTGCATATCGGCAGACCAGTTTGCAGAATAAGGCGGATTGGCAACCTGAACACGGAACTTCATGTCTCCGAAGTAGTCATGCTCTAAGGTATCACCGTTGTAGATGTTAAAGTTGCGATACGGGATTCCGCGCAGAATCATATTCATTCTGGCGAGGTTATAAGTCGTGGAGGTCAATTCCTGTCCATAGTAGTTTCTCACGTTGGCATAGTTCTTGAGACGCAGCAGCAGTGAACCAGAGCCGCAAGTGGGGTCGGCTGCATCCTTGATGTCCGTGAGACCAAGACAAGCCAGACGGCAAAGTAATTCGGCAGGACCGGAGGGTGTATAGAACTCACCGGCTTTTTTGCCAGCAGTTGCAGCAAACTGACCGATCAGATATTCATAGGCGTTACCAAGAACGTCAATTTTGGTATCATCCACACCGAAGTTGATTTCGTCCAGCGAAGCGATGATCTTTGCCATAACAGCACTTCTATCTTTGACGGTATGACCGAGCTTTGAGGAATCGAGCTGCATATCAGAAAACAGTCCGTCAAAGTCTTCCTGCGAATCATTTCCGATTGTGGACTCCATCAGGGCGTTGATTGCACTCTGCAAGAACTCAATGTCGAAGGAGCGGTTTTCTACCATCTTGACCATCTTGCGGAACAAATACTGCGGCTCGATGACATATCCGAGATCGCGCAGTGCTTCTTCGATAACGGCAGTCTTATACTCTTCGTCTGCCCACGCCTCTTCATAACCGATACCGTCATCCTTGAGAAGATTCGCCATATACTTCTCTGTCCGGTCGGAAAGGTAGTAGTAGAAGATCATGCCCAAAATGTAGTTCTTGAACTCGTACGCCTCCATGTTTCCACGCAAGGCATTTGCCATTGCCCATAGCTTATTGCAAAGCTCTTTCTGGTGAGCCTGAATCGAATTATCCATTTGTCTCTCTCCTTATTGGTATTTCTCTGTGTGCTGCCGGATGAAATCAACGATCCGATTTACAAGGGAGCGCTTCTTCAAAAGCGGCAAGGGCTTCTCAATCCTATCCCGGATATTTCCTGCATCCATTGTGCCAGAAAACTCATATTCCGAAATAATATCCGTCAGCATAGATGCGTCAATGTCCTCGGTTTTTGCAAAGGCAATAATCTCTTCGCGCTTTGCTTCGTTTTCAAAGTCGTTATAGGCTGCATCAATTTCATCCGCACTTTCCAAGCCGACAACAACCCGATCCAAGAACGCTTGCAGGATTTCGACTTTCCGGAGCAACTGCGGATTATCGGTTCTACCCAGCTCATCCTTAATGTGTTTAATATCGTAATCCTTCTGCTTGGGATCGTCGAAATGGATGTTGCGGATCAGGTTCATGATGTATGCGACATTGATCCTGTCACTCTCCATCAATTCGATGCAGAAGTCAACGTCGTTCAGAACGGAGACAACCTCGCGGTCTGTTTTTTGCCTTGAGTAGAGCATGAGGTATTTGCTCTTGTAGTCCTGGTATTCCTGCTCGGACATGATAAGAGCATCCTGATCGAAACTGAACTCAATAAAAGTCTGCAACGATTGGAGATACTTTGTCAGCTCCCGGAAGGTCACGACGAACTTCTTTTGATCGTCCTCGTTCTGCATCGTGTCCACGGACTCAGGGAACAGCGCGATTTCCTTGAGCTTCATCACCATTTCGTTGAACTTCTCCACGAAGTATTGATACCCCGGAACAACAATGCCGGAGGTATCTTGACTCTTAGAGAAGAGTGTCAGCGCGTCATCAGTGCGTTTTTTGAGGTTGCGGTAGCAAATGATAATGCCAAAGGGCTTTGTTTCCTTCTCAACGCGGTTTGTTCGGGAATAGGCTTGCAGCAGATCATGATACTTCAAGTCCTTGTCCACATAAAGGACGGAGAGCTGCTTGCTGTCAAATCCGGTCAGGAACATATTCACGACGATGAGAATATCAAGCGACTTTGTTTTCTTTCCCTTTACTCGATCAGAGATGTCCTTGTGATAAGCCGAGAATGTATCTGTGGAGAAATTGGTTCCGTACATCTCGTTATAGTCCTTGATGATACGCTCCAACGAATCACGACTATGCTCGTCCTTGCCCTCAGCATCCTCATTTTGCCCGTAGGAGAAGATACCACCGATATTCAGGTCGTGCTTGATCTTCTTGAAAATATCGTAATACTTAACAAGGGCATCAATAGAGGACACGGCAAAAATAGCCGTATACTGTCCATTTCTGGTTTTCGCCTTGTGGTTCTGGATGATGTGATTGGCGATCAGAGACATTCGCTCATCGGACATATAGAGTTCGCCTATATCAATCGCGTCCGCAAGTGTGGGGTCATCCCAGTCAAAATCACCCTCCATTGTTTTTATGTATTCGATGTGGAATCCCAGAACATTATTATCAAAGATGGCGTCTTTAATCAGATAATTGTGAAGGCACTCACCAAAGAGCATTTCCGTTGTTTGCGTGATTTTACCCTCAGTTTTACCGTTGACTTCAAAGCGAGGTGTCCCCGTGAAGCCGAAAAACTGTGCCTTTCTGAAATGCCGCACAATATCCTTGTGCATATCCCCGAACTGGCTGCGGTGGCATTCGTCGATGATAAAGACAACCTTCTCGTCTTTGTATGCGTCCATTACTTTCTCGTACTGAGGGCGCTTTACAGCGTTTGCCATCTTCTGCATCGTGGTGACGATAAGCTGCCGGTTCTTATCCTTCATCTGGCGGACAAGGACATCGGTGCGATCTGTCACATCAACAGAGCCAGCCTCAAACTTGTTAAACTCTTCGGTTGTCTGAGAATCCAAGTCTTTTCGGTCAACAAGGAAAATGACTTTCTTGATGTTCGGATTTGCTGCAAGGATTTGCGCCGTCTTAAAGGATGTCAACGTCTTGCCCGCGCCGGTTGTGTGCCAGATATACGCATTCCGGTTTGTAAGCGTTGCCTGACGGATCAGCGCTTCTACGGCATAAACCTGATAGGGACGCATGACCATCAAAATCTTATCGGTATCATTTAGGATGGTGTAGCGTGTCAGCATTTTGATGATGTGATCCCTTGCAAGGAAAGAAATCGAAAAGTCCTTCAAATTGGTGATGCGGACGTTATTAAAATCAGTCCAGAAGAACGCAAGACTATACATCAAGTCTCTGTCGGAATTGGCAAAATACTTTGTGTCAACACCATTGGAGACAATGAAGAGCTGAATGAAATGATACAGCCCGTTGTAGGAGTGCTTCTTATAACGCATGACCTGATTGACTGCCTCGCGGATGTCAATGCCACGGCGCTTTAATTCTACTTGGATCAGGGGCAAGCCGTTCACGAGAATCGTAACGTCGTAACGATTGACGTACTTTCCAACCACGGTTGTTTGATGAGTGACTTGGAAAATGTTCTTCGTGTGGTCCTGATCAAAGAAGGACAGATATACCTTTGTACCATCTTCACGCTCAAGGACAAACTTATCCCTCAAGATTTTTGCGCTCTGGAAAACAGACTTTCCGAGCATGAGGTTGAAGATACGCTCCCACTCTTTATCAGTGATAGGCGTATCCAGCTTTGGCGCATTGAAGGCTTCAAACTGAACCTTGAAGTTCTCCACCAGCGCGTCATAATCAGGAATTGCGACTGTGGTATATTCCTGCTTGTTCAGTTGCTCTATAAACTGCTGCTCAAGAGCCGCTTCGCTTTGGTATGCCATATCTTCATCTCCAATACTTGAGGATTATTTGACTATTTATTATTTATTCACACAATTGCTTATACGCCTTGCAAATAATTTGAGCCATAAGAAGACGCCGTTGACTTAAGAAATCTGCATATTTCATGCTCTCGAAATTTTCGGGTAACGCATGTTCCTCGCAGGCTTTACGGTAACCAGCTTCCCCTAATTTTTGGCGGTATAGCGCAACATATTCACTCGGTGCCTTATCTGAAATTTCAATATTCGTGGCGTAATCAAGATATGTGAAATTTGCAATCTGATTTCGATCACGGTCACTATCAAAGCCAATACGGGTCAGGTAATTCTTCGGGAAAATGTGGTGTTTGTCAATTGCGTTCTTCGTGCCACTGGATCCCAAAATGAAATATTTTGACACCGGAGTATTGCTGAACAGCATGGGTGTATTGAGCACGATCTGAGCTGCCACATATCCATACCATGCAGGGGAAATAGCCGCTGCGCTGTTCAGTTCATTGGGCAGCATCAAGCTGAAATAATCGTCTGTAAAGCGCATTTCGATGACTCGTTCAATATAGGCAATAAACTCGCCTGCAGTATGAACATCACGCAAATCCGCAAACTGTTTTTCCACCTCAGACTCTGTGGAGCCGGTGTAGAAATATGTGATGGTGCTCATAAAGAACCACTTGCTGATGCATTTCTTGAGCTGCGCAGCATCCAGCTTGTAGTCATACTTAGCAATCAGGTAAAGGACATAACTGAAAACAACCGCATTGGAGGAGGCAATCAGCTTGTCACTGATATATCCAGCCTCGGCTATGATATTGATAAAGTTGTGCCAGTTATTCAGGTTCATGACCTTATCCAGAGCATCCTTGAAAATCTGGAGATTATCATGACGCACTTCATCGGAGAACTTTCCGGTTTCCAGATTCTTGCCTCTCAACAGCATATAGGCATATTTCAGCCGAGCGCGTTTAAAACCGAAACCGACGGCCATGCGAATCAGATGAGAAGGCTCGATTGCCAAAAGCGTGTTATACGAGGTATTGGCAGCCGGGACTCTGGACGCTGCCGCAAACGCATTGATCTTATCGCTGGTTTCATTCTCATAAACGGAGATCAGTGTCTGGATGAAGTTATTTTCCGTCAAGCTCTGACCGCCAGAGTTGACCCGGACAAAAATATCTGCGACATCTTCCTCATCTGCGTTATAGCTGATCTCCAAAGTAGGCAGAGAATAATCGGACAGATTCAGTAGCGCATTGATGCTATCCTCAATCCTGTCTTCTTCCTCATCTGTCAACAGCGGAAACCCCTTCTTACTCCGGCCTTCGTTAGCCTCCTTGATAAAATGACGCCGCAGAGAGCTGATGGAATTATCCTCTTTTGCCAGGAAAACATCACTGATGCGACTGATCCACTCAGTGTCCTTTTCATATGCTGCTGTCCATCAATAACAAGTTCTTTGGGGTCTTCGTAAGTCTTTGAGTTATCACCGATTGTACTCTTTTTGCTTTCGTAATCCGCCGGAGACTCCCAGAGCATAATGTAGCCAATGGGATACCCTTTTAGCATAGAGTCAAAAAGCTCACGAACTTTATTATCTTTCCAAACAAAAGGACGCTGAAGGTCAGGCAGGCCAATACGGCCATTGCGCACATCCTTGACCAAATCTCCGACTTTACTGGGGATATTTTTGAACAATTCATTTCCCATATAGATCTCCTAAAATCGTCTTTATCTGTTTATTGATTATCAGACACAATTTCCACGATATCCTCTATCCTACAATCCAGCGCTGCGCAAATCTTCACGAGTATCTCCGTGGTGACATGACCGTTGCGTCCCATCTTGGTAACTGATGCTGGGCTGATACCCGCCCTTTCACACAGGTCTTTTTTCTTCATGTCCTTATCGATGAGTAGCTTCCAGAGTTTTTTATAACTCACAGACATAAAATATCTCCTCCGTACCGATATGCAAAAAAATGCTCTGCCGCTTGGCAGAGCATTCGGTCTATTG
>QWCN01004478.1_pt1 | contig 14766 bp, 14 predicted proteins | sample 1972711 | NCBI WGS metagenome assembly QWCN01 (sample SAMN09866707, study PRJNA288562) | Human gut metagenome isolate term1_stool, whole genome shotgun sequencing... | isolation source: gut | host: Homo sapiens | place: USA: California | reverse complement strand
TGACATTGAACTGCTGGATGGAAAAATCGATATCCGTCGTCCGCAGCGCAGCGCTCAATACCTCCTCTATCGGAGCGACCATGTCGACCGCAGGGAAAGAGACGGCGTTGATCAGGTCGTCCTGCCACGAAAACCGGTAACTGGAACTGCCCTCTATCTGGCTTATCAACCCGCTCAGGGTCGTAGCGTTACGAACGGTAACCCGGCGTGCATCCTGCGCATGGCCCTCCACGGAAAAAGCGGACAAGGCAATGACGAGCAAAACCGCAAAGCGTTGCAGAAATCTAATAGTCAAGCGTTTTTTCATAATTAAAGTTCATAATTGGTTAAATCGTTAATGAATTGATTGGGTTTGGGTCAAAATATCATTTGTGAATTACAACGGTATCGCCTTTCAGCGTGAACCGGGTGCCGGTCGTGAGCGTGATTACGTTCATGGTGTGCTCCAGATCGTTATTACTGCTTACGGTACCCGTGAATTTAATCTGTCCGAGAGAAGCGTCATCCAGCCGGATTTCGCAACCATACATGTCGGATATCACCTGAATGACCTCATGGAGATCTTCATGTACGAAACTGCGCTCGGCGGTCACTTCGGAAACCTGAATATTGCCATCCGCGCGCGAGTAGGCCACCTGCTGATTCGGGGTCATTCCCACCACCTGATCTCCCGCCACGAAATCGATTATTCCGCTGTGAAGTATCGCCGTGATCTTGTCGTCCTCCTGACGGGCATGAACATCGAACGAAGTTCCCCGCACGACGACCTTCGTTTCCAGAGCCTTCACAGCGAAACGCCGGCCATTCGTCTGTTTCACCACATCGAACCGCGCCTCGCCCTCTATGTCCACCTCGTATTTTTTGCCTCCGCCGGCATTGACCGGATATGTTATCCGCGAATCGGGTTGCAGGCAGGCCGTCGATCCATCCGGCAGCGAAACGCTTACGACGCTATTCTCGGCATAAACCTCCTCGAAACGCACTCTGTCCGATGCCTGCTTCAATACGACGAAAGACAAGGCCACGATTACCATGGCCGCAGCGCCGTATGTCGCGATCCGGCGCAGCAGAACGGGAAAACGGCTCTTCGCACGCCGCTCGTTTTCGGCGACACGTTTCCGCAACTGCCGTAAAGAATATTCCACATCGATATTTTTCACTACCTCGGCACAGTTGCAGAGGACGGATATGTAATAAATATCTTCGAGGATTTTTTTATGCTGCTCCGACTCATCGTACCATTCTTCCACCAAGGCTTGCTCCGAACGGCTTAACCGTCCCGCCAGAAAATCGATGAGCATGGATTCGTCTATTTCTCTCTTCATAAATTTTTGCTTTTTCATATATACTACGATTATGACGACAAGGTTACTAAACCATCGGCTGCAATTCTTTCGAAAAACAACGGTCGCTCATGCTGCACGGCAAAGCGGCCGGCAGCCTGCCCGCAGTCGATCATGTTCGAAAAGAATTTAAAGGAGGATAACGTACGGCTTCCGCGGCCGGATCTTCAGAATTGCCTGTCAGGCCAGGAACCGGCACAAAAAAACGAGGTTGCGATTTTCAAATCGCAACCTCGTCTAAAAACTCTCTTTTTTCACCTCCGGATGTGCGGCAGGTGCACCGCAAACATCGAAAATCAGACCAGTCCGGAGAATCCCATGAACGCCATGGCCAGAATCCCGGCCGTGATCAGCGCGATGGGAATACCCTTGAACGACTTGGGAACGTCCTCGAAGTCGAGACGTTCACGAATGCCGGCGAAGAGCACCAGCGCCAGTGCGAAACCCAGGGCCGTAGCCACCGAATAGGTGACGCTTTGCAGCAGGTTAAACTCTTTCTGAATCATCAGGATCGCAACGCCCAGCACGGCGCAGTTGGTCGTGATGAGGGGCAGGAAGATACCCAACGCCTGATAAAGCGACGGAGACATCTTTTTGAGCATGATCTCGACCATCTGCACCAAAGCCGCGATTACCAGAATAAAGACGATGGTCTGCATGTAGACGATGTCCAGCGGCACCAGCACGTAGGTCTGGATCAGCCACGCCACGACAGCCGCAATGGCCATCACGAAGGTTACGGCGGCTCCCATGCCCATCGAGGTCTCGACCTTGGACGACACGCCCAGGAAGGGGCAGATGCCGAGGAACTGCGCCAGCACGACGTTGTTGACGAAGATGGCGCCGATGATGATTGCAAAATAGGAAATCTCCATAACTATTTCTTGGCTAATTTGTTAAACAATACCATCAGGTACCCGAGCACCAGGAATGCACCGGGAGCCAGCACGAAGATCAGCGGCGTGTAGTCGGCGATCCCGAGGCTGAGGCCGAAGATGGCCCCGCTGCCGAGAATCTCGCGCACGGCGCCCACGACCGTCAGGGCCAGCGTGAATCCCAGACCGATGCCTACGCCGTCCAGTACGGAATCGAAAGCCGAATTCTTCGACGCGAACGCCTCGGCACGGCCCAAAATGATGCAGTTCACCACGATCAGCGGAATAAAGACGCCCAGCGCATCATACAGCGCGGGAACATAGGCCTGCATCAACATCTGGATAATGGTCACGAACGAGGCGATCACGACGATAAAGGCCGGAATGCGGACCTTGTCGGGAATGATGTTCTTAATGAGCGAGATCACGAGGTTCGACATGATCAGCACGGCCATCGTCGCCAGTCCCATACCCATACCGTTCTCGGCCGAGGTGGTCGTACCCAGCGTGGGACACATACCCAGCACCAGCACGAACGTCGGGTTGTTTTTGACAATGCCGCTCAAAATAATCTGCAACTTATTCATTTTGCCCTCCTTCCTGAGCCGCAGGCTCGTTGGTTTGTCCGGCGGCGGCACCCGCCGTCGCCGTCGCACCGGATGCCACGTCCGTCGGGGCTTCGCCCGACGCTACGCTTTTATAGGCCATCCATGCACGGTTGATCGCATCGACATAGGCGCGCGACGAGATGGTCGCAGCGGTCAGCGCATCGACATCGCCGCCGTCTTTCGTCACGGCCAGTTTGCCGTCCACGAGTTTCTTGTCCTCGAGTTTCTGCCCTTGGACGCTCCGCAGCAGGACATTGCCCTCGTCGGCCATCTTGGTCCCGAGGCCCGGGGTCTCGGTCTGCTCCAGCACGTTGACGTTCACGACCTCGCCCCCGGGGGTGAAGCCGACCATCAGGCGCACCACGCCGCCGAATCCCTGCTTGGTCATCGACTGCACGGCATATCCGCTCACGGCGCCGTCCTTGGTGGCCGTATAGACCGTAATCGGCATCTCGTCGATCGTCAGCACCTCGGGGGTCGTCGCATCGAATGCCGGGAGCACCTCCGTAAGCGCCGCCTTCGTCGCCGCCTCCTTGGCCGCAGCGATCGGCTCTTCGGTAATCATATTGACGACGCCCACTCCCGCCGAAGCCACGAGGGTGATGCCGAAGAGGACGGCCGTCATGTTCAAAAGTGTACTTTTCATCGTGTCACCTCCGTTATTTCACGCCGAAGCGCTTGGGTTTGACATACTTGTTGATCAGGGGCACGCAGGCGTTCATGATGAGGATCGCGAACGACATGCCCTCGGGATAGGCGCCCCACAGACGGATACACATGGTGATCGCACCGATACCCACGGCGAAGATCACCCCGCCTTTGACGGTCATCGGCGACGTGGAATAGTCCGTCGCCATGAACACGGCTCCGAGGATCGCACCTCCAGCCAGCACATGGAACAACGGCAGCTGCCACAGCGCCGCCTCCGACTGTCCGGAGCAGAGTGCCGCTACAAATGCGAACACAGCCATCGTCACGAGCACCGTCACGGGAATATGCCACGTGATGACGCGCCGCCACAGCAGGTAAACGAATCCGCAGAGCAGTGCCAGCGCGGCCACCTCGCCCAGCGAACCGGGCATGTTGCCCAGCAGCAATTCCTGAGCTCCCACCGTCCCGGGAGTCACGATGCCCTGCTTCACGGCGGCCAGCGGCGTGGCGCCCGAAAGGGCGTCGAACGTGCCGTTCACCGGCAGCGGGAAAGTGGTCATCTGCACCGGATAGGCGATCAGCAGGAATACGCGGCCCACCAACGCGGGGTTGAAGGGGTTCTTGCCGAGACCTCCGAAGGTCATCTTGGCGACGGCGATCGCCACGAAAGCGCCCATCACGACGATCCACCAGGGAATCGACGCCGGGAGGTTGAAGCCCAGCAGAACGCCGGTCACCGCGGCCGACCAGTTGGTGACGGTCACCGCACCGCGGACCATGAATTTCTGAATCAGGTACTCGAACGCCACGCACGCCGCCACCGAAAGGGCCGTAACGCGCAGCACGTCCGCTCCGAACACCACGGTCGAGACGACCAGCGCAGGCATCAGCGCGATCACCACGTCGCGCATGATCCGTGCCGTCGACTGGGAGGTCTGAACGTGCGGCGCAGGAGCTACAATGAGTTTGTTTGCCATAAGTTATACTATAATTTTACATTCTTCGTATTATCGGACCGTTCCTGCCATTCCCGAGGTATCGTCCCGCGGCTTGCAGCCGCGTTTACAAATCCCACCCCGCCCTAAATCCCTCCCTCGGGAGGGACTTACGGCCGCCTGCGGCCGCCGGGCCGGAATCTTCGGAACGGAAATCCACCCTTATTTTTTGGGCGCTGCTGCGGCGCCGCGGGCACGGATAATCCCCATCACGGTCTGTTTTCCGAGACGTATCCAGTCCAGCAGCGGCAGGTACGAGGGGCACGTGGACTGGCAGCATCCGCACTCGATGCACGAAGTAATCATCTGCTGTTCCAACGCATCCCAGCCTTTCTTCTGCGTCATTTTCGAGAGGTAATAGGGTTCCAGACCCATCGGGCAGGCCGACACGCACTTGGCGCATTTGATGCACTGCGCGGCTTCGCGGCGCACGGCTTCGCGCCCCGAAAGAACCGTGATTCCCGAGCATCCTTTCGTGACGGGCGACGCGAGGTTGACCATCGCACGACCCATCATCGGACCGCCGTTAATCACCTTCGAAGCCTCTTCGGGAACTCCTCCGGCAGCTTCCAGCAAGGTCGAAACCGGCGTACCCATGCGGGTCAGCAGATTCTTGGGCTCCTTCAGGCGTTTGCCCGTGACGGTCACCACGCGCTCGATCAGCGGCATCGACTTCTGCACGGCCCGGTAGACGGCCACGGTCGTCGAAGCGTTGCACACCACGGCGCCCACGTCGATCGGCAGTGCGGGCGGAGGCGGCACCTGACGGCCCGTGACAGCCGCAATAAGCTGTTTCTCACCGCCCTGCGGATACATCACCTTCAGCGGCACCACCTCGATGCCCTCATATCCCGCCGCGATCTGCTTCAGGTGCGCGATGGCGTCGGGTTTATTGTTCTCGATGCCGATATAGGCCTTCTCCACGCCCACGGCTTTCATCAGGATCGTCACGCCGACCACCAGTTCCTCGCCGTGCTCCAGCATCGTGCGGTGGTCCGAAGTGAGATAGGGTTCGCACTCCACGCCGTTGATGATGACGCACTCGGCCTTTTTTCCGGGAGGCACCGCCAGTTTCACGTGCGTAGGGAACGTCGCGCCGCCCATGCCGACGATACCGGCATCCTTGATCTTGGCGATGATCTCCTGCGCCGAGAAGGGACACGCTTTCACCAGCGTCTCCGAGCGGTCGATGCCCTCGGCCCAGTCGTCGCCCTCGCGCTTGATGGTAATCATCATCTGGCGCAAACCCTGTCCGTTGGGAACCATATCCACGGCCGTGACCGTGCCCGACACCGGGGAGTGGATGTTCGCCGACATGAAGCTGCCGGCTTCGGCGATGAGCTGTCCGGTCAGCACCTTGTCGCCCTTGGCGACCTTGGCCACGGCGGGAGCCCCGATGTGCTGCGCGAGGGGGATCGTCACCACCTCGGGCAGCGGAAGCACCTCGATCGGTTTGGCACAGCTCAGCTTATTTTCCGACGGATGGACTCCGCCCATTGGAAATGTCTTCATAGTTGGAATTCCTTTTTTACGATTCTTTGTTAGCATCAGGCGCATCCCCGGACTTCGGAGCCGCCGCCGGTTTCTCCGCCGCAGAGGCCGTTTCGGCCTTGGGAGCCGCGGGAGCGGCCGGAGCGGCCTTCGGGGCTTTGGGCAGCGGGTCCATGCCGACCAGCCGGATGGCGCCCGTGGGACACTCGTTCACGCATTTGCGGCACAGTTTGCACTTCAGCGGGTCGATGTAGGCGAGGTTGTTCTCCACGGTGATCGCGTCAAAGGCGCAGACCTTCACGCACTTGCCGCAGCCGATACACCCGGCCTTGCAGGCTTTCATCACCACGGCGCCCTTGTCTTTCGAGACGCACGACACATAGACCGCACGGTTCTTGGGCCACTTCTTGCGCAGCTCGATAATCATCTTCGGGCACGCTTTCACACAGGCGCCGCAGGCCGTACACTTGTCCGCGTCGACCTCCGGAAGCCCCGTTGCAGGATTGATGTGGATAGCGTCGAAAGCACAGGCCGCGACGCAGTCGCCGAACCCGAGGCATCCGAACGCACAGCCCGTTTCACCCACATAGAGCGACGAAGCCACGGCGCACGACTTGGCACCGTCGAAGTCGTTGGTGCGGGGGCGCTTTTCGCACGTGCCGCCGCAGCGGACGGTCGCCACCTCGGGCTGCTTTTCGGCAGCGGCCTTTCCGAGATATGCGGCCACAGCTTTCATGCAGTCGCCGCCGCCCACGGGGCAGAACAGCGACGAAATGTCGTCCTGCCTGACCAACGCATCGGCCATGCCCCGACAGCCGGCGAATCCGCAGCCGCCGCAGTTGGCGCCGGGGAGCATCTTCTCCACCTCGTCGATGCGCGGGTCCTCGTCGACCCGGAACTTCTGGGCCACGAAATAGAGGATCACCGCCGAGAGCACGCCCAGCGCACACAGCGTCAGGATCGTGTAAAGTAATACTTCCATCAGATTTTAGTTATTGTAAATTGAATTGTGTGTTCGATTTTCGTGCGGAAGAGCCACAGCACGAAATAATAAACGCCCACGCCGGCGATTGCCGCGAGGGCGCCTGCGCCTTCACTCCATCCCATGCCGGCAATGGCGGCCACGAGCACCGCCATGAGCACCGCCAGCGCGCCGACATAAGCCAGCACGACGGCCCGTATGCCCGCACTGCGGCGCACACCGACTGTCACGGCATCGCCCGCCGCATATTCCGCGGCCCCGGGGGTCGCCACCGTGACGATCTTGTCCTGGGCTTCGGCCAATCCGCACGCCTGACGGGCCTTGCAGCTTCCGCAGGCGCTCCGGGAGGTGATCCGCACATAGACCGTGTCGCCTTCCGTGCGTTCCACCACGCCGCTGTGTTCGATCAGTTCCGCCACGCCGCTAATCTCCGTATTTATTGGTGAGGGGCATCAGCCGCTCGTGCCCGAAAGTGCACGACGACAACCGCAGCACGGGCGGGAACTGATAGCGTTTCTTCTCGTTGTGCATGATCATCGCATGGATCTTCTCCACGACCTCCGAATCGAATCCCGCGTTGACGATCTCCTCGCGGTGCTGCCCCTCCTCGATCATGCGCGTCAGAATGGCGTCCACCACCTCGTAGGGCGGCAGGATGTCGCTGTCCTTCTGCCCCGGATGAAGCTCCGAGGAGGGTTCCTTCGTCAGGATGCTTTCGGGGATCGGGTTGCCCTGCGTACGGTTGATGTAGCGGGCCACGTCGTACATTTCGCTCTTGTAGAGGTCTCCCGTGGGGCTGAACGCCCCCGCCGTGTCGCCGTAAAGCGTGCAGAGCCCCAGGGCGTTCTCGCTCTTGTTCGAGGAGTTGAGCAGAATATAGTCCGTCTTGTTCTGCAGGGCCATCAGCAGCACCGTGCGGATGCGGGTCTGGATATTCTCCTCCGTGGCGTCGAACTCCGTGCCGCCGATGACGGGCTTCAGGGTGTTCACCACGCTGGTATAAATTTCGGAAATGGGTATGACGTTGTATTCGATGCCGAGGTTGCAGGCCAGCTCTTTGGCGTCCTCCACCGATTCGTCGGACGAGAACGGCGAGGGCATCAGCAGCGCCCGGACGTTTTCCGCGCCCAGCGCATCGGCGGCGATGCAGGCCACCACGGCCGAGTCGATACCGCCCGAGAGACCGATCGAGGCCTTCTGGTAACCGTTCTTGCGGAAGAAATCCCGCAGTCCGCAGCGGGCCGCTTCGTAGACCAGCCGCGTGCGGTCGTTGTAGGTCGAGGGGATCGCAATCGGCTCCGCTTCGGCTTTCGTGTCGAAAATCTGGAAATCCTCCTCGAAGTTCTTCATCATCAGCACCACTTCGCCGCGGCCGTTCATCACCCCCGACGTGCCGTCGTAAACGATGTCGGTCGATCCGCCCACCTGATTGACCAGCACGAGGTTCTTGCCCTCGACAAATGCCAGGTTGCGCATCATTTCATAGCGGTAAGTCATGGTTCCCTTGCCGTATTTGCGGGCGTTGATCGAAATGACGGTCTCGACCGACTGGTCGAAATCGCGCTCGCGGCTCAGGTCGTCGCCCACGATGATGGCGCACTTGTGGCCTTTGATCATGGCGTACTCAAATCCCTTCGAAGGGGTCAGGAAACCCATCTCGCGGCGCGCGGTGATGTATTTCTTGCCGACATAGCGCAGCACCTTGCGGTCCTGAATCAGCGCCGCGGCGCTGATCGTGCCGTTGTTCGTGAGGATCGGCAGTCCGACGATGGCGGCAATGCCGTCGCAGCACGAGGCGATCTCGACCAATGCGTCCTCGCACAATTCGAGGAAAGTCGTTTTCCGCAGCAGGTCGAAGGCAGGAGTCCCGCTCACGGCCTGTTCGGCGAAGATCACCAGGTCGGCGCGCTGTGCTTTCGCTTTGTTGATCGAATCGATGATCTTGGATGCGTTGCCGTCCACATCTCCGATCGTGTAATTCAACTGGGCAATAGCTATTTTCATGGCAACAATTTAAGTCGGAGCAATAGAGCTTTGCAAAGTTAAGGATTATTTGCAAAACTCGGAAGAAATTTCGGTGTTAATAAATTAACATTCTTTCATTTACAAAATATTTTAAAAACAAAACGAAAGGCTCCCGGAAAACCGGAAGCCTTTCGCCGTTCTTATCGTCTCTATTCCTGCGGTTCGTCGGGATCGGCCACCAGGATACGGCCGCAATACTCGCAGATAATGATCTTCTTACCCTGCCGGATATCCACCTGACGCTGGGGCGGAATGCGGTTGAAGCAGCCTCCGCAGGCGTCGCGCTTTACGGTCACCACGGCCAGTCCGTTGCGGACGTTGCGACGGATACGGTCGTAAGCCGACAGCAGGCGCTCGTCGATCTTCGCCTTAACGCCTTCGCCCTGCACGGAATATTCCGCCACCAGCGGCGCCGTCTCGGCTTCGATACCCTCCAACTCGGCCTTCTTGGCCCCGAGGTCCGCCAGACGCTCCTTGCTCTGCGCCTCGGCCTCCTCCAACTGTGCCTTTTTGATCTTCACGCCGGCAGCATACTCTTTCAGGCGCTTCTCGGCCAGCTCGATCTCGAGCTCCTGATACTCGATCTCCTTGGTGATGGCATCGAACTCGCGGTTGTTACGCACGTTGTTCTGCTGCTCCTTGTAGTTGCCGATCATGATCTTGGCCTGATCCACCTCGCGCTTGCGCTGCTTGGTGAGCGTGTTGAGCTCCTCGATCTCGGCGTTGATGTGCTCGATGCGGGTCTTCATCCCGGCCATCTCGTCCTCGAGATCCTGCACCTCGAGCGGCAGTTCACCTTTCACCTTGTTGATTTCGTCGATCTTGCTGTCGATCTTCTGCAGCTCGTAGAGCGCCAGGATCTTCTCCTGCATCGAGTAATCAACCTCGGCCGTCTTTTTTTGTGTTGCCATATAATGTACTGTATAGTTTAGACTTACACCAGATAATTCACCGGATTGCGAGAGCGTTCACTCTTGCGAACCGCAAAGGTACATAAATTTTTCGATAAAATATCAAATAATAGCTCAATTGCGCAATATTCGCTCTCAAAATGGCCTATATCTGCTACCGTGAGGACTTTATCGGGTGTCATGAAGTCGTTGTACTTCAGGTCTGCGGTGATGTAAATATCGGCTCCTGCGCGGCGTGCTTCGCCGATCAGCGAAGCCCCGGCGCCGGTGCAGACCGCCACGCGGCGCACCGCGGAAGTCGCCGTGTCGCTGTACCTTACGACCTTCACGCCGAGTTTTCGCCGGATAAACTGTATAAACTCCACGGTGTCAACAGCTTCGGGCAGTTCGCCCACTACGCCGAATCCCACGCCCTCGCCGGCTTCCGAGGGTTGCAGCACCCCGAGGTTTCCGACGCCCAGTATTTCGGCCAACCGCCAGCTCATCCCTTCGGGGGCGCTGTCGAGGTTGGTGTGGCAGGCATAGAGGGCGATCCGGCTGCGGATGGCCCGCTCGACACACCGTTGCACGGGGTCCGCCGAATTGAAACGTTTGAGCGCATGGAAGATGATCGGATGGTGTGTCAATACGATATCGCACCCCTCGGCTTCGGCCTCGTCCAGCACCTCTTCGGTCACGTCCACGGCCAGCAGGGCCTTGTGAACCTCGTCGTCGGGACGCCCGACGATAAGTCCCGCATTGTCATACGACTCCTGCCACCCAAGCGGGGCGAAGCGTTCGATGACTTCGGTTATCTGACTGATCTTCATAGGATTTTCCTTAAAATAACGATTGTTCGTAGAACGCGAACAGCTCCTTGTGCTCGACTTCTTCCTTCTTGCGGCGGGGCTTGCGGACCGTGCGTTTGGCAACCGCCTGCCCGGCGTCGGAAAGCTCCTCGCCCGTCGACTCTTCGATCTTCACCACGGCCTTGGCCCGGCGGCGCACGGGGGCGGCTTCGGAATCACCGGCGGTCTCAGCCGTGGCATCCGCATCGGCCACGATCTCCCCCGCTCCGGCTTTCAGGTCCTCGCGGACCTCGACCAGCAGAGCCCGGATGCGCTGCAAACGCTCCATCAGTTCGGCATCACGGTTCACACCGCTCTCGGCAGGCCCCTTGCGGAGCGCCTTCTTGGCTCCTTCGAGCGTCATGCCGCGCTCTTTGACCAAATGGTAGATCAGCTTCAGGTTCTCGACGTCCTGCGGCGAGAAGAGGCGGTTGCCCTTCTTGTTGCGCTTGGGGCGGAGGATGGAGAACTGCGACTCCCAATGGCGGATGAGCGACGTATTGACGTCGAACATTTCGGCCACCTCGCCCATCGAATAGTAAAGTTTATCGGCCATATCTATTGTTTTATAATTCGCAACGAATTGGGGTACATGTTGTTGACCCGCGCACCGATTCGTTTGGCAAACCCCAGCGCACGTCCCCGCGAGCAGACGAGGTTCACCCCTTCGGCCAGCCCTGCGGCGGCGATGTCCTGCTTGCGCAGGAAACGCAGCGCCTCCTCCCCGTCCAGCTCCGCGACGGGCACCGCTTCGCGGCAGAGTCCGTCGAAGAACGCCAGCGCGGGATCAGGTTTCAGCACTCCTTTGAATACCTGCCCCATCGCCACACCCGAATAAATGACGGGCAGCGCCTCGGACAAGGCCCTGACGGCATCTGACTGCGCGGCATACCACGCATAAAGCGTATCGGCAACCTGTGCGAAACACATCCGGTCCGGCTCCCGGACCCAGCGGGCCAGTTCGCCGACGCCCTTACGGTCCACCGCCGCAAATACCGTGCGCCGCGCCCTCGGGGTGCGCATGCGGCCCCCGGCGTCGAACGATTTGCGGGCCACGGCGGCGAAGAACCCCTCGCCGCAAGCCCTGTGGGGATAGAACCGGAACGTCCGGAACGCTCCGACACGGCCGCAGGCGATGCCCCACGCATCCTCCACGGCGATCTCGTCCGATTCGGCGACCTCTTCACCGGCCCATGCGAGCATCCGCTCCAGCGAACCCTCGTCCTCGTCGCGGTTGAACGTACAAGTGCTGTACACGAGCGTTCCGCCCGGTTTCAGGGCCCGCCACGCCTCGCGCAGAATGTCGTTCTGACGCGCCGCACACTGTTTCACATTCCCCTCGCTCCACTCCCCGCGGGCTTCGTCGTCCTTGCGGAACATCCCCTCGCCGGAGCAGGGAGCGTCCACGGCCACGATATCGAACCACGCCTCGAAATCACCCAGCAAACGGGGTTCGCAGGTCGTGACGGCCACATTGCCCGTGCCCCACTTGCGCACGTTGTCCGCAAGCACCGCGGCACGGCGGCGGTCGATCTCGTTGGCGACGACCAGTCCGTCGGGTCCCGCCAGCGAGGCGTAAAGCGTCGTCTTGCCGCCCGGAGCCGCACACAGGTCGAGGATGCGGGCCCCTTCGGCCCCGGCATCCGCCAGCAGGTGTCCCACGAACTGCGACGAAGCCTCCTGCACGTAATAGGCCCCGGCATGGAAATCGGGGTCGAACGTAAAGGGCGGGCGCGCGGCAAGATAATGCCCGTCGCGGCACCACGGCACCTGTCCGGCGATCTCCAGCGCGGGCAGCGCACCGGGAGCCGCTTTCGCGGGGTTGATCCGCACCGATACCGGCGGCTCCCCGTCGAGCGCGGCGCAGAGAGCAAGGCCCTCGGCCTCACCCAAGTCGCACAGGACCCGTTCGACGAATTTCGCAGGCAGCGTCATCCTCAGCGTTTCTTGGCTTTGATCGCATCCAACCGCGCGCAGATTTTCTCCAGCACGGCCGGGTCCGACACGAAATCCTCGTGATCCTTGTCGACGACGAGCACTTCGCCTCCGTAAAGGTTCTCGATCCAGTTATTGTATTTGTCGTTCAGGCGCTTGAGGTACAGCTCATCAATGTTCATCTCGTACTCGCGGCCGCGCTTGCGGATTTGCGAGATGAGCGTCGGAACGCTCGCCTTGAGGTAAATCAGCAGGTCGGGCTTGGGGATGAGCGTCGTGACCAGTCGGAAAATCTTCATGTAGGTCTCGATGTCGCGCGTAGCCATCAGCCCCATTTCATGAAGGTTGTCGGCGAAGATGTGCGCATCCTCGTAAATCGTGCGGTCCTGGAAAATCACTCCCGAACGGCAGTCGGCCAGCATGTCCATCGTCTGCTGGATGCGGCTCCCGAGAAACGAAATCTGGAGGTTGAACGCCCAGCGGTTCATGTCCTCGTAAAAATCGCCGATGTAGGGATTGTCGCACTCCTCGAGGTAGCACTTGGCGTCGTAGCGCTTCGTAAGGATTTGGGTCAGCGTGGTTTTCCCGCTCCCGATGTTTCCGGCTATGGCAATGTACATAGTAGTATAGGTATTTGTTTATTTCTCCACTCCGGCCGGCTCCGCCTGAAAAGTCGCCAGTTCGTCGGCCACACGGCGGTCGTTCACGAGCCGCGGAACCTTGTTCTTACCCCGCGCGCGCATCCACGCGAGGAACGTCCCGCGCTCCACGACCGTCAAACGCTGCCGCTCGAGCGTGGTCCGGCGCTTGGCGTCGTAGTCCGAATTGACGGCCCTCAGCTCCTCGTCCAGCGTCTCGGCGAAACGTTCGCGGCTGTCGGGCTCGCGTTCGAACTCCACGATCCACTCGTGGGCTCCGCGTTCGCGCAGCGACATGTAGCACGGCGCGACGCTGTATTCGCTCACCACAGCCCCGGTCTTGCGGCAGGCCGCCAACAGGGCATGTTCGGCGTTGTCGACGATCAGCTCCTCGCCGAAAACGTTGATATACTGCCGCGTGCGGCCCGCAAAGCGGATGCGGTAGGGATTCGTCGAGGTGAACTCCACCGTATCGCCGATCTCGTAGCGCCACAGTCCGTTGTTCGACGTGATGAGCACGGCGTAAACCTTTCCGCACTCCACGCCCTCCAGCGGCACGACCTGCGTCCCGTTGCGGAACTCGAAGAAAGTGCCGTAATCGAGCATCAGCAGCATGTCGCTGCGCGCGGGATCGTCTGCCATGGCAAAAAAGCCCTCCGAAGCGTTGTAAGTCTCCATGTATTTCATCCGCTCCGAGGGGATCAGCTCCTCGAACGTCGTCCGGTAGGGTGCGAATTCCACGCCCCCGTGGGCAAACATCTCCAGGTCGGGCCACACTTCCAGCAGGTTCCGCTTGCCGGTGTATTCCAGCACGCGGCGCATCATCGCCAGGTTCCACGACGGCACGCCCGCAAAGGCCGTGATCCGTTCGCCAACGCACTCGCGGCAGATCGCCTCGACCTTCGCGTCGAAATCCGGGATGATCGCCGTCTCGGTCCGCGGGGCCCGGAACCAGCCGCTCCAGAACGTCGTCTCGTGGATCAGCAGCGCCGAAAGGTCCCCCACCAGGTTGCGTCCCTCACGGCTGCACGAGCCGCCCAGCGTCAGGGTCTTGCCTTCGAAAACCCGCGACTTGGGGAAGTTGGACGAAAAGACCGTCGCCACGTCGCGCATGCCCAGCGTATGGTTCCACCACAGCGACTCCATCGTCACGGGGATATATTTGCTACGGTCCGAGGTGGTGCCCGACGAGCGTGCGAACAGCGATACCCGGCCCGGGTAGGTGACGCTCCGCACCCCCTCCATCATCCGTTCGATGTAGGGTTTGAAAGTCTCGTAGTCGAACGTCTCGACCTGCGACTGAAACCGCTCCACCGAACGGATATGCCGCAGGTCATAGCGGTCGCCGAACTCCGTCAGCCGCCCCCGGCGCAGCAGCCGGCGGAACATCCGTTCCTGTGTTTCGACGGGGCGGCGGCGGAACCGGTCGATCGACCGTTCGCGCTGCGAGAACCACGCCCTGAGAATTATGCTTCGGAAAGACAC
>QWCN01011905.1_pt1 | contig 14773 bp, 17 predicted proteins | sample 1972711 | NCBI WGS metagenome assembly QWCN01 (sample SAMN09866707, study PRJNA288562) | Human gut metagenome isolate term1_stool, whole genome shotgun sequencing... | isolation source: gut | host: Homo sapiens | place: USA: California | reverse complement strand
GATGCTGCTCGGCGGCGACGCGATAAATCAGCTACACCGCAGCCATGTGGCCGTGTTCGGCCTTGGCGGCGTGGGCAGCTACGCGGTCGAGGCGCTGGTACGCTCGGGCGTCGGTGAGCTGACGCTCATCGACGACGACACTGTCAGCCCCACAAATTTGAACCGCCAGCTCGAGGCACTGCACTCCACCGTTGGCCAAAATAAGACCGACGCGCTCGCCGCGCGCTGCCGCGACATCAACCCCGATGTCAGACTGCACCTCATCTGTGCGCGCTACGACGCCGCGCACCGCGAGGACTTCTTCACCGCGCGCTATGATTACATCCTCGACGCGATCGACACGGTGTCGAGCAAGCTCGACCTCATCCAGACAGCGCAGGCTCGAGGCATTCCCATCCTCTCCGCCATGGGCACGGGAAACAAGCTGGATGCTTCGCAGCTATGCATCACGGACATCTCCAAAACGCGCAACTGCTCGCTTGCGCGCGTGATGCGCAAGGAACTGCGCGAGCGCGGCGTCAAGCACCTGCGCGTGATCTACTCCCCCGAGCTTCCCGCCAAGCCCGAGGCGCTGGAAGCGCCCCCGCCGGGCCGCCGCAGCGTACCGGCAAGCCTCGTCTGGGTCCCCGGCTGCGCGGGACTGATGATGGCGGGCGACGTCATCCTGACGCTCGCCGGATGCAAAAAAGAGAAAGAAGGCGGCAGCCAATGATTTTGACCGGTACCATCGTCAATTCCGCCGCGATCGTCGCGGGCAGCATCGCCGGACTTCTGCTCGGCAAGTTTATCCCCGAGCGCTTCAGCGACGCAATGGAAAAGGGCGCGGCGCTCTGCGTGCTCTACATCGGCGTGGACGGCATGCTCGCGGGCGAAAACACGCTCGTCGCCATCCTTTCGATCGCGATCGGCGCGATCCTCGGCGAACTTTTACAGCTCGATGAACACATGCATCAGCTCGGCGACTGGGTCGAGCGAAAATTTGGCGGAAAAGGGTCGAAAACCTCGCTTTCCGATGGATTTGTCACCGCCTCGCTCCTCTTCTGCGTGGGCGCAATGGCCATCATGGGCGCACTCGACTCCGGCCTGACCGGCGACCATTCGACGCTCTACGCCAAGGCGCTGCTCGACGGCATCATTTCTGTCGTCTACGCCTCGACCCTCGGCATCGGCGTCGCGCTTTCAGCTATCCCTATCTTCCTCTATCAGGGTGCCATCGCGCTGGGTGCGTCGTTCCTCGCGCCGTATCTCACAGAAGCGGTCATCCTCGAGATGAAGTGCGTCGGCTCGATTCTCATCCTCGGCCTATCGCTCAACATGCTGGGCCTGACGAAGATCAAGGTGATGAACTACGTCCCTGCGGTATTCCTGCCGATCTTATTGTGTCGGTTTCTGTAAGCAAAAAGAAGCGTTCCATCGAATGATGGAACGCTTCTTTTTTACTCTTCCAAAATGAGCGGCAGGGCGCGGACGCAGCAGTGCTTCATGTCGACATGGCTGTCGTCTAAAAAGCCGACGCCTTCGGCCTTCAAAAGCTCGACCTGACGGTTCGCACCGCCGAAAGCAAAAGCACTTGACACCTCCCCATCCCGCTTGACGACGCGGTGACACGGGATGACGCCCGGCTCTGGATTCACGTGCAGCGCGTAGCCCACGACGCGGGCGAGGCGCTTGTTGCCGATCGCCGCGGCGATCTGGCCGTAGGTCGCAACGCTTCCGCGCGGAATGAGCCGTACCGCCGCGTACACTTTGTCAAAGGTCGTCATGCTTCTCCCCTCTTTTTGAGCTGGCGGGCAAGCAGCAGCCCGCCCACGATCAGGACAAGATAGAACAGGTAATATGGCAAGTCGCTTTGGAGCCAGTTTCCGGCACTCTCCCAAACGATCGGCCAGTCGCCCCCGTCCGCATACTCTCTCGACGTCGACCACAGATCCACCAGATAACCAAGCATAGAGGCCAGGCGGGCGATCGCCAGCGCCGCACCGGCTGCGGCAATGCCAAAACAAATCGGTCTGCCGCGCTTTTTCCAAACCGTACAGGCCAGCACAGCGGCGGCTATCGCCATTGCACCAAGGACGAAGTGCAGCGCCGTATACGACTCGAACCCCGTCCGCGCAACGCTCCACACCGCTGCCATCACAACAATTGTCATCACCAGCAGCAGCGCATCGTTGAATATACCGCTCCGCCCGCGCGTATCGCCACCCTGGCAGATGGCGCGCAGCTTGTCGAGGTCGGGCGTCGAGTCGCCGCATTCCCATTTGCTGATGGCCTGCCGCGAGACATCCAGCTCCGCGGCGAGCTGCTCCTGCGATAAACCGCGCGATCTGCGCAGCAGCTGTAATTTTTCTCCCAGGGTCATGTATTTGTCCTCCGTTTGCTTTGATGCGCCCAGTATAGCCGACTGCGGCGAAAAGCGCCACCAGTCAAGGCTTGCAAGTCCGCAACCAAACGTGGCAACGGAGATTTATTCCTCTTTTTTCTTGCTTTTCTTAAACAGCGCGCCCACGTCGACCTCCACCAGCACAAGGCTCGCAAGCATCAGCGCCGAGCCGATGTAGCCCTTGACGCCGATGCGCTCACCCAGCAGGAAGAACGCGAAGATCGCCGAAAACACGGGTTCGAGCGTGAAGATGAGGCTCGCGCGGCTCGCCGTCGTGTGCTGCTGGAAGACGCTCTGGATCACAAGGCAGATGCCCGAGCACACGATGCCGAGAAACAGCGCCGCCGCCCAGACCTTTGCCGTACCCGGCAGTGCAGGCGTCTCCAGAAATACGGAGAGCATCAGCATCACCACGCCGACGACGGCAAGGTCGCACACGCCGAGCGCCAGCGGGTCGACCTTTTCATTCGCCACGGCCTTTTCCGTGACCATCAGGTCGACGGAGTAAAACACCGCTGCGAACAGGCAGATGACATCGCCGAGCTCAGGCTTGAGCGTTTCGTTCAGCGTCATCAGCGCCAGACCGATGAGGCATAACACCATCGAAACGCCGAATTTCTTCTCCGGCTTTTTGCGATACACGATGAACTCCAGAATCGGCGTCGTCACGACGTTCGACACCGACGTGTAAAGCACGCCGTAGGTCACGCTCGTATACACGATGACGAGCGACAGGCCGACTAAAATACTGTACTTGACGGTCTCGCGGCTCGCGTGGAAAACATTTTTGCGAAACACGAATCCCAGCACAACAAACGCCGTCAAAAAACGGAAGGCGTTGAGCGTCAACGGCTGCATATCCCTCAGGCAGATCGCCGTCAGGCAGTTGGAAATGCCCCAGAAGCTCGTCGCCAGCAGCAGCATGAGATCTGCCCTGCGCTGATGTTCCATTGGTTTTCCCTCTCTCTTCTTAAAATCTCTCTTCTCTCATTTGTCAAACGGGCGCCTTGCGGCGTCCGTTTGATTAGTTGATTTTTTTTCCCGCCTCTCTCCGCTCCGCATCAGATCTTCTGCACCGGCGGCAAAAAGCCGCACTTCGCATTCTTCTCTGTGTCGTCCGACTCGTCGTAGGCGTCATACGGCGCGGACGGGTCGTGCACTTTCTTCTTGAACGGCGAGCAGAGCTTATCGCGGTGCGCAAAGGCAAAGTAGAGATCGTCCGTCCAGCCGGTGTGGCCCGTCAGGATGACGGGCCGCAGGCCGCGCGTGCGAAGCTTCTGCTCCAACTCCGCCAGCGACTTGACTGCGAGCTTGTTGCTCTCCGCCAGCGCGGAAATGAAGCTGTAGCCGCCGTCCGCGCCGAACCAGATCGTATCGCCCGTGAAGAGGTACCTGTCGTCAATGAGGTACACCATATGCCCCCACGTGTGGCCAGGGACCAAAAAGCATTCGATCTTGATGCCGTTGATCTCGAAGACCTGCCCGTCGCGCAGCAGCACCTTTTCGTTGTTAATGGTCACCTGCGGCAGCTTGTAGAGGTGGTAGATCACCTTGCGGCGCACCTCGCCGGTGAGATATTTGTTCTCGATCTCGCCGATATAGAGCTTCGCGTCACGGAAAAGGCCGGGGCTGTCCGCCTCCACCGCGCCGACATGGTCGGTGTCCTGATGGGTGATGAGGATATGGCGGATGGACTTCGGGTCGATGCCGAGCCAGCCCATCTTTTCCTCAAGACGGTCGTAGTTGTAGCCCGCGTCGACCATGATGGTCGTCTCGCCCTTGCGGTAGAAAAAGATGTTCGCCACCCATTCGCGCACGCAGGCGACATGTTCATCGACCCAGCCGGTGTTCAGCGGCTTGAAGATCTCCTTGCCGCGGTACATCTTGCTCATTTCCTTTTTCTGAAATTCGGTAGCTTGCTTGGACACGGCAGATTTCTCCCTGTTTTGATTTTTAGTTCAACGTCTCTAACTTCAAGTGATAAAAAGCCGCACGCGGCGTTCACGCCCGCGGAAACAGCTCTTCACACGCGCCGCGCGTCAGCGTTTCGAGCACCTGCGGATACAGCGCGCCGATCTGCTCCTGATGCGACACCGTGAGGATCAGACCGCGGATCGTCGCAGCGGCGAGCGCGATACCGCCGCGCGGGGTCAGGCCGCTCTCTTCCAAAAGGTCGCGGATATGTACCTCGTCGCTGTGGTAGTGCTCGGCTTTCACCTGCGCGGGGATGCGGCGCAGCAGATAGGCCGAGTCCTCCTCGATGAATTTCATCGCACCGATCTCGGATAAGCGGCTGCAGGCCGTGAGCAGCACGTTCGCGATGCGCTCGTCGGGCGGCAGGTCTTTGCCCTCCTCCAGCGTTTGGACGCGAAGTATTTATAGAACAGTCCCTTCGAGATGCCCGCCGCCTCGGTGAGCTGCTCGACCGAGGTCTTGCGCAGCCCCAGCGTGACGGCGCAGCGGCGCGCCTCTCGCAGCAGCGTTTCGCGGATGGCCGCGTTCTCTTCTGCGGAAAAGGCCATTGGCATTCCCTCCTTTGTTGAAATTTTTGACCAGCTTGGTTTATTGGTCATATTGTAGCATATCCATCGCCGTCTGACAAGAAAAAAAGGATCCCATTCCTTTATAAATACTGAATAAAACCACAGCTTTTATCAATGCACTGCGTTATAATGATCGTGTGTTGCGGCGGCTGAAGGACAAGCAGTAAACGCAAAAAAGAGGACATTCCGATTCTTTTCGGAATGTCCTCTTCCCTTTTCTTGTCACAGCAGGCCGTAGACCTCGTGCAGATCCCTGATCTCGTGGTCGATGCGGTAACCCTCCGGCGCTTTGATTCCCTCGGGATTGTACCAGCAGGTCACGATGCCCGCGTTGTCGCCGCCGCGGATATCGCTCGTGAGCGAATCGCCGACGATCATCGTCTCGCTCTTCTCGACCGGCCCAATGGCGGCGAAGACCTGGTCGAAAAACTCCTTTTTCGGCTTCTCCGCGCCAAGCTGCTCGGAGAGGAACACGCCGTCCATCAGCGCACCGAGGCCGGAGCGCGTCAGCTTCTTCGTCTGCGCGACGACCGTACCGTTCGAGACGACGCACTGGCGCACCTTGCCGCGCAGCGACTTGACGATCTCATAGCTGTCGTCGCGGTAGACGATGGTGTCGCCCAGACGCAGCTGGTAGGCATCGTTAAACTGCGGCGCGAGGGAAACGTCGATGCCCTCCTCCGCGAAAAACTCCTCAAAGCGGCCGACGAGCACCTGCGGCTTCGTGATCTCGCCGCGCTCGAGCTTTTCCCAGTATTTCATGTTCAAGACGGAATAGCGCGCGACCTGCTCATCCGAACATTCACCAAGGCCAAACTCGACAAAAAGGCTCTGGATGGCGGCGCGCTCGGCGGCGTCAAAGTCTAAAAGCGTGCGGTCTACGTCCCACAAAATCGTTTTGATCATAAGATATCTCCAAAAACAGTCAAAATTACTCTTTTTCCGCGTGCGCGGCGAGAACATCATACCACAGCAGGACTACGCCCGCAACGCCGATTTTCCGCCGCTTGCGGGAAAGATCATACCGTGGTAGAATAGCGGCAATCATTTTTGACAGAAAGGAACTTCTTTCTATGAATATCACCGTATATCTCGGCGCGAGCAGCGGCAATGATCCAACGCTCGAATCGTCCGTGCGCGCGCTGGGCCGCCTCATCGGCAAGAGCGGCAACGCCCTTGTCTACGGCGGGTCGAAAAACGGCCTGATGGGTGCGCTCGCTGAAAGCGTGCTGCGCGCGGGCGGCGAAGTGACCGGCGTGGAGCCGCAGTTTTTCATCGACAAGGGCTACGAGTATGACGAGATCACGACGCTCATCGTCACGCGCGACATGACCGAGCGCAAGACGAAGATGATCGAGCTCGGCGATGCGTTCATCGCCTTCCCCGGCGGCACGGGCACGCTCGAGGAGATCAGCGAGATCATGTCAAAGGTGTCGCTCAAGCAGCTCGCCGCGCCGTGCATCCTCTATAATCTGAACGGCTATTACGACCACTTGAAAGCCCTGCTCGCTCACATGATCGACATGGGCCTCTCCACGCCCGAGCGGCAGGAGGGCATCTACTTTGCCGAAACGCTGGACGACATTCGCGCGATCTTGAAGATTTGAAGAAAAGCCGCCTTCGGCGGCTTTTCTTTTTGTGCGGCGCTTGACAGGCCTCCTTCGCTGCGGTATGCTAAAAGAAACTTAAAGTTACTCACTGTGCTGCAACCTAAAGCGTGCTTTCATTTCAGGAGGATTTCATGGTCTACACAGTCGGCGAGATGGCGAAAAAGCTGGACGTCCCCGCTTCCACGCTGCGCTATTACGATAAGGAGGGTCTGCTGCCCTTTGTGGAGCGCTCGTCCGGCGGCATCCGCATGTTTCAGGAATCGGACTTCGAGTGGTTACAGGTCATCGGCTGCATGAAAAAGGCCGGCATGTCCATCAGGGACATCCGCCAGTACATCGAGCTCGCCCTGCGCGGCGACGACACCATCGACACGCGCCTCAAGATGTTCACGCACCAGCGCGACGTGCTGCTCGCGCAGATGGAGGAGATGCGCCACACGCTCGAGACCGTGGAGTACAAATGCTGGTATTATGAAACTGCAAAGGCCGCGGGCACGATCGACGTCCCAAGGGATATGGCGGACGAGGACGTACCCGAGCGCTTCCGCGCCATCCGGCGCGAACTCAAGACGATTCCGCAGGAGTAAAGGCAAACTACTTTTCTGCCGGCAAGCAGGAAAAGGATAAGAATAGAAAAGTAAACTATGGATCGGATCAAGAAGAATTTTGGCTTTGGCTGCATGCGCCTGCCGATGATCGGCGAAGAGGTGGATATCGAGCAGACCAAGCAGATGGTGGACGCGTTTTTAGACGCGGGCTTCAACTATTTTGACACTGCGCACGGCTACATCCAGGGCAAGAGCGAAAAGGCGCTCAAGACCTGCCTGACAAGCCGCTATCCGCGCGAGAAGTACATCCTGACCGACAAGCTGACGGCGAACTATTTCAAGACCGAGGCAGACATCCGCCCGTTTTTCGAGAGCCAGCTCGAGATCTGCGGCGTCGAGTATTTCGACTTCTATCTGATGCACGCGCAGGGTCTTGTCAACTATGACCACTTCAAGGAGTGCCGCGCGTATGAGACGGCGTTCGAGCTCAAAAAAGAGGGCAAAATTCGCCACGTCGGCATTTCCTTCCACGACCGCGCCGAGGTGCTCGAGCGCATTCTGACCGAGTATCCCGAGATCGAAGTTGTCCAGATCCAGTTCAACTACGTCGACTACGACGATCCCGCGGTGCAGAGCCGCAAGTGCTATGAGGTCTGCCGCAAATTCAATAAGCCCGTCATCGTCATGGAGCCCGTCAAGGGCGGCAACCTCGTGAACCTGCCTGAGAACGCAAAGGCCGTGCTTGAAGACCTGCACGGCGGCAGCCCCGCGAGCTACGCCATCCGCTTTGTCGCGGGCTTCCCCGGCATGATGACGGTGCTCTCCGGCATGAGCAACATGGAGCAGATGCAGGACAACATCTCGTTCATGCGGGACTTCAAGCCCCTCGACGAGACCGAGCGCGCCGCGGTGGAAAAGGTGCAGGAGATCTTCCACAGCAAGGACCTCATCCCCTGCACGGGCTGCCGCTACTGCATGGACGGCTGCCCCAAGCACATCTCTATCCCTGACCTCTTCGCCATTATGAACACCAAGCAGATTCACCACGACTGGAACGCGGACTGCTACTATGAAGATGTCCACACCGCGCCGGGCCGCATGGCGTCCGACTGCTTAAAGTGCGGCAAGTGCGAAAAGGTCTGCCCGCAGCACCTCCCCATCCGCAAACTGCTCGAGCAGGTCGCGGCAGAATTTGAAAAGGCCCCCGCAGCGAATTAAGCTCAAAATGTAAAATGCAGCACCGGCGAGAGAAAGATGGAAAACTCTCGCCGGTGCTGTTTGCTTGCACTGATCCTTGATCTTTATCATAACACCGCGCCGCAGTGTTTTTCTTGGTCTGCCGCTTTGGCCGTTCGGCGAGGTGGACAGTGGACCCCAGAATTTTTTGTTTGTCGCCCTTTGTTTTAGGCTATGGCTGAAGTATAACGTGGATTCTTTAAGCGAACCTAAATTTGGTGTAAATAAAGTATGAACAATTCTCGTGTCGCGCGGGAAAAATCTTGCCGCGCGCTGCTCCTCCACATTCCGAAAGAGAGCGGCGGCACCATCGGATCAAGGGAGAAAATCATGCAGAAAAAACGAGTGCTCAGCCTGATTTTAGCGTTGAGCTGCACGGCGGCGCTGCTTGGCGGCTGTGCTGGCAGTGACACAAGTGACGACAATGCCGCCTCCGGCGAGCATGAGGTCATCACCATGAACGCGCCTTACCGCAATATGTCCCAGTTCTACGATCTGGTGCATGAAAAGTATCCGGAGATCAATCTCGAGATCATCCCCTACAACGGGGAAAACACCTCTTCCTAATACTGCGCGTTTGCCTTCACCTTGTCGGTCAGGCGCGCATAGGACTTTTTCCCCTGATTGAACACCTTGATGACCTCAATGCCGTTGATATACTCGATCATCGCGCCGCTCATCATCATTTCCTCGGTCGCCGTCTATCAGGGCGAAGCCTTCACCGCCATTGAGACGGCGCGGCTGCTGCAAAACTGCATGCTCATCGCCGGTATCGGCACGCTTTTGCAGCTCTACCCCATCTGGAAGATCGGCTCAGGTCTGCCGGTCGTCATGGTCATCAGCTTCACGTTCCTCGCCGCCTGTCTTGCGACGGCCTCGCAGGATTACGGCATCATGGTCGGTGCGATCATCGTCGGCGGCTGCTTTGAAGGCGTGCTGGGCCTGACGGCCAAGTACTGGCGCAAGATCATCTCCCCCATCGTCTCGGCCTGCGTGGTCGTCTCGATCGGTCTGAGCATTCTGAATGTCGGCGTTTCGTCGTTCGGCTCTTCGTCGGCGTATCCGCTCGGCTCGTGGCAGAATCTTCTCGTCGCCACCATCACGCTTGCCGCCGCGCTCTCTGGCGGCGTATTCGGCTGCTCGCCCATCACGTCGTTCAGCCAGAACGTCGGCCTCATTTCGATGACCCATGTCGTCAACCGCTTTACGATCATGTTCGGCGCGCTGGCGATGATCCTCGGCGGTCTGTTCCCGCCCTTCGGCGCGTTCTTCACGACGCTGCCCGACTGCGTGCTCGGCGGCTGCACGGTCATCATGTTCGGTTCTATTATGATGTCCGGCGTGCGCATGATGCACGACGCGGGCATGGACCAACGCAACACGCTCATCGCCGCAACCTCCATCTGCCTCGGCGTCGGCGTCACGCAGGCCGACGGCTTTTTCAACGAGCTGCCGAGCTTCATCGGCGACATCTTCGCGGGCAATATGGTCGCGGGCGTGTTCGTCGTGGGCCTGATCCTCGATCTGTGTCTGCCGCGCGACCCCAGCCACTATACCAGCATGTGACCCAAATTTTTCGCATACAAAAAGGCTCCTGAGGAAATTCCTCAGGAGCTTTTTTATATACAACTCAGTGCACCGGCGTCAGCACGCCGAAGCGGTCCTTGATGACATGGCGCGGGCAGACCACCGCGCACGCCCCGCAGCTCAGGCAGCGCGCCGCGTCGATCACAGCGTGGAACTGCTCAATATGAATGGCGTCTGCGGGACATTTCTTCACGCACAGGCCACAGCCGATGCAGCTCACATCGCACACCGTGCGCGCGCCGGTCTTCGTCGCCGCGTCGAAGCCCTTATCAAGATTCGAGCACAGCGGTTGAATGCGGTCGTCCAGCAAGCGCACTCGGATGATGCCGCGCGGGCACTTGCGCGCGCATGCGCCGCAACCGATGCACTTTTCGTCGTCGACCTCGGCACAGCCGAACTCGTTTAAGTGGATGGCGTCGAAGCGGCAGGCGTTGACGCACGCCTCACAGCCGATGCAGCCGTACGCGCACAGGAGCGCGCCGTCCTCATCCTTTTTTGCGCGGCAGCCGCCGCTGCAATAGACCGTCGCCACGCGGGGCGGGAATTTGCGTTTGATTGCCATTGTGTCTCCTCCCCTGTTCCATTCTGATATTGCCGCCCTCCGCGGCACAAAATTCCTCTGCTTACGCCCGATAGCCGAGCACCGCTGAGATCTGCGCCGCCGCGGCGCAGGTCAAGTCAATATCGCGCTGGAAATCCGGCGAACGCACACTGTCGAACATGCCGCCAACGCCGACGGCGTAGCGCACCGCGCCGGAGCTGTCGCGCACGGGCGCAGAGGCCGAGCACAGGCCGAAGCGGTACTCGTCATCCTCCACGGCATAGCCGTTTTCACGCGCGGCCTGCATCACACGGAAGAGCTCCTCCCACGTGACGAGGGTCCTGGGCGTATAGGGCCCCAATGTGCGGCGCGACAGGACGCGCCTCGCCTCGTGGTCGGCCATCGCGGATAGAAACACCTTGCCCTGCGAGGTGCAGTGCAGCGGCAGACGCGTCCCGACCTCCGACACGACGCGCAGTCCCGCACGGGACTGCACCTGTTCGATGGTGATGACCTCTGACCGATTCAACATCGAGAGGAACACCGACGGCCCTGTCACGCTTGCCAAATGCTGCAAATGCGGCTTTGCCAGGTCTGAAACGCTCCAGCTTGCGCCCACGGCACAGCCGTACTCAAAAAGCCGCACGCCGAGGCAGTAGCGCCCGTCGCTCTGCTGGTCCACGACCGCGCTCTCGCGCATCGTGCTCAAAAGGCCGTGGATCGTGCTCTTCGGCCAGCCGGTCTGCTCGCTCAGCGCGGCCAGCGTGAGCGGCTGGTGCGCCTCCATCAGCAGGCCGAGCAGCCGCAGCGCCTTGGCAACGGACTGTACGGGACCGTTTTCATGGGACATCGCCTTCCCTCCTCTCGATTCGTCATTGCCGGATGAGCCGCCGTCATTTTCTTGATGACAGTATCGCGCAGGTTCAAACAAAAGAAAAGGGCAATTTCCACAAATCGCACAAATTCCATCAGCTAGTCTATCGATTTTCCGTCAAAAAAGCCCGCCGTCGCAGATGCGACGGCGGGCCTTGCATTTTCAGTTACTTCTCTTCGCCGTGGATGATATCGCCGAAGTAGGTGCCGCGGACGATCTCCTCCACATCCTCTCCCTCGTGTCCCCTGAGGATCTCAAGGAGCTTGCTGTGCGCGGCGACGAGCTCGTCGCCTCTGCCGCTCGTGATCATCGTGCTGACGGTCTCGTAGCGGACGGCGTGCGTCAGCGTGCGCACGACGCGGCTGATCTTGTCGGCCAGCGGATTTTTGCCCATCTGCGAGATCAGGTCGTGGAACTCGTTGTCCACGGCGAAGAAGCGGTCGACCTCGTTGTCACCGCTGTGGACGATCTCTTTCATCTGTTCGAGCATCGCCTCGAGCGCATGGCCATCCTCCTCGTCATACTTCTGGCTGGCAAGGCGCATGATGCCGGTCTCGACCATCTCACGCAGCTCCATCAGATTGTCGAAGGAATCCTGATTCAGGATGATGCCGTAGATCATCGGATCGATCATGCTCTCCTGGAAGCCGCTGCAAACAAAGGTCCCCTCTGAACGCTTGCTCTCCAGCACGCCGAGGTAGGAGAGGATTTTGATGGCCTCACGTACGGAACTGCGGGCAACGCCCATCGACGCGGCCAGCTCCGGCTCGGGCGGGATGCGGTCGCCGGGCTTGAGCTCTTTATTGCGCATGGCGTCTGTCAGGCAGTTGATGACACTCTGCACCACAGACTCTTTTTTCAAATTTTTCACATATCCGGGCGTATCGTTCATAATTTTCTCCTTTTATGCCTGACAATATGATTCCTATATATAACATAATACAAAGTTGAGGTTTCGTCAATGAAAACCGTCTTTCATAAAAGCGGCGGGCGGCAGATGTACCAGTCCGCCGCCCGCTCATTCAGGAAGGAATCAACGGCAAGCTGCCGTTTTTTGCAGGAATTCATATGGGCGCAGGCTGCGCGAGCCGCTTTGCGTCGTTTGCCGCGGCACAGCGCCGCACGGCTTTTTTTACCGGCCGAGGTAGATGGACTGCTTGGCCAGCACGAGCTGGAGCATCAGGTCGTTGCAGGGCGTGGGAATGCCGTGCTCACGGCCGAGGCGGCAGACAGCGCCGGTGATGATACGGATCTCGGTCTCGCGGTGATGCGTGACGTCCTGCACCATGGAGCTGATGGTCTCATCAGTCATGCGAGAGACCTCATAGGCGTGCTCCAGCTCGGCGTCATGGTCGAGCGTGCAGCCGCAGGCGTTCGCCACGACGATGGCCTCTTCTACCAGCATGCGGGCCGCCTCGTGGGCGTACTGGTTGCCGTCGACAAAGCCGTTCTTGGTCTCGAGCAGGGCGCTCATGCCGTTGATGGCGACGTTCGCCAGCAGCTTGTGCCAGATGGCGTTCATCACGTTCTCGTGGACCTGGACCTCAAGACCGGCGGCGCGCAGGCCCTCGGCCATTTCCTCGACCTTGGCCCTGGGGGCCTTCAGCGAGCCAAGGTTCGTCACACCGGTACCGGTGTGCTTAACGTGGCCGGGGCCGACGGGCGTGGAGCCGAACGCCGTGTTGCCGATGATGATCTGCTCTTCGGGCACGACCTTGGCGATCTCATCGTAGTTGCCAAGGCCGTTCTGCAGGCAGAGGACCATGGTGTGCTTGTCGATCATCGGCAGCGCATTGCGCACAGCCGCTTCAAGATACTGATAGTGGACGAACACGATCAGAAGATCCACAACGCCGATCTCCTTGGGGTCGGTCGTCGCCATGGCGGGATGGAAGACGACGGTCTCGCCGGTGCCCGTGCCGGGCACGCACTCGTCGACGAGAATGCCGTTTTTCTTGATGGACTCGATGACCGGAGCATAGGTATCCAGCACGCAGACCTCATGCTCGCGGGACAGATAGCTTGCATAGCAGCTGCCGATCGCGCCGCAGCCGACAAATCCGATTTTCATGGTAAATAACCTCCTGTATCAGATAATTCTATGATGAATGTTATTTAACTGGTTTTTCTCAGCCCTTGACGAGCGTCTCGGCGATCTCGGTGATGTTCTCGACCGTCACGCCGTTCATGGCGAGCAGGCGCTCATAGGGCGCGGACTGGCCGAACTGGTCCTGAATGCCGACTCTCTTGACGATGCCCTTGCCCATCTCGGCGGCGACCTCGCACACGGCGGAGCCGAGACCGTTGAGGATGTTGTGGTCCTCGACCGTGATGATCTTGCCGACCTCGTTGATCGCGGCAGTCACAGCCTCCACGTCGAGTGGCTTGATGGTGTGCATGTCGAGCACGCGGGCGGAAATGCCCTTGCCCTCGAGCACCTTGGCGGCCTCGATCGCGAGACGGACGGTATCGCCGTTGGCGATGATAACGACGTCCTTGCCGTCCTGGATCTGGTGGGCCTTGCCGATGGTGAACTCCACATCCTCGTCGTAGATCTGGGGGATGGCGTCACGGGTGAAGCGCAGATACACGGGGCCGTAGACCTCAGCGGCCTGACGGACGAGCTTGCGGGCGGAGTTGTAGTCCGCGGGCATGATGACGGTCATGTTGGGGATGGTGCGCAGAACGCCCATATCCTCAATGGCCTGATGGGAAGCGCCGTCGTTGGCGGGGGTCACACCGCCGTGGGAACAGGCGATCTTTACGTTCAGGTTGGGGTAGCAGATCTCCTGGCGGATCATTTCGCACATACGGAGGGAACCGAACACGGCATAGGTGACGACAAAGGGGATCTTGCCGCAGGTGGCAAGGCCCGCGGCAACGCCCGCGCCGTTCTGCTCGGCGATGCCGACGTTGATGTACTGGTCCGGCAGCTCCTTGCGGAATTCGCCGGTCTTGCAGCTCTTGCCGATATCAATATCAACGACCAGAATGTCGGGATTCTCCTTGCCGAGCGCGACGATCTCCTTGCCGAAGCCCTCGCGAGTGGCGATCATTTTTTTCTCACTCATTGCTCTTCCCTCCTCGCTTAATCGATCAGCTGGGCCTTGAGCTCAGCCATGGCCTGCGCGTACTGCTCATCATTCGGGGCAACGCCGTGCCAGCCGCACTGGTTTTCCATGAAGGAAACACCCTTGCCCTTGACGGTGTGGGCATACAGGCACTTGGGCTTGCCGTTCTTGGAGGCGTAGCACTTGTCGATGCACGCGACGATCTCTTCCATGCTATGGCCGTCGAGCTCGAGCGTCTCCCAGCCGAAGGCCTTGAACTTTTCGCCCAGGTCACCGTTGGGCATGATCTCGTCGCAGGTGCCGTCGAGCTGCAGGTTGTTGTAGTCGACAAAGACGATCAGGTTGTCGAGGCCGTACTTGTGCGCCGTGTTGGCAGCCTCCCA
>QWCN01004696.1_pt1 | contig 14781 bp, 13 predicted proteins | sample 1972711 | NCBI WGS metagenome assembly QWCN01 (sample SAMN09866707, study PRJNA288562) | Human gut metagenome isolate term1_stool, whole genome shotgun sequencing... | isolation source: gut | host: Homo sapiens | place: USA: California | reverse complement strand
TGATCTGCCGCTGGCCTGCCGTCTGCTCACCGCCTTGGGCGCACAGCGGGTGCTGGTCGTCGCGCCGCAAAGCGCCCTGCGCCATCAGCCGGACGCGCTCGAACAGGCGAGCGGCTTCTTCGTGCCCTGCGCGCGGGAACTGGGGGAGAATGTCGGCGTTTTTCGTATTCCGCTGCCGGAAACGCTCGGCGCGCTTTCCCTCGATCGGATTCTGCCCGCCATGGACGTTGGCCGGGAGGCCGCCGAGCATGGCATGGAGGCGGCACTGGAGCGTATCGGCATGCCGCTGTGCCGCGTGCTGCCGTTTCGGCGAAGGCTCATCGCACCGTGATATCCACGGTGGCCTTCTGCCGTTCGCCGCCGATCACGGTTTCCAGCGCGGCAGCGTATGCCCCGGCGGGAACGCGCTCCCCAGCGTCGTTTCGCCCGTCCCAATACAGGCGGGTGACGTCTCCGGGCGCGGGGCGCGTGAGCTGAGCGCTGGCCAGACGGCGGACGAGCTTCCCCTGCGCGTCATAAATGCAGACCGTGATTTCCGCCGGCACGTTGATCCGCGCTTCCAGCACGAGCTCGCGCCGGGCGGATGCGTCGAATTCGGCGTTTTCGGCGCTCAGCGTGACGCTCGGCTCAACAGCCGCGGGGCGGACGGCCAGCAGCCGCTCGGAGCAGAGGATCACCTCGCTGCCCGTGACGGCGAAGACCTGAAGCATCATGTAGCCGCTTTCGCCCTCCAGAATGCCGTCGAGCGTCAGCTCCCGCGTCTTGCGGCCGGGGGTCAGCAGGCCGCCTGTTGTGTCGCCGTCATCCAGAAACGTCGCTGCGTTCTGCCAATCCCAGCCGCCGTTCACCTGCCGCACCACGCGGTACTGCACGGCGGTTTCGGCCGTGACGGTGTAAGAAAATTCCAGCGTCGGGTCGTCGGATTCGAGCAGGCAGTCGCCGTAGCTGAATCCGGAAAGGGCGCGCGAAAGGGGGGTGTTCGTCGCCACGGGGAGCGTCAGTGCGTTGGCCTGCGTGGAGAGAAGCTGCACGGAGGAGGAGGGAACCGCCGCGTTCAGATACCGCCGCAGCTCTTCCAGCGTCACCTCGCCGTTGCCGTTCACATCCGCTTCGGGCTTGCCGTAAAGCCCGAGGCCGCTGGAAAGCGCGCTGGCGAAGTAGGAAACCGCGCCCGTGGAGAGCCCCTCGCTGTCGTAATACCAACTGGATTCAAACCCGCTGGCGGAGGTCAGCACGTGGATGCTCGGGTCGGCCAGAAAGGGCGTTTCCAGCGACGCGGGGGATTGCGCGCGGCTGCCCGGCAGAAGGCTGTGCGCAAAAGCGCCGCGGCCGATCAGCGCGCCGGAATAGCAGGCGTCCACGATCAGCAGCTTTTCGCCCTGTATGCCCGAAAGGATGTTTTGCAGCGCCGCCGCGCCCAGCGGCGCTTCGTTTTCGCCGTCGCCCAGCATCAGATAAACCTGCCCGTCGTCCGAGGAGGAGAGCACGCCGTGGGTGCACAGGTAGAGGATGGAGAGATCGGTCTCGTCCGCGTCGCCGAATGCGTCGTCCACGGCGGATTGCAGGCGCCGGACGGTGCCGATGGTGCCATCCTCGATGGAAAGGCTGCCGAGGTTCAGCCCCGCGCCGACCAGCGCGGAACCGACGATGTGCAGATTGCCGGAGACGGAATTGCCCAGATCCGGCAGGGAGAGAAAGTCGTGGCAGGCGACGAGCAGCGCGCGCGTCTGCCCCAGCGCCCACGCGGGCAGCGCGAGCAGCAGCAGAAAAACGACGAGCGGGAAAATCCTTCGCATAACCGGCGACCTCCTTTCTTCCGTAACGGCGGCTGAAAGCGGCAAAAAGCGCTTTCGGCGGTTCTCTACTTGTATAGACGTAAAAACCGGCCGAAAATTTCACTTTTTTTCAAAATTTTTTTGAAAATATTTTTTGATGGGCGGGATACTGCGTAAAATCGCCCGCGCGCTTCGGAAATATCCCCATTTTATCCGATTCTCTGCGGATCGGCAAGATAAATGTTACGAAATTCCATAAAATTCCGCCTAGATGTCACAATTTCGTCACAAATCCGAAGGCGCTTGTCAAATGAACCGCCCGGTGATAAGCTGGAAGCATCACATGGGGAAGGAAAGACAGCATGAAACCTGAAAAACAAAAGAAACACGCCGCTCTGCGCGCGCTGCTGATCGCGCTGCTGACGCTGGCGCTGCTGGCGGCGGGCTTTGCGGCCTACCGCTTCTGGCGGCTGCCGCGCGCCGGGTTCGCCGTGCACTTCGTGGATATCGGGCAGGGGGATGCGGCGATTGTGGTTTGCGACAGGAAAACGCTCGTCATCGACGGCGGGATGCCGGAGAGCGGCGCGAAGCTGGTCGACTATCTGCAAAACACGCTACACGTTTCCACCATCGACGCCATGATCGGCACCCATCCGCACGCGGATCATATCGGCGGCCTGCCGGACGTCATCCGCGCCTTTGCGGTGAAGACGCTGTATTCGCCGGTGGATGAATTTGAGGGCAAGCCGTTTGAAGCGATGAAGCGCGCGGCCGACGCGAAGAACGTCAGAATCACCGTGCCGCAAGCGGGGCAGCGCTTTTCTCTCGGGCGTGCGGAGGTCGAGTTTTATGCGCCGCTGGGCATTTACGACGACGTGAACGATCTCTCCCTCGTCACCCGGATCACCTATGGGCAGACGGCGTTCCTGTTCACCGGCGACGCGGAAAGGCCGTCCGAAAACGACATGATCGACAGCGACGAGGCGCTGTCCGCAACGGTGCTCAAGGTCGGCCATCACGGCAGCAACACGTCGAGCTCCTATCTCTTTCTGCGGCAGGTCATGCCGTCCTACGCGGTCATTAGCTGCGGCCGGGATAACGCCTATGGCCATCCGCATCAGGAGGTGCTGGCGCGGCTGAGGGATATCGGCGCGGCGGTGTACCGCACGGATGAAAGCGGCACGATCGTCTGCCGGTCAAACGGCGAGCGCGTCGCGTTTGAGACGGAAAAGGGAAAAAAGCCGACCGCAACGCCCCGAAAGGGTCAGTCGGTCGGCTATATCGGCAATATAAAGAGCAAAAAGTTCCATCTCTCCACCTGCTCGTCCGTGCAGGATATTCAGCAGAGCAACCGCATCACGTTCGCCACCCGCGCGGCAGCCGTGAAGCAGGGTTATTCGCCCTGTAAGGCGTGCAGGCCATGAGGCGCGCATGGCAGGGAAAATACAGGCGCGAGAAAGGCAAAAGAAGACAAAAAGGGAGCGGCCCTCGTCAAAAGGCCGCTCCTTTTCGTATGCTGTTTGGGAAAACGGGCGCTTAGTACATGCCGCCCATGCCCGGATCAGCCGCCGGGACGGGCGCCGGATTCTTCTCCGGGATGTCCGCCACGAGGGATTCGGTGGTCAGCACGGTCGCCGCGACGGAAGCAGCGTTCTGCAGCGCGCTGCGGGTCACCTTGGTCGGGTCGATGATGCCGGCCTCAACCATATCGACGTACTTGTCGTTCAGCGCGTCATAGCCGTAGCCCGGCTTCTTGGTGCGCTTGATCTTCTCGACGATGACGGAGCCTTCCATGCCCGCATTGGCCGCGATCTGGCGAACCGGCTCTTCCAGCGCGCGCAGGACGATCTGCACGCCGGTCTTCGCGTCGCCGCTGAACTTCGGCAGCAGCGCCTGAACCTCCGGCAGCACGCTCAGCAGCGCGGTTCCGCCGCCCGGAACAATGCCTTCCTCAACGGCGGCACGGGTCGCGGAGAGCGCATCCTCAATGCGCATCTTGCGCTCCTTCATTTCGATTTCGGTGGCCGCGCCGACCTGAATCACCGCAACGCCGCCGGCCAGCTTGGCCAGACGCTCCTGCAGCTTCTCGCGGTCGTAATCGGAGGTCGTCTCGCCGATCTGGGTGCGGATCGAGGCGACGCGCGCCGCGATATCCTGCGGGTTGCCCGCGCCCTCGACGATGGTGGTGTTGTCCTTGTCAACCTTGACCTGACGCGCGGAGCCGAGCATATCGACCGTCGCGCTCTTGAGCTCGTAGCCCAGCTCCTCGGAGATCACCTGGCCGCCGGTCAGGATCGCGATATCCTGCAGCATGGCCTTGCGGCGGTCGCCGAAGCCCGGCGCCTTGACGGCCACGCAGGTGAACGTGCCGCGCAGCTTGTTGACAACCAGCGTCGCCATCGCTTCGCCTTCGATGTCCTCGGCGATAATCAGCATCTTGCGGCCGGCCTGCACAACCTGCTCGAGCAGCGGCAGGATCTCCTGAATGTTGCTGATCTTCTTGTCGGTGATGAGGATGTACGGGTTATCCAGCACGGCCTCCATCTTGTCGGTGTCGGTCGCCATGTAGGCGGAAACATAGCCGCGGTCGAACTGCATGCCCTCAACCAGAGAAAGGTTGGTCTGCATGGTCTTGCTCTCCTCGACGGTGATCACGCCGTCCTTGCCGACCTTCTCCATCGCTTCGGAAATCAGCTTGCCGATGGTCGGGTCAGCCGCGGAGTTCGCCGCGACGTTCTCGATGGACTGCTTGCCGCTGACCGGCACGCTCATGCTCTTCAGGCTCTCCACCGCCGCGTTCGTGGCGGCCTCGATGCCGCTGCGCAGAACCATCGGGTTCGCGCCAGCGGCCAGGTTCTTCAGACCCTCGCGGATGATCGCCTGCGCCAGCAGGGTAGCGGTGGTGGTGCCGTCGCCCGCGACGTCGTTGGTCTTGGTGGCGACTTCCTTCACGAGCTGAGCGCCCATGTTCTCAAACGGATTCTCCAGCTCGATTTCCTTGGCGCTGGTCACGCCGTCGTTGGTGATGAGCGGCGCGCCGTATTTCTTGTCGAGCACCACGTTGCGGCCTTTCGGGCCGAGGGTGATCTTGACGGTATCCGCCAGAGAATTGATGCCCTTTTCAAGGGAACGGCGGGCTTCCTCGCCGAAAATAATCTGCTTAGCCATAATGATGACCTCCTACCAATCAGGTTCTTTTTGAATTTCCGCACAGCTTGCTCGCGTGCGCCAAACATGTGGGGCTTATGCAATCAAGCGGCGGAAGTAAGCGAAGGCTTAGCCCTCCACGATCGCGAGAATGTCGCTCTGACGAACGATCTTGTATTCCTCGCCGTCGATCTTGATCTCCGTGCCGGCGTACTTGGAATAGACGACCTTCTGGCCTTCCTTCACCTGCATGGCGACTTCCTTGCCATCCACAACGCCGCCCGGGCCGACGGCCACGATGTAGGCGTACTGCGGCTTTTCCTGCGCGGCGGACGTGAGGATGATGCCGCTCTTGGTGGTTTCTTCAATTTCCGCGTCCTTGAGAACAACGCGGTCAAAAAGGGGTTTCAAGCTCATTTTGATAGACCTCCTTAGATGATACGGTGACTTTGTTAGCACTCTTTACGGATGAGTGCTAAAGCAAGATATAATATACGCGAGTCAAGCCAATTCGGCAACATGGGCTGATTGCCAAATTTTAACGTTTAACCCTATTTTAAGCGATTTGGAAAAAATAATGCGCTTAAATGATTTGAAACTTGAAATTTCTCCGTTTTTTGAGTAAATCGCCCGATTGGGTGGCCGAAATCCGCCTTTTATGGTAGAATAAGCGCCATTGGAGGGCCGAATATGGATCAAAACTTTACGCGGTCAGTCCTTTCGTGGTATGACGCGGGTCATCGCGACCTGCCGTGGCGGCGCACGAAGGACGCTTATCGAATCTGGGTTTCCGAAATTATGCTCCAGCAGACGCGCGCGGAGACGGTCGTTTCTTATTATGAGCGCTTTCTTGCGCGCTATCCCGATGTGCGCGCGCTGGCCGACGCGCCGGAGGAGGAATTGCTCAAGGCGTGGGAGGGGCTGGGGTATTACAGCCGCGCGCGCCTGCTGCAAAAGGCGGCGCGGGCGATCGTTTCGCAATACGGCGGCGAGCTGCCCGCCGATTTGCAGAAGCTGCGCGCCCTGCCCGGCGTCGGGGATTACACCAGCGGCGCGATTGCGTCCATTGCGTTCGGCATCCCCGCCGCCGCGGTGGATGGCAACGTGGAGCGCGTGATCTGCCGGTATTTCGCGATTTCCGAGGAGATGGGCAGCCCGAAGAGCCGCCGCATGATTCACGAGCTGGCGCAGAGCCTCGTGCCGCCCGACCGCCCCGGCGCATTTGCCAACGCCATGATGGAGATGGGCGCGACGATGTGCACGCCGAAAAGCCCGTCCTGCCTGCTTTGCCCGGTGTGGGCGGGCTGCAAGGGGTACGCGCAGGGAATGGCGGAGCGCCTGCCCGTCAAGCCCAAGAAAAAAGCGCAGCGCGTGGAGAAGCGCTGCGTGATGCTGGTGTTTTGCCAAAATCGGGTGCTGACCGTGCTCAGGCGGGAGCGCCTGCTCGGCGGCCTTTCCGTCTTCCCGGACGCGGTCGGGGCGCTGTCGCCCGCGCAGATGTGCGCGGCGCTTGAAGCGCTGGGCGTTCCCGCCGTCTACGACGCGCGGCTCGGCTGCGCGAAGCATGTGTTCACCCACCTGATTTGGGAGATGGAGATCCATGCTTTTGTCGCGGACGCGCCGACCGACGTGCCGGACGGCCGCTGGGTGAACGCGGCCGAGCTGGCCGCCCTGCCCATGCCCACCGCCGTCAAGGCCGCGCGAAAATTTGCGGAGGAGGCGCTTACCCGCGCCAACGCTTGAGCGTCGGCAGATAGCGCGAAAGCGTGTCTCTGGCGGCTTTTTCGTCGGGGAACAGGCCGAGCTTGACTTCGAGCGGCGCGCAGAAATCAATCATTTCGTCCAGTGTGCCGGTCATGTTTGCTTCGCCGTCGGGGCAGCAGTAGACGCAGTAATCGCCGTTCGTCGTGCCGTCGGCATTTTTGCCGAATTGCTCCGGCGCGGTCAGCGGCATGCCGCAGCTTTGGCAGATCGGGGTGTCGGCGAAATGGATGTTCTTTTCCATGGAAAACATTCCTCCTTGCTGTTGATGAATGGATTATCGCACGGAAAAGCTGACAACTGCATGTCAGGTTTTGTAGAGCTCCAACATTTTTTCGAGTTCGCGGCAAACTGCGTCCGCGAGCGCCTTGGGTTCGAGCACCTTTGCGTGCGCCCCGTAGCCCAGAATGAAGGAGATCAGCCATTCGCCGGGCATGAACGCGGCATGCGCGATAAAATCGCCGTTTTCAGCCTGCGAAAGCTGGTCTTCCTCGAAATCGTCATAAACGCGGAAAGCCATGCTCGCGTCGATGCGCAGCGTGAAGCGAATCGGAGGCACGTCCGATTGAATTTCCGCCGTTTCGTCAGCCACGCAGGCAAGCGCCTCGTCGGGAAATTCGCCCGGAATCGAGCGCAGGCGCTTGATGCGCGTGAGCTTGAAGATGCGCAGGGCGCGCCTTTGCATGCAATAAGCCAGCAGATACCACGCACTGCTTTTGAACCACAGGCGGATGGGGCAGACCTCGCGCGGCGCGCAGTCTCCGCCACTGTTGTAATAATCGAAGGCGAGCGGCTGGCGGTTTAATATGGCGGTTTTGAGGATCGGAAGCATGCCGCTGCGTGTTCCGCTCCAGTCTGCAAAGTCGATGCGCACCCAGTCAGCCTGCTGCCCGCCGAAAAATGCGTTTAATTTGCCGAGCGTCTCCCGGTCAGATGCGCCGGTGGAAGCCAGCGCCTGCAAGGCGGAAAGCATATCCTGCTTTTCACCGGCGCTGAGCATGGATTTGTTCAGCCTGAACGTGGGCAGAATGGCGATGCCGCCGTCCCGCCCGCGTTCGGCATAGACGGGAATACCGGCTTCGCCGAGCGTCTGCACGTCGCGGTAGATTGTCCGCACGGAAACCTCGAGCGTCTGAGCCAGCTCTGAAGCCGGTATGCGTTCGCGCTCCAACAAAAGATAGAGCAGGCGGAAAAGACGGCTGATCTGCATGGCAATCACTTCCTTGCCGCTTATCGTATCACAGCCGAAACGCTCTTGCAAGCTCAAACGGATCGTGTTATCATGTCAACCACAGAAAAGGGGGGAACGTCATGCCGTTTTGTCAGGTGATCGTGGATATCAACCACACGGATGTGGATCATGTGTTCACCTACCGCGTGCCGGCGGGGCTGGACGTCTGCCCCGGCATGCGCGTCCACGTGCCGTTCGGGCCGCGAAAGCTGGAGGGCGTGGTCGTCGAAATGGCGGCGGATTGCGACCTGCCGCCCGAGCGCGTGAAGGATATCTGCGACACGCTGGAGGATTATCCCGCGGTGCTGCCGCCGCTGCTTGAATTGGCGAAGGAAATCCAGCGGACGTCGTTTTGCACGCTGGCGGTGGCGCTGAGGCTGATGTTTCCCGCGCAGATGCGCGGCCAGCGCATCCGTGAAAAACAGCAGGAGGTTGCCGTGCTGACCGTCGCGCCGGATGTGCTGGGGCAGGTGATCGCGGCGCAGGTTCGCGCGCCCAAGCGGGCGAAGGTGCTGCGGGCGCTGGCCGACGCGCCGGACATGGAATTGGCGACGGCGGCGCTCCGCGAAACCGTCGGCGACTGCCGCGACGCGCTGAACGCCCTTTGCAAGATGGGCTTTGTGAAGCTGGAAAAGCGGGAGAGCCTGCGCAGGCCATACGGCGAGATGGAGCGCCTTTCCGCGCAGGACCCGGAGCTTACCCGCCAGCAGGAGGACGTGCTGGCCGAGCTTCTGCCCGCCGTGGAAACGGGAAAGGGCGAATTTCTGCTTTACGGCGTGACGGGCAGCGGCAAAACCGAGGTGTTCATCCGTGCCGTCCGCCGCGCCGCGCAGATGGGCAAGACGGCGATTGTGCTGGTGCCGGAAATCGCGCTGACCCCGCAGATGGTCTCCTGGTTCCGCTCCCGCTTCGGCGAGGATGCGGCGGTGCTCCATTCGCGCCTGTCCCCGGGCGAGCGATACGACGAGTGGCGGCGCATCCGGCGGGGCGACGTGCGCGTGGTCATCGGCGCGAGGTCAGCGATCTTCGCGCCGCTGCAAAACGTCGGTTTAATCATCATCGACGAGGAACACGAGCAGAGCTATATCGCCGACAACAACCCGCATTACGATGCGCGCCGGTTGGCGCACGAGCGATGCGCGCGGGAGGGCGCGGCGCTGCTGCTGGCCAGCGCAACGCCGAGCATGCGCTCCTTCGCGATGGCCGGACGCGGGGATTTGAGGCTGCTGGAAATGCCGAGGCGCGTCAACAACCGCCCGATGCCGACGGTGCATGTCGTCGATATGCGCGAGGAGCTGAAAAAGGGCAACCGAAGCGTGTTTTCCGGCGCGCTGGTCAACGGGCTGGATCGGTGCCTCAAAAGCGGCAGGCAGGCGATTCTGTTCATCAACAGGCGCGGCTTTTCGACGTTCGTTTCCTGCCGAAGCTGCGGCTATGTCGTGACGTGCAGCCAGTGCGACGTTTCCATGACCTATCACAGCGCGGAAAACGTGCTCCGCTGCCATTACTGCGGGCAGGAGGCGGCCGTGCCGAAGGTCTGCCCGGAGTGCGGCAGCCCGTATATCAAGTATTTCGGCGTGGGCACGCAGCGCGTGGAGGAAGAGGTGCACAGGCTCTTCCCGGATGTGCCGACCCTGCGCATGGATAACGACACCACCCGCACCAAGGATGCGCACGCGACGCTGATCGAGCGCTTCCGCCGGGGGGAGGCGCGCATCCTCGTCGGCACGCAGATGATCGCCAAGGGGCTGGATTTCCCGAACGTGACGATGGTGGGCATCGTCGCGGCGGATGCGATGCTCAAGCTGCCGGATTACCGTTCGGCGGAACGCACCTTCCAGCTGCTCACGCAGGTGGCCGGGCGCGCGGGGCGCGCGGATGCGCCGGGCGAGGTCTTTTTGCAGACCTACGACCCGGAAAATTACGCCGTGGAGGCCGCGAGCCGCCAGGATTACCGCGCGTTTTTTGAAGAGGAGATGCGCCGCCGCCGCCGCGCGCTTTATCCGCCGTACACGCTGATTGCGCGCCTGCTCTTTGAAGCGGACGACGAGAAGAACGCGCAGCAGGCCGCCGAGACTGCCATGCGGCTGATGGAGGCGTTTTTCGAGCGGCGGGCATATCTCAAAAAATATGTGATCGCCCTGCGCGCGATGGCCTGCCCGATCAAAAAAATCAAGGGCAAAAGCCGCTGGCAGACGACGCTCAAGATCGTCGATCAGCCGATCTGTCAGGAGGCGGTCGGCAAGATGAGCGAAATCGCCGCCGCGCCGACGGCAGGCTGTCTGTGCGTCTGCCAGATCAACCCTTCGAGCATGATGTGACGCGCTTTGACAGGCCGGGCGGAAAGCGCGAAAAACCAAAATCTTTGAGCCGAGGGCGTTTTTTGCGTCGTCGGCTCTTCCATTTTGCGCGGATTTGCCTTATAATAAAAAGGATGATGGGTTAATGCGTCCATTTCCGTTCGATGAAACGGCGTGGGACGAAGACAAGTCGGAAACAAGTCAGTTGTAGTTAAAAGGAGAGACGAATTTTCATGGCGCTTCGCAAGATTATCTGCATCGAGGACGAGCTGCTTCGCAAAAAGAGCCGCCCGGTAGAAAAGTTTGACGAGAAGCTGCACAAGCTGCTTGACGATATGGCCGAAACCATGTACAACGCCAACGGCGTGGGTCTGGCCGCGCCGCAGGTGGCGGTGCTGCGCCGCGTGGTCGTGATGGATTGCGGCGACGGGCTGATCGAGATGATTAACCCCGAAATCCTTGAAACCGAGGGCGAGCAGGACGGGCCGGAGGGCTGTCTCTCCGTTCCGGGTCGCCGCGGCATGGTCAAGCGCCCGATGAAGGTGCGCGCCAAATTTCAGGATCGCAACGGCGAATGGTATGAAATCGAGGCCGAGGAGCTGCTGGCGCGCTGCATCATGCACGAGACGGATCACCTCAACGGCCAGCTGTACGTGGATATCATGTCCCGCGAGCTGTTTGATGACGACGGGGAAGAGACGGAGGAATAACGCTTGAGAATCGTGTTCATGGGTACGCCGGATTTCGCCGTGCCGTCGCTGCGCGCGCTGCTGGATAACGGCTATCAGGTCGTCGGCGTGTTTTGCCAGCCGGATCGGCCGAAGGGGCGCGGGCACAAGCTCGCCGCCTGCCCGGTAAAGGAAACGGCTGTCGCGGCGGGGATTCCCGTCTTTCAGCCGGAGCGCATCAAGCGCGCGGAAGGGGTGGAGGCGCTCAAAAGCCTCGCGCCCGATCTGTGCGTGACGGCGGCGTTCGGCCAGCTTCTCTCTCAGGAGATTTTGGACGTCCCCAAGCTGGGGACGATCAACGTCCATGCGTCGCTGCTGCCGCGCCATCGGGGCAGCGCGCCGATCAACTGGTGCGTGATGATGGGCGAGGCCGTTACAGGGATCACGACGATGTACACCGATATCGGCATGGACACCGGCGACATGCTCCTCAAGGCGGAAACGCCCATCGGGGAAAACGAGACGGCGGGCGAACTGAGCGACAGGCTTTCCGAATTGGGGGCGGAGCTGCTGATTCGGACGCTGCGCGAATTGGAGGCCGGGACGCTCAAACGCATTCCGCAGAACCCGGCCGAGGCCACCTATGAGCCGAAGCTCGACAAGGAGACCGGCCGGATCGACTGGACGAAGACCGCGCGCGAGATCGACTGTCTGGTGCGCGGCGCGACGCCGTGGCCGGGCGCGTTTACCGCGACGGCGGAGGGCGCGATCAAGATTTTCAGCGTGAAACCGCTTCACAGAGGACCGAGCGGCGCGCCCGGCGAAATCGTCGCCGCGGATGCAAAGACGGGGCTGGTCGTCGCCTGCGGGGATGACGACGTGGAGCTTGAAACCATACAAATGCCCGGCGCAAAGCGCATGAACGCGAAGGATTATCTGCGCGGGCACGACATGCAGACAGCGATTTGTCTGGGAAAGGCGTAATCAATGGCAGACAACAGGGGGCGCGACGGCGGTTTCCGCGGCGCAAATCGAAATACCGACAGAAAGCCGCGCGGCGATAAGCCCGGCTTTGGCGAAAAAAAATTCGGTGAGAAGAAGTTCGGCGATAAAAAGCCCTACGGCGAGCGCAAATTCGGCGATAAGCCCGGCTTTGGCGAGAAAAAATTCGGCGAGAAGAAGTTCGGCGAGAAAAAGCCTTACGGCGAGCGCAAATTCGGCGATAAGCCGTCTTTCGGCGAGCGCAGGTTCGGCGACCGCAAGCCCGCTTTCGGCGCGCCGCGCGCAGAGCGCAAGCCGCGCCCGGTGAACCTCGCGCCGCGCCGCGTGGCGCTGGAAACGCTGCTGGACGTCAGCCGTTCGGATGCGTATGCGTCGCTGGCGCTTGACAAGCGGCTGGCGCAGGCCAACCTGCCCCGCCGCGACCGCGCGTTCGTCACCCAGCTGGTTTACGGCACGCTGGAAAACCGGATGACGCTCGACTGGCGCATCGACCAGTTCCTCGAGGGTAACAAGGAAATCGACCAGACCGTGCGCGAAATTCTGCGCATGGGCGCGTATCAGCTCTTCTACCTCGACCGCGTACCGGATATGGCGGCGGTGGACGAATCCGTGAGCCTGACCCGCGCGATGGGGCTGGAGGCGCTGACCGGGCTGGTCAACGGCGTGCTGCGCAACATGATCCGCGGCAAGAACGACGTGGTCTGGCCGAAGCCGCAGGACGACGCGGTGAAGTATCTCTCCGTCATGTTCAGCGCGCCGACGGCGCTTTGCCAGATGCTGGTCAGCGCTTACGGCGAGCACGACGCGATGGAGATTCTGCGCTACCGCCCGAAGGATCGCAGCGTGACGGTTCGCGTGAACTATCTGCGCTGCGACGACGCGCGCCTGCGCAGTCTCTTTGCCGACGACGAGCTGGAATTTGATCCGGGGATTCTGCCGGGCATGTACAAGGTGCACAGCGCGGGCGACATGACCCGCATGCGCGCCTTCCAGAACGGCCTGTTCACGATTCAGGGCGAAAGCTCCGTGCTGGCCGCGCGCATGGTCGGCGCCAAGCCGGGGCAGACCGTGCTGGACGCCTGCGCCGCGCCGGGCGGCAAAACCGCCGTGCTCAGCGAGATGATGGACGATACGGGGCGCGTATACGCATGGGATACGCACGCGCACCGTGTGGAGCTGATTCGCGGCACGATGAACCGCCTCAAGCTGGAAAACGTGCGTCCGGCGGTCAAGGATGCGTCCGTTCCGCGCGAGGATATGGCCATGACGCTGGATGCGGCGCTGGTGGACGCGCCCTGCTCCGGCACGGGCGTGATGAACGAAAAGCCGGACGTGAAATACCGCGTGACGGAGGAAGGCGTGCAGGCGCTTTGCCGCACCCAGAAGGATATCCTCGACGCGGTTGCCCCGATGGTGAAGGTGGGCGGCACGCTGGTGTATTCCACCTGCTCGATTCTGCCGCAGGAAAACGAGGAGCAGATTCGGGCGTTCCTCGAACGCCATCCGGAATACGAGATTCAGCCGATGGGCGCGGAGCTGCCGGAGAAGCTGGCGGCGCATGAAAACGCCTTCGGTTTGCAGATGTTCGCGCACAGGGACGGCACGGACGGCTTCTACGTCTGCCGCATGCGCAGGGTGAAGGCATAATGAACGAAATGGAAAAGACGCAGCTTCTGGGCATGACTCAGGACGAGCTGGCGGCGTATTTGAAGGCGCTGGGTCAGCCCGCGTTCCGCGCGAAGCAGGTGTTTTCGTGGCTGCATCAGGGCGCGGCGTTCGAGCAGATGAGCAACCTGCCCAAGGTGCTGCGGGAAACGCTCGCGGAAACCTGCACAGCCAACCCGGTCGCGGTGCTGGAGACGATTGAATCCAAGCTCGACGGCACGATCAAGCTGCTCTACCGCCTGCCGGACGGCCACGTCATCGAGGGCGTGCTGATGCGCTATAAATACGGCAACACGCTCTGCCTGTCCACACAGGTGGGCTGCCGGATGGGGTGCGCGTTCTGCGCCTCCACGCTGGACGGATGCGCGCGCAGCCTGACCCCGGCGGAGATGCTGGGGCAGATCGTCTGCGCCAACGGCGTGCTCGCGCCGCAGGGGCAGAAGGTCGGCAACATCGTGCTGATGGGCAGCGGCGAACCGCTGGACAATTACGATAACGTGGTGAAATTCCTGCGGATTCTGCGGATGGAGGGCGGGCTGTGCATCGGCATGCGCAGCGTGTCGCTCTCGACCTGCGGCCTGGTTGAAGCAGGAGGATCTGCCGGTTACGCTGTCGCTGTCGCTGCACGCGCCCAACGACGAGGTGCGCAAAAAGCTGATGCCCGTCGCCCGCAAATACGGCATGGACGACGTGCTGGACGCCTGCCGCTATTACATCGAAAAGACGGGGCGGCGCGTGATTTTTGAATACGCGCTGGTGCATGGCGTCAACGCCGACCCGGCGCAGGCGGTCGAGCTGGCGGGCAGACTGCGCGGCATGCAGTGCCACGTCAACCTGATTCCGCTCAACAGCGTACCGGAGCGCGGACTGACGGGCGTGACCGAGCGCGAGGTGGATGCGTTCAGGCATGCGCTCGAACAGAAGGGGATTTCCGTAACCCGCCGCCGCGAGATGGGCGACGACATCGAGGGCGCGTGCGGCCAGCTCCGCAGGCGCTATATCAAGGACAACAACCTGAACAGCGAAACCTGAAAACGACGGGAGTGAACGGCGTGGCGGCGACGATGCGCACCGATATCGGCAAGAAACGCAAACAGAATGAGGATGCGGCCTGGTTTGATGAAAAACGCGGCGTTTTTGTCGTCGCGGACGGCATGGGCGGCCATCTGGCGGGCGAAGTGGCCAGCGGGATGGCGATTGACGCGGTGCGCAAAATGGCCGCACGGCACAAG
>QWCN01006358.1_pt1 | contig 14798 bp, 14 predicted proteins | sample 1972711 | NCBI WGS metagenome assembly QWCN01 (sample SAMN09866707, study PRJNA288562) | Human gut metagenome isolate term1_stool, whole genome shotgun sequencing... | isolation source: gut | host: Homo sapiens | place: USA: California | reverse complement strand
CACTCTTCTTCTCCTCAGGCTTAACAGGCTTCTCCTTCTTCTTCATGAACTCCACCTGCTTCAGCGCCCTCGCGGACAGCGCGTCCTCCGCCAGCAGCGCCATCCGCTCGTCCACCACGTTCACGAAGTCCACCTCCTTCACCTCGAAGTGGAACTTCTCCACGATCAGACACAGCATTCGCGTGTAGAGCTTGTTGTACGTCTCCATCTCGCTCGTCACCGCGCGGTCCAGGCGCTTCGACGGGTTCACCTCGCTGTTGCTGATCTACAACTCACACGCCCCCAACTGCCCCACGCAATTGAACACACGTCGGAACAGAGCCATGTAGTGATTCCAACTCAGCTGCGAGGCGATGTGCGCGATGGTCTGAGCGCATTCCTCGCGAATCAAGTTGTCTAGTCATCACAGCCTCTTCCATTTCACACCGGCCGCCTTGCTGTATTCCTTCACATAACTCATCAGCAACGGGATCAGAATGTTCCGCAGTGTACTCGCCGATAACCGCGGTTTCTCGCCCGCGTCCACCTCCTTCACGTATTTGTTGATGCGCCTCAGTCCGTTCACGCGCGTTCTCGTCTTGATGTCGATCAGGTTCAGAATCACATCATTGTCGTCGTTCGTCTCGTCGATCAACACAATCAAATCCGAACACAGATCGAGAGAAGGGTGGTCTTTCCACAGAATCACGATGGTGCGCAGAAGACTCACAATAGGACGACGCACATTGTCGTTGTTCACCGTCTTGACGACATACTTGATCACTCCCATGATCATCAACAACAACTGCTCGTACACCTCACACAACTCCTCCTTCGCCATTCGCTCCACCAGCTCCTTCAAGCACTTCATCGCCGTCGTGCGGATCATCATATCCTCGTCCGTCGCATCCTTCAGCACACACGCAAACAGCGGCAGGAAACTGACCGACTTCGGGTCGTACGCGAACAGTCCCTTCTTCACGATCACGTCATAGGCGTCGCCTCGCTTGGCGAAGGAGTACCCGCCGATAGTGTTGTCGCTGGTGGCGTGAAGGTCCTTCATGAGCGGGACAGTGTCGGCGAAGGCGGGAATGGAGCCTGCCATCAAGCCAAACACGCTGACGATTCGCTTGCGGAGATTGAAGGCGTTCACGCAGTACTCTCCCGGAATGAGAAGAGCGGACAGCGCGCGAATGGGCGTGTCGTAGTCCTCCACCAGGGGCACGAGTGAGGCAATGCTGTCCAGCACGCGCATCTTGTTGTCCTGAACCTCGTCCTTGTTGGCGGAGTACTTGATGAAGGAGATAAGCAGGTTCAGCACGTGCGCTAACGTCGGCACAGCCAGCGTCACCGTCTTCTTGCTGGCCAGCTCGGCGAGATGGTAGATGATGCTGAGCAGGCGCGTGAACAGACTGCCGTTGAGAGAGTGAATCACACGCAGCAGGTACTCGACGCCCTCCACCACCATGTTCACGTGAGGCAGAATGAACTGAATGCCCTCCAGAGTGCTCTCCACGTCCATCGCCTCGCCGCCGTGCAGCACAGCGTTCTGGCTCATCACCGTCAGATCCTCCTTCTCCGTCTTCCACGCTCTCAGTCGCTTCTTCTTCTTCTTCTCGTTGAAGTAGTCATTCTCGGGGTCGATCTCCAGCAAATTCTCCACAATCTGAACGATCTCCACCGCCACCGTATTGCTCAAATGCCCGATCTTCCCTCTCTCCACGATTCCGCGAATCAGTCCGTTTTTGTTCCGTCTCTCCTCCACCTCCTCGTCGCTCTTCAGACACAGCAAACTCTGCGGCAATAGAAGGGGCTGGAGGTCGAAGATGTAGAACAGGTTGTTATTGGAGCTCACAATGTTGCAGAGGTGAACCAGCACGGGCGTGTGGGTGGCGTGGCGGCAGCTGGTGGGGAGGAGCTGCAGCTGGCGCGCCAACGGGGCGAAGAAGTAGGGGGAGTAGATGGTGAAGTCAAGATAGGAGAAGTAGCCGATCATTTCGGTGAGGCGCTTGAGGCACAGGGTGCGGACGCGGCGCAGCTGCTGCATCTGGTTCTGGTTCTTTCTCTCCTTCTCTTCCTCTTCTTCGTCGTCCTCCTCCTTCTCCTCGTCGTCGTCTTCTTCACTCTCCTCCTCCTCCTTCTCTCCCAGCGCAGTCAGTTCTCTCGTAATCCGCTTCAAGAAGAAGGCCAGCAGGATCAGGTACAAGTGCACGTACTTCTTCAGCTTCAGCGACAAATGCTTCACGATGTCGTACAGCAACGTCAACACGCCCACCATGTGATTTGACTGGACACGATCGTTCTTCTCCAGCTTCGCCACCTCCGCGTCAATCATCGCCGTGCTGGTGGGCACGGGCACCGACAGGTCGTCGAAGAAGCGGCAGACGGTCAGGCCCACGAACTCCGCCAACTCCTCCTCCGTCACGGTGCTGAGATAGGACAGCACACTGGCGTGGCGCACGGCGATCGGGACCTTGGTATAGGAGCGTCCCAACAGCCGCCCGTAGAGAATCCGCGAGACCACGCGAATCACCTCCTTGCGTTGTTCCTTCAGAATCATGCCCTCGTCAGGCGACAAGAAGAAGGTGGTCACACACTCCTTGAACTGCACGTCGTCACACATCATCAGCAACTGCTCCTTGTACGGCTTCAGCTGTGACGGCGAGGAAATGCTGCCCAGCGCCGGGAAGCAACACAGAATCGTCACGGCCGCCTTCTGCGTCTCCGTGTCGTTCTTCGTCAGAAGGTACATCAACACGTCACGCAGCACGGGCGCGCCGTAGCAGTTCTTGATCGCGTCCTTCAGGTTCTCGAAGAGCTTCAGGAACGCCTTGAGCCGGCGCGAACCCTCTCGGTTGCCCATCGCGGGCGCGATTGAGAACACAGAGGGGTTGAGGATCTTCGCATTGCCCTCATAGTGCGCAAGGAAGGGATCGGTCTTGCGGGCGTGGGCAAAGTACCCGTCGCGGAGGAAGAGGAAGAAGAGGTTCATGAACTCCCTGTTGAAGGGCATGAACTTCCCGTGGATGGCGGCCACACAGTGCAGGAGCGTCATCCAGTGATAGTCCTCCACCACCCACCCGAACGCGATGGCCACTTCGTTCGGCATCTCGCTGCTCCGCGCGCACACCAGCTCGCTGTACCACTTCTCATCATTGTCACAGTAGCCTCCAGCACTGTACAAACTCACTCCCACCCACCGCCACACGCGCTTCGCCTGGGTCGTCGCCAGCGCGTCCAGCAGGCTCGTCACTGTCTTCCACAGCGGGGACCACTTCACGTAGAACTGGCCCAGCAAGAAGCACACCACCACATCCATCATTGCCTCGTTGATCAGCTTCAAGTACACGGGTGTCATCGCCTGCTGCAGAAGAGACACGCGAACCGGATCCGACGCCAGATTGAGCGGCAATTCTTCGGCTTGCAGCAAGAGGGACAGAGTGTTGGTCGTGCCCACGTACTTCGCATCTGACGCCGTCGAGTCCAGATACTACACGTCATCGAAAACGGGGGATCCCACATCGCATTGCTGGAAGGCGAGGAAGAGTCGCAGCCAGCTCTGTCGCTCGGTGTGGCGCGGGCTGTTCAAGTAGCAGGCATACTGCGTCATCAGAGCCACCAGCTTCGCCTCCGTGCGGCACGCGTCGGGGAGATGGTGGTATGACTCCGCCAGCGATGACAGAATTAGGGGGTAAAAGTGGAACACCGCCAGCACCTCCTGCATCAGAGCCTCCATCGCGTCATACGCGGACGAGTGAACGAGCAAATACCGGACGATTTCTGCGATCAGCATCTGTAGCTCCCGTCCCGGCTTCTGTCGCACCACGCTCGGCTTGCTCGCCTCCGCCTTGAAGAGCTCGTCGGAGGGCGCGCCCAGCGTGTTCAGCACGTGCATCGACAGCAGCGCCTCCTTCAGCGTCAGCGTCTCATCCGTCACAGCCTTCGCCTCCGTGGGTTGAGTGGTGGGTTGAGTGGTGGACTGAGTGGTAGGTTGAGTGGTAGGTTGAGTGGTGGACTGTGCAGTGAACTGGGAAATGGGGCGGGCGGAGAGGGCGGGGAGAGCGACGGTGAGGGCACGAAGCAGACGGGCGGTCACCTGCTGCACGGCAGAATCGGAGGTGAGCTCCGCCGTGATCTGGGAGGCGTCGATCTCGTCGAGTGCGTCGGCGAGAAGCGGCAATGCACGATGCACGAAGAGGACGTGATTGGCGATGGGATGAAGGAAGGAACAGAGGGACGAGAAGAAGGTTTTGGTGAGAAGGGTGACGATGGGTGTGGCGATGAAGGAATGGAGAAGGAAGGTGGCGTACTCGTGCACGCGGAGCAGCTAGGACTCAAAAAGAGGGGGTGCCCCAACCAGCACTTCGTTCTCAGGCGTGCAGTGATTCATGATGGATGTGAACTTGGACACGACTTTGGTGAGGGCTGTGATTTGCCCCTTGTTCTCGGCGCGCTGGTACAGCCACAGGTTGTAGGTGAGCGACATGAGCGAGCTGCGAGTGAGCTCGTCGTCAGCAGGCAGTGTGGCGACGGTGGAGGAGATGAGGGTCATGCAGTCGTCGAAGAGGGAGGCGTTGGCGGCGATGTGCGCGCCGGTGCGGAACTGAATCCAGATGATGAGGAGGTCAAGGATGAAATGACGGTGGGTGAGAGGGGAGCGCGTGATGTGCTGGAGAATGGAGGACAGGAAGTGCGCGCTCTTGGTGGGCAGGATGTATCTGGAGGGGGTGAGCATCACATCATCTCATCATTACATCATCGCTCATCATATTACAATACACTCATCACATTACACTCATCATCACATAAAACACATCACGCTCATCAAAATACCTACTCCGCCAAATCATACTGCAACTCCAACATCACATTGATGAACGAGGGCGAGGGAAGGGCGGCCGTCTTGTCCAGCGTCTTCTCGCCGATGACGATGTCGAGAAGTTGGTTGAAGATCTCCATGCCGTGATTACGACTCTGACCGCCAACTCCACGAATCGACTCGAACAGCAACGAGGATATGCCCAGGATCATGGAGTCACTCACATTTGCTTTGCGCGACACCGCCTTCAAGATGATGGTCAATTCCTTCATCTGCTCCCGAACTTGCTCCTTCATCATGTGCTTTGTGTATTCCGCATTGGAGCTGCTAGCGCCGCTCTTTGCGCTCATGTGACGAAGAAGGTAGCAGTATGATTCACATGCGAATTGTCGGATGAAGGGAGCCTTATTCCCGAACAGAGGGCCATAGTATTTGCGAATGATGGCGATGTGGTTGCGAATGTCGTTTCCGTTCAGGTTGCGGAACATCAGAATCAACGTCTCGAACACCGAGGACGTGGCTTCCGGGTCCTTCTGATCCATGAGGGAAAGCAGCAGGGACAGAAGCTTGTCGTAGTACTGGATGAGCTCGCCTCTAGGCGTGAGTGGAGAGAAACGGCAAAACCTCATGTCCCGAGAGAGAATGGCCACCAACTTCAGGATCGAGTCTCTCGCCAAGGAGTTCGGAATGGAGAGATGGTACACGATAATGTCGATGACAGAAGAGAGATTGTGCAGCAACATCTCCGGACTTTGCACCTTGTCGAAAACCTGATGATTGAACGAGTACACATAAACATACCTCGTTGAAGAAGAAGACAAAATCATCGCACACTTCGAAATTGTTGCGGATGTTCGTCAATTCTTCCAGGAAGTGAGTCGAATTGTCCGCGATCTGCACATTACAATGCACGCACGATGCCAAACCTTTTCCGCTCTACCACTGTACTGGATGGTAGCGAGTTGAACAACACTGTTAATCCTTGTTACTCTGTCCTCAAAATTGAGATAGCGAAATCTGAAAGGGTGACCATTTCAATGAAGCAACCTACCGCCGCTTTGAGTCAACAAGACTATTGTATTCCTTAACTCGGTCTCCCATCTCTGTTTTCAATGGCTATTCCTTATGCTCAGAATAACAGAACTACTATTCCAACAAAACTATGGATGGTTGTGCAGATTGGTTGGGGTCGACAAAATTGTGCTGATTTTTGGCAACTCTGATTCTGGGGATTGCTCGCACCCACCGCCGTATTCCATCTATCACACCCTTGGACTTCATTGAAGAGAGCGATCGCTTTTGTATGATATCTTCGGTTTTGGGGAATTGCGTTTCGCTGTTGCGAACCGTATCTCACATCCAGACCATTCAATTAATCACAAATGAACAGCGTTTATTCCTCTATTACAGTGCCTATTGAGACCGACGATTCCTCCAACACGGAGAATGCGGATACAACCGTAATTGATCCGTCTACCGCTATTGCATAGACTGACAATACTCCTTCTAAGGGAGTGATACAAGTCGTTGTTGCGGGGCCTGGTGAGGTCGTTCCGACCTCCCTTTCACCCAAACGAAAGGCAATTCCCTCACCCGATGTTGATTTTTCCGCTTTCGACTTGGCTGATGCGATATCAAGCTCTGGCATCAAGATATCGCAGCCTATGGGTTGCTGCTCTCGTGATGTTTCATGCGTAGCGAGTGTTGTTGACCTCACTCCCCTCTTTTCAGAGCAGTCGCAGTTCATTGTCACTGACTACTATGCGTCGGATGATCATGACTTGGAGGTGCGTTTCACCAACGGCTTCAGCATGCCACACCAGACCATGGATCCTCCCGCTGTTATTCGGATGAAATCCTCACCGACGCTCTTTGTCGCGGCCATCTTGTTCGACCACGTTTCCTACTTGGTCCTGTCATCGAAGAAGGACCGGAAAACGTACGGACTGTTCAACTTGAAGGACAACAGCCTCATTTGCACAATCAAGTATGTTGCGAATACCTGCTCTGGATCACGCATCCTGATCACCTCTGCTGTTTCCGGCTCTGCTCCGATGGAGGGAGTCTTGCATCCTATGGACAACGATGTGACGTGAGTTCTGGTTGGAACCGTTAGGAATAGGGTGACACTGGATGAAGGCCGAGGAACCGGAAAGATCTGCCTCGTGGAGATGAACTACTGCTGTGTATGGGATGGATGCCCTCGTAACGCGTAGGCTAGTAATTACTACATGCTCGTCTACCCCTCTGGGAAGAAACACCGCGTGTATGATGACTTGACGATTCGCGTGATTTACACTGCGTTGGCCACGATTTTCTTCCCGCGATAGTCTGTGTTTGTTCAAAACGAGTCGTTTGCATCCATGGCGAACGAAGGGGTTTGGGTTGAAAGAGAGGGTAATCGCGTTCTCTGTTGATTGCAGAATTGTTTACCATTGACCCCAGCCATACGACTGGCTGGAAGTCGCAATGGAAGACAAGGCAGCAAACGGCCCTTTCTCGCCAGCGATTGAAGTCCTCACTTCGCACTCGACTGCAAACACGCATCCATTCGTTTTCCGTGTTCGCACTCGCTACTCGACCGTATCTCTCCTCCTCCTTTCCGAAGTCATATTATTTCTATGAACTACCCCATTAACTATAATACAAACTATACTGTCCCCGTCGTTGTTGCCGAAGCGCCCGCGACGGTTCCGACTCAGGTGACCGAAGTGACTCCCAACCCCATGGACAAGCCTGTCATGGTTGAGCCCATTCCTGTGCCGTATACGCAGCCGATGAATCCCGCAATGGAGGGAGTTGGCGCTCCTGAGGTTGTAGCGCTGAACCCTCCCGCGTATAACAACAACGTGGCGAATACGAACAATGCAGTGAGCACGAACCCCTACAATGCGCCTGGTGAGTGTTGGTTGTGGATTCTCATGGTTAGCTCCGGCTTGGAACGGATACGATGCGTTCCTGAACGAGTCACAGTTCTGGGTCAGCCGCCGCAATAATGGAACCACCGCCTTCGATTACACCCTGGAGGTGCGTCCGAGCGATTACTTCGGTCAAGTGGATGAGAAGATTCAGCCGGTCATAACACTGACGCCGGTCCGCGGAACGATTGGAGTGATTTACACGATGTCGCTAAACGGCACGATGTACAGCATCACGACGCAGATCATGCAGAGCGGTGTGTTTACGCTCTTCAACAACACGGCTAACACCCCCGTGTGTACCATCACGACAAAGAAGGAGTGCTCTAGAAACAGAATTGTCGTTTCGCCTTGCATTTCGGGTTGCAACCCTATGACGGGTGTTTGGTGGATGAGCAACAACAATGCAACGTAGCATTCGACGACTGGGCTTATGCGTAGGATCGTGCTGAACGAGGGCATGGGCAACGGAACGGTGACGTGCACTGCTGAAGAGTGCTGTGTTGTATGCGGTTTGGGTGCGCATTGACGATTAGCCCGGGATGTTCAACATCTTGGTGATTCCCTCCGGAAAGAAGCATCCGCAGCTGGACAACCTGACGCTCCGTCTGATCTACGTCGCGCTTTGCGGCTGCCTTGTTCGAATGTGGTCGTTCCTTGCCTTCTTCACGCGTAGGATTGTCAATCAATAAGCCAATCCGGGTTATGTAACATGACACGCGAATCGAATTCCCTTTAACAAACATGTGCTATTCTACATAATGAATCTTCATTGTTTGGTTGTAAAGACGAACCGACAAGTGCCGGATCCTCCTTTTCCGATTGGCCACGCGAATGGCGTGAACCGCTTGATAGACACAATAGAAGACGATTCCAACGAAAAGAACTGCTACATAGCTTACAGTGGAATAGGAGACACAGGTGCCGCTCTCTTTGACCCACGCGGCTGCATTCTGCCAAATCACACACTGGAAGACAAGGATCCCAATCCGTCCATCGCAGCCGACTTTTATCTTCGATCCCAGCACGGCCTGCGGTAGGCCGTCTCGTTCGACACACAGAGTGGGATTGATGATCATCCGAATCGACACACGAGCAGACCCTGCAGAATTCGATCCGACCACAGTGATGTTATGCACGCCGGTGTTTTGGGGCACCCCGTACAGAACGCCAGCCACAGGATCAATCAACAATCCCTCAGGCAATTTGCCCTCCACCGAGAACTGGGTCACAATTCCGACGTGGCTCGGAGGCGAGGAGTGAAACGCCACGGCCTCTCGAAGGAAGAAGGTGGTGTTGCTGTAGCCCAGGTGCGCTGGCGCCTGCAGCACGCAGTGGGAGACGTCGACGGGAGTGAACTCTCCGTTTCGGCAGACGCGAAAAGAATAGCCGCTCATTCCGTCGGGACAGAATCCGGGGGAAATCTGTCCCTCTCGCACCCGCGGGAATCCGTCGACACCGGCACAGGGCGCTCCGACGTAGTGGGTGTAAACAGGGAGGATCTCGGAGAGAGTGGTGGAGGAGGAGGGGGAAGAAGAGGAGTGGAGGGTGAAGTGAACGGAGTAGGTGGTGAAGGAGAGCAGACCCGCGGGGACGGGCAGGAAGTTGGGACGCGTTGCGCTGACGGACAGGTTGTGAAAGGAGGCGATTGGATTGATGGTGTCGCCAAAGCCGCCGAAGACGGAGAAGGAGGAGAAGAGCATGTCTGTGTGGGCGATGAGGAGGAGAGCGTTGAAGGCAATGCCCCGAGCGTTGGCGGCTTCCATCGCATAGACGTAGTCCCGGCGGTGGTGGACGGTGGCGGAGGTCGTCACGTCGTAGTCCATCAGCTTCTCTGCCTCGAAGTCCGCTGGAGCAGACACGCTGTCCAGCGAGCTGACAACGGCACTCTGCGACGCGAAGGACGCGACGCACTCCAGCGAGAATAGCGCCGAAGCAGCCTCGGCTCCTTCGGCTCGGTGCAGTTCCGCTGCGAGGATGGTCGTTTCGCTGTAATACTGTTCCATGAGAATTATGAAGGCGGCGGTGAGCGGCTTGCGAGAGTTGGGCTTGGCGAGGGTTTCGTGACCGAACGGAAGTGGGAGATTGAAGACAGCAACGGCTCGACCATTCACGTACACAGCCACGCCCCCAGTGTAGGTGACGGTGCACTGATACACGTGCTCATCATAATCGACGCTCTGGAGAGGGTAGCGGAAGTACTGTGTGACGCGCGAGAAGGGCGTGATGGCGGAGGCGGCGGTGTAACGCCAATCGTGGTCGTCCAGGTCGAACTCCTTCCAACGGGGGTTCGGCGCCTCCGCCTTGTTCCACACCCAGCAAGGAGTGTCAGAAGCAAGGACGTATTTGACCGACAGCTCAAAGGGGGCGTGATCGGGGGAGGAAACGGTTCCAGAAGCGAGAGGGAAGGGAGCATTGGGAGGGAGGAAGACGAAACCGTGTCCTTCTTTCCAGCCGTGCGGGTTGTCTGACCGCAGGGAGAGAAGGAGCGCTTCTTGGGGAAGACAGAGCAGACTGCAGGCGCGTGTGCGAATGGCCGTGTCGAAGAAGGACCAGGAGAAGACGGTTTGGGAAGGGTCGTTAGCGAGTCGGATGGCGAGGGAGGTGTCGGTGGAGTCCGGACGGACGCAGAGCCGGGCGTAGGCGTAGTTGGCTTGGCAGTCGGCGAGAGTGGTGAAGAGTGTGAAGGAGAAGGGAATGCCCAGAACCGACAGGGCTGTGATGGTGATGGAGGCGGTTTGAGGGGAGGAGGCGGTGAGTGGAAGCACTCCGCCCGTGAGAGAATCGAGGAGGAACGCGGAGGTGTCGCCCGTTGCGGTGAAGGAGGAGAATTGGAGGGAGGAAGGGTAGATGAAGGACGGCGTGGTTTTGGTGAACACCACGAGATTCTGCGGGTAGGAGAAGGAGACGGCAGGGTCGATGATTCGGTACTGCACGTCCAACACGGTGAGAACCCACTGCAGCTCAGCCCTCATGCGGGAGAAGCGAATCTGGTTCCACGCCCGCGTCTTCCAGAAGTACCTCCACTTCTGGTTGATCGACTCATACCACAGCAAGTCCTGAAATGCGGCCAATTCCGTCCACTCCGCGTCCTCGGGATTCTTCGCCTCGATCACCATCTCGCTCAGTCCGGAGAAGGAGAGCATCACGCGGCTGAAGAACGCGTAGGACGCGAGCTCGCGACGGTCATCGTCGAAGACGATGGTGATGGAGGCATTGCGACAGTCTTTGCAGATGGCGAAGGTGGAGGAGCAGGAGTCGAAAAGGTGGTGAACGTCCTTGCGAAAGCCCGTGGATGTGAGAGAGAAGTGAAAGAGAAGAGAGTGGTTGAACTGCGGAAGAAGAAACGCGTCGAAAACAGAGTGTGTTGTATCCGGTATGTTCCCCACGAGGGACACGACAATGGCGTTTTTGCCGTGTTGGAGGAGATTGCTGAGTTTACCGTGCGCGGTGACGGTTCGAGTGGCGATGGCGATCGAGCGAAACAGAGGCCTTTCATAGCATCCCGTGGCTAGAGTGGAGTTGAGAAGGGCGTGCGGAGGCAGGTGACGGCGGTACACCTCCCGATTGTTGATGACTACCACACAGCCGCACAGGAAGCGAATGGACAGCGTTATGGAGGAGGGAAGGTCCGACGTGGGGCTGATGGTGAAGACGTGGCGGTAAAACTGGAATTGGTTGGGAGACGGAGGGTAGTGGTCCACTGCGTCCTGCTCCCACTTGTCCGAGAAGGGAAAGAACCACCAGTTGGAGGGAAGGGTGGAGAGATGAAACTCCCAGACAGAGCCGGGGAAAAGAAGAAACTGCGTGGAAAAACGGAACAGAGGGGACGTTCCGGCAAGGGAATCGTAACGCGCACGAAGAAGAGGAACGCGATGCTGCGGATGCGCATGGAGCATGACTTCGGCAAAGGACCCGCACTCCCAGTAGTTGCTGTGGTCGTCGCCAACTTCGAGCACGTAGTCATCCGGCGGGAGACAGACGGTTTGTGATGATTGACCCTCCTGGATTTGAAGGCCCAGGGGCACGTCTTGGAGGAAAATGAGATGGGTAGTGGCGGAGTACAGAGAATAGACCTCCTGAAGGGGATTGGTGCGATAAGTGCGATCGATCGAAATGAGTGCGCCGTTGCAGTCACGGTTGCGTACAGCACTTGCCAGTGAATAGTCAGCAGAATTCGCGTTCATGAGAGAGAAGATGCCCAGGAGACTGCCGCTCTGCGAATAGATCTTCACATGCGACGCACGCTGCCACCCCAAATCGGATCTACAGGAACAAGGCGAGATCAATCTCCTACTCGCATCGCAAACGCAGGATGAGCGATAGAAACAGGGTTGTGTTGTAGCACAGCTCGTAACTTACCACTGTAAAATCAGAAAAGTGATCAAAACGCGTAACCAACTCCTCGTCGGCAAGAACCTCCATCACTTCACTAAACGCCCACGAAGTCGACACCTTCTCTAACCGGATGCATGTAGAGCATGATGCGGGCACTACATCGGGCGAAGCAACGGCTACTCGATTTGACAAGATGATGAGAGACTACACAAGACGATCAGGAGCAGCGATAGGAGAGAGGGTACCCGACGCAAGGACACACTCATCTGGGAAACCCAGCAACGAAATGTGAGAAACAAACCAGAACACTATGATTCTAAAAGGACTTCATAGTAGGACGTCTGAGGGATGGCGCAAAGCGGGATACGGTGCGAAGTCTCGTACTTGCTTGTCAACTGTCTTTGGAATTGGACCATCATTCTCCAGAGGTCGAGCCGCTTATCCGACCGCATTGCGTTTGCACGGAACATAGAGCTAGGAATAACCACCAACATGCACTCCGACTTAGCATGAGGAGAATCCAGTGCGAAGGCGTTATTCAAAATGTAAAACGAATAACCTGCCTGACGCACGTTCTCAAAATAAGCAACATGATTGTAGCCATAGTTGGAAAACTTGGAATCGTACAGAATCGTGTCCTGCGTCAGCTTCATCATCATAAAGGGCTGCATTCGGTCCGTCACGAAGCACCGAATGCGCGACACGCGCGAAGAAGGCGAAGTCACGAACCACTCCGGCATCACGTAATTGTGGTCCAACTCGTATCCCCGCGTCGAGGAGCACACGCCAGACTGCACGCACTCGATCAGCTCCGCCTTGGTCTCCGGCTGGAACGAGGCCGTTCTACCCATCACCAACGCCAAACGAAGTCACAAATACGCGCAGGTTTCTGGAGTGTTGCAGTGCTGAAGCACCTTGGGAACGTTGTGGAAGAAGGGGGGAAGAAGCACCGCGTTGTGGTTGCCTTTGTAAAGGAAGGACGGGAGTTTCATCAACTCATCATAGGTATTGGCTATTTCTGACACTCCAGAAATCGGACCTACTACTGACTCGGACGTCCATGTCCAGCATCAGGAAGTGCGTGGTGCGAAGATTGAAGATGGCGAAGTTGCGAAGCAAGTTGACTTGAAAGGAGCTGCCGAAAGCGCTTCGCTGCGACGTGACGAGCAGAAGCGTGGTGAGGCGAGAGGGAAGGTGGTGGGTGTTGAGGAAGTGAAGCACCATCGATTGGAACTGGGAGGGCACGTGGATGGCCAGCAGCACGGGCCTGCGCGTGAGGCGGAGGAGGCGAGCTTACCCGCGCCAGCGGTACAAGAAGTGTCGGAGAGCGAAGAGCCGGTTGTACCCGGACGCGATCAGCACCGCCGTCACGTCCGGCGCAGCGTTCTCCGGCGGCAGCCAGCCTACTCGTAACGCCATCTCCACGCACGCACGCGTCGCGGCGGTGTTCACCTCCTCCACCTCCGTGTCGCCCACCAGCTTGCGCAGCAGCATTCCATCATGGTAGTCGATGCGCGCCAGCAGCGGCTCCTTCTTCGCAGCGAAGCACCCATCGCACACCGCGTCCTTCGCATCTGACACCGCCACCTTCTTCTCGTACTCGCGCTGCGCCTGCACGCGCTGCATCATCCGCACGCCCACGCTCACACCCGCAGGCTCCTCCTTCACCAGTTCGCGCACCGTCCGCGCGCTGCGCCTCTGCCGCACCGCCTCGCGCACCTGCCGGATGATCTCCGCACGGCTCGCGGACAGCTGCTTCTGCACCTCCGCGTACTTCGCCACTACCGACGCGAAGCACGGATCACTGTGCATGCGGGCGCTCAATGCGCCGATCACTGCACGCTCGCGCTGGAGGAGGAGTTGTGTGCTGCGTTGGACGTAAAAGGCGGGAAGGTGGTCGTGGGCGAAAATATCGCCTTCTTTGCGGATGGTTTCATCCCACTGCTTCTGAAACTCCTCCTCGGTGCGGAGCACACGCTCATTCGCGATTAGCTCCTTGTCCACCAGTTCGTCTCGCGCTCTGCGCTGATCGTCGCTCAGCAGCGAGAGGGCTGCTTTGTCAGAGGAATGGAAGCGAATTGTGACCTTGCTGATGTCCAACTTGCACATCGCCTTGTTGATGCGCGTCCACATGTACTCTCGCGGTTCCGACGCAATCTCCTCCCTGATCTCCTTCGATACATAGACCGTGGGCTCCGTCGTCGCACTGGGCGTGCGGGAGCGAGATGAGTAGAAATAGGCGTATTTCACACGGTTGCTCTCGTCCTTCAGATCGTTCTCGTCGCCGAGAAGGAGTCGCTCGATCTCTTCGGAGGAGAGATCGGAATTGTCCTCGAGCGGCAAATCCTGTATCGATTCCGCTTCCGAGAGGAACATCGATTGGATGCCGCGTCTTTTCTCGGCGTTTCCATCATCATCTTGAAGAGAGGCATTGATATGCTCCTGTTCCTTGTCGCCATGACTAGGCAAAACATGGCGAAGATGGTTTTCGTCGTCACAGTGCTCGCACACACTTTGGGAAGGAGCAACAGCAAATGGAATTCCACTATCAGCACGGTTGCTGCCACCAGAAGACACATCGAGTGGTTTGATTTTCAGAGAGGACGGCTCATCGCTCACGGTTGGGATGGGTGTGCTGGTCAGTACTACCTCATTGTCTGAAAATCGGACCCTACACAGTGAACCCATGCACTTTTCATGTACAACGGATCGTCCGTGCTCAACACCAAGATAGAGGAGCAGAA
>QWCN01006299.1_pt1 | contig 14828 bp, 15 predicted proteins | sample 1972711 | NCBI WGS metagenome assembly QWCN01 (sample SAMN09866707, study PRJNA288562) | Human gut metagenome isolate term1_stool, whole genome shotgun sequencing... | isolation source: gut | host: Homo sapiens | place: USA: California | reverse complement strand
CATCCTGCCGGGTGTTGACGGTCTGGTCCACATCAGCGAGATCAGCAATGACCGCGTTGAGAAGGTCTCCGACGCACTGAAGGTCGGCGATATGGTCGACGTGAAGCTGCTGGATGTTGACTTCGACAAGAAGCGCATCAGCCTGTCCATGAAGGCTCTGCTGAACGACGACGCTGAGTAATCAGCCCGCAGCATAGTCTCATCAGACACAATGCGAACTACAGCCCCGTTGCCGGGAAAACGGCGGCGGGGCTGTTTTTGTACAATTATGAAAAACTGGTTTATAAAGCACCGCGAGGTGCTGGCTTATCTCGTTTTCGGTGTGCTGACCACATTGCTGAACATCGTACTGTATGCGCTGTTCAGCCGCCTGTTCGGCTACGAAGCCGCCAACAGCTGGGGCAATGTGCTGGACAATGTCATCTGCATTTTGTTCGCCTACGTCACCAACCGGGCGTTCGTCTTTGCCAGCCGGACGCAGGGCAGGGAAGCACTGAAAGAATTTGGTGCATTCGTCACCTGCCGTCTGGGTACACTGGTATTGGATGCCGCCATCATGATGATCTTCGGCAACCTGCTGGCCGCCCAGGGGGCGGCTCTGGTGGAGAGCTTTATGAACGGTGCGCTGAGCCTGTTGGCTGGCTGGTTTGGCCCGGATACGGTGCTGCACATGGGCACCGGCGGCGCAGCGCCCGCTCCCTCCATCTCCGACGGCTCTGCCGCCATTGCCATCATCGGCGGTGCCGACGGCCCGACGGCCATCTTTGTCACCAGCTTCTACGATGCCCAGGCGCTTTGGGGTCTTGCCGTCAAGATCTTCTCCAACGTGGTGGTGGTCGTGCTGAATTATGTGTTCAGCAAGCTCATCGTTTTTAAGCGTAAGTGAGATATTTTTCTGCCAGCGGCAGAAAAATATCTGATATAATTTCAGGAGGTACGGTATTATGAAACGTGGTCTGAAAGGTTTTGCATTTCTGGTCTCCGGCCTTGTGCTGGGCATCATCGGCGCAACGGTGTCTGCAACGGCCATTGCCCTGAGCGCTGTCGGCATGGCGAAGGTACGCCGTGCCACCAAGAACTAAGGAGCTGTTTTCAAAACAACTTCGATTCAGGAGGAAAAAAGCATGAATCGTGAAGAGATCCTGTCCCACGTCGATCACACCCTGCTCAAGCCTGAGGCTACCTGGCCCCAGATCCAGACCCTGTGCGACGAGGCCATCGCCAACCATACGGCTTCTGTCTGCATCAACACCTGCTATGTGAAGCAGGCCGTCGAGTACATGGCGGGCCGCATCCCGGTCTGCTGTGTGGTCGGTTTCCCTCTGGGCGCAATGGACACCGCTTCCAAGGCTTTTGAGGCCAAGACTGCCATCGAGAATGGCGCTGCCGAGGTGGACATGGTCATCAACATCGGCCGCCTGAAGAACGGCGAGTACGACGCTGTCCGCGAGGACATCCGCGCCGTCAAGCAGGCTGTGGGCGATAAGGTCCTGAAGGTCATCATCGAGACCTGCCTGCTGACCGACGACGAGAAGCGCAAGATGTGCGACATCGTCTGCGAGGCAGGCGCTGACTACATCAAGACCAGCACCGGCTTCTCCACCGCCGGCGCAAACTTCCACGACGTGGAACTGATGGTCAAGGGCGTGGCTGGCCGCTGCAAGGTCAAGGCCGCCGGCGGCATCTCCACCGTCGAGGATATGGAAAAGTTCCTCGCCCTCGGTGCAGACCGTCTGGGTACCTCCCGCGCCGTCAAGATCCTGAACGGCGAGCAGGCAAAGGGTTATTGAGCCTTATCAATCTGCGCGAAATGTCAAAAAAGAGTGCGACTCTTCTTGACATTTCGACGAAGCAATGATAAGATATTACCCGGACAAACTGAATACCGACTTATCAAGAGCGGCTGAGGGGACAGGCCCTGTGAAGCCCGACAACCTGTGTGTGAGCATAAGGTGCCAAATCCTGCGGGAAACCGAAAGATAAGAGTGCAACGCTCAGAGCTTCGGTTCTGAGCGTTTTTAATTGCATAAACTTGATGAACGAGTAGGAAGCTGTCAATATTGATACACACCCCAACGCCAAGGAGGTACAAAAATGGCAAAGCACCGTCTGTTTACTTCTGAGTCCGTCACCGAGGGCCATCCCGACAAGATCTGCGACCAGATCTCCGACGCCATCCTCGACGAGATTTTGACTCACGACCCCAATGCCCGCGTGGCCTGCGAGACCTGCGCATCCACCGGCCTCGTCCACATCATGGGCGAGATTACCACCAACTGCTACGTCGATTTCCAGAAGATCGTCCGCGAGGTCGTGGCTGACATCGGCTACACCCGCGCAAAGTTCGGATTCGATGCCGACACCTGCGCCGTCATCTCCAACATCGATGGCCAGAGCCCCGACATCGCCCTCGGCACCAACGATGAGGTCGGCGGCGCCGGCGACCAGGGCATGATGTTCGGTTACGCCTGCGACGAGACCCCCGAGCTGATGCCCATGCCCATCAGCCTGGCCCACAAGCTGGCCAAGAAGCTGACCGAAGTCCGCAAGAGCGGCGAGCTGGACTATCTGCGTCCGGACGGCAAGAGCCAGGTCACTGTTGAGTACGTGGACGGCAAGCCCGTCCGCGTGGACGCTGTGGTCATTTCCAGCCAGCACAGCGAGGCCGTCAGCATGGAGCAGCTGCGCGCCGACGTGATGGAGAAGGTCATCAAGGCCACCATCCCCGCCGAGCTGCTGGACGAGAACACCAAGTATTATATCAACCCCACCGGCCGCTTCGTCGTGGGCGGCCCTCAGGGCGACACCGGCCTGACCGGCCGTAAGATCATCGTCGATACCTACGGCGGCTACGCACGCCACGGCGGCGGTGCTTTCTCCGGCAAGGACCCCAGCAAGGTAGACCGCAGCGCCGCTTATGCGACCCGCTGGGTGGCCAAGAACATCGTGGCCGCTGGTCTGGCCAAGCAGTGCGAGGTGCAGGTGGCTTACGCCATCGGTGTGGCAAAGCCCGTCTCTATCATGGTGGACACCTTCGGCACCGGCGTCGTGGCCGACGAGAAGATCGAGCAGGCTGTGGAGAAGGTCTTCGACCTGACCCCCGCCGCCATCATCCGCGACCTCGACCTGCGCAAGCCCATCTACCGCAAGCTGGCTGCTTATGGCCACATGGGCCGCGAGGACCTGGGCGTGAAGTGGGAGAACACCGACCGCGTCGAAGAGCTGAAGGCTGCTGTCGCTGCCCTGTAAGAGCAAAAACTTAAAAGAATGACTTTTGAGCCGGAGAATGTATGGTTTTTGTAAAAAACACATAGTCTCCGGCTCTTTTTCGAAAAAGAGATGTGCAAGGCGCAGAAAATGCAGGTTGGATGCAAGTTTCTAGTGTCGAAACGCCGAAAATGTGATAGAATAAATAGCGGATATGCACTTCAACGTCTGATTTTATCAACTGATAAAAGAAACTTTAAGGAGCTGTAATTATGTCTGTCATTATCCCTAAGGATTGCTTCCACCAGCCTCAGGTCGCCGACCTGCGCCTCATCGCCTGCCCGGGCGCCGAGGAGCTGACCAACCTCATCGACAAGCATCTGGTGCGCTGGGCCAGCGAGGCCGGCTACCAGACCAATAGCTTTATCATCGAGAGCGCCTGCCCCCGCTTCCAGAGCGGCGACGCCAAGGGTCTGGTCAAGGAGTCGGTGCGCGGCGACGATATTTTCATCGTTGTTGATCCCGGCAACTACAGCGTGACCTACAAGCTGTTCAACTATGAGAACCACCTGTCTCCGGATGACCACTTCGCCAACCTGAAACGCCTCATCCAGGCCGTGGCCGGTAAGGCACATCGTGTGTCTGTCATCATGCCCAGCCTGTACGGTGGCCGTCAGCACCGCCGCGTGTCCCGCGAGAGTCTGGACTGCGCTGTGGCTCTGCAGGAGCTGCAGGCCATGGGCGTCAAGAACATCATCACCTTTGATGCTCACGACCCCCGCCTGATGAACGCTGTGCCTCTGATGAGCTTCGACAATGCGATGCCCACCTATCAGGTGCTGAAGAACCTGCTCAAGAAGAACCCCGAGATCAGCTTCGACAAGGACAAGTTCATCGTGGTCAGCCCCGACGAGGGTGCTATGAGCCGCAACATGTACTTCTCCAGCGTGCTGGGCTGCAACCTGGGTATGTTCTACAAGCGCCGCGATTACACCCGCGTGGTCAATGGCCGCAACCCCATCGTCGCTCACGAGTATCTGGGCGATTCCGTCGAGGGCAAGACCGTCTTCGTCGCTGACGACATCATCGCTTCCGGCGAGAGTATGCTGGAAGTTGCCACCAACCTGAAAGAGCGCGGCGCAAAGCGCATCATCGCCAACGCTACCTTCCCGCTCTTCACCAGCGGCCTCGAGAAGTTCGACAAGGCTGTGTCCGACGGCATTCTGGACTACGTCACCGGCACCAACCTGACCTACCGTATGCCTGAGCTGCTGACCCGTGACTGGTACGTCGATGTTGACGTCTCCAAGTATGCCGCATACTTCGTCGTGGCCCTGAACCATGACATGTCCGTTTCCAGCATCATCGACCCCATCAAGAAGATCGAGGCTCTGCTGGCAAGCCGGAAATAATGACAGATATTTCCTGATATTCATCCAATAGAAAAATCCCCCGCAGCTTTGTGACGCTGCGGGGGATTTTTTCGTTATTCTAATGCTTTCAGCGCCTCGACCACACGCTGATATTCCTTCTCTACCGGAGGAAACAGCTCGTCGGCACCGTCAAGGCTGCCGCCGCGGAGGGCTTCTGTCAGAGCACTGGACGGGACGTACAGTGCATCGAAGCCGAGATTCTGGCAGACGCCCTTCAGGGTGTGAGCGGCACGGAATGCTGTCGGGGCATCCTTCTCTTCCAGCGCCTTTTTCAGGTTCGGGAAGCTGTCGTCCTGTAGAAATTTCAGCGCGAAGCGGCGGACGAAGTCAGCGCTGGGCAGACGCTCCATCACGCCCTTGTAATCGCCGCCAATAGCTGCATATACTTGTTCTAACGTCATTTTTATACCTCATCCAAGAACAGTTTCGTCAAAGAAAATCCCTTTTTTCGGGGGGGGGCGGGGGTATCTCCCTCAGTCTCCTCCGCGAGCCGGTCTTCTACGTCGCGCAGGCATTCCAGCAGCAGCGGATTGAAAGCACCGCGCTTTCCTGCGGTCAGCTCAGCGACCGCTTCTTCCTGCGAGAGGGCCTCGTGCTTGTCCCGCTTGCCGACCAGACCGTCATAGGCATCCGCCAACGCTACCACCTGTGCTGCGATGGGGATGTCATCGCCCTTCCGGCCATCGGGATAGCCGCTGCCGTCCCAGCGCTCATGGTGCCAGCGGCAGATTTGGATCGCAAACTTCACCAGCGGCTCGTCTTGATACTGGGACAGATTTTCCAGCATCTGCGCACCCAGAATGGGGTGGGTGTGGAGGATGGCAGTTTGTTCTGGTGTCAGGTCGTGGGCGTTGAGGATGCGGTCGTCGATAGCAACTTTGCCGATGTCATGGAGGGAAGAGGCCGTCGTGATGAGGTAGCGGTCCATTCCGCTCAGGCCGTAGATGTCGGTCTTCTGGCACAGACGCTCCAGCAGGATGCTGGTGATGCGCTGCACCCGGGAGATGTGATGGATGCTCTCGCTGTTGTGGATCTCCATGACCTGGCCGAGGATGCCGATCATCATCTGGTCGTTCTTCTCCCGGTCATAGAACTGCTGGGACACCAGCGCACTGAGACGGCGCTGACGGGCGTAGAGCCGGGCGACATTGGAGACGCGGCGGTGGACGATGCGGGCATCGAAGGGGCGGCTGATGTAGTCTGAGGCACCCAGCTCGTAGGCGCGGCGGACGGTCTGGGAGGAATCCTCGCTGGAGATCATCACGACGGGAATGTCCTCGAGCCAGCCCTGGGCGGACATCCGGGAGAGGACATCGAAGCCGTCCATGTCGGGCATCACGATGTCCAGCAGCACGATGGAAATATCCGAGCCCCAGGCGTTCAGAAGCTCGAGGCACTTGGGGCCGTTGGGGGCTTCCAGGATCTCGAAATCGTCGCAGAGGATCTCCGAGAGGATGTCACGGTTCATGGGGGAGTCGTCCACGATGAGCACCATCGGACGGTGGTCATTTTCAGAGCGGACGGCATCGGGGGCGATGTCCTCGGTGACGACAGTGTTCTTGCGGTGTTTTGCAAGGTACATCCGCTTGTCGGCGATGGGCAGGGCATCGCTGATGGGGATGCCGGCGGCCATCACGCCGCCGATGCTGGCCGAGACGTGCATCTTCTCGAACTCGGGCAGATGGGCCGCGAAGAGGCGCTTGTTGATGTCCTTGAGCTTGCGCACGAAAGCCTCAGCCGAGATGTCGGGCAGGATGAGCAGCAGCTCGTCGCCGCCGTACCGCACCAGCATATCGGTGGAGCGGATGCGGCGGTGGATGATGGAGACGATGAGCCGGAGCGCTGCGTCACCGGCTGAGTGACCGTAGGTGTCGTTGCAGAGCTTGAAGTCGTCGAGGTCTATCATGGCGACGCCGGCGTTGAGGTACTTGTGCTTTAATTCCTCTTCATAGAAACGGCGGTTGTAGGCACCGGTGAGGGCGTCCCGGTAGATGAGCTCGTTGGAGTTGAGGGTGCTGTGGGCGCTGGCGTCCAGCGGCAGGATCATCTCCATCACATAGGGCTTGCCGTCCACCTCGACATAGCGGGCCGTGACCTGATAGAGGGAGCTGCCAAGCGTTTCCAGCTTGGAGCACTGGCATTTGCCTGCCATCGCCTCGCGCCCCACGCAGCTGGTGCAGGGATGGACATTCTTCCAGGGCGGGTAGCAGGGTTCTTCCGCCAGCATCTTCGGGTCGAGAAGACGGACGGAAGCATATATCTTGCGCAGACAGGCCATCTCCTGTTCGGCCTGCTGGCGTGTCAAATTTTGCTCGGTAAGTTCGGACATGATGTCGCTCCTATTATAACAAGGTAACGAGGTATGGCGTGGAAGGAGGGCGAGAAACAGCAGTCCTTCTGCAGCGGATAATTATAATCATGTAATATACTACCACAATCATGGGAAATCCGTCAATGCATAAAGAAATATTTCCGAAATGGAATGACAGTCTGCCGGGATTCCCGGGAAAATAGAAATTTGGAGCAGACCGATAAAATTGTTGCATCCCGGCGCGAAACGGCTCGAAAAGTTTGTAACCGATTTGATAAAAATACGCACAGACACAATAAATTTGGACGCTGGTTGCACAAATATGAAAAATTGTGCTGCTTAACAAAAAGATTTTTGGATACAACAGAATGTATTGTGGAACACTCACAAAATATGGCAAATAATCTTGTCTATTTGTTCTATTGCGAACGGTCGGACGGATGGTTATAATACAAACAGAAACCGCAAAACGTGTAACGAGTGCGCTTTGCGAGATGCTGTGATAAGCGTTAATGAAGGAGAACAAGATTATGAAAATGATTTCTCGTCGTGACTTCCTGAAAGCTTCCGCTGTTGTGGGTGCTACCGGCGTTCTGACTGCCTGCGGCGGTTCTTCCGCTTCTACTGCTGCTTCCTCTACTGCAGCTTCTACCGCTGCTTCTTCTACCGCAGCTGCTGCTTCCGGCTCTGCTAACGTCGGCGTCTGCATCTATCAGTTTGCTGATAACTTCATGACCCTGTACCGCACCGACCTGGAAGAGTACCTGAAGGACATGGGCTACGCCGTCACCATCGTCGATGGCAAGAACGACCAGAACACCCAGACCGAGCAGATCAACACCTTCCTGCAGCAGGGCGTGGACGTCCTGGTCATCAACCCCGTCCAGACCACTTCCGCTCAGACCATCGTTGATACCATCTCTCCGTCCGGCACTCCTATCGTCTTCATCAACCGTGAGCCTGACAAGAGCGTTCTGGACTCCTACGCAGACAAGTGCTGCTACGTCGGCGCTGACGCACGTCAGTCCGGTACTTATCAGGGCGAGCTGATCCTCGAGACCGAGACTCAGGGCGACATCAACGGCGACGGCAAGATCACCTACATCATGTGCAAGGGCGACCCCGAGAACATTGATGCTCAGTACCGCACCGAGTACTCCATCAAGGCTCTGACCGACGCCGGCAAGGAAGTCGAGTGCCTGTACGAGTACCTGGACAACTGGGACCAGACCACCGCACAGCAGGACGTCGCAAACGCTCTGGCACAGTACGGCGAGAAGATCGAAGTCGTCTTCTGTAACAACGACGCAATGGCACTGGGCGCTCTGCAGTCCCTGCAGCAGGCTGGCCGTACCGTCGGCAAGGACGTCTATCTGGTCGGTGTTGACGCACTGAGCGAGGCTGTCCAGAATGTCGTCGATGGCAACATGACCGGCACCGTTCTGAACGATGACGTGGGTCAGGCTACCGCCGCCGCAGCTGCTACCAAGCTGTACGTCGAGGGCGGCAAGGTCGAGCAGTACTACTGGGTCGACTACGTCAAGGTCACCAAGGAGAACGCTGCACAGTACATCAAGTAAGCAGCCAAAACCCTATCGTTGCAAGGTGCGCAGTGAACCAATAAGGCTTAATTAAAAGCTAAAAAAGCGCGTGCGTGCGAGAAAATATCTCCGCGCACGCGCCTTGTTTTAAGAGCCCGCCGGCAAAAAACGCACTTTCCAAGACCCAAAGACAAGGAGGCTCTGAGGAATGTCAGAATACCGTCTGGTAATGAAAGGCGTGGTAAAGACCTTCCCCGGCGTGAAAGCGCTGGACCACGCGCAGTTGGAGCTCCGCCCCGGCAAGGTCATGGCCCTGATGGGCGAGAACGGTGCCGGTAAGTCCACCCTGATGAAATGTATGTTCGGCATTTACAAGATGGACGAGGGCGAGATCGAGTACGAAGGCGAAAAGGTCAACATCCCCACCCCGCTGGATGCACTGAACCGCGGCATCGCGATGGTGCATCAGGAGCTGCAGCCTATCCCGGCCCGTACTGTGGCCGAGAACATCTGGCTGGGCCGCTACCCCACCAAGAAGGCTGGTCCCATCACCATCGTGGACCATGCCAAGATGTACAAAGATACCGATGACCTGCTGAAAAAGCTCAAGCTGGACATCAACTCCCACGCAAAGCTGGGTACACTGAGCATCGCACAGATGCAGATGGTGGAAATTGCAAAGGCTGTTTCCGCAAACTGCAAGGTGCTGATCCTGGACGAGCCGACTTCCTCGCTGACTGCGAACGAAGTCGAGTCCCTGTTCCGCATCATGAACGAGCTGAAAGAGCAGGGCGTCGCTCTGGTCTACATCAGCCATAAGATGGACGAGATCAAGGTCATTGCCGACGAAGTCACCATCATGCGTGATGGTCATTATATCGGTAAGTGGGACGTCGCCAACATGACCAAAGAGCAGATCATCGCCAAGATGGTCGGTCGCGAACTGTCCAACCTGTATCCCCCGCTGGAGAACCACCCCTCCGACGAGATCATGATGAAGGTGGAAGACTTCACCTCCATCCATCCGCGCTCTTTCCGCCACTGCAGCTTCGAACTGAAGAAGGGCGAGATCCTGGGTGTGGCCGGCCTGGTGGGCGCACAGCGCACTGAGCTGATGGAAGGCATTTTCGGCCTGCGCGCTCACACCGCCGGTAAGGTGTGGATCAAGGGTCAGGAAGTCACCATCAAGCAGCCCCGCGACGCCATCCAGCACAGCGTGGCTCTGCTGACCGAGGACCGCCGCGCCACCGGCATCATGGGCGTGCTGAGCGTGGCCGATAACATCTCTATCGCATCTCTGGACGCCCTGCGCAAGGGTCCCATCATGCTGGACGACAAGAAGATCCTTGAGCTGGTGGCTACCAACAAAGAGAAGATGGCCATCAAGGTCCCCAGCCCCAAAACGGCGATCAAGAGCCTTTCCGGCGGCAACCAGCAGAAGGTGCTGATTGCCCGCTGGCTGGCCAACAACCCCGATGTCCTCATTCTGGACGAGCCCACCCGAGGCATCGACGTCGGCGCAAAATATGAGATCTACTGCATCATCGCCGACCTGGCCAAGCAGGGCAAGAGCATCATCATGATCTCCTCCGAAATGAGCGAGATCATCGGTATGTCCAACCGCGTCATGGTCATGTGCGATGGCCGCATCACCGGCTTCATCGACGGCAAGGATGCTACGCAGGAGAACATCATGGCTCTGGCGACCCAGTTCGAGACCGCGCCCGAAGCGGCGGCGGCCAATCAGTAAACAAGGAGGCTGTCTATCGTGGAAGCTACCAAGAAAGTAACGGGCAAGTCTGTAAAGAAGTGGCTGGGCAACAACGCCATCATCGTCCTGATGCTGGCCGTGTCCCTCATCGTCGGCATCATCCACCCCAACTTCTTCGCACTGGCCAATATCATCAACCTGTTCAAGAACGTCTCTATCCGCTACATCATCGCTCTGGGCATTTCCGGCTGTCTGATCACCACCGGTAACGACCTGTCCGCAGGCCGTCTGGCTGGTTTCGCTGCCTGCCTGGCCTGCATCTTTGCGCAGACCGAGGGCGCTGCCGGCAAGTTCTACCCCAATATGCCCACCCTGCCCACCCCCGTGGTCTTCATCCTCGTCATCGCCATCTGCGCCATCGTGGGCCTGTGCAACGGACTGGTGGTCAGTTACCTGAAGGTCCAGCCCTTCATCGCTACCCTGGGTATGCAGCAGGTGGTCTACGGTATCTGCCTCGTCTACACCGGCGGTACCCCCATCGGCTCTCTGAACAAGGACTTCACCTCTCTGGCCTCCAACACCCTCTTCGGTGTTCCTGTGCTGACATCCTGGCCTCCTGCATGTTCGGTCTGGCAGGCTGCCTGCTGGCTGCAAAGTCCGGCGGCGCATCCGTCAACACTGCAATGGGCTATGAGCTGGACGCTATCGCAGCTTCTACCATCGGCGGCGTCTCCACCACCGGCGGTGTCGGCACTGTCCCCGGCATCCTCGTCGGCGTGCTGGTCTTCGAGCTGATGAAGGTCGCTCTGCAGTTCATGAACGTCAACTCTTCTTACACTTACATCGTGCAGGGCCTTGTCATCATCGTGGCTGTTGCTATCGATATTCGCAAGTACCTCGCAAAGAAGTAATTTCCCTAAGAGAGCGCCTATCGGGCCGTCCACTCGTTGCAGTGGACGGCCCACTTTGTTATAATAGGTTAAACCTCTCCGTCACGGCTGACGCCGTGCCACCTCCCCTACTAGGGGCAACGGCGACGACCGCCGCCAGCGGCGGAAACAGGGAGTCGCTGTTGGGGCCGCGGCCAGCAGGATGCAAGCGACAGCGCAGCAGACGCTGGGAGCCGCAATCCGGCATTGTCTGCGAAGCAGACTGAGAGGTTGTACGGAGACGAGCCTTTTCCGAAAAGGAAAACTTCATCTAAAGGCAGGAGAAACACTATGACCGAAAAAGAACAAACCGCCCGTGAGGCGGAGCTGGCCCGGCGGGAAGCCGCTCTGGCAGCTCGTGAAGCTCAGCTGGAACAGGAGCAGGCCAAGTTCGAAGCAGCCCGTGCAGAGGCTCCGAAGGGCCGCAAAACGCTCCTCAACAACAATGACCCCGATTTCGTCAACCCGAAAGAGAAGCTCTACGATAAGTTCCCGCTGACGGTCCACCAGATGGACATCATCATCGGGGTGCTGTTCGCCCTCATCGTCCTGTTTCTGGTGCTGGGATTCACCCATACCAGCTTTTTCGGGCTGTTCGGCGGCTAAGCCCCCGCAGCCGCCCCCCTGCAGCAGACAACAAAAAACCAGAGCCTCCGCACAAGGGCAGGAGGCTCTGGTTTTGTTTTTGGGGATGGTCCCGGGTTCAGAGCAGGTGCTTACAGCAGGACGTACTTCAGGATGAAGAGAACGGTCAGCACATACATGAGGGGGCTGATCTTCTTCTCCTTGGCCTTGCCGGTGACCACATTGACGATGGTCCAGGAGATGACGCCGATGGCGATGCCCTCAGAGATGCTGTAGGCAGTGGGCATAGCCAGGATGGTCAGGAAGGCGGGAATGCCCTCGCTGGGGTCGGAGAAGTCGATCTTGATAGCAGAACCCATCATGTAGAAGCCCACGATGATGAGGGCCGGAGCCGTTGCAAAGGAAGGAATGGTCAGGAACAGGGGGCTGAATACCACGGCCAGCAGGAAGAGGATACCGGTGGTCATGGAGGTCAGGCCGGTGCGGCCGCCCTCGGTGACGCCGGAAGCGCTCTCGACGAAGGTGGTGGTGGTGGAAGTACCCAGCACAGCGCCGGCGCAGGTGGCGATGGAGTCAGCCATCAGAGCGCCCTTGATGCGGGGCAGCTTGCCCTCCTCGTCCAGCATATCGGCCTTGGAAGCAACACCGATGAGGGTACCCAGGGTGTCGAACAGGTCAACGAAGAGGAAGGAGAACATGACGGCGAAGAAGTTCAGGATGCCCACGCCGGAGAAATCGGTCTTGAACACCTGACCAAAGGTCTTGCCCAGAGCGGAAAAGTCGAAGCTGACGAAGCTGGTGGGGATGACGGTGTACATACCGGCGTCGGGGTTCGGCACATAGATGCCGGTCAGCTCGCAGACGATGCCCAGCACCCAGGTGATGAGGATGCCGTAGAGGATGCCACCCTTGACCTTCTTCACCAGCAGGATGGCGGTGATGGCCACGCCCAGCAGTGCGAGGATGGCGCCCACGCCCACAGAGGAGAAGGTCTCGCCCTTGAAGTGCTGGTAGGTGACGAGGGTGGAGTCGCTGTTGACGATGATCTTTGCGTTCTGCAGGCCGACAAAGGCAACGAACAGGCCGATGCCCACGCTGACTGCGCTCTTGAGGGTCATGGGGATGGCGTTGAAGATGCCCTCACGGACGTTGGTCAGGCTCAGCACGATGAAGATGATGCCCTCGACAAAGACGGCCATCAGGGCCAGCTGCCAGCTGTAGCCCATCGTGAGGACAACAGTATAGGCAAAGTAGGCGTTCAGGCCCATGCCGGGAGCCAGCGCGAAGGGGTAGTTGGCCAGCAGAGCCATCAGGGCAGTGCCGACGAAGGATGCCAGAGAGGTGGCGATCAGGACGGCATTTGCATCCATGCCGGAAGCGGAAAGGATGCTGGGGTTGACCGCAAGGATGTAGGCCATCGTCATGAAGGTGGTGATGCCTGCCATGACCTCGGTCTTGACGTCGGTGTGGTTTTCTTTCAGGTGAAAGATTTTTTCGAACATGAAAGTTCCTCCTGTTTGTGTGTGAAACTCCCGCCGCCCGCAAGCGGCCGGGAAAGAACAAAGACTATTGTAGCACTCCCGCCGGATGCTTGTCCACCGGAAAAATACAAAAAATTCACAATTCTGCAAAATTTGACGAATGAGTATGACTTTTCGGACGGGGCTTTTGTGAAGCGTGCATGAAAATATCGATCATTGTATTGACAAAACGTGAAACGAGTTGACATTAAAAAATGTCGGTGCTATACTATAAAAACAGAGGCTGGTCCAATGGAGCATTGTGCTTCCGGAATGGACTCTGAAAACAGAATCGTTGTTGGCAAACCTGATGTGAGTCAGGGACGCAAAGCTAGGAGCTTTCTGCTTTTATTTCCTGCAAGCAGAAGGTAGTTCGGCTGCAATAGTTTTCCCCGCAAGGGGTGGCTGTTGCAGTCTTTTTTTGTGTCTATGGCTTTTTCGGGCGATTGAAGGAAAGGAAAATAATGACAGTTAAGGAATGTTACAGCCAGATGGGCGGAGACTATAACAATGTCCTGAGCCGTTTTTACGATGAGGCAATGATAAAGCGCCTGCTGGGCAGGTTTATCGACGACACCAGCTTTCGTGCACTGGAACAGGCGATGACCGAGGGCGACGTGCAGGCGGCCTTCAATGCGGCGCATACCCTCCGGGGCGTTTGTCAGAGCCTGTCGTTTACCCAGCTGTGCGGCACACTGAATCCCATCACCGAGGCGCTGCGGGGCGGTAACATCGCTGCGGCCGCAGCCGACATGGACAAGGCAAAGCGGGAGTATGACGTGACGCTCAGTGCCATCCGTGCCTGCATGGAAAACTGAATCTGAAACAAGAAAAGCCCGGGAAGCTGTGATGACACGGCCTCCCGGGCTTTTTATACATTATAGCAGTTTGCGTTTTTAATGCACAAGCAACATCCGCAAACTGCATATCGCAAAGATGCCGTTTTGACCGGCACTATTTTTGAAAATTGCGATAAAAGAAAAAGAAATGAAAAAAGAGGTTGACAAATCCAGAAACCTATGATAAACTAAGCAAGTCGTCCGGCAACGGACACTTCGGTGGTTCGAATCCACCCGCGCCCACCAAACAAGAAAAATCCGAACCTGTTTCCGATTGGAGAAGGGTTCGGATTTTTCGTTTTCTTCGGGTACAATAATGAAGGCTCCCGTGGACGGCGCAAAACTCTGATGCCTTGTCATAGACCGTAAGCCGATAACGAGAATTGGAGGATGCGATTATGAAGTACGATGAAAGAGCCTGCAAGTTTAACATGGATACCGGGTGTGTGGAGTTGACTCTCCAAGATGGGAGAAAAATTTCCATTGACTGCACCGGGGTTGAGGATGCTCTGGATGTTACCATGGAGCAGCAGACCGAACTGGATTATCTCATCTACAACGACCCACTGGGCTATGCGGATTTGATTCTGAACGGTGACCCGGAGGAATATTTGAAAAATGCAGCCGGGAGCCATGGGCTAGAAGATTAAGGACAAAAAAATAAGAGGTGCGCCCAACTGGACACACCTCGGCGAGATACATCTATGTAAGGCAGGGCGTTCCCTTTACCGGGAGCGTCCTGCTGTTTTTAT
>QWCN01004952.1_pt1 | contig 14831 bp, 21 predicted proteins | sample 1972711 | NCBI WGS metagenome assembly QWCN01 (sample SAMN09866707, study PRJNA288562) | Human gut metagenome isolate term1_stool, whole genome shotgun sequencing... | isolation source: gut | host: Homo sapiens | place: USA: California | reverse complement strand
AATCCTCCTTAGGTTGAAAAAGTGTAAAATGTTTTGAACTTTTTACATTATCTCAACTTTGGACAGGATATGCCATTTGCGAGTTATTTACCTTATACAAAATATAAAATGCCTTGGACTGTCTACTTGTGTTATGATACAGATTCTTCTAATTCAAATATAAGTAAGTTTTATGAAGGTGATTGGAAGATATTGAGGCAGGATTTAGAAAAATCAAAAACAACTACAATAGTTGATTTGGCGGCCAGTGCAGATATAGAAGATATTATGCTTTATGATATTGAAAGTGTTTTAGCTTTTCTTGGTATTGCAATGCCTGTAAAGTTGGTTGGCAGAAAAGGCAAGGCAAAAATGAAAGCATTATATAGAAGCGCAGGAAGAGCTTATCATGAAGGCGAAAGAGCAAAAGATATGATATCTAAATTAGATTTTTCCAAGGTAACACAAAGTGCACCTATTAAATTAGCGGAGCTAAAAGACCATTTGGCTAATTAAAAATGAGTTCAACTTTTTGAACTTAAAAAGTTTAACTCATTTAAAAAAAGAGGCAAATAGCAAAAAAAAAGAAAATGAAATGCACTTTTGGGGAATCCTTTATTAATAATATGAAAGAAGGTGATAAAAATACGGGTACTGAACGAATGTGGCAACAAAAAAGCCGAAGCGGCAACTTCGACTAGTTGTTAATGACCATAAATGACCATTAGATTGTTTTGAATAGGTCTAATTTATCATTTATCATTCGAAAAATCAATCCCTAAACTGTTGTTCGACTTAATTGTAATTCCAAATCAGGTCATTATTTGTTCATATAAATTAGCCTAGCAGTATAAATTGTGACTGCTTAATTAAGTGCACCTAAAAAAGGAGAAGAAATTATGAAATTAAAAGTATCTAAGGAATCCGCAAGCGGATTAAATACAGAATTTGTAAATGTAGAAACTGGTAGACACATCCCGTTAGAGCGGGCTGTTGCGCAGATAAGTAAGGGTAATAAAAATTATGAAAATTATCAAGTGGTAAACAAATCTGATGGAACAACCTATATTCGTTCAAAGGCGGACGGGATAAAGAAAAATAATATTGAGGAGTAGATAAGATGAAAAAAGAATATATATCTGATGTGTGGCAATTAAAGCAAAAGGGCCACGAAAACTTTGAATTCGTAGATGTAGCAGTCAATGATGACAATTTGCTTTTTATTGATCCGTGTTTAATTGAGAGATGGAATAATGCATGGGCTATCAAAGCAATGAAGCATATCAACTCATATTTTGACAAAATGTTCAAAGCATATAATACATGTAATAGAAAAGATATGAAATGCCTGCTGTCTCATGCTGGGGAGCAAAATGCAACCAGATTGGGATATGGTAATGGCGATAATGGCAAAGGTAATACAGCCGATGGTTTGTTGGAAATATTTCAACCACTGGAGCAATTAATAAGTTCAATTAGGACAATAGGAAAAGCGGAAGATTTACCTTTGTTGATACCAGGATTTGCAGAAGATGGTATGTCGGATTTACTTACAAACATTCTTCATGAATGCTTGAATGAATTTACAATGGAGCAAATGCATAAATATGGCATTCTAAGTAATGGCACGAAAACGTTTTATACCTGGGACATGTATGCTGGTGAATGGAAGAAGGTTGAGAAACCTGTTTATTTTGTCAACGGCAAAGAACTGCTTCTTGTTCCTAAAAATATTGTTAGAAAGAACTATTTGTTTGGAGTGAGTCAGTATTTTACAAGAATTATTTTGGAGAGAATGATTGACGAAGGTGGTTATCGAGATGCTGACGGAAAGGCAATACCTAAGCAAGAGATTGTAAAATCCAAAAGATATTCTGGTGAACATTGGCAATACGATGAGGCAATCAAGTATACGGTAGAGAATAATGATGCTTTATACGAGTATCATCGTAAACTGCCGGGATTCTACATGGAACATGGGAAATCCATGACAGATGAGGATATTGATTTTGTAATTTATGGATATGTAGTTGCTAAAAGTGCATAACTAAAAGTGTGGCACTGTAGTTTTCCTAACTTACAGTGCCACAGAAATAGCAGGAGGAAAAAATAATATATGAAAGAAAAGAAAACTTTTGCAGAGAAACATCCCAAAATTAACTTTTTAATAGGATTACTGTTATTGATAGGAATGGTGATAGCAGCGGTATTACTTGTTAAATGGGTTTTTGGCGTGGTGGGAAGTTGGATTGTAAGTGTAGTTAATTTTGTAGAAAACTTTGTAAACACATCTGATCAAGTTATTGTGGTAGCTATGATAACAGGTGCTGTTTCTATCACCGGTGTAGTCATCAGTTCAATCGTAGCCAAGATAGTGGAATATAAGTACAACGTAAAAAAGTACTTATATGATAAGCGTGAAGAACCATATAAGCAATTTGTAGAAATGATTTATAAAATAATGGAAGATTCCCCAAAAAAGGATGGAGAGAAGATGACAGAGGAAGAAATGACTAAAATGGTTTCGGAATTTTCTATAGGTCTTACTTTATGGGGATCAAACAGAGTTGTGAAAAAATGGCTGAAATATAGAAAATCATCGATAAAAGGTGATAAAAATATCTTGTGGGAAATGGAAGATATAATTTATGAAATAAGGAAGGATGTGGGACTCGGAAGAAGACTTAAAAAGGGTGATATGTTATCATTTTTTGTTAATGATATAGAAAATTTGAAGTAATTTCGGAAATGTATATATATATAGATAAGAAATATTAGGTTTTGTACGAGAGAGGAGATGGAAATGTGGATATATTACTGATGATGTGGTTCGTTATAGATATGGTGCTTTTATTAATATTACCGTTCAGGAAAACTGTGACAAAATATGAAAATGTGATGCGTAGACGCTCGACAGAAAGCGTAAAAAGTTTAGGTGCTAGACTTATGGATGTGTTATCAAAAATATTTTTGTTAATTCCTGTGGGTTTAATTGTATATATTTTAATACATATTGTTCCAGATATGATAATTCAAAAGCTTTTAGAGTGGTACAAAGGAATATTTATTGTTGCTTTGTTTCCGCTACTTTTTACATGGATTAAAGAAAAGAATTTTAATATCAAATCAATATGGAATGGGTGTCTGACTGTATTGGCAATTCTTTTTAGTATAGTAGGCTATATTATAGATACAGAAGATGTAAAAGCTGTATCAGAGTATAGGGTTGCATTGAATGTATTAATGACAATGTTGGTAATAATCTTTATTGTTGCGGTGCTTGAGATACGAAAGGAAAGTAAAGAATATTATTCTAAAAAAATACCCAAGAAGGGTATTAGAAAAGACCTGTACTATCGGACGCCCGGACTGGTGTTGAATGTATCAAATGTTGAATTGATTAAGTGTTGTGAGAAATACTTTGATGAATATATATGTAGATATAGAAAAATCAAAGAATTACGTACAATAGAATATGTAAATTTGGCAGGAGTACATAGAGAATTATGGTATAAAAAAGCAGCGCATTTTATGAAAATATTTGTTGCACTAAGCATATTTGTTACAATATTTAGTATGTTTTTCGGAATATCATATAAGCCTTTTGGGGTAATTGGGCTTATAATCATATTTGGGATTTTGGTTATTATTTATAAACATATAGATTTGAAATGTTTATATATAATAGGAATTAGATATTTCTATGATGAATGGGGGTACTTTTTAACTTGTACAAGTAGAAATAAATTTATTGGAACCGTCCAAATGATTGAAAAATCTAAATTTCATAAATATATTCATTCATTTCTTGACATAGTAGCGTTATGTAGAGCTGTGGCAGTTAGCGATAAAATGAATGGAGAGAAAAAAATATGCATTATTACAAGTAATTTAAGTGAGCTATTTGCAAATTATTCTGATTATAAGGAGAATCAAAACTGGGTTATGGTAATACCGTTATGGATAGCTGCTTTGTTTGAATTTTATGTTACTGATAAAATAAGTGATGATGCAAAACTTATTCTGCTGAAGTCTGTTGATGAAAGTGTAAGAGCTGATATAAGTACATTTTTGCAAAGTTTTTGGGCTGATATAGAGAGAAAAGAACTTAAAGATGGCATTTCGAAATATATACAGTTATTTGAAGAAAAACTATATGGTTAAACAGTTGGTAAGGTGTTTGGGTGTTTATAGAAGTGCAGAACTCCTCCCTCAAAGAGAGGGAGGAATATTCTGTTAAAACACCTCCAAACTATCCTCCGCATCCACCCACGCCTGCATCTCGCCATCCAGAGCAAGCCTTGCATATTCTAGCGGATTATCAATCGCTAAAGCATTCAGGCACCTCTGGGAATTAGGAGTGGTCCGTATCACGGATTCAGCCTGATTACAGTCAATCCGGAGGACGTAGCCGTTATAGTGGTTAATGTCGATGCTGTTATGCATCGGGTTATATTTAGCGTGTATCAATTTCATTGTTATCAGTCCTTTCATTTGAATTGGAGGTAAAAAGCCCATGGGCTTATTTTGGACTTGAAAAACTTTCGAAATAGATATAATAATCACAAAATGTACCGTTTTATAAAACAAAACATTACTAGAAATATTCAGAACAATACAATTCGTGATATTAACAGTTGAGTTGCTACAATCATTGAGTAATTTCGAGTGATTGTTCACAAAACTAGTATTTAAAAGGCTTCCGAGGTTTCCTCGGGGGCCTTTTTATCATTCAACACGCTTTAGTATAATAAAGCAAAAGGCTTTGTGGCTCTAAAATGGCTCTATTTTTTTGAGGTTTAGAGCCAAAAAGGAAGAGCTACTACCAAAATGACAAAATTTGGTAGCGGCTCTTGGCGTTAAAATAAAAAATACGGAAACAATGCAGGCACTGTCTCCGCGGAAAAAACCAAAGTTTTTTTGTTCGTCAATGAGTATTATACTCTATATGAATCAAAATATGCAAGTACTATTTGCGATATTTATTGCAGAAATAATTAACAATTTTGTTGGTAAATCTATAGCTTTCACAGATTACATCATTTTTTTCGAAATATTCTATGTGTTCCGGCATGCGTTCGTTGAAAAGCTGGAGCAAAGAATCAATTCCTCTCTTTTTAAGTCCCTTGCTTTTTATAAGTTTAACATATAAAAAGACTAAAATAACAAAATCATGGATTACAGGATTAGACATCCATTTATCTCGACTTTTTTGAGAGATAGTTTTTATTTTTGAGATTTCGAAAAGAATGTTTTTAGTCTTATGTATTGTTACATGATATGGAGCTTTTAAGCTGTTAATCAAGCAATTATTATGTGCAGCAGCATTACGCAAAAATTTGATTGACCATAAGTAGCTACTGAAATCATTTTCTTTTGATGGATAGATTGAGTAGTATAGCTGGTATAGGTCAATGAATTCTCCAAAGGACATTACTTCAACAATTTCCCATAAAGCATAGTCGTCACCGGAGTCTTTTCTCTTTTGGATTAAATCACTTGCGGCAGATTTACCAATCTTGTCATATAAAGACTTTAAACGATTATAGTCTGCATCCAGGTGTTGCTTAACAATATTATATCCATCTTCTGCATCATTTGTGCTTAAGTCAAGAAGGAGTTGTGTTTTTAAGGCATGCTCAATATCTAAAGCCATAGTGATAATCGTTTTTCTAAGAAGCATGTCTAAGGTTGACAATTCTTCTAAGTATGCAAAGTCAAGATTAATGTATTGTCCTTTCTTTGCAGTGGCAAGGTATTTATCATAATTTTTCCCGTATGATTTGAGCTTGAAGTAATAGTTTTTGTGTTTTAGAAATTCAATCACACTATCATTGTCATTATACTTAAAAGTGATTCCCTTATTCGTCATATCCTGAATTTGTTCAGGTATAGTCAGTTTAGTCTTTGGCATATTTCTATTCCACCTTTGGTTCTACATTCTGGCCTTTTGGGCACTATCTATTGCATGCTGCATAGCAAGTTCCGGATAATCCGGATGATCTTCCTTGAATTGCTCAATTAGCATCCTCTTTTTCTCAATCCATGCATCTTTTTCTGTCCTACCCTTATCACCGGGGTATTCTTCAAGCTGAATCATTTCTGAAATATATGCTTCTTCATATGCATGAATCAATTTGGCTTTTTCGCTTTCAGGAGCATTGAGTTTTTCAACATAAGTATAATAATTTCCTCCATTAGCAATTTCCTGACTAATTGCACTGTTGGCTACTTCGGGCGATACCCATCCTTCCATATATTGTTTCCAACTATGGTCTGTTAACATTAAGTCAAAGCGATGTCGCTCGGCATTTTCCATCATCCGAGCAATATATTCTTCCCTCGTTTCATTTTCATCTTCCCATTTCTCTGCCGCTTGCGCTTTCTGTGCCTTTTCCAAACAACGTAGATACATTATAAACCAATCATAATTTTCAAGGGCATCATATTCTTCTGTATTGATTTCAATCAAAAGTTCATTTAGAGGAATCTCTTGGTCTCCATGCTTGATCTTAATATATTTTGCAAGCAGAGGATTTACAGAGAAGATTTTATCGGTATCTCCGGTAGCAAAATTGTATTCTCCTTCCTTATTAGCCAATAAAGTTTGGTTATCTAACAACAGGAACAATTGCTGGTAGAAATCACCGGTAAACTGATAATTGGTATGCTGCTTTGGGAAGCCTTCAAAAATCATCCGTGGGAGTTTAAGCGCGTCACACATCTTATCTATAACATCAATCCCGGGAACCATTTTATTAGTTTCGTATTTTCTTATTGATACAGGATGAATTCCTGTAATCTTAGCTAAATCATTTGCGGTAATTCCAAATAGTTCACGTAATCTTTTGATACGATTTGCAATATTCATAATGAAATCCCTTCATGTTCGTATTTGGAAAATAATTGATTTCAATGAATCCTTAATATCCCATAAATATAATGTAACACAAATATAGCGAGATGACTACAAAAAATTTATAAAAGGTATTGACGGTAGTGATATCGCTACATATAATAACGTTATAGCGAATGTAGCGATAAGACTACATGAATTAATATTAAGAAAAGGAGAACACAAAAATGGGTGATAAGAAGATTTTTTTTACAGCCGTTGAGGTTGCAAAAATTCTTGGAGTTTCTAAGGGACATGCCTATAAACTTATTCAGAAGATGAATAATGAGTTATCAGATAAGGGATATCTCGTGGTTGCAGGTAAGATACCGGTTAGATACTTTGAAGAACGATATTACGGTTTTATAGCATAAGGAGGTGATGTAAATGCCAGTTTACAAGGATGGCAATTCCGGAACATGGAGAGCTCAGTTTTATTATACAGATTGGACCGGAAAAAAGCATAAGAAAAACAAAAGAGGTTTCAAAACTAAGAAGGAAGCTCAGCAATTTGAATCAGAGTACATAAGAGTTGCTAAAGCAGACATGGATATGAAGCTTTCGTCTTTTGTTGAAATCTATCTGAAAGATAAAGAAAAATTAATAACATAGATGACAACAATCATATCTATACGGAACCGGATGTGATGGAGAAGATGCGTATTTATGAGGAAATAATAAAAAGGAATATTGAATATGAATATCTCGTCCAGGAAAACAAGGGATTATATCGTAAGAATATCGATGAAATAGTCAGTTTGATGGTTGAGACAGTATCAATACCCCAAAGGCACGTATACATTGGAGGGGATGAATTCCCATACGAAGCAGTAAAAAGCCAGTTCTTGAAACTGAATTATGAACACATCCTATATGTCATCACTTGTATGAAAAACAACACAACAAAGATTAAAAACATTAGAAGTTATCTGTTGACTGCTTTGTATAATGCACCAAATACGATTGACAGTTACTACCAGGCAGAAGTTAATCATGATTTATACGGATTTTAGAAATGGAAGGATTTAATATTAACGGAAAGATTTTAATAGGAATTGATCATGGATATGGAAACATGAAAACTCGACATACGGTATTTAAGAGTGGGGTTAAGTGTTATCCATCGGAGCCCCCAATTGCTTCTGAGGTACTTGCATATGAAGGCAGGTATTATGTGATTGGAGAAAGCCATAAAGTATTTATAGCAAATAAGAATGAAGATGATGATTATTACATTCTTACCTTAGCTGCAATAGCAAAAGAGTTAGCATTTAGAGGAATAAATACGGCGGACGTGATACTTGCAGTCGGACTCCCGCTCAACTGGATGGCGAATCAGAAGAAGGGGTTTGTGGATTACCTGATGAGGAAAAAAGAAGTGGATTTCAGGTTTTGTAAAGAGAACTATCATATCAGAATCTGTGAAGTAAGTGTATATCCCCAGGGATATGCCGGCATAGCCTCATCACTATCCGGTTATAAAGGGGTTCATATGTTAGCTGATATTGGAAATGGAACCATGAACACCCTTGTAATTACAAACCGAAGACCTTTATTAGACAAGATGTTTACGGATAAACTTAGTGTTCACCAGTGTGTGAAGAGAATATATAATGCAGTGCAGGCTGAATGTGGAAAGCTTCCGGATGAAAGTCTCATAGAGGATTTTCTTAAAAAGGGAACGGTAGATACCTCAAATCGTATCCTATCAGTTATGCAGATGGAGGCAGAAAAATATACTGCAGGGATATTCGATAAGCTCAGTGAGTATGAATATGATTCTGAGATGGTCAAGCTTCATGTCATTGGTGGTGGCGGATGTTTGATTCAGAATTTTGGAGCATATGATCCTAACAGCGTGGAAATAATTACAGATATATGTGCTACGGCAAAGGGTTATGAAAGCCTTTATCTTACACAGTCAAAGATGAGAAAGGGGGCGTAAGCTCCCTTCATCTTCGGAGTGAAAACCTATGAACGAGAAAAGAATCAGTCTGAGATTCCAGACAGACAATGAACTGGATATGAAAGCATGGGAGCTTCTTGAAAAGGCTACAAATGAGAAAAAGGTATCGAAGAATTCCATAATGATAGAGCTTATAATATCAGCGCTTGAAAATGAGAATTCTGATGATGCACTTGCTGAGCAGATTGCTGAACTGGTTGTAGCAAAACTTGGTGGAGTATCTATTCAGCGCAAGCAACAGGGGGAGACAACTCTGCAATTGAGAAAGGCACTTATGCAAAAACAGAGTTGGAACCCCAGGCAGACGAACCTGAGGTCTTGGGTGAGGATGCCATCGGTTTTCTCGATATGTTTGGCTAGGCACCAATATGATGCCATAAGCCGAATATATATGGTGCCAAAATGGTGCCATCATCGAGAAAAGCGACAGGGCATAGCGAAGTGCGGATAGCCTTATCATCTGCATAAGATATGTCCTGAAACCTGCCTACAGAGTTTGGTGGGCAGGCTAGCTCTCTGCAAGAGTCCCTCGGAAGAGCGACTGGGCTTTTGATACGTAGTGTCAAAAGTAATAAGGAGTTACTCTTGGAAAGAGTAACAGAACCCGGTGAATACACCGGGAACCCGCTTAGGCGGGGCATAGCAAGAAAAAATGATTATAAAGGAGATGAATTTGCCTATGGGAAAGACGATATCATTTGTAAAAGGCAAAGGAAGTATATCACATAATAATGGGAAAAGATGGCGAATTGCATCCTCTGGACTTGTTTTTTGAATCAGAAGGAACCATTAAAAGTATTATGCTATTCATTTATGCGCGTACAGCTATTCTTTATGATAAATCAATTTTTGTAGATGAATTGAATATTAAATTACATCCTCTTTTGTTGAAATTTATTATTGATTTGTTTTATGAAAATGATTCACAGGCTCAGCTGATTTACACAACACATGATACTACTCTCATGGATAAAAAATTTTTTAGAAGAGATCAGATTTGGTTTGTACAAAAAGATGAATTTGGATACTCAGAATTGTCTGCTTTATCAGATTTTAAAGTGAGGTCAGATGCTTCATTTGAAAGAGATTATTTGGCTGGGGTATATGGCGGAATTCCGTGGTTAAAAGAATTCAGTATGAAAGAAGGTAAGTAAATGGGTTCGGATGATCTATTTAAAAAGAGACGAGAAGCTAGAACTCAAAGGAAGCATGAATACAAAACTACCAAAGCAAATTCTTATCTAATTGTTACAGAAGGTGAACGTACCGAGCCATTATATTATAAAGGTATGCAAAAACTTATACAAGAAAAGGTAGGTGGCGTAGTGGATATTATTGTTTTACGGAAGGAACCATCTGCTTTTGCAAGATTAAGTTCATCCAATAGTTCTGGCATTCTGATATAACGTACCGTTTTATATTTCCTGCAAGCAGCATTACCAAGCGCACAGGCAAGATATGTCTTACCGGAACCGCTGGCACCTTTCAGAATGATATGGTGATTCTCGCTGATATACTGACAGGTGGAAAACCGTAGCAGCTGCGCTTTATCCAGTTTTCGGTCAGGCAGATACTCGATATTTTCAATACATTCTGTCGGTTGGGAAAAGGTTGCCAGTTTAATCAGTTTTTGAAGTTTATTCTGTTGGCGTCTGTTCCATTCGGCATCCACCATGAGCGCAATTCGTTCTTCAAAGGCAAGTGTTCCATATGTCTTGGAATCATTTAACTGGTTTTCCAGTTCCGATGCCATTGCACTGCAATGCATGGCTTTTAATGTTTCAATCGTAGAATTATCTAGCATGAGGCATCACCTCCATCTCTGTAGGCAGATGCACCTCTGGTAATTCCCTTGCTGCGCTTTTCGGAAACAGGACGTTCTTCCACTGTCTTTTCCAACGGAAGTTTATCCTGTCCATTTTTCAGAATGGTGGCAATACTTCTTAAAGAAGGCTGTGATGTGAAGGATAAAAGTCTCTCACAGGCTCTTTCAATACGGATTTGTCCGTAGCGGTCAGTCATTTTCATCAGGCTGACGCAGTATTTATAGCCCTGTTCCGGTTCTTTGCCGGAATAAAGAAAGTAATTGACGACCTTTGATGTGAATTCACCAATACATTCCGCCCAGTTTTTAAACTCCTCCGGATTATAAGTAAGATATTTCTGGTGCTCTGGCGGCATGTGTTCTTTGATAGAAATAGGATCCCTCTGTGCCTCGCTTCTTCTTACATGAGAAGCAACACGGCTTCCGTGAAAAAATACTTCCACAGTTGCGCCGGTACAGCGAATGTCCACATGTTCACCGATTAAATCAAATGGAACTGAGTATTTATTGATTCCATCCGATATGAGATAATCGTTCTGAACCTTGGCAGTGGACCAGACTGCTGGTTCATACGGGCATAAAGGGAGCGGCTGCATAAATTCCTTTTCTTCAGTTTCAAAGGCAATACGGCGGTTTCCTGCCCGTTTTGTAAACGGACGGTTATTCAGCTCTTCGAGCTTTTCTGAAACAGCCATTCTTGCTTCTTCGATAGAAAAGAAATGGTAGTTACGAAGTGCAGCCAGAATCCAGGTAGCTGCAAACTTAACAGAGCCTTCGGCATTAGGCTTATCATCAGGGTGTTTTACCCTTGCAGGAACGATAGCAGTATTATAATGCTCTGCCATTTCCTTGTAAGCGCGAGGGATTGCGGTTTCGTACCGGGTATTTCTGGTAATCCCGGTTTTTAGATTATCCGGTATTAACAAACGGGTTACACCGCCAAAGTATTCATAAGCATGTACATGGCAGTTAATGAACGTATCTGATTTCATGTTAATACAGATTTCAGCATACACATAGCAGCTGCAGGATAATACAGCAACAAACAGATATGCCGGTGTAACTTCGCCGGTTACCGAATCATAAATATCAATGGTAGCACCTGCCCAATCGACCTCCATTGTGTCACCGGGCTTATGCTGAATACGCATAGTAGCTTTGGAAACACGTGCCCATTTATGATAATTATCATTGAACCGGGTACTCATGTATGGCGTTTTACCTGCGTTCCTTGCTTCCATACAGTATTCTGTCCAGAGAAGTGAAAGAGTCACACCCTTTTTAGCAAGTTCCCGGTGAATGTGGGGATAATCAGGAATCAAGCGTTCTTCATCCTTTTTGTGTCTGTCCGGATAAAGAATAGATTCCAGTACGCGGTTTGTGACATCGTCATCCAATGGCCACTGAATCTGTAAAGCACTGGCAATACTAAGAACTTCCTGAATCGTATTGCGGGAGCTGTGGACACTGGCAGCGATATCGGTTTGACTGTAGTTGAGGCTTTTCAACCTCAAAATTTCTCGATAATCAACCATGGTTATCGACCTCCTATAAAGATAGTCACACAAATGTGTGCCAAACTCATTATAGGATCTATAAATCGGAGTGCTCAACAGAGCGGAAAGGCTGCTCTAAACCAGCGGAAGGTCTGCTCTAAATGACCGTGCAGAATGCTCTAAGTCATCGGTATTTACAAAAACTATTGAAATTTTTTTTTAATTTACTTAGGCTTATTATAGGACGTCTAAATAATATGATTTTTTACTGCTTTACAGGAGGAAGTTTTAATGAAGAAAGTTTTAGATACTTATTCAAGTAAAAACGATATTAATATAAAACAGATTGTAGCTTATAAAGATAACATACTTGAAATTGAAGAGTATAAGGATGGTTTTAAAAAGGACGATACAATGAATGTAATGAGTGTAACAAAATCGGTAACATCATTGTTGATAGGTATTGCTATTGACCAAGGTTTGATAAAAAGTGTAGACGACTATGTGATGGACTATTACAAGGAAACGTACACTCCTAAAAGAGGAGAGCAAACTATATTTAAAGTTACAATTAAACATTTGCTTACAATGACAGCACCTTATAAGGGAAAGAGCGAACCTTGGACAAAGGTTTGTACATCGGATGATTGGACACTGACAACACTGGATGTTTTGGGTGGTCGCAAAGGTATCACGAATGAATTCAGATATCACACGCTTGGTGTTCAAATCCTTTTGGGAATTATCAGAAATACAAGTGGTATGAATGTGCTTGATTTTGCTAACGAATATCTTTTTAAACCGTTAGGAATTGAACCAAGAAGCAATGCAGGTTGCGAGAGCAAAGAAGACCAGTTTGAGTATTTAATGAACAAAAACGACCACGGAAAGGTTTGGTTTTTGGACCCGACAGGTATGCCAACTGCAGGTTGGGGATTATCTCTTTCAGCCTATGAAATGGCACAGATAGGTTTAATGGTGCTTAATAATGGTGTTTATAATGATACTCGTATTATAAGTGAGAAGTGGATTGAGATGATGACAAAATCCTATGTATCTACTGATGAGAAATTTGGAAATCAGGATTATGGATTTTTGTGGTGGCTTCCTCACAGAACAAGAGAGGTAATTGCCGCTATCGGTGATGGTGGTAATATTATATATGTTGATAGAAAAAATCAAATTGTAGTAGCTACTGAGAGATGAAGTTGTATAGGTGATGAAAATGAAAAAAGTAATCTTTGAAAAATCTATATTAAGTTGTGTGCTGATTTTTCTTATATGCTGTATCGCAAGAGTTGTAGAGTACTTTGGGATAAGAACAGACGAAACAATCCTAGCAGAGAATTTTATACATAAGGTTTTTGGCATAATTATTTTGGTGGTAATGCTTGTGTTATCAAAGCTTTCTTGGGATAGCATCGGATTTACAAAAACTAAGATTGTACAGAATGTCTTAAAAGGATTGGCGTTGGGAGTTTCCTGCTTTTCAATTGCTTATCTTGTAGAATGTGTTCTGCTGTATTGTATGAATGGGAATGTTCAGCTTTCTGTTTATACAAGTGGTTTTTCATTAAACGGTGAGGCGGTTAAGCAAACTGGAATTGGATTTATTCTACTTTGTATTACTTTCAATCTTATAAATGTTTGGATGGAAGAGGGGATTTTTCGAGGACTTTTCTCTCGTCTGCTTGAAAATAGAATGAGTTTCAAAGGCATAGTGTTTTTTATTGCCTTATTATTCGGAGTTTGGCATTGGGTTATGCCTATGAGAGACTATATAGAAGGCAACTCATCTCTCGGTAATTTACTTGTAATGGGAATTGGATATATTATTTTGTCGGGTGTTATGAGCATAAAGTGGTCGGTGCTTTATAAAATGACAGGTTCACTATGGATGGGGATTGGAGATCACTTGTTCAATAATATTGTTGTAACAAATCTTTTACATGTAATATCTAACAACGAAGCTGATAATTTGCAGATTATAAGAATATTAATAGGTCAGCTTATATCTTTTGTTTTAGTGATGAGTTTCTACAAAAAAGAGCGTAGCTGGGCAAATGCTAGGTGGCTGGATTTAGAGCTTGGATAATAAAAAAATTTGAATTTGATAAGGAGCGAAAAGAAAGATGTGTGAAGAATGTTACTCTGATGAAAATAGAATAACACCATTACTAAATCCCTTGGACTGCTTAGAAAACCACACTCAATATATTTGTGGAACTTGTGGACGTTGCATTTGTATTGAACATGACCCAAACAGAGGATTACAAAGATGGAATTTTCCTTTTAAGTCATTGGAAATTGCAAAATATTATTTACGAACAGCCGATTATACAACGAAAGGTTCGTGTGGTATTTATGAGATAGAGAACAGTAAAGGCAGAGTATCTTATAAAATATTCGCCGGGAATGAGGATTTACATCTATTCTTGAAAAAGAATAAAGACAAGAAATGCAAACAAATGACACCTGTGTTTAATGTTGGAGAGTATAAAGAATATCCACATGCAGAAATACGAAAATTGACTTCTGATGAAATAAAACAATATATGAGTGAACGTTAAATTTGAATTTGTAGAATTAGTAAATCTCGATTTTGGGAAATACAAGAATGTGTCTCATTATGGTTTTAATGCGGTTTGTAAGGAGAAACAATATGATTGG
>QWCN01004657.1_pt1 | contig 14886 bp, 11 predicted proteins | sample 1972711 | NCBI WGS metagenome assembly QWCN01 (sample SAMN09866707, study PRJNA288562) | Human gut metagenome isolate term1_stool, whole genome shotgun sequencing... | isolation source: gut | host: Homo sapiens | place: USA: California | reverse complement strand
GTCGATAACGTCCTTTGCGTTAGAGGGCGAGACGCAGCCGCCGGCGAGGAGGGCAAGCAGGCGGTCTGCCGCGTCGCGGTTACGGGCGACGTCGTAGATAAAAACCGTCTCGTCGGTTATGCCGAAGAGGTCCTGCTCGGTCTTGATGATAAGCACGGAATAGACGGTGCGCAGGTGTTTTTCGGCGTCGGAAAGCGAGGCGTCGGTGGTGGCGATCAGCTTATACTGCATCGAGAGACCGGGGCGGTCGGTGCGGACGAGCAGCGAATCGCTCTCCCTCGCGCGCTCGGTGACGTAGGCGCGCCTTTCGGTCCTTTGCTTCGGTATTCGTTCTTTTACGGAAACGGTCATGTTCATTTTTGCCTCCCTTTCGGTTGCTTCGGGTGCCGCGGCGCTGCACATTATCGCTTGGACGTGCCGGTGTCGGCAAAGCGCTTTCCGCCGAGCCTATTTGCGGCGGTGCTTTGAATATCGGTGCCCGGATCGGGGGTATCCGGCGCTGCGGTGGCTGAAAAAACGGTGGTTTCGGAGCTGATTCTGTCCGAATGGTTGATAATATGATAACACCGTACAGCGGAAAAGTAAACCAAATTCGTTCCCTTCGATTCGACAAACAATATGAACACAAGCCCTCGGCGAAAACATACTAATTTGTGAGAGAAATAGTTTATTAAAAGTACTAATGTGTGACCTGCCATGAGGAAAAATGTCGAAATAAGAATAAATATTCTTCTATGCAAAAAAATATTCGACAGAAAATATGTGTATCGGCACGTAAGCTTTATGGTTCTGTGTCTGAAAATGCCGGAGAAGTGCGCAGCAGCATAGCATGCATAATTCAACATATTAGAGGCGAGAGAACATGATTATAAGATTGAATACATAGTTATATGCATAAATCCATAATTGAATATGTAAAAGCAATACATTTAAGTGCAAGAGTCCGAAAAACGTACAGACTTTAGTCTTCTTTTGAAGGCCGGTATAATATAATATATGATGACCGCCTGTGTTGACATCTACGGTGAGCGGAGAGAACGGTTACGCAGTTAGCTTGCTTGCGTTGAGAGCTTGTATACGCAGCGGAAATGCTTGCGCGGCGAGCTTATATGCGTGGTGAGATCGCTTATGCGGCGGAAAGCGTATCTGTGGACAGAGGTTTAAGACGGAGCGGCGGTTCGCAGCTGCTTCGGCAGCTTCGGAGGTGCATTTAAGTCTCATCATGCCAAACCGCATTCTACCCGGCGGTGAATTAAGGCTTGCGGCGGAATGCAGCAGACGATACAGATCGAGAGCGTTCCGGCGCTGCAGGCGTCACGGATGAGCACATATAAGCGTCGCGAATGAGCATAGATGAGCGCGGATGAGCGCAGATTAGCACGGATGAGCGAGGATGAGCACGGATGAGCGACGAAAATACGCAAAAAAGCTCCCCATGTGCCCGAGTTTTTCCGAAGGCATGCGGAGAGCTGTTTTTTGATTTTATGCCGATATTATCGGGTGGTAGTATCGCCTGTCCGGCGCTGATCGGCGAACTGCGGCGGCAATGCACAGCGGCTCGTATCGGTGATTTTGGCAGTGCGGCAATAACGCGCCGCTATTCTGTGTTTGTCGGCATAGCCGTTTCGGGGCAATAAGCAGTGACTGTATTTACATCGACATTTTCAGCAGGGCAAAAATCGAGTAGTTGATAATATCCGAGATCTGCGCGTCGAGCCCCTCGGAGGCGAGGAGCTTACCTCCGGTGGAGATGATATTTTTCATTCTGAATAGCTTAACGATAATCTGATCGGTGATGGAGTGCAGATGCATCTCGGTCCAAGCCGCACCGTAGTCGTGGTTTTTACGCTCCATCAGCGCCTTGACGCCGGCGAAGGCATCGAGATATGCCCGCTTCATGTCAGAGAGATGCAGCTTATAGTACGCTTCGGTATCGGCGACGACCTCGCCGGGCGACGGGAAGAGCTCGGGATTCTGCATGCGCATGAGCATTATTATGCCGTAGTTGACGATGCCGAGATACTCGTCGGCTCTGCCCTCTCCGACGAGGCTGTCGTCCCCGTTCTCCTCGAGGGTGCGGATGCGGCGCGCCTTTATCCACAGCTGATCGACAAACGACTCGTCGCGAAAGAACAGCCATGTCGGACCGTAATCCTTTGTTTTTGCTTCAAAGATGGCGACGCAGCGCTCTATTATCCCGTCGTAGCGTCTGCCGAGCTCGATATTGTCCATGACGTTCCTCTTTCGGTTTGATTATTTCGCCTGTGCGATGTGTACATACAACTACTATTATAGTCTTTTTGCAATGTAAAGTCAACTTTTTTTCGCGCGGAGGTGATGTGTGATGCAAATATGCGCAGTGCGGTTGCAAGCGGAAGAACGGTTCGTTTATTCATCTGCGATATTAATGATTCGTTTTCCTTTTCGCCTTGCTTTTTCAGTGTATGTTTACGCTCCGCCGAAATTATTTACTACATAGCATATAACAGCATCCGAATTATCTATCATCCAATCGTTTCGTTTGCATACGGCAGATTTCGGAGGAGCATCCTCAAGTCCGTCTGGATAAATTGTATCTGTATATAGGTCCGGTGTATCAAATTCGTATTTATGCCCCGGAATGTACGCAAGGACCACCGAATAATTGACCTTTTTCCCCTCAGACAGCAATTCTTTCATTATTCCGCGAACCATACTATCGAATTGTCCGTGATTGCCTATATAGAATGTGACTTTTTCAGATTCTGTCAGCATTTTCTCTATCTGCACTTTAATTTTCGGTCGTATATCTAACGGGCAGATGCTGTGTCCGAAAAAGCAGCAGGTCATTAAACCACCTCATATTCAAAAATATTTGTTTTATGACGCATTTTTAAGCTAAATCTCATTTTATATTGTAATTATAACATATTTCAATGGTTATATGCGTATGTAATACGAATATTTTGAAAACAATAGCGTAAAATATACGAATAATGACTCCCGATTTTGTTTTACAATATAGCAAGAACTCGGGAGGTGAGCCGAATGATTGATGCAAACTTTATAAGGAATAGAATCACGCAGCTTCGTTTGCAAAAGGGCGTCTCGGAATATCAGATGGGCTATGACCTCGGTCATAGCAGGAGTTATGTTTATAACATTTCATCGGGCAAGTCGCTCCCGCCGCTGACAGAATTTTTGGAGATATGCAATTATTTCGGTATAACGCCGAGTCAGTTTTTTGATACATCAATTGACAATCCTGCATTGCTGCAGACGGCGATCAAGGAGCTGAAGAAGCTGAGCGATGATGATCTGATGCTTATTATCGGCAATATTCGCAGATTGGCAAGGGACGGATGACTGCAGTACCGCAGTTATTATGAACCGGATATTATTTGAACAATACCCCCGACGAGAATCATAAGAGAACTCTCGTCGAGGGTATTGTCTTTGCCCTTTGTTCTGTTTTGCCGAGACAGCTCGAATAATATGTACCCATAAAGGTGCAGTACGCAGAATGCCCGAGTAAAATACAAAACGGACACAGCCGAGGAGCCGTGTCCGTTTTAACGTCATGCAGAGCCGACGTATTATTAAAGCAAAGCAATTACGTGTGAGCGGCGGGATATTCCGAGGTTATGCCCGGTCATTATCCGAATCATCGGAGTCGTTCGAGCTGTTTTCGGAATCCGAAGCATCCGAGCTATCCGAGCCGTTAGAGCTATCGTGTGCATCGGGCTTGCTGCTGTCCGAGTCTGCGTTATCGGTATTATCGGAGCTTGCATCGGAGCCGGCTGCATCATTCGTGTCGGTCGTATCATTCAAGTCGGTCTTGTCCCGGCTGTCCGAAGTGTCCGTGCCTGTGTCATTGCCCGGGTCATCCCGATCGTCGCTGCTCTCGTCAGGGAAAGGACGGGCGGGGAACACATAAAAGCCCGCCTCACGCATAGCCTTGATACGAGCATCCTCCTCGCGCTCGCGCACCTTCTGCTCCTGCTCGCGGCGGCGGCGCTCTTCCTCGTCGCGCTTAGCCTGCTCGGCGTTTTCGCGCTCGCTGCGGCGGCGCTGCTCGCTCTTCATCTCCTCGAGCTGCTCCATGGTAGAGTCGGTTTCCATAGCCGCCTTGAACTGACCCTCGTCCATTATCTCGTTCTTGATAAGGAACTCGGCAATGAAGTGGAGCTTATCCATCTTTTCGGTCAGGATGCGCTCTGCGCGATTGTACTCAGCCTCGATTATGCGGTAGATCTCGGAGTCGATCTTAGCCGCCGTCTGCTCGGAATAGTTGCGCCCGGAGGAGAAATCTCTGCCGAGGAACACCTCGTCGTCCGAGTGCTCGCTGCCGAAAACGATAGGTCCGAGCTCGGCGCTCATGCCGTATTTTGTGACCATATTGCGGGCGATATTCGTTGCGCGCTGAATGTCGTTTGAGGCTCCGGTGGATACATCGTCGAGGATGAGCTTTTCCGCCATACGTCCGCCGAGCAGACCGGCGATAGATGCCTTCATCTGCGAGACGGTCATGTAGGAGCGGTCCTCTGTCGGGATAGACATTGTATAGCCGCCGGTGCCCTTATTGCCCGGAATGATGGATATCTGATGAACGGGGATATCGGGCTGAAGAATGTGTCCGACTATCGCGTGACCCGCCTCGTGATATGCGGTGAGCTTGCGCTCCTTTTCGCTGATGACCGAGCTCTTCTTCGGAGTTCCGACCACGACCTTTATCATAGCGTCCTCGATATCGTTCATACCGATGAGTGACTTTCCGCGGCGAGCCGCAAGGAGTGCCGCCTCATTTAGCAGATTTGCGAGGTCCGCGCCGGTAAAGCCGGTGGTGCTGCGTGCAATGACCGAGAGATCCACATCGCCCTCAAAGGGCTTGCCCTTGGAATGGACGCGCAGAATAGCCTCTCTGCCCTTGATGTCGGGATAGTTGACGGTGACCTGACGGTCGAAGCGTCCGGGACGGAGCAGAGCGGGGTCGAGGATGTCGGGACGGTTGGTGGCGGCGATAACGATAACGCCGTCCGATCCGTCGAAGCCGTCCATCTCTACGAGCAGCTGGTTAAGCGTCTGCTCGCGCTCGTCGTGACCGCCGCCGAGACCCGCGCCGCGGTGACGTCCGACCGCATCGATCTCGTCGATGAATATGATCGCTGCGGGATGCTTTTTGGCATTTGCGAACAGGTCACGGACACGGGACGCGCCGACACCGACGTACATCTCAACGAAGTCCGAGCCGGAGATGGAGAAGAAGGGAACGCCCGCCTCTCCCGCTACCGCCTTTGCGAGCAGGGTCTTACCTGTGCCGGGAGGGCCGACGAGCAGTACACCGTGCGGTATCTTTGCGCCGAGGCGGCTGAAATGAGCGGGATCCTTGAGGAACTGAACTATCTCGACCAGCTCCTCCTTTTCCTCGTCTGCGCCCGCAACGTCGGCGAAGGTGACGCGCTTTTTATCCGCGTCGTAGGTCTTGGCGTGCGACTTGCCGAAGGAGCCTATCTTTCCGCCCCTGCCGTTCGCCTGATTCATCATAAATATCCACAGCGCTATGAACAGACCTATCATTATCAGATAGGGCAGCAGGCTGACCCACCACGGTATATCAACGGGGGCGGGCATATCGTAGTCTGTGATAATGCCGCTCTCCTTCTGCTCCTTGACCGTATCGCTCAGGTCAAGGTAGAACTGCTCGAAGGAGCGGAGCTTGTAGCTGACGGTGCTCCCGTCCTGAAGCTCCATCTTGAGCTGATTGCTCTCGTCGAGAACGAAGCTCTTGACCTGCTCGCCCTTGAAGAGGTCGACGACCTGACTGTACTTGAGCCGTTCGGAGCTCGTGTCGCGGAGCATGAACGAGGCGGAGATTATGATAACTCCCATAAGAAGTATCCAAAACAAGAATGAGGAGAATCTATTCTTTTTCATGTTGCCTCCAAAGTATCATACCGATAGTTTGACCGGAATACGGCGTAATTATTGAGCCTCGGCGAATTTTTGTCCGTCTGCATATTATTTTTCGTAAACGCTGCGGCGCAGAACGCCGACATACGGCAGCGCGCGGTACGCCTCGTCGTAGTCGAGACCGTAGCCGACGACGAACTCGTCCGGAATGACCTTGCCGATGTAGTCCGGCTCGAATTCGACCTCGCGGCGGTCGGGCTTGTCGAGCAGAGTGCAGGTGCGGACCGATTTTGCCCCCTTCAGGCGCAGATATTCCGAGAGGTAGGAGAGGGTGCGTCCGCTGTCGATGATGTCCTCGACGATGAGGATATTGCAGTTTGAAAGATCGGCGCGGTGAATATCGAGGATAATGTTAACGCGTCCGGAGGTCGATGTGCCTCCGCAGTAGGACGAGACCTTCATAAAGTCTATCTCCACCGGCAGCGATATGCGCTTCATCAGCTCGCCCATAAAGACGACCGAGCCCTTGAGAATGCAGAGCAGCACGAGCTTTGAGTCGTCGCCCGCATAGTCGCGGTCGATCTCGGCGGCAATGCGGCGGACTATTTCGTTTATCTCCCCCTCGGAGACGAGAATTCTTTCGATGTCCTTGTTTATCTGAGACATTGTATGCTTTTCCTTTCGCCTTAAGGTATGCTGATATTGATTTAATGATAATTTAAAGAAAATTTGTGCCGATGCGCCGTCAACTATCGATCGGCGCGATGTATATAAGGTCAACACGGGATACCTCGTCGCTCCCGTTGTCCGCGCGCGCGGCTGCGGAGTCGATTTGGGCACCGTCTCGCACTGCGGCGCCGGGTATCCAAAGGATGCCGTCTTCGTCGCAGATCATCGGCAGCGTTTGCCGCTCCTGCGGCGGTACGGCTGCCGCCTGATACAGATTTTTCACCGTGCGGTGTCTGCCGCGCACGAGCACCCGGTCTCCGGGCTGTCGCTTTCTCGCGAATAATGTACCTTTAAGTTTAGCAGATGCGACGGTTATGTGTGTAGATAAATTGTAAATATTTTCGCCCGATGGGTGACGAATTTTTGCCGTGCCGCTCCCCGTCGTGCCGCACGGCTCGGAGATCGATGCACTGTCGTGCGGGACGCTCTCCACGACTATCAGCATTGCCCCGCCGGGCAGGCGGTTTTCGCCGGGACGCAGAGGGTATTCGGCAGCGGATCCGCCGTCGGGCTTACCGCATGTCTTACCGTATGTATCACCATATGTCTTACCGTCTGTCTTATCGCATGACGCGTTGCCGCCGGCTGCCGCCGGATAATCGCCGTCATTCGCGGTTGTCGTGCTCGTCCGGCTGTTGCCGGAGCTCGGTGCTCTGTCCGCACCGCGCCCGATATCGGGAGAGAGCATTATCCCGCCGCGCAGCTTTGTCGCGCGCACCGCGCCGGGCAGACTCAGCTCCTCGTGCGTAGCGCCGACGCGGCAGAGCCTCGCGAGCGCCTCTATGTTGTCGCTGCCGGGGTCTGCGGATATTCCGCGGCGGGCGCAGTAGTCCCGATAGAACGAGAGCAACCTGCGGCGCAGCAGCGGTGCGGGCAGCCGGTCGGGAACAGTGATGCTGTCGGTGCTGCGGATGTGTGCGGCTGCCGCTGTATTTTCGATACTATCGGCGGGGTCGGTACTCTTTATCGAATCATAGGTATTCCGTATCGAATCGCCGGTAGTATGCCGAGGGCGGTCGGTTTCCGGGTACTCGGCAGAGCCTATGCCGGCTTGTGCCGCGCCGCTATACGCCGCGCCGCTTGTGTCTGTTGCGCTTTTGCCCGTACCGTATTCGCCGTCGGTGCCCGTTCGGTATTCCCCGAGCAGCTCGGTCAGTCTTTTCAGCCCGTCCTCGGGGAGGGAGGCAAGCGCCGAGAGCAGCGTCTCATCCTCGCGCAGCAGCCGTGCGGTACGGTATGCAGCCTCGGGCGCGTGCGGCGACAGCTCGCAGAGCGCAGGCACGCAGCGGGAGCGGATAACATTCCGTGCGCAGCACGGCTCGAGATTTGTACTGTCGGTAACATATTCTATGCCGTTTTCGGCGATATAGCGCTCTATCTCGGAGCGCGGGACGGACAGCAGCGGGCGCAGCACCGGTATGCCGCCGGAGATACGGGAGACGCTGTACTCGGGTATGCCGCCGAGCCCCGCAAGCGCGCTGCCGCGCGAGAGTCGAAAGAGCAGTGTTTCGAGCTCGTCATTTGCGTGATGGGCGGTGACGATGCAGCTGCAGCCGTATTCCTCAGCCGCCTCGCGCAGATATGCATACCGCAGCTCGCGCGCCGCCTCCTCAAGTCCGAGTCTGTGCGCTCGGGCATAGGCGGGTACGTCGGCGCGGCAGACCTTGAGAGCAATGCCGTGCTCTCGGCAGAAGCGTCTGCAGTGCCGCTCGTCTCTGTCTGCCTCCTCACCGCGGATGCAGTGGTTGAGGTGCATGGCGACGGGGGTTATCCCGTACTCCTCGCGGCAGACATGCAGCGCATGCAGCAGCGCGGAGGAATCGCCTCCGCCGCTGTAACCCACGAGCAGGGTCTTGCCGCGCAGTCCGCAGCGGTCAACGGCGCGTCGCACCGCCTCGGTCAGTGGGGCGGCTTTTGATGCGCCGCGGCGTGTGTCGGGCTTGCTGTTTGCATTATCGGGCGCAGCGCCGCATGCCGCACATTCGCCGTGCACCGTGCGCTCCGCTTCGGGAAAGCTATTCGCCCGAGCGGTCATGTCGAGGGCTCCTCGACATCGGAGATCGACGTAAATTTAGTATACTGTCCGAACCAGCCGAGCTCGACCGTTCCCGTCGAACCGTGTCGGTTCTTTGCAATGATAACATTAGCCACATTCAGCTTCGGCTCGACCGCGCCGCCCTTGGATTCCTTACCGTTCTCGTAGTATTCGGGGCGGTAGAGGAACATTACGATATCCGCGTCCTGCTCTATCGCACCGGAGTCGCGGAGGTCGGACAGCATAGGTATCTTCTCGGTTCTCGACTCGGTCGCACGCGAGAGCTGGGCGCAGCAGATGACCGGGACATGCAGCTCCTTTGCGAGCAGCTTCATGTTGCGTGAGATATCCGAGACCTCCTGAACGCGGTTGTCTATCTTTCGGTCGGAGTTCATAAGCTGGAGGTAGTCGACCACGACGAGACCGAGGTTTTTCTGCTTCAGTCTGCGGAGCTTTGCCCGCATACCGGTAACGGTGATGCCGGGGGTGTCGTCGATGTAGATATTGCATTCGGAGAGGGCTGAGGCGGCGTGTGCGATGCGCGTCCAGTCCTCGCCGGAGAGCTGACCGCTTCGCATTGCACCCGATTCTATGAGCCCCTCGCTTGACAGCATACGCTGTACGAGCTGCTCGCAGGACATCTCGAGCGAGAATACCGCCACGGCTTTGCCGGTCTTTTTTGCCGCGTTGGAGGCTATGTTAAGACAGAACGATGTTTTACCCATACCGGGGCGCGCGCCGACGAGCACGAGGTCGGAGTCGCCGAGACCGATGAGCACCTTGTCGAGGTCTCCGAAGCCGGTCGGCGTGCCCTTCGTGCTTTCCGGGTCTTCGCTCAGCGCGCGCAGCCCGTCGTAGACCGAGACGAGAACGTCGCGGATGTGAACGAAATCCTTGTTGCCCGTGCCCTGAACTATCGAGAATATCTTTTGCTCCGACTGCTCGAGGATGTTGCTCACATCGTCCTGTGCGGTGTATGCCGTCTCGGTTATCTCGTTGCAGGCGGTGATGAGCTGGCGAAGCCTGCTCTTGTCGCGGACGATAGTTGCATAGTCCTTTATGTTAGCCGAGGAGGGGACTATCTCAGCGAGTACGCGGATGTATGTACGTCCCTGCTCGTTCGAGGAGTAGACCCCGCGACGGACGAGCATATCTATCAGGGTAACTACGTCTATGGTCTTGTCCTGCAGGTACAGCTCCTTCAGTGCGAGCCATATCTCGCGGTGATCCTCGGTGGAGAAATCCTCCGCTGTCAGCTTGTCCGCGACGAGATTCAGACTGTCCGGGTCGATAAGCACCGAGCCGATGACCGACTGCTCCGCCTCTATCGAGACGGGCAGCTCTCGTCTGATGTCACTTAGTTCCATAAAAATACTACCTCTTCCTTGTTGTTTGCGTGCCGGATATCACATCGGCACCCTTCGGCTGTGCCGAAGGGGTATTATGCCGCTTACTTTTCGGTGACTACTACGTTTATTTTGCCGACAATGCCGGTGTACAGCTTTACATCAAAGGTGTAGGAGCCGTATGCCTTGATCCCGTCCATATCTATCTTGCGGCGGTCGATAACTATGCCGGTCTGTGCCCGGAGCGCCTCGGAAACGTCCTTGCTCGTAACAGAGCCGTACAGTCTGCCGTCCGCGCCGCCGGAAGCCTCGATCTTTACGAGTACCGACTGGAGCTTTTCACTCGTAGCCTTAGCCTCCGCGGTCTCCACCTCGATGCGGTGGCGCTCCGCGCTCTCCTTGTTTTTAAGGTCGTTGAGCGCCGCGCCGGTAGCCTCGACCGCGAGTCCGCGCGGGAGCAGATAGTTTCTTGCATAGCCGTCGGAGACGTTTATCAGCTGTCCCTTTTTGCCCTGGGCTTTTACATCTTGAGTGAGAATTACTTTCATTTCTATACCTCTCTTTTTGTGATATATCTGAATATAACTGATTTCCGATTTGTGCGCAGCGCCGTTCTGCGGCGCTGCTGTAATTATTCTGCGGCAGAGAAAATCGTTTGGAGTGTTCGATTTCGTCGCGCAAGGCGTACAATTGTACGTCGCGCGGCGAAATCGGGCGCAGAAAAAGCGAAAACATAAAACTTCATGCAGGAATCCTTGCGGATTCTTGACACATCGAAACGGGGAGAGATAAAAAAGATGCAGAAGCGTTGAAACACGACTCGTCGCCGTACTTACGTACGGCAGAGACGGGTTTCGACGGTAGAAAAAGCGGATTATCATTCCTTTGAAGAAATCCGATAGGATTTCATCAACTTTTATGGTGTTTGTGCTGAACAAAAGTCCAAATCACATTTTATCCGCTTTTTCGGTCTGCGCTTTTTTAGCCTCCTCGAGAGCTTTTTCGGTCCGGACGATTTTATCGCCGCAGAATCATCGCCGCAGAGCTACTCTTCGTCAAGATAGCTGTCAATTGCATCGAGCAGCATCTGCTTTGCTTCTGCGACAGTTACTCCCGTCATCTGCGTAGCAGCAACGTCGAAGCGTCCTCCGCCGCCTATCTTTTCGGCTATGAGCTGAACATTTATCTCTCCTGCCGATCTGGCGCTGATGTGAACATAGCCGTCGAGCGGGCAGATAACAAAGGAAGCCTCTACACCGTCGACCGACAGCAGCTTGTCCGCCGCCTTAGCCGCCGATACGCGGTCGAGTGCAGTCAGCTCGCCGCCTCCGCTTGCGACAGACACGGCTATCGCGGTGCGGTAGAGCATAACGTCGCTCTCAAATCTCGCCTCGCTCATAAAGTCGCGCAGGTCGGTCTTGAACAGCTCCTCGGTATCCGCCGGGTCGGCGCCCTCGCCGCGCAGATACAGCGCCGCGCTGAAGGTTCGGGTGTGTGTATTGCGTGTGAATCGGCGGGTATCGAGCAGGATACCGGCAAATATCATATCCGCCTCTTCCTTAGGCAGGCTGCCGGTAGGTATCGACTGCTCGAGTATCTCGGTGACCAGCTCGCAGGCGCTCGATGCCGACGGCTCGATGTAGGTGATTATCGGGTTTATCGGATATTCAGCCGTCTTTCTGTGGTGGTCGATTATGACGGTGGAGAGAACATTGTCCGCGATCTCGGGCGACTCGAACTTTTCGCGATTGTTGACGTCGCAGATAACGAGCAGCGTCTCGCTCGTGATGGTGTCCTGCGCGTCGGATGCGCCGATAAATACCGAGGACAGATCGGGTGTCGCCTTCAGCATAGCCAGCGCGCGGGCAAGATTCGGGTCGCGGTCGTTTACGATGATGTTGACGCGAACGCCGCAGAAAATTGCGAGCCGCGCAATGCCGACACAAGCGCCGAGCGAGTCGAAATCCGCTCCCGCATGTCCCATGACGAGCACATTCGACGACTTTGAGATAGCGACGGCGAGCGCGTTTGCAATGACCCTCGCTCTGACCTTGGTGCGCTTGGATACGCCCTTGCTCTTTCCGCCGTAGAATTCGAGCGCGCCTCCGCGCCGAATGACGGCTTGGTCTCCTCCGCGCTGCAGCGCCATGTCGAGAGCAGCCTTTGCCGCGCGCTCCTTGTCTGCAAGATTGCCGAAGCCGCCTGACAGTCCCATGGAGATAGTAACCGGCATACTGCCGTCTCCGACCCGCACCTCGCGCACGCGGTCGAGGATATCGAAGCGCCGCTCGGCAAACTCCTCGAGATGCCGTGCCTCGAATATGAACATGTACCGCTCCTTTTCATACTCGCGAAAGATGCCGCCGACCGACTCCGCCCAGCTCTTGAGCACCGTCTCGACCTCGCCCGCGATCGTTCGGTACTGCTCCTGAACGTACTGCATCAGCTCCTCGAGATTGTCTATCATGATGTAGCAGACCACGGGACTTTCGTTCTGTATCTGCATGTAGAGGGAGCTGACCTCGGTGCGGTCATTGAAGAATGCCATTATGCAGCGGCGCGAGTCGAGAGTCAGGCGGTAGCCCTTTACCCCCCATTGCCTGCCGAAGCGGTGGTAGTCGTAGCCCTCCTCGGAGTCGGGCGAGAGCACATCCTCGGCGGTAAAGCCGCATATCTCCGCGACCGACGCGCCGACCGCCTCCTCGCCCTCTACACAGACTGAGGCAAAGCTGTTGTTTATCCATCTGATTATGCCGCCCTCGTCGAAGATGACGATGGGTCTGCGGTGGTTCAGCAGCGCGTCGAGCACGGCGGTGTCCGTCGCTTTGTCGCTGCGGTCGAGTATAAAGCTGCGGTGCGCCTTGAGGGCGCTCGTCAGCACCGTCAGCGCGGCGCAGGCGGGGATGTAGAGCAGGGCGACGGTGACCGAGGTCGCCGTGCGTGCCGCCGGGTCGGGGATCTTTGTACAGATGAGCGCGGTAACCCCGAGAAAGAAGAGCGCGAGCAGGGCGCTGGGAAGAATGGTTATCGCGCGCTGCTTGATGAGCCGCTTTCTTCTGCCGCTCAGTATTCGCTGTCCTCTCGCGCGGCGCGAGCCGCTTACGTTGTTGTTTTTCAATCGCTTGTCCTCCGTTTTCGGGGCGCGCCGCGATGCTCCGGAATAAAGAGCACCGGGCAGAGCCGACAGTCTTGTCTTCCCCTGCATAGCTTTTAAAGCGTTAAAATGGGATGTAAAGCCGAGTGATCATACAGCCGTGTGTATGTCTGTCCCGCGGCAGCGCCGCAGGGGTGTTCTGCAATGTGACGGCAGACGGTATCGGATGAGTCTGCGCGGCTTTCCGATGGATTTCGGAATGCCCTTTTGCCTGACGCAGCGGGAATTTCCGTTCGCGTGTCCTGCCTTGCATATCCAACCCGGATGCTGTTTTTCGACAGCTCGGGAAAATTATCTGCCTATGCGGTCATTCTTCCTTGCGGCGAGCAGCCGCAGCCGCACGAAAGGTGTGTATCACGCCGATAAGCACGAACAGTATCGCGGCAATGCCGACGCTCGATATCAGCGCTCCGATACATATCATAACGATGATGGCAAACATCGCCCCGCCGCCGGTACGGCGCTTTGCGCCGGAGAGCAGCGTTCCGAGCCCCACCGCAAAAAAGCCGGGAGCGAGCACCGCAGCCATATTCTCCGCCGAAACGGCTATCAGGCTGTTGTCGGACGACGCGCCGAATATCGCCGAGGCGAGGTAGGAGAGGGTGAATATCACCGCCGCCGTAAGGCTCATGGTCACCTTGCCGCGCTTGTCGAGCTGCGGGGGTGCAAGGAAACGGATGCAGCCGCCGAAAATTCCGTGCGCGAGCCATCCTATGAACAGCGCCGTCACTATGACTATCGACGGCAGCACGCGGAGCATCGAGGCCTTCATCTGCCGAAATGCCGCGGTAAGCTCGCCGACCGATACGCCGTATATCTGCCCGCCGCTCTTTTCCATTGCTTCGGCGCTGCTCAGCAGACTGTCGCGCATTACGGAAAAGGGAGCCTTGATCTCATTCCATATAGCCGTCCACGACAGCTCTCCGCCGAGGTACGCATCCGCCGCGAATTGCAGCAGACCGAGCAGTATAAGAGCCGCTGCGGAGGCGATGAGCGAGACGTTCTTGGTCATCCTGCCCTCCGCGCTGAGGCAGATGAGGAGTGCGAGCAGTGCCGCCGCCGCGCTCCACGCCGGAACGAACGGCGCATAGATTACCGCGGAAGCGATTGAGCCGAGCAGCGGTGCGAGCGCAAGAACACGTATGCCGGAGATGAACGCCGCGACCGCGCCGAATCCCGCCGAGAGCGAGAGCCACAGCCAGCCGTCGAAAACATCGTGCGCAATGAGAGCTGCGCCCGCCGACAGCAGTACGGCGAGAATGACGGTAAAGGTCGGTATCTGCCGCCCGCTGCTCTTTATCCCGTTTTCCATGTAGATACCTCCCGTGCTTTTCGCTTGACCTTGTGATCTCGCGCCTAAGTATAATACTCCATATTACGATTATCCTTAATTATATCATATAATATGCATTTTGTAAATAATGCTTTTTGTAAATAACTCGGATACGCGGGGAACGAGAGGGGGACGCTTTCGAGAAAGCGCCCCCACACCCCCCGCAAAGCTTTAAAACCGGGAGTCTTTCTCGGGCAGAACGGCTGAGATGATTGCGGAGTAAAGGTTTCACCCGCCACCGACTGAGGCAGTAAGCAGCAGAAAAGTTTCGCCCGCCGTTACGCACGGACTGGGGATTAGACAGATTAAAGTTTTCGTCCACCTTTTTTAAATGGGTGGCGCATAAAGGCGGAGCCTTTATGCCTGAGTTTGGAGCTTACGCTCCAAACATCACGGGGTC
>QWCN01004443.1_pt1 | contig 14889 bp, 12 predicted proteins | sample 1972711 | NCBI WGS metagenome assembly QWCN01 (sample SAMN09866707, study PRJNA288562) | Human gut metagenome isolate term1_stool, whole genome shotgun sequencing... | isolation source: gut | host: Homo sapiens | place: USA: California | reverse complement strand
CAGCCGGATACACAGCAGGTTCCCATTCCACGGGCAACAACTGCCGCATGGGAGGTCATACCGCCACGAACGGTCAGGATACCCTGTGCAACCTTCATTCCTGTGATATCCTCCGGAGAGGTCTCCAGACGAACCAGAACAACCTTCTCGCCTCTCTCATCCCATTTTTCAGCATCCTCTGCGGTAAATACGATGCGTCCGCATGCTGCTCCCGGAGAAGCTCCCAGACCCTTGCCGGCCGGTGTAGCTGCCTTCAGCGCTGCAGCGTCGAACTGCGGATGAAGCAGAGTATCCAGGTTACGCGGGTCGATCATAGCTACAGCCTCTTCCTCTGTACGCATACCCTCGTCTACCAGGTCGCAGGCAATTTTCAGAGCTGCCTGTGCGGTTCTCTTACCGTTACGTGTCTGCAGCATGTACAGCTTGCCGTGCTCTACGGTAAACTCCATATCCTGCATATCTCTGTAATGATCCTCCAGGATCTTGCAAACCTTATTGAACTCCTCAAATGCCTCCGGGAACTTCTCGCCCATCTCAGAGATGTGCATCGGAGTACGAACGCCTGCTACTACGTCCTCGCCCTGTGCATTGGTCAGGAACTCACCGAACAGTCCCTTCTCACCGGTAGCCGGGTCACGGGTGAAGGCTACGCCGGTACCGCAGTCGTCGCCCATGTTACCGAATGCCATGGACTGTACGTTAACTGCCGTTCCCCAGGAATAGGGGATATCGTTGTCACGACGGTATACGTTCGCACGGGGGTTGTCCCAGGAACGGAATACAGCCTTGATTGCTCCCATCAGCTGCTCCTTCGGATCATCCGGGAAGTCTGCGCCGATCTTCTCTTTATATTCTGCCTTGAACTGATTAGCCAGCTCCTTCAGGTCTTCTGCTGTCAGCTCTACGTCCTGCTTAACGCCCTTCTTCTCCTTCATAGCGTCAATCAGTTCTTCGAAGTACTTCTTTCCTACTTCCATTACAACGTCAGAGTACATTTGAATAAATCTTCGATAGCAGTCCCATGCCCAGCGGGGATTGCCGGATTTCTCTGCGATTGCGTTTACTACGGTCTCGTTCAGACCCAGGTTCAGAATGGTGTCCATCATACCCGGCATGGATGCCCGGGCACCGGAACGAACGGATACCAGCAGCGGATTCTCCGCATCACCGAACTTCTTGCCGGTGATCTCTTCCATCTTGCCGATGTACTCGTTGATCTGTCCCATGATCTCATCGTTGATTTCCTGTCCGTCCTCGTAGTACTGGGTGCAGGCCTCTGTTGTGATAGTAAAGCCCTGCGGTACGGGGAGTCCCAGACCTGTCATCTCTGCCAGATTTGCTCCCTTTCCACCCAGAAGATTACGCATCTGCGCATTACCTTCTTTGAATAAATAAACCCATTTTGCCATTGCCCTGTTTTCCTCCTGTTAATTATGTTTGATCCCGGCTATCTATGCGTTCTCTCCCAATGCATAAAAATAGCGCGGGATCTGTGGTCAACGACCAAACCCTGCGCACATGTATAGTGTAACACACTCGTAATATTTGTCAAGCTTATTTCGTGGATTTATCATAAACTTTACCCGAATCGCGGAACTGTTTTTGTTTATTTTTTAACTATCTCACAGGAATCCACATGTTTGGTTCGGCGGATTGATGTTGTGTACAGAGAAAGAGGCTGCCGGTCTGCCCGTCGGAACACGCAGATTTTCCTACTCCTCGCAGGCGGCTTATCCGCGCCCGACCGCCAAACTCGGCCTGCGGCCTCAAACAGTGGCTCCTTCGGGCGCTGCCAGCCTGCTCGTCCCTACGGAAAATCAGCTAACGTTCCGAAGGGCAGACCGGCAGCCTCTTTCTCTGGGATGGACGTCATCGTAGACCGAACCCCCGTCTTTCATATACAGAAAAGAGAACACTCCCTCTGTGGCTGACGTTAGCTTATTTTCCCGTGATTCTGCCTGCGCTGGCAGCACCCGAAGGAGCCACTGTCTGAGGCCCGTAGGGCCGAGTTTGGCGATCGGGTGCGAATAGGCCGCACGGGCAGAATCAGGGAAAATAATACGTGTCAGACATAGAGGGAGTGTCCCCTTTTCGTCCGTTATATGAAATTAAAACATAAACTTATCAGCAAAGTAAGCATCCAGCTCGTCAATCTTCACACGAACCTGCTCCATGGTATCACGATCACGGATAGTAACCGCGCCATCTGTCTCAGACTCAAAATCATAGGTCACGCAGAACGGCGTACCAATCTCATCCTGGCGGCGATATCTCTTACCGATATTACCTCTGTCGTCAAACTCACAGTTATACTTCTTGCTAAGCTGCGCGAAGATCTTCTCCGCGCCCTCGTTCAGCTTCTTGGACAGGGGCAGCACGCCGATCTTCACCGGTGCCAGTGCCGGATGGAAATGAAGCACGGTACGCACGTCGCCGCCCTCCAGCTCCTCCTCGTCGTAGGCTGCGCACAGGAACGCCAGAACTACGCGGTCCGCGCCCAATGACGGCTCGATAACGTAGGGGATGTATTTCTCCTTGGACTCATCGTCAAAGTAGGACATATCCTGTCCGGATACATTCTGATGCTGGGTCAGGTCATAATCGGTTCTGTCCGCGATGCCCCACAGCTCGCCCCAGCCGAACGGGAACAGGAACTCAAGGTCCGTAGTCGCCTTGCTGTAGAAGCACAGCTCCTCCGGAGAATGATCGCGGGCACGCATCTCGTCATCCTTCATGCCGAGGGACTTCAGCCAATCGATGCAGTACTGCTTCCAGTAAGCGAACCACTCCAGGTCAGTACCCGGCTTGCAGAAGAACTCCAGCTCCATCTGCTCGAACTCCCTGGTACGGAAGGTGAAGTTACCCGGTGTAATCTCGTTACGGAAGGACTTACCAATCTGTCCGATACCAAACGGGATCTTCTTTCTGGAGGTTCTCTGTACGTTCTTGAAGTTTACAAAGATACCCTGCGCAGTCTCCGGACGGAGGTATACGGTATTCTTCGCGTCCTCGGTAACACCCTGGAAGGTCTTGAACATCAGGTTGAACTGACGGATATCGGTGAAATCATGCTTTCCGCAGGACGGACAGCAGATATTGTGCTCATCCACATAAGCCTTCATTTCTTCCGGGGACCATGCGTCTACAGAGCCCTCGATCTCAATGCCGTTCTCAGCCATATAGTCCTCGATGAGCTTATCGGCACGGAAACGCTCCTTACAGCTCTTGCAGTCCATCAGCGGGTCGGAGAAGCCGCCCAGATGTCCGGACGCTACCCAGGTCTGCGGGTTCATCAGGATGGCACAGTCTACACCCACGTTGTACGGATTCTCCTGTACGAATTTCTGCCACCATGCGCGCTTTACATTGTTCTTAAGCTCTACGCCCAGATTGCCGTAATCCCAGGTGTTGGCCAGACCGCCGTAAATCTCAGAGCCCGGATATACAAAGCCTCTTGCCTTTGCCAGAGATACAATTTTGTCCATTGTCTTTTCCATTTGCTTTTCTCCTCTTCGCTTATTTATAAATGATATATGACAGTCCGCCGTCTGCGACAGCCGCCTGCTTTTTACCGGTTACATTTACATTGCCTCCTGCGGATACCGCAAGAATCGTGCCGGGAACCTCTACCTTCACAGTCTCATCGGTCTCCATCACCAGAACCTTCGCCTCGTCCGCGCCGTCCAGGTCACCCAGTGAGAGCTTCGCCCCGTCTGCATCAAGCAGTTCGCCGTTCAGCTCATAACCCCCGGCCTGCGCTTCCGCCACGGTTCCGTTGAACAGCGTCGTCTCCGTGTAATCCTCATAGTATTCGCTTCCGTCAAAGACCAGCTGCAGGGTCGCAGTCCCGTCCTTTACCTCGAACTTCTTCATGGTGATATGGTCGGTGGCATAGTTCTTATTATACTCTGCAAGCTCCGACTCTATCTCACCTTGAAGCTCTTCGGAATCGTAGAAATCCTTGTCAAATTCTTCCACAATCGTGTCGGTTATCTTTCCTTTTTTGTCTACCGCAATCGTACTCTCCTTGGGGACAGAACCGCCGCAGCCGATCAGAACCGATAACATACAGATCAGGAGACAGAAACAGACTGATTTTCTCATCGATACTCCTCCCACTTCTCTTCTGAGGTAATTACCTCAGGGAATCCCATATAGTATAGCGTCTTTCCCGGCATTTTTCAACTGAAAATTCACTTCACACAGGTCTCCAGAACATCCAGCGACTTAAAATGCCCCTCCATATACCGCTCCCGGTACCGGTGCAGCACAAACCGCAGCTCTCCCAGCACCTGCTGCGACACGTTAAAGGTATATAATTTTTCGATGGATGAGGCCGCAATATACTGTAAGGTATACAAAGTGGATTCGCAAATGTCCAACTGCCCGAAGTCCGGCGGACATTCGCCGTTCACCACCAGCACCTTCAGTTCATATATGTAACGGATCAACTCGTTGGGGATGCTTGGTTTACATAACGCTCTCAAGGACTGATACAGAAGCTTCAGCATCTGCAGCTCATCGTTGGCCTCTCTGGTATAATATTCCGCCAGCTCGCAGAAATAGAACCCGTAGCAGGCCCCTTCGAAATCGCCGCTGAGCTCATGAAAGTAATTGGACGCCTTCGCCTGCATCAGATTATAAGAGGTACGGCCCTCGTAGACCGAAAATTCGCCGAAGACAAAGGAATTGCAGACCGCCAGAAGGGGACTGTTCTGCCGCCTGGCCCCTCTGGCAAAGGCTGTAATCTTGCCCCGTTCCCGGGTCAGAAGGATGATGCGCTTGTCATAATCCCCCTGGGGATAAGCCGCCAGCACCAGGCCGGTCACTGTGATCATTTGTCCCATATTCCGTATCCGCCCTCCGGCTTTCTCCTTTCTCCCGTGCGTCATCTGACGCCCGATCCCGGGTAATCCCTTTGTAGCTTAAGTAGTCTTCCACCGCTCCGGTCAGTTCAAACTGTTCCCATGTCATGTGCTTCGCCCCTGTTATCACGTAATTCTGAATCTACTCTTAATGTATCCAGATTCCGCACAGGTATGCCCGCAAATAAATGGTAAACGGCACGGTTCGTTACTCCTTACATTTCCAAATCTTTCTTATCATAACCAAAGTTCTTAATCAGAAAATCGCTGTCCCGCCAATCCTTCTTGACCTTGACCCAGAGCTGCAGATTCACCTTCATCTCCAGCATATCCTCGATCTCATAGCGGGCTGCGCTTCCGATTTTTTTAAGCATGCTTCCCTGCTTTCCGATGATGATGCCTTTATGGGAATCCCGCTCACAGATGATGGTAGCGTCGATATCGCAGACCCTGCCGTTTGGCCGCTCCTTCATCTTGTCGATGGATACCGCGATACCGTGGGGAATCTCCTCATTCAGGCAGCGCAGAGCCTTCTCCCGGATAAGCTCCGCCACGATCTGACGCATGGGCTGATCAGTCACTGTATCCTCGTCATAGAACTTCGGTCCGTAGGGCAGATATTTGAAAATCTGCTTGATAAGGGTGTCGGTATTATCGCCGCTTAAGGCGGATACTGGTACAATCTCGTCAAACTCGTGGAGTTTCCGGTAGGTATCGATGACCGCCAGCAGCTCCTCCTTCTTCACCGTGTCCGTCTTATTGATAACCAGAATCACCGGAGTCTTTACTTTCTTCAGCTGCTCCGCGATATGCTGCTCGCCTGCGCCCACGAAGGTGGTGGGCTCCACCAGCCACAGAATTACATCGACCTCTTTCAGCGTCCGCTCCGCCGCATTGACCATATACTCGCCCAGCTTATTCTTGGCCTTGTGGATACCCGGCGTGTCCAGGAATACAATCTGTCCCTCGTCGCAGGTATAGACCGTCTGGATACGGTTTCTTGTGGTCTGGGGCTTATTGGATGTGATGGCGATTTTCTGGCCGATCAGCTTGTTCATCAGGGTGGACTTTCCCACGTTAGGCCGGCCAATCAGAGTGGCAAAACCGGATTTACAATTGTTATTTTCCATATACATTCTCCATTTTATGTACGGCGGACGCAGAGGCGCCCACCGGTTATCTCTTAGTGGAACAGACTCTCCGTCATCTCAAACAGATCCTTCTGTTCCTCCAGCTTTTCCTCATTTCCAATGACACAGATATGGTTCTGGGAAAGCATTGCTTTCAGGTAGGGCGCCAACGCGCGGATCTCTTCGATACCACAGCCAAGCACCTCGTCCCGCTCCTTCTGTACCTGTTCTTCGGTGACTCCGGTCATCCAGGCGCTTAAGGAACGCATGCCCTTGGCTCTGGCGTTCAGCGGCGTATCCATGGAGCTGATGGTTCCGATGATATACTTGGTCATATCGCGATCGGATACATCGAAATGCTCTGTGTAATCCACGCTCTTCTCAAATATCTCATTGGTCTTCCGAAGGTTCGGATCCCGGTAGGATACCAGATAGCCGCTGCCGGTGCGGGTGTAATTGTTCATGCAGCCGTAAGCGCCGCCCTTCACACGCACATTATTCCAGAGGTAATCGTAGCTCATGATGATCCGCAGTACCTTCAAGGCTCCGATGTACGGAAGTCCCGCTGCCCGGAAGCTTCCGGCCCGGGCCACATACTGAATCTGCGCTGAGGTTTTCAGGCCCTCATTCTTATGCTCCGGAACCAGCGCCCACACCTTTTTCTCTGCGCCGGTATTCGGATGCAGTGTCGCCGTCAGCTTCGTAACCTCCTTATCCAGCCCCGTGAGGCTCTTTTCCTCGCCGGTATAGCTGACCAGCAGATTTTCCGGGCAGAACAGCATCCGCGCAAGCTCTGCAAGCTTCTCTGCCGCCGTCTCCCATTTCTCCTCGAAGTTCGTATCCAGATCTTCAATGAAATGATAAAAGTCCACGCCGCCGGTCATATCGGAAAAGGCCGCGCTGGATGAGAAATAGGACATGGCACGAAGGGCCGCCATGGAGTGTCCGGAGGTCTGAAACGCCATCTGCTGACGGGATTTGGTCTCCGCCACGATTTCCTTAAGGCGCTTCTTATCGTGAAGCTTCGAGGTCATCAGCATCTCCCGCAGCATAGCAAAGGCCACGGGCTCCTCCTCGTAGAGAGCCTTACTCTTCACCTCGAAGACTGCCGTATAATCCCGGGGGTTCTGCACGCTGTCATAGCTTCCCACACTGCAGGAGATACCGCCTGTGTGCAGATTCAGCTCATTGGCAAAATCACCGTAGGTGTAATGCTCTGTGTCCAGCTGACCGAGGGCCGCTTTCAGAAGTCCCAGATAGGGAATCAATTCCACCGGAATACCGCCTGCCCGAAATACCAGATCCACATAACCGATGCCATTGGTGAACAGATCATGGTAGAGCACGTCGGTGTCTCCGGCCTTTCGCAGCTCATTCTGGAAGGGCTGTGCTTTCTTGTCGATATCCTCCCGGGCAAGAAGCGGAATCTTCGCCAAATCCTCCTGGGGCGACGGCTCGCTCTGATACTCCTTCAGATGCTTTGTAAATTCCACAATCTGCTTCTTTTCTTCCGCGCTCAGGCTGTTCCTGTATGCCTCCAGCTTTCTCTTAAGCTTCTCATCCTGCTCTGCGGTCAGACCCTTCCTCGGGCGAATCAGCACCAGCGAACCATGGGGATTATCCAGCAGACAGGTTTTAATGAGACCTTCAAAATAGCCCTTATCCGCCTGTTCTTTTAAGAACGCGAAATTGTCCAGCGCCTCCAGGTGGAGGAACGCACTGTCATCCTTATAAAGCCAGCTGTCAAAGGCCTGTAAGCCGTACATCAGACCAGCCGGATAATTGCCGAAATCAGCCTCCCGGTAACGGAATTCGAAATAGTTGATACCGGCGCGGAGCGCCTTTTCATCCAATCCCTCCTCCGACAGCTTCTTTAAGGTACTCTCAATCACTTCTACAAATGCGTCTTTCTGATCTTCATTCGCGTTTTTCGCGATAATTGAGAAAACAGGCTGCTTTACGCCATTGTCGTAGGAGCTCATAATATCGTGGCCGATACCCGCGTCCAGAAGCGCCTGCTTTAAGGGCGCACCAGTGGCAGATAAAAGCACGTACTCCAGCACCTGCATAGCCAGATAAAGCTTCGCGTCCAGGGTGTCGCCCACAGATTTATTGTAGGAAAGGTAGGTGTTGTCCTCCTCGCTCTCTTCTGCGGAAATGGAATAATCCTTTATCAATTCGCGCATTTTTTCAAAGGGAGCCTGAGTCTGCACCTCGGAATCAATCTCCTGATAATCGTAGTGGCTCAGATAGTTCTCGTCAAGCCACTGAAGCTTCTCGGCCATATCACAGTTTCCATACAGGAAAATGTAACTATTAGAGGGATGATAATAGCGGCCATGGAAATCCAGAAACTGCTGACAGGTCAGATCCGGAATAAACTCCGGGTCTCCGCCGGACTCATTGGCATAGGTGGTATCCGGGTAAAGGGAGTTCAGAATCTCCCGCTCCAGTACGCCCTCCGGGGAGGAAAACGCGCCCTTCATCTCATTGTAGACCACGCCGTTCAGAGTCAGGTCGCCGTCCTCGCTGTCCATCTCGTAATGCCAGCCCTCCTGGCGGAAAATTTCTTCTTTATTATAGATATTCGGGTAAAATACCGCGTCCATGTAGACATGAATCAGATTCTGAAAATCTTTATCATTGCAGCTGGCAATGGGGTACACCGTCTTATCCGGATATGTCATGGCGTTCAGGAAGGTATTCAGGGAGCCCTTCGCCAGCTCCACAAAGGGATCCTTTACCGGGAACTCCCGGGAACCGCACAATACGGAATGCTCCAGGATATGGGCCACGCCCGTATCATCCGGCGCCGGGGTACGGAAGCCGATATAAAATACCTTATTTTCATCATCGTTGGATAAGAGGCATACCTTTGCCCCTGTCTTTTTATGCTTCAGATAATAGCCGACAGAATTTAACTCCGCAATCTCACGCTTTTCCACCAGCTCATAGGACTGTAATTCTTCTATGGTCATCGTTTTCTCTCCTGCCTTTCTATTTGCCTGCCATACAGGCGGGCATTTGTTAAATAGTATACCACTTTTTTCCGAAATTTATTTTTTTTAAAAAACCAGATATCGGATCCGCAGCCGTACGGCCAGACCGGTGCTTCTTGCGGCCTCCGCCAGCTTATCCAGAAAGCTGTACAGGGTACGCTCCTCGAAAGGCTCCAGAAAAGCCTCTCCATAGACCGCTTTTTCCAAAAGCTGGCTGGCCCGCTTGTATTCCCCGGTTTCTATCATACGGAATCGCCCGGCCAGTTCCTGATCCACCTCGTCGGCGGCCCATCCCAGACTTGCATCAATGCCCAGAAGCTGCGATATGATATCCTTCCACATAACGTGCCGGGACTCCATGATACCGAAGGGCTTGAACTGCCGCAGACGCATATTGCACCGCATTTCCCTCCCGGCTTTCGGTCAGGAACCACCTCACCGGATCTTTCCCTTCCGGAGCTGCTTTTGGATTATCTGCATATTGGGCGCCCTCCGCCAGTTTCTTACGGATGTGGCTGATCGCGCTATAAATACCGTCGCTCTCTGTCTCGTAATCCTCCCAGAACCAGGTCTGCATAAGCTCTTCCAGTCCATCATCCACTGTCGTATAATGGCGATACACGAAATCCCGATACACAGCCTCTGCGTCGCTATGCTGCTTCTGCTCCCCATTCTCAGGACTGCGGACCCAATCAGAGACAATCGTCAGTTCGGAAGGTCTGGAACCGGATAGTTCTTCTACTTTATAATTACGCTGCCCCACAATTCCCCGGCTCAACAGATTCTGATCCTTCTTCTCCTTGCTTTCACCTATGATTACCTGAGTCAGAGATGCCGGAGCGTAAAAATAATAACGGCTGCCTTCCTCCACATAGATCTCTATGCCATTGTTCTCCGGCCGTTCCGCTTCATCTCCCAGAGCATAATACTGTGCCGGCTGGGTCAGCGGATCAAAGCCCTGCGCTGCCAGCCATTTGAGGATACCGGAAGCTTCTCCTCCGTACGCAGAATCCGGAAGCGCTTTCCAGCCATCCTTTTCCAGGACTCCTCCTACGAAAGCCCTGAGATACAGTTCCTTTTCCTGTCCGCTCTGTACCGTCATAATGGTTCCGCTTTCTTTCCGGAGCCTGTCCGCAGCCCGGATATCACCACCCGGAAGCAGGTCCGCTCCGTATCGGAACTCGTGAAGCTGCTTTTGGGTCGTTTCCCTGGCTGTCCGGATGCCATCCATTTCCTTCTGCGGCGTCAGAACCGCACAGACACAGAGAATGCCGGCCGTTGCCAGCATCCACGCGCGCATACAGTTCGACATCTCCATATAAGCTCCCGCCATGCAGCTTCCCAGCATTCCGGTCAGTAAAAGAGCGCATGCCATCGGAGAAAATTCCTGCTCTGCCAAAAGGAGACAGATCCAGAACAGGCTATATACCCCCACTCCCAGCTTATGTCCTCCATACACAAGAAACCACACCAGCTCCGCCTGTAAAACAGTTATCCACAGCACTGCTTCCCAAAGTCCGGCCCCTGAATTTCCCACCGGTAACAGTTTAAATCCAGCCTGGTGAATCTGATTCCATCTGGAAATCAGAAGATTCATCCATACAAGCTGGCCGTTCACTCCCCTGATTCCAGTCAGCAAAAGCAGAATTCCCCATGGAAGCAGCACCAGAAGCCGGAAAAGCGCCTGCTTTCTTCCCAGTATCTTACCGGCCTCCATACAGCCCAGGCTCAAAAGACTCATTAGAAACGGCAGCAGAAGATCCGGAGCCTGATTCCCGCAGAAACTGATATATGCCGTCATACCGCCCGCAAACGTCATACACACCGGGAGCATTTCCCACATCACGGATCCGTATGAACTTTTTCGGCCATCCGACTGAATCCTCTGTATCGTCTGCCCTTTCATCGCTCTAGTCTCCTGTCTTTCTCTAGCATATCACCCGATATGCCTCCTTTGCTTCCTGAACCACCGGGATCTCTACCACGTCGCAGGTCTGGTTCAGCTTTATATGTGCAAATTCCGTACCCGCTACCGCGCTGATCACAGTAATGTTGATTCTGCCCTCCAGGCTGTTCAGCTCCTTCAGATATTTTCCGGACGAAATAATCAGTATCTTTGAAAAATACTGTTCCATATGCTCCATGATAAAATACCGGATTCCCGTCCGCTTCTTTCCGGCAGTCCGATACTCATCCACTGTGACAAGGCATCCTGAAACTCCCTGGAGCTTCGCACCTCAGAAAGCCTCAGACCGTACCGGGCCGGAATTGCCACATAAAAGGCCGCGCACTGTCTGATCAGCTGCTCGCCAACGGAGGCGAACAGCACTATCGCCGTATTGAGCTGCTGAAGCGTCTTTTCGTTTCCCAGTTCCTCCAGACCCAGATCCGGCATCAGAACCACCTGATAATGGGAAGGATCACTGGCTTCCTTCACCACCAGATTGTCCAGCTTACCTGACAGCTTCCAGTGAATGGAGCGCACATCGTCGCCCGGAGCATAGTCACGCAGGTCAAAGATTTCACTGGGATCATTTCCCTTCCTGTTCTGCAGCAGTCCGTCGTTTTTTGGGGAACCGATGGCATCCCGGGACAGCTCCGCATTCAGATTGCTCAAAGCCAGCTTTGTCCGGATATTTTTCGTCCTTCTTGACAACAGTATTCCTGCATATACCGCCGCTATTGCCAGTTCTGCGCACCCTATTATCACCAGGCCGAAATGGTCTCCTAATACACCCAACTCATTCATTACAAATTCCATCGGTCTCTCCCCAATTATATCACACTATTAACATCATATTACCATAGCACTTTTTTCCATTTTTCGCAACTATTTGGCCTAAAATATATAGTGTGAGAGCCTTTCGTCAGCGCTGTAAAGCAAAAGAAGCTGCAGGAAGATTTTTACACTTCCCGCAGCTTCTTTCTCTTTTTATAAATTATTTGATAATCTTACAGGTTGGTCTCGAAGAAGGTCTTGATAGCCTCGAATGCTGCATCCTCATCCTCACCGTCAACAGTAACGGTAACCTCTACGCCCTGCTTAACGCCCATGGACATAACTGCCATGATTCTCTTAGCGTCTGCTTTCTTAGCGCCGCTGTCCAGAGTGATGGCACTCTTGAACTTTGCTGCTTCCTTTACCAGAAGTCCTGCCGGTCTTGCGTGAAGTCCCAGCTCATCCTGTACTACATACTTAAACTCTTTCATGTTAGATTCTCCTTTTATTTGATAAAATTTATAGCTGTAAGCCGGACTGCCTCCGGCCGACTATCATTATAAAGTACCCGAAGCTTATTCTGCCTCGCGAATCTTCTTACGCAGCTCCAGAGTAAATACCGGAGATACGGACAGCTCGTCGATACCCATCTGGATAAAGCGGCGTGTCAGCTCCATGTCTGCTCCCAGCTCTCCGCAGATACCGCACCATGCGCCGTGTGCGTGCGCGCACTCGATGGTTCTCTGAATCATACGAAGTACTGCCTCGTGATGGGGATCATAGATATCGTCCAGAGACTGATTCTGACGGTCGATAGCCAGTGTATACTGGGTCAGGTCATTGGTTCCGATGCTGAAGAAGTCTACTTCCGGAGCCAGCATATCCGCGATCATAACGGCTGCCGGTGTCTCCACCATGATACCAAGCTCCACATCGCCGAAGGGGATGTCAGCCTGACGCAGCTCGTCCTTTACTTCCTCTACGATCTCTTTGATCTTCTTAACCTCCGCCACAGAGATGATCATCGGGAACATGATGGAAGCGGTACCATATGCACTTGCACGGTAAATAGCGCGCAGCTGTGTCTTAAATACTTCCGGTCTGTGCAGGCAGATACGGATAGCACGGAAGCCCATCGCCGGGTTCTCTTCCTTCGGAATCTGGAAGTAGTCAGCCTGCTTGTCTGCTCCGATATCCAGCGTACGGATGATGACCTTCTTGCCATTCATCTTGGAGATAACGTTCTTATATACCTGGAACTGCTCCTCCTCGGTCGGATAGGTATCGCGGCCCAGATACAGGAACTCACTGCGGAACAGACCGATACCTTCGGAGTCATTTGCCAGCACAGCATCCACATCCTCTTCACTTCCGATATTGGAATACAGATGGATATGCTTGCCGCTCTTGGTTACAGTCGGCAGTCCCTTCAGGCTCTGAAGCAGAAGCTTTCTTTCTTCCTCGCGCTTCTTCTTCTCTGTCATCACAGCTGTGGTCACTTCATCCGGCTCAATGTAAATCTTGCCTGTGAAACCATCTACGATACCGTCTTTACCGGTCAGCTCCGGCTCCAGATCGATATCAGCGGTAACGATACAGGGGATGTTCATCATACGTGCCAGGATAGCGGTATGAGAGTTGGCGGATCCCTTCTGGGTAACCAGCGCCAGGATCTTGTCCTTCTCAAACTGTACGGTCTCGCTGGGTGCCAGATCCTCTGCCATGATGATCACCGGCTCCGGCATTGCCTCTGCGCTTACCTGTGTACCGCTTAAGATGGCAATCAGACGGCTGGAAATGTCGTTGACGTCCGCAGCACGTCCGCGCATATAGTCGTCATCCATGCTCAGGAACAGTGCCGCGCACTGCTCGCCTGTTACAAATACAGCGTACTCTGCGTTGACCTTGTCATTCTCGATCATGCCTGTGATGCCTTCAACGAAGTCCAGATCCTCCAGAAGCATCTGATGAGCCTCGAAGATCTCAGCCTCTGCCTCTCCCACATCCTTCATTGTCTTTTCCTTCAGCATCTCAAGCTGCTCTTTTGCCTTTGCTTTTGCAGCCATGTAGCGGGCTACCTCTGCAGCCGGATCCTCAATGGTGCTCTTCTCCACTACCTGCTTTGCTTTCTTATAAATGAAAAGCTTTCCAATCGCAACACCGGAAAATACGCTCTTACCCTGACGAGTTTCCATGAAACAATTCCTCCCTGAATTCAATTTTTTCAAATGCAAATTTGCCATACAGCCGAAAAAGAAGCCAAGCTCCACGGAAATAACGGGTGTCCTCCTTCCCCTCATTTTCGCGAAACCCAGTCTTCTTTTAAATCACTTTCTGTATGCAATATGTACTTTTTCTACACTCCAATATAACAGCTTGTAAATAAAAAGTCAATGCCGTTTATGACCATTTCAGGTTCTAATTGTTCATCAGAATTTCTAATTTTTTCCTTTCAATACCCCGGCCCGGAGCAGTCTTCCCCGGACTGCGCTTCCCAGCAGTACCGCAATGACCATTTTCACCAGATCGCCCGGAATAAACGGGATAACGCCTGCCCACAGAGCCGCCTGAAAATCCATGCCTGCGGAGTATGCCAGCCAGGCTGTGCCAAGCGCATACAGTACGATGGTTCCGAGAATCATGCCCAATGCCGCAAACGCGATATTTTTCCATTTATTTTCTGCGAAACGGCCCACGAAAGCTCCCGCAATCAGCGCCAGGAACAGGTAGCCTATCAGGTAACCGCCGGTCGGTCCGAACAGCTTGGCCGCACCTGCGCTTCCGCCTGCAAATACCGGAAGACCCACAAGTCCAAGAAGCAGATAAATCAGACAGCTTAAAGTGCCCAGCTTCATGCCCAGCACTGTGACTGCCAGATATACAGCCATGCTGCCCAGGGAAATCGGTACCGGACTTACGGGGATGGCAATGGAAATGGGGCCCAGCACACAGATTACCGCAGCCATCACAGCTGTGAGCGTCAGTTGATAGGTTGTAAGCTTTTTCGTTCCGTTTTTTGATTCAGTATACATCATTTTTTCTCCTTTTTATGTTCATCTTTTGCAGTATACCGAATTCATTTTCAATTGTCAACCATTTCATTTTGTAAGTTGACATTTTAATTCAGAAAGAAATTCCGGATTTTCCGCTTCCTTTTTATCAGCCAGTTCTTCCAG
>QWCN01008762.1_pt1 | contig 14893 bp, 26 predicted proteins | sample 1972711 | NCBI WGS metagenome assembly QWCN01 (sample SAMN09866707, study PRJNA288562) | Human gut metagenome isolate term1_stool, whole genome shotgun sequencing... | isolation source: gut | host: Homo sapiens | place: USA: California | reverse complement strand
TAAGCAACAGCTCTGTCGGTTGCACTGTGAACGGTCAGCACCCCACTGCCGTGATGGAGCAGATCGACAACGGCGAGATTGAGGTTCCTGAGGAATAAGGCAGTCTCCGTATCGCTGGCTGTGGACATTTTCGCTGTGTTTGTTGCATCCGTGTTCCACAAACAATGCTATTCGTAGGGGTTCGACGTCTTTGCCGTAAATGACGTTCCGCAGCTGCAGGAGGCGGCCGCGTTCGGATTCTTCGACACGACGAATCCCGTTCTCACCAGCGAATCCTCCCAATCGATCGTCGACCCCTTCATATATCCGAGGGACACCGTGTCGAGCACAAGCCGCGCTCCGGAAGGATCAATGAATTCTCTACTCCGTAACAGGAACAACAAGCGGAAACGTGTCGTAATCGTACAGTTTGTCGTAGTCCATTGTGAATTTGTACTGGAGTCCCGAGCAGCCTCCCGATTGAACCGCGACGCGAAGATGCACCTTATCGAGCGGGATGTTCTTTCTCTTTGCGATCTTGATGATGTGCTACCCGTTACCATCACCAAACAGCGACACCTTCGCACAATCTTCCGTCAGAGACACTCTATCACTGCCTTCCTGTGCGGCCTCCTTTGCCTCTACGCCTCACCTGCAGAATCTGGAGCAACCTGTGGAAAGAAGGCGGAGAGAGGAACACAGAGGACTTACGGCGGGACGCGCTCTTGTCAGAGAGGGGAGCGCATTGCGGACAAGCGCAGAAGAAAAGCGGAACATGGAAGAAGAATCTGAGAACAAACAGGAGAACAGAGCAGCAGCAACTCCTTTAGACAGTGTACGCGAGAGATCCCAGTTCGTTGAACTTGGTATCCAGAGAGACGTCAGCCTCGGGATCAAGTCGGATCTTTCTCAGCTTGAGTCCAAAGTAAGCGCTATGAATTACGATTAAGGAGCAGACAATCACATCGTAATGACAACAGCCAACACAGCAACAATATCGAGAATCATGAAGATGTTCGTCATGGAAAGGCCGACACTCTTGTCGCACTTCTCACCCTTGTTGTTAGCATTGCAAAAGCAGCGAGCAGCCTTCACACTCTCATCGTACATGCAAATGCCGTGTCCGCTGCAAATATTACCCGCAGCGCTGGGGAAGCACTCTATCCATTACATCACGGACGTGCATTTACCCTTAGGGCAAGCATACACCGAATCGAGATAGATCATGTAACCAGCCATACCATAGTGGGTCACATCAGCAACCGCAGGCATCTGCACGTTGTTCGAGCAGCGGAAGGAGAACATGCTGTACATACCGAACCAGTAGTAGAAGTAATCACCGTTGTCGTAGTCCAGGATCACTCCAGCAGTGGGGTCCGAATAGTCTAGGACTCAAAACACGGCGGCAGCTCTCACCAAAACGCTGCAGGAAGTAAGAGTCCTCATCTTCAAGAGGGGAGGACACACGGTGGCAAGGATCCTCCTCCGAGTTGCTGATGAGGAAGGCGGGGACGGCACGGGTCTCATAGATATCGTGACCCTGGTCATCCTTCTTGTGGAGAGTCTTCTGGCAGCCATCCTTTCCCAGACCATCCTTTGGGATAGTGACCACATCTCTGCAGATATTGAAGACAAAACTATGGCGAATGAGGAGTTCGGGGAAAGCGACTTACGTTTGATTCGTGGTGGACTGCAGGTGATCCCAGACGCGGTAATCCTCCTTGTCATTTCTCAGAGGGCTCAGATCGAAGTTCACGCCGGTGGTGGCTTCGAACGTACAATCGACCGATGTAGAAGACACAACTGCCAGCAGAGCAATAAGGCCAACAATGCAATACTTCATTTTCGTCTATCTCAACTTATTTGAAGAGATGCAAAATCCAACAGTTGAATGAAACGCCGTCGCCCAAATCCCCGCGACTTCTGGCACGATCTTGACTCTCCAACAAACAAACAACAGTATAGTACAAGGGACGCAAGGACACTAACCACTCCACACAAACACGTCTCCGTGCTCGCTTCCAGCATACAGTTCTCCGCTCTCATCGCAGTACCGGCAGTCCAGGATGCTTCCGCAGCCGTGAGAGGGCTTCATCTTGGACAACTGCTGCTGCGTCCGGATGTCCCACAGGCATCTACCTGAGACAGAGAGCGAGCCGCCTACACCGTCCCGTTCTCGCTTCCGGAGTAGAGGATATTGTCTCCCAGGAAGTGCAGGCGGAGGAAGTTCGACCGCGTGTTCATCACGCCGCGGAAGGTCAGCTCGATGGAGTTCGTCCGCGTGTCCACGAGGTAGTGGCAGTTCTGCACATCATCGCTCTCACCATGCACCACGCTCCGATTCGCAATCGCCAGCATGCTCCCGCAGGCACTGCACTCCAGGCCCGTGATCTCCTTCATGTTGCCCTTCAACGTCGCCACGGGACACCGACTCACCAGGTCCCACGTCTGCACCGTCATGTCCTTGCTCCCCGAGAACAGCAGATTCCCCGCGGGATTGCACGCCAGCGCCGTGACCGAGAGGCTGTGCGTGGTGTAGTCCTACGCCTCACGCCGCCGCCGCGCCGCCACCTGCAGGCACTTGCGCTGCTGGCAGTTCCAGACCTGGATGGCGCCGTCGAAGCCGCCGCTGAACACGACATGGGGCAACAGCGGGTGGATCTACGCTGCAGGCGGCGCGCCGACCCTACGGCGATGGAGTAGATGTCGTCGTGGTTGGAGGACAGCACTGCGGGCTGCGCGGCGGCCAGTGCCACGGCGTCGGCGTTGCGCGCCAGCGGCCACACCTTCACCAGGCCGTCGGAGCTGCCCGTGACGAGCGCGGAGCGGTCGGCGGTGAGGGCCATGTCCCAGATGGCGCCCTCGTGCTCGCCCACGCAGGTTAATGTGTCTAGGCATGACCGCGCGCACGCACGCCCACCGCCGGTCCAGAAGTGCAGCTTGCGGCCCGCGGCCACGGCGAGGGTGTTCTTGGACAGCGGCACGCTGCTCTAGGCGTGAGGCGCGGCGAAGGACGCTACGCGGACGCAGTCGCCGACTTGGGCGGAGCGCGCGAGCAGCGTGTCGGGCAGCGATCGGTCGGAGTAGTCCTCCAGCAGCGAGTGCACCTGCGGGTGAGGATAGCGCGGCGGGCGAACGCGCTGGTGCAGGCACTGCGCGAGCACGGCGGGCAGCGGCTTGTCGGGCGTGAGCTTGTGGTCGGCGTCCATGGAGACGAGGGCCTGGAAGCAGCAGGCCTGCTTGATCAGCGCCACCAGCCGGTTGGAGGGGATCTGCGGGTGAGGCGGCGCGCGAGCGCTACGGGCTTCTCCAGGATGACGGACTCGTCGAGAAAGGAGTGCGAGACGGTGTCCGCCAGGATCTCGCGCGAGCGCTGCACGCCGGGCCAGTGCTGGAAGTAGGGGCTGTTGTGCACCGCCTTCACGGAGAGCAGGTAGCACAGCTCCTTGAACTCGCCGGGGAAGTGCTGCTCGCACACCTCCTCCAGAGGCTTGATGTACTTGAAGAGGTAATGCAGCGCCTTCTGGTGCTCGTTGCGCGAAATCAGCTCCAGGTAGGTCTGCTTGTACAACAGGTAGGACAGGTAGCGGAACTGCCTTCCCATGAGCGCCCCAACCGAAGACTACTTGTCGTTGCACTGCTCCTTCAGGACGGACTCGGATCCGTCCCAATCACCAGCCACGATCTTGGACTTGATGCTCTGAATGATCGGCGTGCGGTTCGATGTGTCTCGCGTGACCATTCCCGATTCTTCTTGCAGCACCATCGCGGAAGTCGTGTATCTGTTTGTAATCAAATCAAGAAGCAGAACTACCCATGACTGTGAAGGTACTGCAGGATAATGCGAATGATGTCGCGCTCCATCTATTTCTGACAGAGAAACGATGCAGATCACTTGAGAATCGTTCTCGTCAAACACGGAGTCCACGGTGGACGAGAGAGTCTAGATGAGAAGCAAACGGGAAGCGCAAACTGAGTTCGCCGCAACACTGTTCTGGCAATCCGCGCAAATGATGGTGGGGGCGGAAGAGCCGGTGTGGGTCGCGTTCCTCTATCCCTGAGTACGAGGAGAAAGAACCACTCTGGGAGCCGATTCTGGCATGATATGGGTGGAGACAGGCAAAAGGGGCTGAGAAAGAACGAGTCTTTCCTTTGACAAAAGGAACGGCGTTTTTGTGAGAAATGCAACGCAAAATCGGGAAGGGATTTGGAAAGGCTGGAAAGAGGCAAGATCTCACTATGGACAAAGAAACGGAGTTGGCCTATTTGAAGAACCTCCTGGCATCGTCCAAGGACGTGGTCAATGTCCTGGAGACGATCTCTGCCCAGTTCAAGTCCATGGAGCAGTCGTCTGAGAGTGGAGAGTTGGCTGAAGACGCAGTGACGTTGTAGAGATGGTGGCTGTTTTCAACAACTGGTCTTCGGTTTTCTCCCTGGCGGCAAAGTCGAACGGCGGTGATGTATCCGTCATTACCATTCCAGACCCGAAAGAGGAGGCTCCGGAGAGATAGTGGAATGAGGTCCTTTTGCGTATCCACATTTTATATAATCATGTGTACTATGTGTATTTGTCTTCTGTTTGATTGAAATCACTCGATCTGTGTCACTTCCTGCTATCTTGCATTAGACTTTGTGTTCTGCTTGTAGTGTGTGTGCTGAGCTGCTATTCCAAGTCAACGGGATAATGAATGGAGTGCTCCCATTCCATGGAAAACGGGTGATCCAAGGGTTGAAATCACGCGTTGATGGTGTGGAGAAATGTGGAATGGAGGGAAAACAGTTTCCCTCCAACTCATCCCAATTCAAAACTCCCAACTTCCAGATGAAGGAACTCACACCGGAGGAGAAGCAGACATATAGAAAGTGGCTAGCCAATGGTGATTTGCGCCACATCGCGGAATCGTTCGGCGACGACTATGTGACTCGAGCGGCTACGTATGTGGGACGCAAGTATGTGGATTCTGCACGAAATTATGCTATAGAGCGAACGAGTGGTTTCATCTCTTTCAAACCGGCTTTCCTCTTCCCAAGGAACAGCCGAACTCTCTCAAAGAGTCTTCCGAAAAGACCGTTCGTGTTTCTGGACAGGGACGGAAGAGAGTGAAGGCCCCCACCACCACGGACAGCACCAGGAAACGCGCGAAGAAGCAAGTGCAAGCAACCATCGAACCCACCTTCGACAACCCCGTTCCGATTCTGCCACGCCGAAGAGTGTGGGCGTTTCCTCTGCGGAGTGACGTACAGACCCTACCGGCTGAAATACGCGGAGTTCTCCATCGGCGACTCGGTCCGATTCGTGCTTCCCGGTGAAAGCGGGAGTGAGGAGTGATGCACAGCCTATCGCGCCTTCCTGGAGGAGCACAAGCAACTCTTCGAGGAGAAGGACCGAGTGAAGGCGGAGTCCCTCCTGAGCGAGTACGCGGGCATCAGTCTGACGGTGGTTCCCTGCCGTGTGGTGGGTGTCGAGTACATCCCAACGCTGGGCGACGACGCGGTGCGAGCGACGCTCCACACCTCCGACGGCCAGACACTCACGGTGCTGGCGCTGAATGCGGCGAGCGACCTGCTGCACACAGCACCGCACCTCATTCGCGAGGAGGCTTACAACGAGAGCATGCAGTATCTGCGGTCGCTGCACCACCTCTTCAACGGGATCGTGTCGACCGCTCGCGAAGAGCTCTCCACGGACACCAAGATCTGCCAGGTGTTCGCGCTGCCCGCGACAGAGGGTGAGGCACTGAGTGGGGAGTGCTACGAGGGATGTGTGTACGACGTGAACGAGGACGCGCTGGAGAATCCGTATCAGGTAGGCTTGGCGGGAGGAGGTGAGATGGAGTCCATTCACGTGATCTGGTACGGGAAGAGCGCAATCAGCGGCAAGTGGGTGATGGACTTCTTTCAGTGTGACAACGAGTCGGGAATGGCAGCGCCGATGAGCAGTAGCGCTTCTCCGTGGGAACTGCGCCGCAGCAAGATCGCAGAGTCCTCTTCCGAGCGAGAGCAAGTGGTGCGCGCGCCACTAAATCCGGAACCAGAAACGATTCTCGCTCTTCTCCGCGACGCCAAGCTTGGAGTGGAAGGAGTGAACGTGTTCGAGGACAGCAGCGAACTGCTGAAGATGGAGACGTACAGGTCCAGTATAGATTGGAGGGAGGCGTAATAGACAGGCATCACGCACCCCATGGACTTTCACATCATTGAAGAGAAGCTCAAGCACGGAGAGTACGGCAAGGAGAAGAGCGTGATCTTCTGGAGTGATCTGGCGCTCATCGCCGTGAACGAAGGATTTCGAGATGGCCATGATGCGTAGGCGAAACAGTTTAATCAGAAGGAGCGATTCGAGTGGAGAATAGCCGACAATCTCGAGAGAACGCTGCACCGCATCCAGGACGATATCGAGTACAAAAGAATACGGCACGAGCCCAGTCCCTCTCATTCTTCTTCCACACACAAGAAATCAACTGTTTTCATCCATCCCCACAGCACTTGGAGAAAGTGCGCATGCGCACTGTATGAGTGGGTCCAGCGGAAGGAAAGCGCACGATTCGTTGTCCTTTGAAATGGAGTTCTGCGTTCTCCGAAATCTCCCCTGCTTCTGCCACAGTGAAAGATTCTCCCTCACATTAAAGGAAAACGAATCATGTCGGGTCTGTCCGCTCCTCCATCCGAATACACCTACAGGGTTTCAGGCCACAATACGATGATAAAACTGGCTGATGGGAAAGTAGGCGGTTTTGAATGGTATTCACATAGATCGCAAAGCACGCGACTGAGAAGGAGCACTACTGTTACGAGCAAATGTACAAGAAGAACTCAAAACTCATCGACTTCAGCGCCACCTATTTCGGAGTCCATCCCATCGATGTGAATTGTGGCAATTGGGGCATGACGGAGTAGGTGAATATACACACTCTCCACAGAGCCGATTCTCTCCGGTATAATAACTCCAAATCCGATATACACATCGACCAGACGGGTGGTACCGCATCTACGAACGAGTTTAGTATGCGCTGGAACGCTGATGGTGTAGAGAGGGGAAGCCACCGGGCTATTTGATACTGGAAGACCTGAACCGCTATTACCGATATCCTTGCATACTGGACATCAAGTTAGGGACGCGCACCTACTGTTCGGAGCGCAATAGGGCGTTCACTCGTAGGGGACGGGGCTCCGCCAGAGCGCGTTGAGAGGCACATCCGTGTCTGCAAAAGCACCACGTCGGGAGCGCTGGGCATTCGTCTCTGTGGAATGCGGGTATTCCTTGCTGGATTCGCTCAGGGCTAGGTATACAGGCCGGAGCAAAAGACGTGGTTCATCCGGGACAAGAAGTGGGGCAAATCGCTCACGGTCGATGCCTTCCTTCCCTCCATGGCTACTTTTTTCTACAACGGCGCGACTTTTAGAACAGACATCATTGATGGCATTATAAGCAAGGTGAGCGAACTGCGCGATGCGGTGAGAGAGGTGGGGGAAGGAAGAGCGGATGACGGATAGAGCAACTGGAGGTTCTGGTCATCGAGCATTCTGATCACGTACGATGGAGAGGGCGAATCGAAGGTGGGCGTGCATCTTATCGATTTTGGAAACTGCAACTTTTCGGATGACTACACGACTCCGGATGAAGTGAGTCGTGCGGTGTGCTGTTGAGGACTAGGGTTGCATTCTTGCGTTAAGCAACATTATTGCCTATTTACGCCTCATTCAGAATGGGGCCGTCTCTTCTACATGTGTAAAGGATTTGTAAACTGATCTATGTGGGTATCTGTGCCATTCTCCTCCTCTGTTTGTTCTCTTCCACACGTTGCATGGTCTCCTGTGAGGATGGGGTGATTATGTTTGGACATAGAACGCATGACTCACACAATTGTTGTCAAACGATGGATATCCCTTATTTTGATAATGAGCCGAGTAGGAATTCGCGTTCCTGTTTATTGTTTCTTCCTTTGATTCCCTTTGCGCTAAACCCCTGTAGGTTCATCGAATGATGAAACAATCGGTCCCCTGAACTCCCTTTCTTCCGGTGCGGTGGCAGATGAACAAACTGCTTGAGTTCTAGATGAGTGAGTGTGTTTCGGAGGATATGCAGGTTTGCAACTGGAGCTTGGATGATAGCGTTTACGAGGAGGATGTACGTCGCGATGGGAGGATCCTTGATGTCATAGGCCGTACCGATCGTGAACCATTTCGTTGAAGCATAGACAGCATTGAGGGGAAGCTGGGCTGTGCGTCCCGAATTGTGAGTATTCTCAGCATAACTCAATCATAGTCCGGACTCTGGGGAGAGCCGAAGCGTGCGCGTTACACACACGAGGCGGAGGAGGGGCAGAGCCACATCCAGCGTTTCCGTCGTTGGAAGCGTATTACCAGTAGAGCACGTGAACGAGGTGTACAACCCCTTCTTGGGTAACGTGGCGAAGGCGCTCTCGCTCCTCAAGCCGAATTCCATCTATATGGGTGATCCATGGCGTTCATCTTCACGCACAGACGCAAACGATCCGAACCTGGTGTTCTCGTGCGAGCTGCCACAGGCCACGAGCGGCAGCAGCCTCATCAGCAACAAGTCGAATGACAAGGACAGCAATGCGCACATCGTGCGCACCCGCGTCATCCTGAACCCGCCCAACCACAGCAAGATCGCCACGGAGTTCACACTGGTGCCCGGCTTCCTCAACCGGTCGGACATCGCGCGGTTCCACCGTCCCTGCTTCCCGAACCGGCAAATCGAGATGAATGTACGGACTGCTGGGATGCTGAGACGCAGTGCACCTGGGTGGAGGCCATGAAGGACACTAGCGAGTACCGCTTCGTGAAGGTAGGCGTGGCGAGCGTGCTGGAGCGTAGTCCATTCGCTCGCTGGACGATTTGTCGTCGACGAAGGACCATCTGATCATGGTGGGTGTGGCGGAGGCGGCTGACGCGCAGATCGAGTACTGCGAGCCGCAGCCGCCCGTGTTCCTGAACCTGGGCATGAGCTCCTTCGTCGTCAACTGGATCAACCCCACCTCGGAGGACGCGCAATGTGCTGCTGGCGGCGGCGAATGAGCGGTAGACCCCGCGCCTGTGGAGGGCCGCAACCACCTGCTGACGGAGAAGGAGAAGATGCCGTTGATGGGCGACCTGAAGAAGGGCGACCAACTGCTCTCGCTCTGCACCTCGCTCTACAACACGCCGCTCATCGAGCACGAGGTGCCCGTTCCCTTGGGAATTCACCGCTAGAAGTCCTTCACCGACTATCTCCTCATCGTCAAAATCGAGAGGTTTTTGCGCATTCTTGTTCTCACTCGCAGCCCTCGCGAGCCCTCGCCGCCCGTGCGCCGCACCTACAACGCCTCGATCCGCCGCGTGGACCGCCTGTTCGTGGCGGGCAAGATGGAGCCGGTGGCGCGCGTGTACCTGCCCAACGACGACAACTACAGCTGCACGCAGGACCTGCTGGAGGACTACCTGTTGCAGAAGGCGTTCGAGCGCAGTGCCGGTTGGCGGGAGATATGACGCGTAGTGGCGGGCAAGATCACACAGGAGCAGATGTGCTGCATCTTCCCGAACCTGCGCAACGAGGCGGAGCGCAAAGATTTCGACGAGCGGCACAAGCAGCTCTTCGACGTCTCCAACCACACGTGAGTGACGGAAATCGGCCCGATTTCTAGCTACCGCCTGAAGAACCAGCTGCCGGTGTCGGTGCCGCGGAAGCTGACGCCCGAATCCGTGTGCCTGATGCAGGCGAGTCAGGTGAGCTACGACAAGCTGGTGAAGTCGGGGATCCGCGGAATTCTGAGCTTTTCCTCCACGCAGGGCACCAGTGTCAGCAGCCGTGCGGCGTGAGGCATAGGCTACCTGCGCGTGAAGGAGAACCTGAAGTACATCGCGGACTTCGTGAAGGAGCAGATCCGCATGGTGGAGTCGCAGATCACCTGCAGCTCGCGCGAGGAAATCTCCTCCGAGATGTGCTCGCTGGGGTGGGCGTGCCGCGCGTGGGTCAGGCGTAGGTTGGAGCGCGACTCGTACCAGCGCGTCCAGCGCGTGGTGAACAAGGAGTACCAGGCGTTCGAGTTCTTCGTGGAGCGTATCTATCGCACCGCGTGGAACCTCACCGACCAGTACATCAGCGCCATCATCGAGGTGCTGGAAATCGGTCCGATTTATGCCGTAGCTGAAGACACGACTGAACATGTCACAGTCGGCTTTCTACGAGAAGAAGATGTTTTCTGAAGCCTTCGGCGAACCGTATCTCTTCCTTCCCTCCAAAGTGGCGGCACGTGGATGCGGTGAGGAATAGAATCTGCGCAGTCGCAAGGGCACGTCGTCCATGGCGAAGAAGCGAACGCGGCGCGACGCGAACGAGGACACCAACTCGGAGGAGGAGATCGAGATGGAGGTGGAGCCGCCGCAGCGCAGCAAGAAGGAGAACGACCTGCGCAAGCTGAACAAGAAGCAGCTGATCGACATGTGCCTGAAGCTGGGCTTCCCACGGGAGGACGTGCCGAAGACGCCGCGGTGGGACCTGGTCAGTTACATCTCGAAGAACGCGATCAGCAGCAACCAGGAGTACTACCGCGACAAGAAGCGCAACCAGCAGGAGCTAAACGCCGGCTTCCAGAATCAGGTGAACATGCTGTTCTATGAACAGATCGAGCGCCTGCAGCACGCGCCCGTGCCGAAGCAGACGCAGCTGGTGTACGCGAACATCTTCTCAGAGCCCAGCGTGCCGGTGTACGAGATCGAGCCGCTCAAGAGCCCAGACGAGGTGCAGCTGATCGCCAACAACGTGGTGCTGCAGCCGCTCAACGACATCGTCGTGCCCGGCATCGGCGCGCTGCCCGTGGTGGCCGAGCCGCAGCGTGGAGGCGTGGGCGGCAGGTTAGGCGTAGGCGTGATGCCGCTGGTGCCGGGCGTGCGCAGTGGGCCGTACGTGGGTCCGAACGGCAGGTGAGTGTGCGAGGCGTGTGTGAGGCACAGACCGTTGATGGTGCGGCGGCTGAAACTGCACGTGTCGAAGACGGGCGACATCACGGGGTCGGTGGAGTACCGGCGCAGCGGGAAGGACGTGCGCAACGTGCTGGAGGTGGAGAAGAAGTTCGCGCGGCCGGATGTGTCGCTGGAACAGAGTGGGTGTATGAGGCGTGGCGTGAGGCGCAGTGTTCTCGCAGTACAACGGCTTCGACATGAATTCCTCGCAGGCGAAGAAGGTGTCGGAGCCGGTGCGTCGGCACGTGGCGGTGCGCGTGCGGAGGAGGGATGATGTGTAGAAGGCGACGACGGGAAAGAAGAAGGTGAAACACATGGTGGGTGTGGGCGTAACGGATGATGGGCAGAGACGGCGCAAGCGCGACGAGCGCGAGGTGAAGGAGGAGGTGGCGCCCATGAACGAGCGCCGCATGTCGCGCCTGCTGGGCAAGCTGCTGTCCATCCTGGAGAAGGAGGACAGCGGCGGCAACTTCCGCGTGCTGCCGATGGAGGGCGCGGCGTGGGCGGAGCCGTACCGGAAGGCGATCAGCCCGCTGGTGGACTTCTCGATCATTCGGCAGCGCATCAACCAGTTCGGGTACACGCAGGACGGCATGCTGAAGGACCTCGAGCAGCTGTATGAGAACACGGCCAAGTTCAACGGGGCCGATCACGAGCTGACGGGGGTGGCGAAGCGGTTCGTCGACACGGCGAAGCAGTTCATTGAGGACAACAAGGATGTGAGGGCCGAGAAGCGTTGTGATCTGTAGTCCTTCCGGAAGGCGATCCAGTCCATGCTGCAGCAGCGTGAGCCCAGCGACGTGACCAACATCACGTATGAATAGGGTGTTTGTTGCATATGCAAATGGAGAGTTAGATGATTGAACGGCTTGTTTTACAAACAGGACATCACTATTCCAAGACATCAATACGGGCTTAAGCTTCAGTCTTGCTGCGACGAAGTCTCTGAATAGAAGATCTCACGGTCATGGCAACGGGGGTAGACACCATGAAGGCACCTCCAGCAACGACCTTTCCGCACTTCTTGCACTCCCAGATACCCGTGCAGGCTCTCTTCACGGTGTTCTTACCGCAGAAAGCGCAGGTGTAACTATTCCAATTAGCACTCCCAGAGAAACAAATCTACGTGCTGTGCTGGCTGATTTCAATCTTCTTCACGATCTTACGAAGAGAAGAACCGTATCTCGTTCCGTACTTACCGCAAATACCGACCTTCTTAGTTCTCTTACCCTACACACCGGTGAGTTCGTGCTCCTCGTCGATCAGGAATGGCAGACGACTGGAATCGATTCGGCTGTCTGACCACCCACATGGCACTCCCTATCAAAACAAACCATACCATTATGAATGTTAGTGCTTGAAATAGTTTTCTACCTTCATTGGTGAGAGAAAGGAAAGGAGTAGGGCTGGGTTCAAATCCTCTATTGCAACAGCATTCCCTTCATTTACCCCCTACACTCAATGTGGATTCCCTTTCAATCCCCACAATTCCATGTGCTGCAACTGCATTTGGTGTCCTTTCGTATTTCCAACAAAATGGCGTGCAAACTACTTCTTCACGGAAATGTGCTTCGCAGGGATCTTGAACTCTTTGATGATGCAGTCCTTCACGATAGGTCCCACCTTTCCCTGGATCTGGATGTACCGCTCGTTGCCCAGCGTCTGAACGCATGCACTTGAGGCGCACGCCTTCGACAGCGCTCTCAGCAGCTCCTTCTCGTCGATGGAGTATTCGGAGTAGTGCTTCACAATGGTCTGCAGACTCTTCGCGCCCTTCACCTTTTCTGTCGAAATTTCGATGCTGCTGCATGACCCCTTCTTCACCACAAGCCGGTTGTTCACCTGGACCGCATGGTACGGAATCAGCTTCTCCTCGAAACACTTCACCACCTCCTTGCGTGGGAGCTGCTTAGGAAACCCGCCCTGCGGAATGGGCTTGTCTCTGAACAGTGCGTCCGTCAACTCATCATTCAAGTTCTACTCCTCACTTCTCCCACCGTTTCGTACAACCAGCGAAGGGTTCGTTTCATCGATCAGAGCGTGCAGGTTCAAGTACGCACTCAGAGCAGATCGCGCGTCTCCCAGCGTGTACAGTGCCTCCGGGTCCATCTGCACCGCGAGAAACACGTTCTTCAGCAGGCGGTTGACTTTGTAAACGGCGCTCACCGCCATGTCCCGCGCCGATTCGTTTTTCTCCTCCTTCTTGCCGCTGCGCAGGTTCACCGCATCGCCCTTGAAATGTGTGATGTAGTCCGCGTACTTGGCGAGCCACGGGTGGCTCCAATTCACGGTCATGATCGTCTACGTCTCAACTCCCATCGGTGCCGAAAACGGGCTGTTTTTGGATATCCTTGGTGGTGATGAGTTTCTTCTCCTCCAAAAACTTCACCAGCTTCGCCAGCTTCTTGAAGGAAGTCTTGTGCCACTGCAAGCCGCCCTCTCCACACACGTCGCCACAATCTTCGCCTCACTCCCACCACCAACACACACAATACTCGCTGGCGAAGTGCGTGTTCACGAACTCGCTGCGAGACAGGTACTTGCTGTTGAAGGTGGACACCTGCATCGGCAGGTCCTCGCCGCCCACCTCGTGCAGGCACTACCGCTCACCGCGCCCCGTCGCGCCTACGCGGATGCTCAGGTGCAGGAACTCGTCGTCCATCTCCTTCTCGCTCACCTCCCGCGCCGTCTGGCTCGCATTCTCGATGGCTGCTTGGGATGTGGTTTCAGTGACTGCAGTCTCATTAGCTGCGGGGGTGATTTCAGTGGCTGTGGCAGTTTCACTGACTGTGGACGGCTCTTCGGAAACAGATTCGTCACACTCCACCTCCACAGAAGGCGTCAGCAGCGGATAGACGGCTGTGGCTGTGTAGCCCTCGGGAGCCGTCTATGCGTGAGGCAGGGGAGAGACGGGCACTCCGTCGGAGTACGCGTCGAACAACGCGTCGCGATAGAAATGGATCACCTCGATCACCTTCCCCTTCTACGCATGACCGCGGATGGGAAGGAAAACTCCAGAGGCCATCATTTCGGAGAAGTTCCCCACGCAGCAGTAGCCGACGGCGAAGGGCTTGGGATTGTTGAAGGTGGCGATCGCGACGACCGTTTTCATCAGCAACGAAGGCATGCCCTCTTCCTATCCGTAAGAAATAGCAGGAAGAATGACGGGAACCACAATGCCAGGAACCATAAGGCCAGCGCCCTCCAAAATCTTGCCACTCACGAAGGAGTTCGTGTAGATCACAGGAACGATTGTCGGCGTCTTCCACAGCGAGAAGACTAGGCGTGATGCACTCCGAAAGCCGTCACCCGTCGGGTAGTAGCGCTTGTCCTGCGTTTGAATAAACAGCGGAAAGCCCTTCTTCTGCTTTAGAACCGTAATTCCCGATTTCAGTTTCAGCATCTCAATATCCTATGATAAATACTCCATAAAGTTTGGCCAACGTTTCCACTCCCAAAGAGCGCAGTGTCATCCTCCTCTGTGAAGTTCGAGAGACTAAAGTGGAGGTTCTTCCGAATTTCCTTCACCTCCTTCTTACGAATACTCGTCTGAGTGGAGAGAAGAATATCCTGAGGTTTGCGAAACATGGAAGTGATTGAGTGTGTGGCTCCCAGAAAGGTGCAATCATACTGTTGATTCGTTTCTCTCAATAGTGTGGTGTTCCATGACTTCCCCTTGTCTCTTTCCGAATCATGCTTTGAATAGGGATGCTGATATAGTAAGTGGCTTCCTGAAGAGCAAAACACGTTATGTATGGAGTGCGCTCTATTTAAACCCGAAGGATGGCAGAGATTGAGCCGAAGAATGTGGGAGGCAAAAAAAACGGACGATTTCCGGTACACAAAAGCAGTCGGATTTTTGCTGATGGTTGGGTTCAAACTGGAAAACGTGATTTGTAGAGCAATCCTGAGGAGAAGCAGCCAGAGGAGAAGCCGGCGGAGTCTTTTG
>QWCN01004440.1_pt1 | contig 14904 bp, 11 predicted proteins | sample 1972711 | NCBI WGS metagenome assembly QWCN01 (sample SAMN09866707, study PRJNA288562) | Human gut metagenome isolate term1_stool, whole genome shotgun sequencing... | isolation source: gut | host: Homo sapiens | place: USA: California | reverse complement strand
GGCGGACGGGTATATTCGGCTATGCTGAAAGAATACAAATTCATTGGATTAAAAAATTTTCAGCAGATTTTTACCAGAGATCAGAATTTCGTCCAGTCCTTGAAGGTGACTGTAATCTATGTACTGGTATCTGTTCCATTAAAACTGGTGTTTGCGCTGTTTATTGCCATGCTGCTGAATATGAAAGTAAAGGGAATCGGAATATTTAAAACTCTTTATTATCTGCCCTCGATTTTGGGTGGCAGTGTGGGTATCGCCATTTTATGGAGATTTTTGTTTAACAAAAACGGATTTGTCAATTTGCTTTTCGGTAAAATCGGACTCCCAGCCGTGGACTGGCTGGGAAGTCCTGACGTTGCACTTCTGACAATCAGCCTGTTGGCTGTATGGCAATTCGGTTCATCAATGATTCTGTTTCTGGCTGCACTGAAACAGATTCCGCGGGATCTGTATGAGGCAGCTCAGGTGGACGGAGCAGGCAGAGTACGTATCTTTTTTACCATTACACTACCAATGATTACTCCCATTGTCCTGTTTAACATTGTGATGCAGATGATTAACGCATTCCAGGAATTTGCGGCGCCGTTTTTGATTACCAAGGGCGGACCTTTAAAAGCTACGTATCTGTACGGGCTGATGCTTTATGACACAGCGTTTACTTATCTGAAGATGGGATATGCCTCCGCCTTATCCTGGATTATGTTCATCATAATCATGATTCTGACAGCGCTGATATTCAAATCATCCGAGTACTGGACATTTTATCAGGATGGAGGGAAATGACATGAAGAAAAACAGTTTGGAAAGGGCAGGAAGAATGCTCTGCTATCTTTTTCTGATTCTGCTAGCAGTGTTCATGATTTATCCGCTGCTGTGGTTGGCAGGTTCTGCGTTTAAGAGCAATCAGGAGATTATTACGTCCTTGAGTATTTTACCGGAAAATTGGAATTTCCGTTCTTTCGTGGATGGGTGGAAGGGAGTCGGGAAGTATACCTATACGACATTTTTTAAAAATACATTTTTGTTGGTAATTCCTACAGTTCTCTTTACGGTATTTTCCAGTCTTCTGGTATCTTTCGGTTTCGCGCGGTTTCATTTTCCGTTTAAGAAGATTCTGTTCGCGTTGATGATTTCAACGTTGTTGTTACCGGAGCAGACGCTTCTGGTGCCGCGATACATTTTGTTTAGCCGTTTAGGATGGCTGGACAGTTATTTGCCCTTTTGGGTGCCGGCCATGTTTGCAACCTATCCCTTTTTCATTTATATGATGATTCAGTTCGTGCGGGGAATTCCCATGGATTTGGACGAATCGGCCAGGATTGACGGATGCAGCGCTTTTGGGATTTTTTTCAGGATTATTATGCCACTCTCCAAGCCGGCGATGTTTTCCGTAATTATCTTTCAGTTTGTCTGGAGATGGAATGATTTCTTTAATCCGATGATTTATATCAACAGTGTCAAAAAATATCCGGTATCCCTAGCGCTTCGTATGTCTCTGGATGTAGCGGATACCATTCACTGGGATCAGCTGATGGCAATGTCTCTGCTTACGTTGCTCCCGCCGATTTTATTATATATCTTTGCACAGAAATATTTTGTGGAAGGCATTACGACGACAGGTTTAAAAGGCTAGTGTGCGCAAAGAGCGTGCGTAGAAATGGAGATTAGTACGTAGAATAAAAATTCAGGCAAGTTATTTGGTCTGGTTATTTGCAGGGCAGTGTACTGAAAGTCAGGAGGAAGATATGAGAAAAATTCCGTTTAGGGGATATGAGATTCACAGTCTCAGAATGTGGCAGCAGGGTCAGGTGGACAGTGCCCTGAAATTCATGAAAAAAGAGGGACTAAATGCACTGATCTTTCATCAGAACGATTTGGTGGATCAGTTGGTTTTCCCGGAAAAGTATTATTCAAATGATATCCTGTGGGAGAGATGGCCAACCAGAAGACAGGGGGTTCTGTATCATAGAGAATATATACGCGGCGTAATCCGAAAAGCAAAAGAGATGGGAATCGAATTCTACATGGAAGTAAAAGAAATCAACGCCATGGATTCTATTTTTGAAATTCGGTCGGACTTGCGCAACCCGGACGGAAGTGTCTGTCCAAACCACCCGTTCTGGGAAGAATTTCTGGAAGCAAAATATACAGAGCTGTTTGAAATTTATCCCGACCTTGCCGGTATTATTGTAAGTCCGGGAACCAGAGAAAGCTTTGTATCAATTGCTGCCAATCGGTGTCATTGTCAGCGGTGTCAGAATACATCTGACATGGAATGGTATATCCGCGTGTTAAGTGCCATGTTTCGTCCCGTCCGCAAGGCCGGAAAATCATTGATTGTCCGAGATTTCGCCTTTACAGCACAGCAGCAGAGCCTGATGATTCAGGCCTGTGAACAGATATCCGATGAGATTATTTTGGCGCTGAAAGCACAGCCTCATGACTATTATCCTACCTTTCCTATTAATCCGAAAATCGGAAATACGGGAAGACTCCGGGAGTACATAGAGTTCGATACCTGGGGGCAGTTTTTCGGCATGGGTGTTGCGCCTATGAGTCTGGTGGAGGATATGAAAGAGCGTCTGGAAATCTGTTATGAAAAAGGAGCGGTCGGAGTCTGGTTCCGCACAGACTGGGAACTGGTTCCGGATGCATCCGTTCACTGTACGCCCAGTCTGGTCAATTTATATGCCGGAGCTATGTTGTCTGCCAACCTGGATACGGATTTGGATGAGATTTATCAGAAATGGGTTCGGGAAGGCTTGTACTCGCCTTTGAAAACCGCTTCCATGCCGCAGAAACCGGTGATTCCCCAAAATCCGGATGCATGGAAATATTTTCGGGATTTCATGAAGGCTTCCTGGCAGGCCTTTGCAAAGTCCGGTTATATCCTGGGTCATCAGTTCCTGGAAAGCGACCAGCCTCCTTATACTATCGGAATCGCTTTTGAGATTATGACTGTTATTCATGCGAGAGAAGACTGGGATCCGGGCGCGACAGCCAAAGTAGCGGTCACACTGGAAAACATGGATGTGATTTTCCGGGAAAAACAGGAAGGCGTGGAGGAAACCAAAGCACTGGCCGACATTCTGAAGCTGGATGAATTGGGCGTGCCAAAGGATTTCGAGGCGGATATGAAGGTGGCATTGGAGACAATGGTTCGCTATGCACAGCTTTGTGAGATAAGCACCCGGGTTATGTACCACGTGGTTTACGCTCAGAAGCACCGGGATAGGCAGCAGGAAGAAAAAGCCTTCAAAGCCATTGAAGATTTGTATCAGATTGCAGATTTGATAGAAGAGGAGCAAAAGGGAACCCATTACCCGTACTATCTGTATGCCCGTCTTCAACCGTTACGAATCCGGCTTTTTGCAGACAGCGCAGCAAGACAATTAAGAGAAAAGGAAGGATAAGCTTGTCGGAGGGCATTTTCGTCCGATGCAAAATTCAGAAATGGAATACTTCAAAAATATGGCTTGAATTGATTCCAAAATAGAACAATTCATGGAGAAAAAGATGAAGACGGATGTTGAGGGTTTACATAAGCGGCATAAGTAACAGGTAAATATCACAAGCACTAAGCAGCAAATTAGCAAACGATTTGCTGCTTTTTCTTTTATCCAGAAGGCAGTCCACAGTGGTCTGTCTTTTGTTTTAAACAATAAATGTTGAAACACAACAATAACGGTGATAAAATAAAACAAATAATAAAAGAAAGGAAGAACAAACAATGAGCAAAAGCACAGTAATAAAAGAGCAAATAATGGAAATATTACGTGATAATCGAGAACACACTGCATCAGATATTAAAGTGACTATACGAAAGAAATATCCAGATATGGATATTACAGAGGGAGTGTTTTCCAATTCTTTTAGAACGCTTACACTGGCTGGGAAATGTATCAATAAGGAAAGAGGTGTCTATGTACTAAATTCTGATAAAAGAAATGTTGATCCAGATGCCGCACAAAAGGATGAAGGGGAAAAAGAAAACAAATGTTGCAATGATTATTTAAAACTTCACAAAGATGTATCAGAGCTGTTAGTAAAGTGGAGGGAAGAATTTAGAAATCTGGTCCAAGATATAAACATATTGGATGCGGATGATGAGGTTGTAGCTTATATTTTGGAGGTACGTCATGCGTTGGAAAATTTGGAAAAAGGAATCAAGAGGGATGCATTTAATTAGAGTATTTGAAAGTTGAGATTTAAGTACGGAAAATTGGACAGAAAATGTGAATAATTGTATATAGATGTGAAAACTAAGATGATATGGAAATTATAAGGGAGAAAATAAACAAATGAAACAATTTGAACAAATTAATGAAACTTCCTATTTATCCGTACAGAATGCACCTGTGTATCGGAAAATTATGCGGTGCTTTTATCAGGAGTATGAAAAGATGCATTTTCAGTTATACAAGGAGGATATTTTCCGGCTTTTAAAAGAGGATGATGTATTTGAAACGTATCCCATGGAACAGCTGGTTTTGGACTTGGAAGCGCTTGTAAAATGGAAAAATCTCACGCCTATACAGGATCCGGGAAAAGTGTACACGATAGCAGACTATAAAAATAAGCAGTATCGTTATACGATGTCAGAGTATGCAGTGGAGATTGAACGTCTGACTGTGCGTTTGGAAAATTTATTTTTGGAGTCAGGAAATTTATCGACGAACTTTTTTGTCCGTCTGGAGAGAAGCCTGGATGAAACGGAGGAGATGGAGAGTGCGGAACTTCGGACAGTAAATGAATGGTGGCAGACGCTGCAGGAAGATTTTAAACGGCTTAACCAGAATTATCAGGACTATTTACGGGATTTTTATTCCGGAAAAACAGAGAAGCTGATGAAATCCGTGGAGTTTATGGTTCATAAGGATAAATTTATCAAATATCTGAATGACTTTGTGCAGGAATTACAACGACACTCCAAACGGATGGAACAGCTGTTGGAAAAGAATGCAGAGCGTATGGAGAAGACAATCCTGGAACGGGTCGTAAAGAGTGAAATGGATATTCCCCATGCGCTTCTGGAAATTCACGGCAATGCTGAGCCAAGTATCCGGGAAAATGTATATGGAAAATGGTATTCGCTGAAAAACTGGTTTGTGGACGGCAAAGGGCAGGAATGTGAAGCCAAAAAAGTATTAAAAATCACCAGCGACATTATACGGAATATTATCCAGAATGCGGCATTGATAGTACAGGTTCAGAACTGGGGTATCAGCAGAAAGGATGACTATAAAAAATTCCTGGAGTTGTTTCTGAAATGTGAGGAGCTGGAGGAAGCCCATAAATTATCTGCCCGTGTTTTCGGAGTGCAGCAGATGGAACATTATAAAACCAATATTCCAAGGGAAGCGGATAGCATTAATAACAGTGTTTATCAGGAAGACCCCGCAATATTTTTGCTGAAGCCCCACACGAGAGGGTATCGTGAGAGAAAAGACAGGACCGGTTTTGCCGATAAATCTCTGGAAAAGCGGGCACAGCGGGAAAGCTTCCTTCGTCAGGCGCAGAAGCAGAAGGAACTGGTGCTTCGCTACGTGAAGGACCGGAAGATTCGGTTTGGTGATATTGATGAGGTTATTTCAGAGGATACCCGTAATATTTTCTTACAGTGGATTGCACAGGCTAATATGAGCTCCAAAAAGACTGGAAGGACAGAATACGGACAGGAATATCAGTTAATTAGAAAAGAGGGGAACTGTATATTGAAGTGCGAGGATGGTAACCTGAGAATGCCGGATTATACATTGGAGTTTAAAGAAGGATGAATGAAATCAGAACATTAATGGAGAAATTCTGGATATGCCGGGACAGTGACAAGGAAACATTTTATAAGGTTAAGAGCGATATCCCAAACTTTCAGAGGTTTATCCGAGAACAGTTGGGCTGGAAACTGATACATACGGAAAAGCTTCTGAAACTGGAAAAGAAGCCTGCACATGCGGAAGCTTTGGCAGAAAAATAATGACTACTCAGGAGAACCGGTGGGAGGAAGAAAGGAAAAAAGCGGAATTTTTTGAAAATGTGGAAGGATATCTGACAGAGGGTTTAGACTTGGATTCCGTTGCTGTCTGCTGGCTGCGGGAAATGTATTCCAAAAAGAAGTATGGATATCAGACAGTAATCAGAGAATATGGAAAAAACAGGGAACAGGCGGAAAAACTGCTGAAAGCAGTGGGAAGAGCTATCCTCTTGCTGGGGGATATTCAGGAGAAGGAAGAGGAGTATCCCTTAGCAGTTTTTGCCGCCGAAGTATCCGGCAATCCCCATTACTTTGATTATGGAACAACCGCCGGGCAATTATTGGTTCATGGATTGTGCTATATTGCGAGGAAAGAGTATCCGGATAATGCCAATCAGTGGAGGACGCTGCTGCTGTCTAACAGAATTGTACCGGATAATATTTCATCTCTAGTGCATATCTATGGATTGCGATTACAAATCAGCGGTGTCTGGCACCCGGCATACGATGTGTTTTGCAGCAGGAGAGAACCCTGCGCAGTCACAATGGAAAATTTACAGGAGCTGACGGCGGTACAGCCGACAGGAAGTAAGGTTTATATTGTAGAAAATGAAATGGTGTTTAGTTATCTGCTGAAATCTCTGGAACAAAGGAATGTTACCCTGCTGTGTACTTCCGGTCAGTTACGAAGCGCCGCAGTGAAACTGCTTCCTTTTTTGCTGGATAGCGGAGCGGAAATCTATTATAGCGGAGATATTGATGCGGATGGAATCCGGATTGCAGACAGGCTCTGGAGAAAATACGGTAATCGGATTCATATGTGGAGAATGTCGGAGAGTGATTATGAGAAAAGTCTTTCAGAGGAAGAGCTGGGAAGTATTTCCTTGAAAAAGCTGGAGATTGTAGAGAATCCCGTTCTTCGCGAAACAGCAAAAGCGCTGAGAAAAAAGAAAAGGGCTGGATACCAGGAGAATATATTAAAATATCTGTTGGAAGACATGACAGGAGTATAATGCCGGATGGATTGCCCTGTGTGGCAAAAAAGGTAATAAGACATCCAATAAAAAAGTGTAACATCAGGTCGGAGGATAACGAATGGCATCGAGTAAAGAATATTTGGAATTTATATCAGGGCAGTTATCGTAGAAAAGTTTGAAATGTAGAACAATGAAGCGAGGTAGTGGATATGGAAAAAGACCCGTTTAAGGAATATTTGAGGGAGTCTGAACCGGATAAGGCTCATAAGGGGTATGCGTGGAGTACGGCAATCGGACTTCAGGCGGTGGACGGACTCAAACCATCTAAATATTTGATTGATACCGCCATTCAGAATATTGAAGGCAAAATCACGATGAAAGAAGTACAAAGTCTTATTGACAGCTACTATGAAGAAAGACCTGTGCAGTTGTCTGATGATGAGCGTACCGAAGAAGCAGATAAGGTTTCGTCCCGTATTGCGGAAATTCTTTCTGAAACAGCATTCTCATTTTCTCCGAATGAGTATATTTCTATCCACCGCAAACTCTTTCAGGGCATTTATGAACACGCCGGAAAGATTAGAGATTACAACATTACAAAGAAAGAATGGGTGCTTGATGGGGCAACTGTTATGTACGGTAGTGCTTCAGAACTGAGAGCAACACTTGAATATGATTTTTCGCAGGAGAGGGATTTTAGTTATAAAGGGCTTTCAATAGACGAGATTATCCACCATCTTGCGGTATTCATTTCAAGGTTATGGCAAATCCATATCTTCGGGGAAGGCAATACGAGAACAACGGCAGTGTTCTTCATCAAATATTTGAGAACACTTGGGTTCTCTGCAACCAATGATATTTTTGCGGAAAATGCGTGGTATTTCCGAAATGCACTTGTCCGTGCAAACTATACGAACCTGCAAAAAGGTGTTTATGAAACAACAGAATATCTGGAAATGTTTCTTAGAAATCTGCTTTTGAACGAGAAAAATGAACTTCACAATCGAAATCTTCATATAAATGGACTTTTGAATGAAGAAAGAGTTGCCATTGGAGATACAAAAGTGGGTATTGAGAATACAAAAGTGGACATTCAGGACCGGAAAGTGGATATTGAAAGTGTACTTTCAGAAAAAGGCAGCGATTTCTCAGTAAAAACGACAGTTCATATCCATAGACTTTTTGAGAAGTTTGGCTTTGATGATGTGTTTGGGAGAAGTGCAGTTATGGAACTTCTCGGACTGAAAAGTTCAGGTGCTTCAAAACTTCTTTCCAATCTGGTGCAGGCAGATATTATTGAATCGGTATCCGGTTATGGAAAAGGAAAATATAAGTTTAAGAAGCCTTAATGGGCGAAAACTTTCAATGATGCTGGTGGGCGCGGCTAAGGCACTCAGCCGGCGATTTCCACCGCAGACACCAGTTTACGTTACGGCGCTTGTTCCAAGTGTAGAGCCGACTGTCTGTCGTCTGGCAGGCGAAGCACTCTCGACGGATGCAAGTGTTGTCCATCTCCGCCGGAAGCCGGAACAGGACAATGCGTAGAAAAGTCATATTTTTTCGGCAGGTAATTAAATATAGATTACAATGTCGGCGAGGAATCTATCGGCGGTGTGGGAAAAATTTGCCATGCCGCCGTATTTTTCTGCAATTATGGAAATAGAGGACAGACCAATTCCGGAGCCATCCTTGTGGGTAGAGTGATTTTCCAGTTCCTTTTGACTCCATCCTGATTCATACGCATACAGATATGATAAAAAGCAAGAAAAAATTTCATGAAAAATATCTTCAGGCGTTTGCAGCAGCGCTGAAACGGAACAGAAGAGGGCAAAAAAGGATATCGTTGAAAACCTGTCAGAAAACAGATATAATAAAAATAATTAGTTAAAACTAATGAAAATAAGATAGAACAAACCGGCGCAAATGCAACAGAGATGCATTGGAGAAGTGCGCAGAAATGGAGATTAAAATGGATAAAATACATATTGAATCTAATTCGGTACAGGAAACGCTGGTGATTCCGTTGTGGGGAAGGAAGTATTGTACGGAAATTTATCCGACAATCTATCAGGATGCCACTGCGGAAAAGATTATGGAAAAGCTGGACTATGATTATTCCGCGCTGGAGGGAAAGAAGAACAGCGTATTGTTCCGGTTTGGATATCTGGAAGCGGCTGTCAGGTATTCCGATTTGGGAATGGAAGTGGACGATTATCTGAAAAGTCATCCGGAGGCGGCTGTGGTAAATCTGGGGTGCGGGCTGGACTGCACGGCGGAAAATCATGTAAAGCCATCCGGCAGAGTTTACAACATTGACCGCCCGGATGTTATTGAGGTACGGAACCAGTTGATTCCGCCTGCGGAAAATGTGACGAATATCGGGGCAGACCTGAATGACACAGCATGGTTCGAGAAAATAGATGCCAGCAGGGGCGTTGTGTTTTTCGCGGCGGGAGTATTTTACTATTTCCTGGCGGAAGAGGTAAAAAAGTTATTTACGGCAATGGCAGAGCGCTTCCCCGGAGGCAGGCTTGTTTTTGATGGTGCGAATAAGGCTGCTGTTAAAATGATGATAAAGACATGGGTAAAAACGGCGGGCATTACGGATATCAGTAAATATTTTTATATCAATAATCTGGACCGGGATTTAGGAGCATGGCTGCCGGGAGCACGGATAACAGCAAAGGGCTATATGATGGGGTATCATGATTTGAAAGACCCTTCTGTAAGCGGTTTGTTCCGGTTCCTTTCAAAGGTGGGCGATGGGATGATGAAGATGCGGATTGTCCGGATTGAGTTTTGAAGCTAAAATATTAGCTATATCTTGATAAAAACAGAAAAATGGGCTAAAATATTAGCATGGTTAATTTATTTCAAAAAACGTGGATGGAAATTGATACGGATATTGCAAAACGGATGGCGCAGCTTAGAAAGAGAAGGAAAATCTCACAGAAGGAGCTGGCAGTCAGGTCAGGCGTAAGTCTGGGTTCCTTAAAACGGTTTGAACAGAGTGGGGAGATTTCATTACAATCTCTTACCAAACTTGCAATAGCTCTTGAAGTGGAGGGAGAGCTGGAAGATTTGTTCAGTGAGGTACCCTTTGCTTCTATTGAGGAGGTATTGAATGAACAGACTGAATAAACTGGAGGTTTTTTATCATGACCGACAGGTTGGAACGATGGCTTTATATCAGAAGCGGCTGGCGGTGTTTGAATATGATGATGAATGGCTGAAAAATGGATTTTCTATCAGCCCGTTTTCCCTGCCGCTTGAAAAAAAAGTGTTTCTGCCAAAGATAGACCCATTTGAGGGTCTTTTTGGCGTATTTGCAGATAGCCTTCCGGATGGCTGGGGGCGTTTGCTGGTTGACAGGCTGATGCGTAGAAATGGATTTGCCCCGGGAGTAATTGGAAGTCTGGAGAGGCTGGCGATTGTCGGTACATCCGGTATGGGAGCTTTAACCTACCGCCCGGTGATTCCCATGGAGAGCGGGCAGGAAAAGATGACCCTGGATGAAATCGCCGGAGAATGTGAGCGTATTTTAAATACGGATTGCGATGATGGTCTGGATTACCTGTATTCTTTAGGTGGTTCTTCGGGAGGGGCAAGACCGAAAATATTAACAAAAATCGGAAATGAGGATTGGATTATTAAGTTCCCGTTAGCCGGAGATGGAAAGAAAATTGGTAAACAGGAATTTGATTATGCCTGCTGTGCAGTGGAATGTGGACTTGAAATGGAAGAAGTAAGATTGTTCCCATCGGAAAAGACAGATGGATATTTTGGAACAAGGCGTTTTGACCGGACAGGGGGCGGCGAAGCAGGGAAAAGACATATGGTATCGGCAGCGGGGCTTCTTGAGACAAGTCATAGAATCCCCAATCTGGATTATGATATTCTGATGAAACTGACTTTGCAGCTTACAAAATCTATGGAAGAGTGTGAAAAGCTGTATCGTTTGATGTGTTTTAATGTTTTTGCACACAATCGTGATGACCATTCCAAAAACTTTACCTATATTTATAAAGAAGAGGAACAGCGGTGGGTTCTTTCTCCGGCATACGACCTTACTTATTCCAACTCGATTGGTGGAGAGCATGCGACAACCATAAATGGAAATGGTAAGAATCCGGGGATGGCGGATATTCTGGCGGTAGCGAAGAAGATAGGATTAAATGGTGCAAAAGCCGGGAAGATAGCAAACGAAATTAAGGAATGTGTTTTTGAAAGATTGTCGGAATATATTTGAGCGATATCTGCGGAATCTGTGGGAATTTAGGGCAGCCCCGGCGTTTCGTGACAAAAAGCGGTAGATTGGCGTGGAAAATGTTGAGAATGGGGAGAGGCGTGGTATGATACCTTTAAGAATCATGGGAGCATTGCCAAACTGCCTGACAGAAAAGGAGTTACAGATGAAAGAAAAACAGATTTATGAAAAGAAAAAAACGGAAGGAAAGTTCAGAGAAAAGACAAGGAAGCTGCTGAAAGCAACCCTGTGTCTGATGTTTATGGTAACAGTATTTACGGTGCCGGGTATCAGTGCGAAGGCAGCGGACTTTACAGTAGTGCCATATTCGGGTGTGTATGATGGATATAGCCATACAATCTTTGATGTATATAACAGTTCGTGTAATTCGGTGTTTGGCACTAACATGTACACGGTGTGGTACAAAAAAAGTACCGAAACAAATTATAGCCAATTTTGGCTCAATTCGGCTTTGGCGAAGGATGTATCAGATTCTGCTACATATAGCGTTATCGTTACAGATTCAACTATTGATACGGCGGAAAAAGCAGTGCTTGCAGAGAATCAATTATATAAAGAAGACAATGTTAAAGTTACTATTACTAAGGCTAATTTGAAAAATGCAGATGTCAGAACCAATAACAATAGTGTTGATTATGATGGTACCAGTCAGCCCCCCGCTGTTACGGTCACGCTTAATGAGCGGATTTTGAAAGAAGGAACAGATTATACGGTGATGTGGTACATGAATAATACTCGGGTTTCGGAATTGAAAAATGCTGGAATTTATACGCTGCGTGTTGAGGGTAAGGGTAATTATACAGGAGAAATTCACAATAACACCAATAGTTTTACAGTCAGGCCTATCCAACTCTCTCTCTGGGCAGCCGGAAGTGATGTTACAAAGACATACGATGGCAGCAATAAGGTCACTGATACCAGTAACCTTTCTCTGGCATGGGATGGGGCGGATAAAGTGCTGGAAGCAGACAAGGCAAATATAAGCATAGATAAAATAAAGACAGACCGCCTTGAGTATCAGTATGACAGCTCTGAAGCAGGAAAAAGACAAATTCTGCCAGTAAATACTACATACACTGAGAAAACATATTTTGAGTTTGACGATAGTGTTCCTTCCAGTATAAGAAATAATTATAAGCTGACATCAGAGGCGAAACTGGAGGGTGAAATCCTGCCTGCGGAATTGACGGATGTTAACGTGGAGCAGGAGGGAACGCTGACCTATACAGGTGCAGCGCAGGCACCGGCAGTAACAACAACAGCTACAGCAGTTGGAAATGAGCAGGTAACGTTCTGTTATTCTACGGATGTGGCGGCAGCTACAGCGGATTATTCTTCAGAGTTACCGAAATTTACAGACGCAGGCACTTATACGGTGTATTATGTGGCAAGAGCCGATAACCACAAAGAATCTTCACCGAAGAATTTTACAGTAACGGTGGAGCCTGTATCACTGAAAAATACTGTAATTACTGTTACCTCTGAAAAAGGAACATATGTACGGGGAGGGCAAAAGCCGAATATTCATGTATTTTATGCCGGTAAGGAAATTGATTCTTCGGTGTATGATGTTTCCCTGTTGGATGCGAACGGAAATCCGATGACAATGGAGAAGGCAGGAAACTATTCCGGTACGGTTGTTGTTACAGCTAATGAAAAAAATTATACGGGCAGTAATCAAAGCGGTTCCTTTGCCTATACAATTGAACCAAAGTCCATTGCTGATTTTACAATAGAACTCAATTCACGGGCATTTAGCTATAATAGAGAAAATCAGGCGCCGAAAGTTGTTTCAGTAATAGATACAACGGACAACTATAAACTGGTGAAGGATGTAGACTATACGGTGTCGGTACCGGATAGTAAGGATGCAGCCGTTAACGCCTATTATGTTACTATAGCAGGAACGGGAAATTATACAGGCAGCAAGCAGGAATACTATCATATTAGACCGGTATCTCTTGAAAGGGCAAAGATTACTGTATCGGGAACCTATACCTACAATGGAATAGAACAGATGCCGGGAAAAGATGAGATAACGGTAGTTGCAAATGGACTGCCGCTGGGAACTGATGAATATGAGATAAGAGGTTACGTTGATAATAAAGATGCAGGAACTGCAACGGTGAAAATTGGTTCATTGTCCGGCAATTATGAAGATATAGGGGAAGGAACCTTCACCATCGAAAAGGCACCTGTTACAGCAACAGCGGCAACAACGACGACGAGAGAGTATAATGGTTCTACAAGTGCGGTAGTAACAGGTATTACCTTTGACGGTTTAAAGGGTGGGGATACCTTATCATGGAACAGAGATTATTTTGTAGAGTCTGCAGAATATCTGGATTGTAATGCGGGAACAGACAAGCAGGTTAAGGTAAAACTGAAGATGTCAGATACGGACAATGGCAAAAACTATTACCTGACCTCTGAGGAATATGTATTTGACGGACAGACCATTGAGAAGGCAGTATTAAGCCAGGGGATGGATATCAATGCTTATGCGAGATATAACGAAACAGGGGAAATCCTGATTGATATTGGTACAGGGCTTCCTTCAGACAGCGGAGAGATTTTCAGCGTAAAGTATGCAATTGCGGATGACCCCAGTGGTATTTTAGGCAAAGCCGATGTGGATGTGACAAGAAAGGGAAAGGAGCTGGCAGTTACCCTGACAGCAGGTTCCATCGGACAGATTGGGGATACCGCAAAAATTCTGCTGACTGATTTTGTAACAGAAAACTATAAAGGCGGTACGGTATATGCGGTTGTTACTCTGGTTGATAAGTATGTACAGTCAATGGTTCCTGAACTTTCTGTAAATGCAGTATTAAACGGTGACGGCGAAACCTATACACTGGAAATTGCGAAGGCAGCAGGCGCAGAGTACAGCTTTGACGGAACGAACTGGAGCCAGGAAAATAAAATAGCCAATGCGCTTCCGAATACCAGCTATAACTGTTATATCCGGTATCAGGAAACAGAGGAGTATTTAACAGGCCCCTGCGATGTAATTACTTATACGACAGATAAGATTTATGTAAAAGCCCCTGCTGCTACACCGGGCAGCCAGACCTTTACGGGAAGTATTCAGGTAATCCTGAGCAGTTCCACACCGGGGGCAGCTATTTATTATACTCTGGATGGAAGCGAACCAGACAGAAACAGTACATCCTGTGCTGACGGTGCTTCGATTACAATTACCCAGGACACCACAATTAAGGCATTTGCAGTAAAGGAGAATCTGGAAGACAGCGCGGTTATGACAGCAACCTATATGCTGGCAAAGCAGGAGGAAAAACCTGCAGAACCCGGAAACAGTGGTACGACAGACAGTGATTCGGGAAGCGATGATGATTCCGATGACGAGGAAGAGAAGGTCAGTGCTCCTGCACCGACAGCTGCCCCTGCACCGGCAGTCAGCAAGCCGAAGAATAATTCCGGTACGACAAAGACAAATACCAGGTCCGACAGCAAATCCAGTACCACATCGAAAAAGACTACGGTAACGGAAAAGAGCCAGAAGAAGGGTGCAATCAGCAGCACGGCAGGTATTATCCCCGGTAAGAAGGGAGTACTTGGCGGTGATGGATACAGCCATTGGGTAAAGGATAAGAAGGGCTGGTGGTTCTGCTATAATGACGGCACATATCCGAAGGGAACGAAGGATGAGTACTGCTGGGAGCTTA
>QWCN01004439.1_pt1 | contig 14906 bp, 19 predicted proteins | sample 1972711 | NCBI WGS metagenome assembly QWCN01 (sample SAMN09866707, study PRJNA288562) | Human gut metagenome isolate term1_stool, whole genome shotgun sequencing... | isolation source: gut | host: Homo sapiens | place: USA: California | reverse complement strand
AGCCCATCCGCTGAAACTGCTGACTGATGATTGCCATTATCATACGGTAGTGGCCGGTTCAGAGGAACAACTGGATCTGATCGAACAGGAGTTAAAGATGAAAGGGTATCTACAGGAATGATGAGGTACAGTTCACCCGCACCATTCACAAAATCGCGCAGGTGAGTTGCAAAAAAAATGTGAAAAAACTGTGAATTCCTAAATGTTTGTTGAAAATTTAAAACATATGTGTTATATTACAAATAGAACAAAGAAAATAGTAAGTCCCGGCCGAAAGGTCGGGATTTTGAGCTATTCAGAGTTATGCACATGTCATTTTGCGAATGTAGCTCTGAATAAGTTGTACTTATAACACAGACACCTGGAGGTGACGCAGGATGAGTAAAAGAGATTATTATGAGGTGCTTGGGATTAACAGAAGTGCTGATGAAAAAGAAATCAAACGTGCCTATCGAAAACTTGCAAAGAAATATCATCCGGATATGAATCCTGGTGATAAGCAGGCAGAGCAGAAATTTAAGGAAATTACAGAAGCATATAATGTATTGAGTGATCAGGAAAAGAAGAAGTTGTATGACCAGTATGGATTTGCAGCATTTGAGGAAGGATTCGGTCAGGGTGGATTTGACCAGGGCGGATTCAAGCAGGGCGGAGCCGGATCTGGCTTTGGTTCCGGCGGATTCCGCAGCAGCGGCTTTGGCAATGGAGGCTATCAGGAATACCATTTTGAAGGTGGAGACGATATGGGAGATATTTTTGGAGACATGTTCAAAAATATGTTTCATGGGCAGGGTGGCTTTGGCGGCAGTACCGGCGGTTTCCATCAGCAAAGCTATCGGATGAAAGGAGAAGACCTTCATGCAGATGTGAATGTGAGCTTTGATGATGCAGCATTTGGCTGTGAGAAGCTGATCCATCTGACCAGCCAGAATGGAACCGGTAAGAGGACATCTTTACAGGTTCATGTTCCGGCAGGTATTGATGATGGTCAGAGCATCCGTCTGAAAGGCAAGGGTATGCCGGGCGTTGGCGGCGGAGAAGCAGGAGATCTGTTCCTGAAAGTTCATGTAGGCGCAAGACCTGGATTTGAACGGAAAGGAATGGATGTGTACACCAGCGCGGAGATTCCGTTTACTACAGCAGTCTTCGGCGGTGAGACAAGAGTGCAGACCCTGAATGGCAGCGTGATCTGCAAGATCCCGGCAGGCTGTCAGTGCGGAAGCAAGATCCGTCTGAAAGGCAAGGGTATCATATCCATGAAGAATCCGTCGGTACACGGTGATCTCTATGTGGAGGTGAAGATCCAGGTACCGAAATATCTGAATCCGGAAGCATCACAGAAGCTGAAAGAATATGAGGCTTCTGTAAACCATGGTGCATATGAACGTAAGGCTGGTTGAAGCAAAGAATAAAAAGCAGGTTGTCAAGAAAAAATACTTGACAGCCTCTTTTTTTTCATGTAAGATAGGCAAGGTGATTGTAATGGAAGAGATTCTGAAGCAGACGCTTCTGTATGATTTTTATGGCGAACTGCTGACAGAACATCAGAAGCAGGTATATGAGGATGTGATCCTCAACGACTATTCGCTCAGTGAAGTGGCAGCCAGTCTTGGCATCAGCCGACAGGGCGTACATGATATGGTCCGCCGCAGCAGCAGGTTGCTGGAGGAATATGAAGCAAAACTGCATCTGATGGAACGCTTTGTGAGTCTGCGTGAAAAGGTTGGAGAGATCCATAAACTTGCGAAGGAACAGGCACAAGATCCAAAGATGGCGAAGATCGACGAGATCGCATCGGAAATTCTGGAGGAGCTTTAGATGGCATTTGACAGCTTATCGGAAAAATTGCAGAATGTATTTAAAAATCTGCGCGGCAAAGGAAGACTGACAGAGGCAGATGTAAAGGCAGCTTTAAAGGAAGTGAAGCTTGCACTTCTGGAAGCAGACGTCAGCTTCAAAGTCGTAAAACAGTTTATCAAGGCTGTAGAAGCGAGAGCTGTGGGTACAGATGTGATGGAGAGCCTGACTCCGGGGCAGATGGTGATCAAGATCGTGAACGAAGAGATGGTCAATCTGATGGGCAGCGAGACCACGGAGATCAAACTTCGTCCTTCCAATGAGATCACAGTGATCATGATGACAGGTCTTCAGGGAGCTGGTAAGACGACAACAGCTGCAAAGCTTGCCGGAAAGTTCAAGATCAAAGGCCGGAAGGTTCTTCTGACCGCCTGCGATGTATATCGTCCTGCTGCAATCAAGCAGTTACAGGTAAATGGTGAGAAGCAGGGGGTGGAAGTATTTTCCATGGGAGACCAGCATAAGCCGGTGGACATTGCGAAAGCGGCAATGGAGCATGCGAAGAAGCAGGGCATGAGCGTGGTGATCCTGGATACGGCCGGACGGCTTCATATTGATGAGGCTATGATGGAAGAGCTTCAGGACATCAAGGCGAATGTACATGTGGATTACAGCATTCTGGTAGTAGATTCCATGACCGGACAAGATGCAGTCAATGTGGCAACAACCTTCTCAGAGAAAGTAGGCATCGACGGCGTGATCCTGACGAAGCTGGATGGTGACACCCGAGGCGGTGCGGCACTTTCTATCCGTGCAGTGACCGGAAAGCCGATCCTCTATGTCGGTATGGGTGAGAAGCTGTCAGATCTGGAGCAGTTTTATCCGGATCGTATGGCATCCAGAATCCTTGGCATGGGTGATATTCTGACCATGATCGAGAAAGCACAGGAGTCCATTGACGAAGAAGCATCTATGAAGATGGTCCAGAAGATGAAGAAGAATCAGTTCGACTTCGAGGATTATCTGGAGAGCATGCATCAGATGAAGAAGATGGGTGGTATCGGTGCTCTTTTAAGTATGATGCCGGGTATGGGCGGCAATCAGATGAAACAGCTGGAAGACGCTGTGGATGAGAAGAAGATGGCACGTATCGAAGCAATCATCCTGTCCATGACAGTGAAGGAGCGTCAGAATCCGGATGTGCTCAATCCATCCAGAAAGAGAAGAATTGCCAATGGCGCAGGTGTGGACATCAGCGAGGTGAATCGTCTGGTGAAGCAGTTTGAACAGAGCCGTAAGATGATGAAGCAGATGTCAGGTATGATGGGCGGCAAAGGCAAAGGAAGATTTGGTAAAAAAGGAATGTTCGGGAAGCTGCCATTTTAAGGCAGGGGTGTAAAGCCATCACCGACGGTATTCCGTTTACAACATAGAAAACAAGAAAAAACATTTATTTTAATGGAGGAAACAACAATGGCAGTAAAAATCAGATTAAGAAGAATGGGACAGAAAAAGGCTCCTTTTTACAGAGTAATCGTAGCAGATTCCAGATCTCCGCGTGACGGAAGATTCATCGATGAGATCGGAACTTATGATCCGAGCACTGATCCGAGTACTTTCAACATCAACGAAGAAGCAGCTAAAAAGTGGCTTGCTAACGGCGCTCAGCCGACTGAGATGGTTGGTAAACTGTTCAAACTGGCAGGAATTACCAAATAAGAGCTTTCTCGGTAAAGCCCCTTGGAGGTGGAAGGATGAAGGAATTAGTGGAAGTGATCGCAAAAGCACTTGTGGATCATCCGGAGGAAGTGACCGTTACAGAGACTGAAAAAGATAATGCAACGGTTGTAGAACTTCGTGTGTCACCCACAGACATGGGGAAGGTAATCGGCAAACAGGGCCGTATTGCAAAAGCCATCCGCTCGGTTGTAAAGGCTGCAGCGTCAAGGGATGACAAAAAAGTGATTGTTGAGATCGTACAGTAAGACGATACACAAAAGGGTGCAGCCCGGAGCACCCGGATGGAGAACCGTAAGGAATGCCACCCGGAGCTTCGGGCTGTTGTTGTCAATAGAAGGATGGAAAACATGGAACAGTTTTTAAGAGTAGGTGTGATTTCCAGTACCCATGGAATCCGCGGAGAAGTAAAAGTATATCCCACGACCGATGATCCGGAACGTTTTCTGGATCTTGATGAAGTAATCCTGGATACAGGAAGGGAACACAAGATTCTTGAGATCGAAGGCGTGAAATTCTTCAAGAACCAGGTGATCTTGAAGTTCAAAGGATATGATAATATAAACGATATCGAGAAATATCTGAAAAAAGATCTGCTGGTGGACAGAGAACATGCAGTGGAGCTTGGAGAAAATGAAAATTTTATTGCGGACCTTATCGACATGGAAGTGGTGACAGATGAAGGCAAGGTTCTTGGAACGCTGACCGATGTGATCGAGACTGGTGCCAATGATGTCTATGCGGTGAAGACACCGGAAGGAAAGGAGATCCTGCTTCCTGCGATCAGAGACTGTATTCTGGATGTAAATGTGGACGAAAAACGGATGACCGTACATGTGATGGAAGGACTGCTGGATTGATGAATTTTCATGTACTGACACTGTTTCCGGAGATGATCCGGGACGGATTTGAGACAAGTATTACCGGACGTGCGGTGGAGAAAGGGCTGTTGAGCCTGGAGACTGTGAATATCCGGGATTTTTCAGTGAATAAGCATAACCGGGTGGATGATTATCCATACGGCGGCGGAGCCGGTATGGTCATGCAGGCGGAACCGGTGTATCTGGCATGGGAGTCTGTAGTAGAGAGGCTTGGGCGTAAGCCGAAGGTACTCTATATGAGTCCTCAGGGTCGGGTCTTTGACCAGACTATGGCGCAGGAACTGGCAGAAGAAGAGGATCTGCTTTTCCTGTGCGGTCATTATGAAGGAATTGATGAGCGCGTGCTGGAAGAGATCGTGGATGAAGAAGTGTCTATTGGAGACTATGTGCTCACAGGCGGTGAGCTTCCGGCACTTGTCATTATGGATGCAGTATCCCGTCTGGTGGGAGGTGTACTCCACAATGAAGATTCAGCAGAATTTGATTCTTTCCATGATAATCTGCTGGAATATCCGCAGTACAGCCGCCCGGAAGTATGGAGGGGCAAGGCGGTGCCTCCGATCCTTATGTCCGGACATCATGCCAATGTGGAAAAATGGAGAAGAGAACAGTCTCTGCTTCGGACCAGACAGCGGAGGCCGGATCTTCTGGAGGATGCCAATCTGAGCAAGACAGATCTGAAATTCCTGCGGATGCTGGAAGAGCATGACAAATTCGAATAATTTTCAATTTTATTGTTGCAAACCCAGGCAACTTATGATAAAATGAAACACGTTGTGAGAAAAGGAGATGGTCCTCTGCTGCCATAGTGGCATTAAGAACATCGAAGCATATAAGGAGGAACACAATGAACGAGATTATTAAAAACATTGAAGCTGCTCAGTTAAAAGCAGAGGCACCGGAGTTTTGCGTAGGAGATACTGTTAAGGTATACGCTAAGATCAAAGAGGGAAACCGTGAAAGAATTCAGGTATTCGAAGGAACTGTTCTGAAGAAACAGGGTGGAAGCAACCGTGAGACCTTCACCGTTAGAAAGAATTCCAACGGAATCGGCGTTGAGAAGACCTGGCCGCTGCACTCCCCGAACGTAGATAAGATTGAGGTAGTTCGTCATGGTAAAGTAAGACGTGCAAAGCTGAACTACTTAAGAGACCGCGTAGGAAAAGCTGCAAAGGTAAAAGAGCTTGTAAAATAATTCTGAATGGAGAGGGACATGTACGAAAGTATAATGTCCCTTTTTTTCACTGATAAGTGAGGAGGAGACTTGTGTTAGGACGCAGAAAGGGACTGAGTTTTACCAGAAGAAGAAAACGGATCGAGACATCTGCCATACAGGCAGGATTGTTCTGGGCGGGAGAATGTATTCTGGCATTTGCCATTGGATGCGTTCTTGTTTTTTATTTTATGTCCAGACTGACCTGTGTAGGCCAGGCCATGGAGCCGTCCATCAACAGTGGTAATAGTGTGCTGGTCAATCGGTTCAGTTATGCCATGACCACACCAAAACGGGGCGATGTGATCGTATTCAAGCCAAATGGCAACAAGAATGCCCATTACTACATGCGCCGGGTAATCGGTGTGCCTGGAGACAAGATTCAGGTGAAGGATGGATTTGTCTATGTGAATGGAGATTTGTATGAGACGGGGATCGGCAATGAGCAGATGGATTATGCCGGTCTGGCGGAAGAAGAGCTGAAGGTAGGCTCTGATGAATATTTTGTGCTTGGAGACAACCGTAATGTGAGTGAGGATAGTCGAAGCGCAGATATTGGAAATGTGAAGAAAAGTGATATATATGGGAAAGCATGGTTTGTCGCTTATCCATGGGATAATTTTGGGTTTGTGACATCTGTCAAATAGATAAGGAGCGTATAGATGAATATTCAGTGGTATCCGGGACATATGACAAAAGCACGCCGGATGATGCAGGAAAATATAAAACTGATCGATCTGGTTATCGAACTGGTGGATGCCAGAGCACCTATGTCCAGCCGTAATCCGGACATTGATGATCTGGCAAAAGGAAAAGCAAGATTGATTCTGCTCAACAAGTCGGATCTTGCCAGCGAGCGTTGGAACGATGCCTGGGCAGCAGCTTTTAAAGCACAGGGGTTTTTCGTGGTGAAGCTGGATTCCAGAGCCAGAGGCGGCATGAAGGAAGTACAGGCTGTGATCCAGGAAGCCTGTAAAGAAAAGACGGAGCGTGACAGACGGCGAGGAATCATCAACCGCCCGGTCCGTGCTATGGTAGTTGGTATTCCGAATGTGGGAAAATCCACATTTATCAATAGCTTTGCTGGTCGTGCCTGTGCCAAGACTGGTAACCGTCCGGGGGTGACCAAAGGTGCTCAGTGGATTCGCCTCAACAAGCAGGTGGAGCTTCTGGATACACCGGGAATTTTGTGGCCAAAATTCGATGATCAGCAGGTGGGACTGCGTCTTGCCATGCTGGGATCTGTCAATGATGAGATCCTGAATCTGGAAGAGCTGGCATGTGAATTGGGAGAATTTCTGGAAAAAAATTTCCCGAAGGCCATGGAAGAGAGATATCATATTGTCCCGGAAGAGGGACGCCGCAAGGAAGAAATCCTGGCACTGGTGGCAAAGGAACGTGGATGTCTGGCAAAAGGCGGTGAGGCAGATACTGCCAGAGCAGCAGGACTTCTGCTGGATGATTTTCGGAGTGGTCGTCTGGGACGGATTACACTGGAATTCCCGGAGCCGGAAAAAGAGGTGCAGCATGGGGAGTAAGGAAGGCAAGACCGGAATCGTACGGGAAGTGTTAAGCTTTTTTCTGTATGTTGCAATTGTAGTTGGAATTACATTTTTGATCATTCATTTTGTGGGTCAGAGGACTTATGTGAGTGGAAGTTCCATGGAAAATACTTTGAGCGATGGAGATAATCTGATCGTAGATAAGCTGACCTATCGGTTCTCAGATCCAAAAAGGTTTGATATTATTGTATTTCCATATAAATATGAGGAAAATACATATTTTATCAAACGAATCATAGGACTTCCAGGTGAGACTATTCAGGTGACTGACGGCAAGATCTATATTAACGGGCAAGTGCTTGACGAATCCTATGGACGGGAAGTGCTCAAGAGCGGAGGAATCGCTGAGACGCCAATCACATTGGGAGAGGATGAGTACTTTGTGATGGGAGATAATCGAAATGATAGTATGGACAGCCGTGATCCCAGCGTCGGTGTGCTGCACAAGAGTGAACTGGTTGGCAGAGCATGGGTCAGAATCTGGCCGTTGTCCAAGTTTGGAATATTGAGGCATCAATAATGACGAAAAAAGAAGAACAGGAATTAAAACGACAGCGGAAGCTGCAGGCAGAACTGGAACGCCTGGAGGGGATGCTGGTTTATGAGAGAGAGTATCGTCCACTGGGAGTCGTATGTGGAATAGATGAAGTGGGCAGAGGTCCGCTGGCAGGTCCAGTGGTGGCAGGAGCAGTGATCCTTCCAGAGGATTGTCAGATCCTGTATCTGAATGATTCCAAGAAGCTGACCGAGCGCCGCAGGGAGCTTCTCTATGAGGAGATCATGGAAAAAGCAGTGGCAGTAGGACTGGGAGTTGTGAGCCAGGAGCGGATCGATGAGATCAATATTCTGCAGGCGACCTATGAAGCGATGCGGGAGGCTGTCGGAAAACTGGATCCTCAGCCGGAGATCCTGCTCAATGATGCTGTGACCATACCGGGACTGTCTCAGAGACAGATCCCGATTATCAAAGGAGATGCCAAGAGTCAGTCCATTGCAGCAGCCAGTGTGGTGGCAAAAGTGACCAGAGATCATATGATGATCGCATTGGATGAAGCATATCCTCAATATGGATTTGCTTCCAATAAGGGATACGGATCGGCAGCCCATATGGCAGCACTTCGGGAGTATGGTCCCTGTCCGCTACATCGGAGAACCTTTATCCACAATATCTGTGGCTAGAAAGTGACTGCACAGTCGAGAAATGAAAGATAATCGGATGAATAAACGAAAAACAGGAACCGAATATGAAGAACTGGCGGCCCGGTGGCTGACAGGAAAAGGATTTGAGATTCTGGAAAAAAATTACCGTTGCCGAATCGGAGAGATCGATCTGATTGCCAGGGATGGGCGGTATCTGGTCTTTGTCGAGGTAAAGTACCGGTCAGATGAAAAAGCAGGAGACCCATCAGAGGCAGTGAACTGGTATAAGCAGAAGAAGATCTGTCAGACAGCCAGCTGGTATCTGAGACAGAAGCGGATTCCGGAGGATATGCCCTGTCGGTTTGACGTAGTCAGTATTCTGGGATCAGAGATCTATCACATAAAAAATGCATTTGAATATGCAGAATAGGAGAGGCGCATGATGCTTTTGAAACGAAAAACAAGTGCGGAGACCTTAAAACTGCAGGAAAAATATGGCGTACCATATCTGGTATTCCCCAGTCTGGAGAATACAGGGCTGGTGCGCCATGCATTTTCTACCCGTCTGGGAGGCTGCAGTACAGGAGATCTGGCAACCATGAACTTAAGCTCCACCAGAGGAGATGATCCGAAAAATGTAAAGGAGAATTTCCAGCGGTTCGGAGCGGCTGTGGGATTTGATCCCAAGGATCTGGTATTGTCTCTGCAGACTCACACTACCAATGTGCGCCTTGTGACCGAAGAAGACCGGGGCAAAGGCTTCACAAGACCCCGGGATTATAAGGATGTGGATGGGCTTATCACTAATGTACCTGGTCTTGTGCTGGCGACTTTCTATGCAGACTGCGTGCCTCTCTATTTTGTGGATCCGGTGCATCGTGCCATCGGATTGTCTCATTCCGGCTGGAGAGGAACGGTGAACCGCATGGGCGAAGTGACTCTGCAGCGGATGAAAGAAGCGTTTGGCACAAGGCCTTCTGATGTATGGACTGCGATCGGACCATCGATCTGCCAGGATTGTTATGAGGTCAGCGAGGATGTGGCACAGGAGTTCATAAGTGCTTTTGAAGGATGGGCAGATAACAGGCTCTTATACAGAAAGGAAAACGGAAAGTATCAGCTGAATCTGTGGAGGGCCAATGAGCTGGTACTGCTGGAGTCGGGTGTACCAAAAGACAGAATTGCGGTGACGGATATTTGTACCTGTTGTAATCCTCAGGTATTATTTTCCCATCGGGCCAGCAAAGGAAAAAGAGGGAATCTTGGAGCATTTCTGCAGCTGCTGTCTTAAGAAGTTAAAATTGTCCATAGGAACAGTAAGATTCTGCCTAGACAAAAGATTTTTTTGATTTTACAATAAAATTTAGTAAATGATAGAATCTTATAAGATGGAAAGGAAAACATCATGAAAATTATCAAAGCAAAAGATTACAATGACATGAGCCGTAAGGCAGCAAACATCATTTCTGCACAGGTGATCATGAAACCGGATTGTGTACTTGGACTGGCTACTGGTTCTACTCCGATTGGAACCTATAAGCAGCTGATCGAATGGTATGAAAAAGGAGATTTGGACTTTGGTGATGTGACGACTGTGAATCTGGACGAGTACAGAGGTCTTCCGAGAGAGAATGATCAGAGCTATTTCTATTTTATGAATCATAATCTGTTTGATTATGTCAATGTCAATCCAGAGAGAACCCATCTGCCCAACGGTATGAATCCGGATGCAGATGCAGAGTGCAAACGATATGAAGAAGTGATCCGTTCTACTGGCGGTGTAGACCTGCAGCTTCTGGGACTGGGACATAACGGACATATTGGATTTAATGAGCCGGGCGAGGCTTTTGAGACTGAGACTCACTGCGTAGATCTGACTGAGCGTACTATCGAGGCGAACAAGAGATTCTTTGCATCCATCGACGATGTTCCGAAACAGGCATATACCATGGGTATCAAGACCATTATGATGGCAAAGAAGATCCTGATAGTTGTCAGCGGTGAAGATAAGGCTGAGACTGTAAAAAATGCATTCTTCGGACCGGTAACTCCGCAGGTTCCGGCATCCATTCTGCAGATGCATCCGGATGTAACGATCGTAGCTGACGAAGCTGCACTGTCCAAATGTGATCTGTAAACAGGAGGCCGTTTATGAAGATCATAAATGCAAAAGTATACACAGAAGCAGGGATATTTGAAGAAAAAGATGTCTATACAGATGGAGAACTGATCGCTGAAAAAAGCGGGGATGATCAGGTGCTGGATGCAAAGGGATGTTATCTGATTCCAGGTCTGACCGACATTCATTTCCATGGTTGTGTGGGACATGATTTCTGTGATGGAACTCATGAGTCCATTGAAGCGATGGCTGTCTATGAGGCATCTCAGGGTGTGACCACTATCGTTCCGGCAACGATGACACTTGGAAGAGATACACTGAAAAAGATCTGCGAAGCAGCAGGTTCTTACAAGAGTGAAAAAGGTGCGATCCTCTGTGGAATCAACATGGAGGGACCGTTTATTGCCATGGAGCGTAAAGGTGCTCAGAATGGTGATTTTGTTCACAAACCGGATGCAGAGATGTTCCGGGAACTGAATAAAGCTTCCGGTGGTATTGTAAAACTTCTGGCAATTGCTCCTGAGGTGGAAGGTGCGAAAGAGTGCATCGAAGAGCTGAAAGATGAGGTCGTTCTGTCTGTAGCTCATACCATGGCTGATTATGAGCAGGCAAAAGAAGCATTTGAGCATGGAGTTCATCATGTGACCCATCTGTACAATGCCATGGCAGGTCTGTCTCACAGAAAACCAGGTGTGGTAGGTGCAGCAGCAGATGATGAGCATGTGGAAGCAGAGATGATCTGTGATGGTGTCCATATTCATCCGGCAACTGTTCGTCAGACTTTCAAGATGTTCGGTGATGACCGGATCATCATGATCAGTGATTCGATGGAAGCTACTGGTATGCCGGACGGCGATTATGCACTGGGTGGACAGAAAGTCATTAAAAAAGGACATCTGGCAACTCTGGAAGACGGAACCATTGCTGGGTCTGCAACCAATCTGATGGATTGTGTAAGAGTAGTTGTACAGAAGATGAATATTCCACTGGAAAGTCTGATTCTTACTTACCAGCAGATTTCTACTACAGCGCTGCGGATCACAATAGCCGCAAAAGATACGAGTGCCCCTGTCCTTACCGACATCCGCAGAATCACCATTTTCAATTCTTCTTCCGTTGAATCGCTGACACTTAACAATACGACAATTTCTACACGGACGGTACTTGACGATCTGATGTATACACAGTCGCAGGAATCACATTGTCTCACAATCCGTCAGCAGAATCCGATCATCAAACTCTGGTCCCTGTGCGAGATCCATTCCTTTAGTTCAAATGGTGGTGCCAGAACTTCCGTATGGGTGCAGTGGAATGAAGTAGATGTCAGCTACGAGGTCCCTACCTCCTGATATCCAACAGTTTCCTCTAAATGCATAGTTCATATACATGGATATCGGCAAAAAGCCGGAGAATGTCTGTCTTACAGACACTTTCTCCGACTTTTATGCACTCTCTAAATATTTTTTTCAACTTTCACCAGCTGACAGATTGTCTCTACATGATAAGTTCCCGGGAATAAATCTACCCCGCTGATCTTCTCTACCTTATATCCACGTCCCTGTATCATCTCCAGATCACGTGCCAGGCTGGTCGGTTTACATGCAATATATACTAGACGTTCCACTCCGAAATTCAGGATCTTCATAAGTGCCTTCGGATTCACACCGTCTCTCGGCGGATCGAGCATGATCAGATCCGGAACTTCGCCCAGTTCATCGATGACTTTCAATACATCACCAGCCCAGAATGTACAGTTGTCCAGATTGTTTAATTCTGCATTTTCTTTTGCAGCTTCTACTGCTTCTTCTACAATCTCCACGCCAACGACCTTTTTTGCAACCGGTGCCAGGATCTGTGCGATTGTTCCGGTTCCACTGTACAAATCAAAGACAACTTTTTCGTTCGTATCTCCGATGTATTCTCTGGCTGTCTCATACAAGACTTCTGCTCCCAGCGAATTGGTCTGGAAGAAAGAAAATGGTGTGATCTTGAATTTTAATCCAAGTAATTCCTCGTAAAAATAATCCTGTCCGAACAGCACTTCTGTTCCCTCGTCTTTTACGACATCTGCAAGGCTGTCATTCTTTGTATGCAGGATTCCAACCAATGTTCCATCAAATTTAAGTGATGTCATTTTCTCCAGCCATACTGTCTTAAATGCCTGGATTTTAGAAACTGCTTCTGTCGGATCAATCCCCAGTTCTGCTGTGTCGGATGCTGTGACCAGATCTACCAGAATTTCACCCGTCTTCACTGCTTTTCTTACTAACAGATGACGGAAATATCCTACATGACGCATGCGATGATAATATGGAAGGCCTGATTCTCTGGCACATTCCAGTGTACATGCAAGAATTTTCCTGTAATCTTCATCTACGATCTGACAATCCGTTACATTAACAATATCATGAAAACTTCCTCTTTTGTGCATGCCAAGTGCCAGCGGTCCGTCTTTGTATTCATCTCCGAATGAGAATTCCATCTTGTTACGGTATTCGGATCTGACCGGACTTGGTTTGATGCCTTCCCAGATATATTCACCATTTACCGCTTCATCCATCATCTTTTTCACCTGCTCATTTTTCATCGCAAGCTGCTCCTCATATGGAAGATTCTGGTACGTACACCCTCCGCACTGACCGAAATGTGGACAGGCTGACGGGATCTCGCTTGCTGACGGTTCCACCACTTCTAAAAGGCGTCCCTCTGCCTTTCCTTTCCGGATCTTATTCACAGAAAATCTTACTTTCTGTCCCGGCACGCCGTTCTTTACGACTACCCATCTGTCTTCTTCCGGCACGTATATGCGCCCTTTATTTGGAAATTCCACGGATTCTATAATTCCTTCGTATACCTGTCCTTTTTTCATATATATCCTTTCTGCTGTAACTCTTTTTCTATTCTCTTATTTCAAATCATCTACTGTTCCGGTATTCTATAAAAGCTTCCATATTATCCTTTATACACGGCCTTCAGTATCGTTCCTTCCTGCTCTACCCGTACATGTTTCAGACTCTTCACATACTGGTTAAACTGGGAATATCCATAATCGCGAATTTTAAAATCTTTGTATTTCTCATACATTTTATTACCAAGTGTACTGAGTTCTACTCCTGCTTTTCCGGCTTTTTTTACGATCTGCACAACATAGCTGTCGATATTTTCCTTCAGATCCTGATCTTCTCTTAAAGTAACAGACACAATGTTGCCATGCTTTACCATCTGTATCCTTGTAAATTCTTCCAGGAATTTGGACAACATATTATATCCGTAACTACGTACATCAAAATCCGGATACAGACTTACCAATCGGCTTCCGACTTCGCCCAGTCCAGTCGGCTTGTTAATATCCTGGTTTTCAATGATCATCTTGATGATCGCATCTTCAATCTTCTCCTTGCTACGTTTGTCATGTGATGTCTCATTCTTTGTGGTTCCAGGATTCTGTTCACTCATCAGATTTTCTAAGATTGTAAATTTATCACACGCTTTTCGAAATGGCTCCGGCGTCTTATTCTCTCCCATACCGATGACCATCTTTCCACTTTCTCTTAATCTGCTTACCAGCCTTGTAAAATCGCTGTCACTGGATACAATACAGAAACCGTCGACATCATTGGTATACAAAATATCCATTGCGTCAATGATCATAGCCGAATCAGTTGAGTTCTTCCCCTGTGTATAGCTAAACTGCTGGATCGGCGTGATTGAATTCGTTAAAAGTTCATCCTTCCAGCTCGAATGCTGCGTGCTGGTCCAGTCTCCATATATTCTTTTGTATGTAATAATCCCGTATTTTGACAACTCTGTCAATATTGGTTTGATGTATTTTGCTGATACATTATCCGCATCGATCAGCAGTGCATAACACTGTTCTTCCATTCTTTCCCTCCCGTTACTTATTCATATATCTATATAACCTTGCCTTTTATTTTATATGTTCATAGATTTATATCTTCGGATTGTATTGGATTGCACTCGAGACCGCAAGAGAAAAGCAGGCCAGTCGCCTTTCTTATATCAGATCGGTTTCTAACCTGCTTCTTTCTTCACTTATTCATTCGCCCGGTTCTTATACCTGATCGTCATCATCGAAAAAGTCATCGTCGAAATCATCATCATCGAAATCGTCTTCGAAATCTTCCAGATAATCCGGGGTGAAGAAACAATATACTGCATAAGCGATTCCTGCAACTGCAGCTACAGCTCCAACTAATGCCAGGATCCAGAGTACGGTCTTGCCGTGTTTGTCCTCTTCTTTTTTATTCATCAGTTCGCTAAGCTTGGATGCTGCAATAATATCTTCTACTTTACTCATGCTTCCACGTCCTTTCCTCTGCTCTTTTGGCAAATCAATTCTGCGTTTATTATATCACTTTACATGATGTATTACTACTTATTTTTTTTAGATTTTTATTCTGAAATCTATACACATTTTTCTAATTGTATGTAATATT
>QWCN01005406.1_pt1 | contig 14924 bp, 22 predicted proteins | sample 1972711 | NCBI WGS metagenome assembly QWCN01 (sample SAMN09866707, study PRJNA288562) | Human gut metagenome isolate term1_stool, whole genome shotgun sequencing... | isolation source: gut | host: Homo sapiens | place: USA: California | reverse complement strand
CCTCCGCGCGCTTCGCCTCCTCCGCTTCCTTCTTCTTCTGCTCCTCCATCTTCTTGCGCTCCTCCTCTCTTCTCTTCCTCTCCTCCTCCTTTCTCTTGCGTTCCTCCTCGCGGCGCTGGTTCTCCTCCTCCGTCTCTCTCTTCTTCTTCTCCTCCTCCTGCTGACGCGCCTCCTCCAGGCGTCTCGCCTCCTCCGCCTTCTTCTTCTTCTCCTCCTCGATGCGCTTGCGCTCCTCCTCCGCGCGCACCAGTCCCGCCGCACGCGCCTCCTCCTCCTGTCTCGCCTTCTCCGCAGCAACACGCGCCTCTTCTGCCTTTCTCTCCGCAGCAATGCGTTCCTCCTCTGCCTTCTTCTCCGCCTCCAGACGACGCGCCTCCTCCTCGCGCTGGCGCTGCTCCAGAGCGTAGCGCGCCGTGGACTCCTGCAGGAACTCTCCATCCTCATCCTCCTCGGGATGATCACGGATGTAGCAGAAATCATGGTAAAACTTCTCTCCATCGAACGCCTTCTAGAGAAATCAAGTCATTATCACAATCCCCACCACCTTGCCCATGAGGTGACCGCACTTCGCGCAGGCCATTCTCTTCGTTTTCTTGTAGCACTCGAGACAGAATGGGCGCGGCGCCTGCTGTCGGTTGTAGTAAATCTCTTGGCGAGCATATCTTGAATCTGGGAAGGGTTTCTTGCAGCAGAAGCACACGAAATGGTCCTAGACGTCATCGCACACGTGCCACATGAATACGCAGTGGTAGGTCTGGCCCAGAGTCTCAATGTACTTGTCGTCCAGAATATACTGTCCGCACTCCGCGCAGATGTGCTCAAACGCCTTGCTGTAGCAGTCAATGCAATAGAAACGGTCCTAACATGTAATCGCGGGAAAGAGTCCAATTACATCTCTCATGCGGCAATCCTCCGTGCAAAGAGGCTTTCTACACTTGCAGCAATAGAAGCAACGGCTGTGGTAGTGCTTCCCACACACCTCGACAACTTTACCACACAGCTCAGAGTTGCACAAGTCGCAGTTCCCATATATCTTAGGTGATTGCATACTATCTCTTCCTGTCAAAGATTAACTATCCTACGCCTCGACAAACCGTCTGGGCGTTTCATCACCGAAAAAACCATTTTTCATGTCAAAGAAGCCTTTCTCTCTTACGTACATCCTTTATGAAGAGGACAGCGGCCTCCTTGGTTGGCTGATGGCCCTCATGTCACTGGCTCCCGTGTAGCCCTTCGTGACATCCCCTCGTCATGGTTAGCTTCTTCGTGTGCATTATTTGCTCCTCTATCCTTATCCGCCGCGACATCCATTCTGGCTTCTTGCTACTTGAGATGGTTTCTCCTCATCGATTCCTTCACTCTAGTTGTCCTGCACACTCCTCAACCAGATACTGAAGAGATTTTTCAAAGAATCCAGGCCCATCAGTTGGATAGTGTGCTCTTGTGGTAACGAATAGATACGGGTGTCCAAACCACGTATGGAATGCCGTCCGACCATTCGCAATTCATTTCCTGCTTCTGTGTGTATATCACCCTGTGGCTGTTTGAGTTGGTGCTGCATGACACCATAAGGAGTAGCATTCACATGTCGAGTCCATTCCAACGCGTTGTTGCGATCATCGTTTTGTGGATTGTGTGGGCTTTTGTCGTGATGAGTCGGTATCTTCTCTCTGCTGGCTTTGAATGTAGGTTGTATTTGGGAGAGCATACTCTGGCCCAAGTGGTTGTGGGTGTATGCGTTGGTTTGGGGTATGGAGGAGTTTGGTACTGGCTGGACAGGACGTTCTTCCGAAGATACTACCAGGCCATTGCAGAGCTTCCTCTTTTCCGGTGGCTGGAGTTTAAGGTCGTAACGCGTGATTGTGTTCATTGCTAGGATTTGACAAATGTTCCAAACTCCCTTGAAAAGGAAAGAGAGATGACTAGGCAGTACTATGTGAAGGAGGAAAAGGCGGATTAGTGGTTTTGTTGTGACTCACGTGTTCTTATCGATTCCCTTTTTGTTTGCACTTTGGAACTGTTGTAGCGCACATATGTGTGCATATCAGTGCTTCCTACTCGCAGCACCCACTCATTTCGGGTTTTCACAGAAGGAAACCACTTGCATGCTGTATAAAAGTAATGCTCTTGCCATCTTCCATAATAGAGTTCACCCCTTTCGCCAAACTGTGAGTGAACACAATTCAAGTCACTGTAATTCGATTGTTGCATATTCAATCCTATTCCACTATTGCTGCATATCACAATACTGCCGAACACTTCCGTTTTACCCGATTCATTCGAACTCCACATTCAACTACCTACAATACCCAACCAATCTACTCCTCATTGTCTACCCGATTCATTCGAACTCCACATTCAACTACCTACAATACCCAACCAATCTACTCCTCATTGTCTATCTCACAACACAGGGAGGAGTCAAATCAACAACACAATCACAAGAATAGAAAAAGAGAAGAATTGGTACCGATTCCCACCCAAACACCCGATCCCATCCATCGAATAAGGGATGTTTTATCCCGAAATGTCCGTTATGGAATTAGGGTGATTAAGTGAAACGGTTTCGGTGGTGCAATTTCACGGCGTCTTTTGCCATTTCAGCATCTCACTATTTCTTGGTAGTGAAGATGAGTCAGATCAAGGCTTCTCATAAGAAGATTCTGGAGGACCTTCTGAAGAAGGATTGCAATAAGGTGTGCGCCGACTGCAGAGCAAAGGGTAATCGCGTGTTTGGCGGGGTGTCTGATGTTCGTAGGTCCTCGTTGGGCTTCGGCCACTCTGGGCTGCTTCATCTGCATCCGTTGTTCGGGTGTCCACCGTAATCTGGGTGTTCACATCTCGTTCGTCCGCTCCGTTTCTCTGGACAGCTGGAAGAACGAGCACATTAAGAATATGCAGAAGTGGGGCAACAAGAAATGCAACGCCTACTGGGAGGCGAAGCTGCCGAAGAACTACCCTCGCCCCGACGAGCACAGCTCGATGGCGGAGCTGGAGAGATTCATCCGCGCGAAGTACGAGCAGAGAAGATGGGTGGCTGACGATCGCGATGAGTCCGAGGAGGAGGAGTCCGAGGAGGAGTCTGAGGAGGAGGTGAGAAAGCCCGTGAAGAAGGCGGTGAAGAAGCCGGCTGCCAAGAAGCCCGTGGCGAAGAAGGCGGCGAAGGCGATCGCTGACGACGAGGACTTTGACGCTGACGACAGCATGTTCAACATGTCCCCCGTGCCCGAGGCGCAGGCCCCCGTCAGCCCGATGACCGATTTGTTCGGCAACATGTCGCTCAACGCTCAGCCTGCTCAGCCTGCTCAGCCCGCTCAGCCCGCTCAGCCTGCCCAGCCTGCTCAGCCTGCTCAGCCCGCAGCGGCGCCGAAGCCTGCGGCGGACATGAGCTCGATCATGAACCTGTACAACAAGCCCGCGCCGCAGCAGCAGCCCGCTCAGCAGCAGCCCGCCCAGCAGCAGATGGGTTACGGCATGCCGCAGCAGCAGATGGGCTACGGTATGCCTCAGCAACAGATGGGTTATGGCATGATGGGTTACGGTATGCCGCAGCAGCAGGCCCAGAAGCCGCAGCAGCAGGCGCAGGCTGCGCAGCCCGCTCAGCAGCAGCAGATGGGCTATGGCATGATGGGCTATGGCATGCCTCAGCAGATGGGTTATGGTATGCCGCAGCAGCAGCAGATGGGTTACGGCATGATGGGTTACGGCATGCCTCAGCAGCAGCAGGCGCAGAAGGCTGCTCAGCCCGCTCAGCCCGCCCAGCCCGCTCAGCAGCAGATGGGCTACGGTATGCCTGCCATGCCTGCCCAGAAGCCCGCTGCCCAGCAGACTCCCGCCACTATGGACTTTAACTTCTCCTGGTAAACTGCGTGTGTGAAGTTTTTGTATGCTCATTTTGTTACTGTTCTTTGTTGGAAGACAGGATGGAAGGCAGGGCGCAGCGGGAGCTGGAGGAAAGCGAGAGGCGTGGGGCAGACAGTCGCGCGACTCATGGATAGTGGTGAACAGTCTGTTCAGCCAGATTAACACAAACACAACAGACCAAGAAGAGATCAATGGAATTTTGAAGGTAGTTCTGTGAAAGCGTTACGCGATTACGTTTGTAGGAGCTGGACTATATCGGCGAGGGCGAGAGGATCGTGCACCTTGTAGGCCCCGTGCTCGTGAAGGAGCGGAAGGAAGAAGTGCGAATGGAACTCAAGGACAAGTTGGCTTCACTACAGAGGGAGGAGTGAGTCGTTGAGTGTGGCGTTCATGACAGAGCGGAGCTGCGGACCCAGCTCAACGAGGAGCGAGAGCGCCATGACCACCTGCAATCAAAAGCGATTTCAAACGGATACAGCTACAGATAGTGTTGTGTGCTGTTTTCTTGATACGCTACACACGAGGGGCTGGGTCACAATCAGATTGGAATGAGCACCAAAGCGAGAATTGCCGATTACTTCTTCGTAACGTCAGTGCATGTGGACAGTGCAGGGAGCTGGGACCGTTTGATTGCGTAGAAGCCAATCCAGAAACAGAAAACCCGATTCCGGAGATCCTGGATCGCTTTCCCCCAGAGGATTACGAGGATCTTCCCTTTACCGAGAATGCGGAATTCGTGATTGTGCTCCCGCGTGTTGACTCCGTAGTTCTGTCTTCCCGAGGGCGCTAGAATCGAATATCGTGAAGAGGACAGGAGGAAGCCCTACATTTTCACCTTCTGCTTCACACAATCGTTGACGCTCCATTTGTGCTTCATTATAGGGACGGTTCTCAGAGCTATGGCACGAGTCTTGTTTTCTTTGAGAAGTTCTGTAGGCTTTCCCTCCCCCTTGAACCTGTAGTGCTGAATGGCCGCGAATGCTACAACAAGTACAACCAGGAGCTCTACATCCCCAAGGCCCTCTGCATCCTTTCGTTGCAGCCCTTCTTCTCTCTCCACAGCACCTTCCTGAAGTCCTTCCGTCTTCGTGCTTCTTAGGCGTAGATACCTGTTCCGCAAGTCCGTTTCCTCGGACGCCGTGGATGTCGATATTGTGAGGGAGACGGAGAGAATGGAGAGCCGCCGCCTGAGCTTCCGCCGCAAGTCGTTGTCCTCGCCCCTGTCCAAGACGTCGATCACCGACTCGCTCATCCCCAGTGGGAATCGCGCTCTCCCCTCACTCCTAGTCGAGCGCGACATCCGCTACTACATCGAGGCCCTCCCCTACACCGTCCCCGGCTGCCACCTGCACGTACCCGCCCCGTGCGCTCTGTCCCGTAGATTCCGCTCTTCACCAGCGACATTCAGCTCACACTGCCGCCAGCCGACTGTCTGCCCTTCTGCGACCCGCTCTGCATGAAGAGCCTGCTGGGCTGTCTCTCGCTCCCGCACATCCAGACCGTCGTGTCGGCACTGCTGCGCGACGGAAAGATCCTTCTCCACAGTCGCAACGTCATGTCACCCGCCCCCCACTCACCCCAAGAAATACCAGCTCACGCTCTGCTCCACCGCGCTGTTGGCGCTTCTCTGCCCCGTGCACTACACGCTCACCTTCATCCCGCTGCTGCCCGCGCAGCTGATGGACTACATCGAGGTAGCGGCAGACACGCCCACTCACCCGCAGGCACCCACGCCCTATCTGATCGGCATCTACTCCAACACCTTCGCGCTGCACGCCACCGACCTCGACAGCGTCCTCATCGCTCACCTCGACTTCGACAAGGTGGGCCACCCACTCCCTCTTACCTACAGCTCACCGTCCCCGCGGGAAACGCCCCCATGCCCATTTCCCTCCCTCTCCTCGACTCGCTCGCTCTATCCGCGCCGCTGGACTGTAGCCCTCTCACGTCGCATCACCCGTAGACCACCTGTACACGACCGACCGCCCCAACTCCAAGGCCGCCACCTCTTGCGTCTTCTCCATCACCGCCGGACCCGGCCGCCTCGGCCTGCGCCTGCTGCAGGAGCGCAGACAGCTCGTCTATGCACCGCCCGGCTCCGCCGCCGTGCTCGAAGAAGTGACGTTTATTGACAGCGAGGAGAGTCGAAAAATGGGGGGCGTGGTGGGGTCTCACATCGATGACTGCATGCTACTGGGACAGAATCCCGCCATTCTGGAAATCAACGGTAAAGAATTGGGACCGTTTTGAGCGTAGACGTCCCCATTGTTGGATTGCCGCTCAAGCGTGTGGCTATCATTCTGGCCTCAGCCACACGTCCCCTGACCCTATTGTTGCAATTGGGTCTTCGGGACATCCCCGCCTCCGCCACGCCGTCAGCGCAAGCAACCCTGCTGGATGTGAACGTGCCGAACGAGGAGACACGGGTACGAGAAAACGGAGGGTGTGACCCGATAGTTGCGCAATTACTACGAAGATGTCCGTATTGCGTTCTTCCTCTTCTTCGCCTCTCTCTTCCGCTCCTTCGATCAGTTCCTCAGTACGCTTTGCTCTGGACCTTTACCTCGCAGCCGTCGGCGAAGACAATGACACGAAGTTTGACAAGGCGGGTTTCTTAGCCTCGCTCCCTGATGACCAGCGTGGCTTCGCGGAACAGTTCGTGCAGTCGCAGCTGTTTGAGGGCATGATCATGGTGCTGGCCCACTTGGAGGAAACGAAGGAGGATGACCCCGCGGCCGAGGCGAAGCGCGTCATTCGGTTGATGAAGAAGTGCGCGGCGCTGCTGGCGGAGGGCGAGGGCCAGCGAGAGAGTGTGGAGAAGATCCGCGCGATGCTGCAACCGCAAGGGTGGAAGCTGAAGGAGGTGAACCTGCCCGCGATGAAGGGCAGTGCGGATGACGAGGAGTGGGAGTGGAGAGGAAGAGTGAGGAGTAGGGTGGTGAAGATGTTGGCGGCGCGCGATGGAAAGACCTTCCCTCGTTTGGAGGCGAAGCTGTGGGGCGAGCCGATTCCTCGTTATGAGATATGGTGTGTTTGTTGAACCTACTGAACATGTTGAACAAAGAGGAGAGAGAAGGGTGTAGTCTACAGCCACTCTGCACCGCAGAGGAGAGGAGAACGCGCGATATGCCGCCCTTCGTCCAGCGCCCACCAGTCGCCTTGGTGATGACTCCATCTCTGTGTCTGCCTCCTCTTCTGGTTGTGACTGTGCCTCTTGCAGCCTCGACTGGGCTCGCTTCACGCAGCACGCCGCCAGCTGGGAAGGCTTCAGATCGCGGGCAGCCCCGTCGATGACGACACACTCCAAGAAATACTAGAGCGTGAGGGAGTTTCGCCAGACCCACCAGAGAAAGGAAAAACTCCTCTGGGGTGACGGCGGGCTGTGCGAGGGCGTGCAGGAGGAAGTCGAAGGGAGTGACGAAGTGGAGGGAAAAGTTGAGCGCGGCGAGAACATCTCCCTCCAACTTCGTCACTTCCGCGGGGGAAAAGGAGTGGAGGGAAAGATCGGAAAGGGCTACCTCTGAGAAGCAAAACACGAAACGACTGCGTGCGGAGAGGGAGGAGTCTGTGCAGAGCTTGGAAGCAAGCAGAAGAGCAGCAGAACCCAAACACTGCAATTGATTTGGAGGGAAGTCCGTGGAGGCGAGAAAGTTGTCGACGATCGCAAACTAGGGTGAAGCAGAGACAGAAAGGGCACAGAGAGGAAAAGGACGGAGGCATCGAGGCTGAATTCGTGGCAGACTTCAGCCATCCAGTCGAGCAGCTTCGTTCTGTACTACGTATCACTGTACAGCACATCAGCAACGGAAGACTTGATGGTTCCAGGATGAACGCAGTAGTCGGCAGGGACCGTCTCGTTTTCCTTCAGAAGACGCATGTGCATTTCTGTGTATCGGGTCCAATCAGGAATACCATCTCCCTCAACAAAGGAACGCAGAAGCGTGTATTCCCTCTACACTAAAGGGAAAGGGATACTGCTACGGCGTATTTCAATTTCATCGGTTTAAAATCATGCTCTGGTATTGGTTTCGGACTCTCATCCACCACAGGAAGGAGAGGAAGTGAAACACAACAGCAAGGAACGGATACCGTTTTCCCAATGACTCCATCGTAGGGAGGAATCGTTGTGTGGTTATATGTGACAAAGGCGCTTTTGAGCACGATCACTCCCCTCTTGGGTTCTACGTCTTAGTGCTTTGAAAACATGGCATACCCTTTAGCTTTTCGGAATCCTTCGAGGGCGAGGGTACGAGTATCGAGTCATCTGCGACATGGATCGTCCCTGTGACAATCTCATCCTCTTCAACATCGAGCCTTTTTGAATTCTACTTTATGAAATAGGAGAAACAGGAGAACTGTGCTCTCGTCCGCTGATTGAGGCTCAGAACGCTTCATTCTAGGTAGAGGGGCTGTGCTAACGACTGAAGTCGCTCCGCGGATTCTCACAGGATGGAGAAGACGGATTTGATTCTGCCCAGTGGGAACCATAGCCTTTCCCTGATCATGCATAATCATAGAGTGAGCCCTTTCACGGGTGGACCACAATTGCTCCTGCTGGAATTGGGTTTCTTCGTCCCTTCGTTCCCTGGTGCAGTCTTTGTTCTACATCTCTGGCAACGGATACTTATCGCTCGGACTATGGTGAATCCCTCGATTGAGATAGTCACCTTCATCGATGCATTTGGAGTGGCACTGGTGATTACGCTCATTCCGTTCTTCACGAAGGAGCTGGGAGTGGACGCTTTCGGCTTTGGCATGATTACGTCTCTTTATGGCTTATGCCAGATTGTCGGAGGATGTATCATTGGATATATATCAAAATTCAACGTTTCCAGGAAGACAATCCTGCTGGTGAGTGCTTTCGGGTCTGCCATCAGCTATGCCTTGTTACTCATTCGCAATAATCTGTACACGCTGGTAGCGAGTCGGATGATTGTTGGATTCATCAAACAGACGACTACCTCGTGCAAAGTCTGTCATTCCTTTCCCAATCTCACCTATAGGCTCTTGTCATGATGCAGCGAAAGGAGAACGTAGCAAAGCATCTCTCGATGCTGGCTACCATTCGACATCTCGGCTCGTTTGTCTGATTGAAGGTCATCTCTCATGCCTAGGCAGGATCGGGTGTCTTCTCGTACCTGACGAAGTACCACGGAGTCGATACTGCAATTCGGTTGTGCGTGCTCCTCTTCCTTATCGAAACGACAATCGTTGTGTTTTGGGTGTCTGGACCGAAGGAGGAGAATCCACCAACGGAAGAGACTTCATCGGAGGAGACTGCAACTGGTTCTGACAAGGCTGTCGACGCATTTCTTCTCATTCATCATTAGAGGAGACAGACGAAAGGAATCTCTCTGAACACGACATTCATTCTCTACATTGTCTACCTTCTTCTTGTGGACTCCATCAACAAGGGGTTTGGATCGATTAAGGTGATTCTTCCTTCTCTTCCTCACAAGCAGATTCTCCTCCTCCAGGAGCAATTCAACGTCTCTCCCCACGAAATCGGACTGGTTTGCGTCTTCTCCAATCTCTTCATGTTCATCACCGAATCCATCATCACTCCCCTCGCATCGCGGCTCTTTTGTCCCTTCTCCCTGGTCCTCCTCTCCCTCACGCTCCTTACGGCAGGGAAGCTCTTCCAGCTGTTTGTTCACTCCTTGTTTGACTCCCTCTTCGCGATTACCCTTAGTCCGCAGTATGTCCTCTTTTGCGTGTGCTGCAACACGATCGGAGAAGAGATATTTGCCACCACCTTCGTGAATGTTCTTTCCCAAGTCGCCGTCGCTTCATTGGATTCACAGGTAGATCTCGCCTCCTCGGCTGGTCGATCGGTATCTCTCCTACTACGACGTGACGGAGTCTATCTGCCGTCTTGCGGGACCTCTACTCCTCGGAAAGATCGACACGATGCTGGGATATCGGCGATGTGAGCAATGCATCATGCTTGGATTTGTATGGGCTGCGAGTGGGAGTAAGACGTAGTTGGGCATTGGACTTTTGTGGGTTACCTTCCCTGTGGTGAGGAGAGAGATGTTTGTAGTGAAGAAGGCCAAGAGGGAATGAGAGTGTTTGTAACAAGACAACCGTTCATAGGAAACCTATTTACTAGGCGTAACTCATCCCATCGAGCCTTACCACGTAATCTTCTGGATCTCGCCAGTAGTCGATAAAACAACATTACCATTATTGTACAGAATGCTGGGAACAATGAACACGTCCTTACTATTCTCCATGCCTTGCATCCACTTCGAGCTGGATGGCAAACCGGAATCTCTAGAATAGAGTGCCAGCGACTTGTGGCGAATGCACGACACTTGGAAACGGTGCCAAGTCTACGGGTTACTCCCAACCGTGGGATGCACGTGATAATGCAATCGCAACAAATCAAACGGGAGTGCTTTTCTTCCATAACCATACTGCAAATCACACCACAACCCATCGCCAACCTCACAGTCGTGAACAGGACAATGATACCTTCCATCGGGAATCATCAACTGGTTATTCAACGTAATCGCTATCCGTGATACAACTACGTAAATTCTACATAGTGCCGTATTCGGATGAGAAGCTGCGTGCAACACCAATTCGTTGTAGGTGTGGAAGAGTTGCCTGCACTCCGCAACACCGCACACATAAGGCTCTTTGTTCGCCAAGTAGTGCACCGGAATCACTGGAATCTCCCCTTCCTCATCACTGCCGTCCTCTTCCCTCTCCCCAACTTCCTCCTTCAACTGGGAGAGATGTACTTCAAGCTCCTTTAGCTGCCGCGCCCCTCGTTCCACCATTCTCTCAATGCGTCGGCTACAGCGTAAATTAGGGTTGTTAACGTCTACCACATAAGTCGTGGACACTTCTGGATCTCCACATAGCCTTTCCGCAACAGCAACTCCCGTAGCTGAATTAGCACTAGAGAGTCGTTCATCTGATACATACCCGTTGGATGTGCACCGCTACCCAACAAATTCCTGCTTGTGAGGAGATACACGTGGTCCCACTTCTCATAGACACTAAAATCAAAGTCTGCATATTCCAGTCCTTCGTCCATCAGATGCTGATGCTCCTGCTCGTGCATATCAAAGCCGTATTGACTTCGAAGATGCTTCCCGCAATCACGAAGAGGACACACCAATTCGCTCGGAGGAACTACGGATTGTATGATGCGTGAAGTGTTACGCATATGCGTTTGGAGATGTTGTTTTAGAGAGGAGCAGGAGTAATACTTTCCCGAGCAGCTGCTACACACGTAAAACGAGTGGCCTATACTATGCTCCTATAGTCAAGGACGTTCCGTGCTCCTACGTCATGTTCGTCCCAGCGGCTTTTCTCACTGGCCTCCACACCCTTTTCGGGGTACTTCCGGACGCTTCTTCCCTTCTGCAGCTCCATGGGGAAAGTGCAACAAACACGAGCACACTACTGAGATAGTCATACAAAATTGCTGTAAACGAAAAAGGACGGCGGGAACGCAGACCGCCGATTACAATGGTACACCGTCCGACGGAGTCTGCCGGACCGGATTGCCCGTGTTCGTGTCGATGAGCTGCGCGCTGCCCGGCAGCAGCTCCGACGGGTTGCAGATCTGGTAGTAGACATTGTTCTTCCCCTTCAGCACGCCGTTGCACTTGCGCCTACCCATCACATTTCCCCGCGATCACCACATCGCGTGGCTGGCGTCGGTGCAGGTGCACGCCATCACCGGCAGGATGTTGCACACGAAGAAGGCGGGCAGGTTGTTCTGTCCGCGCACCAGCGTCAGTGAGAAGAACACTGGCTGGAAGCAGTCCCCCAGGTAGCAGTGTCGTAGCATGCACACGCCGCTCGTCGCGCGGTCGTCGCGCAGCATGCTCGAGTAGGACCTATGCCTCACGCCGCCGCGCCGCCTCCACCCGAACGCGCAGGGCAGGTCGTCTGGGTGCGCGAACTTGAACAGCGTCATCTCGCGTAACTGCTGCACCGTCCGGCGGGTCAGACTACGACTCAGCGAGGGCGCGCGCAGCCACCTGCAAAACTGGGAGTTGGCGTCCACGAACTGCCCGTCGGCCGCCAGCACCGCCTGCGGGATCGGGTTTTGGAGGAACATCACATGGTAATTCACGGAGCTGCGCACCGGCTTGTAGCAGATTTCGCTCATCGCGCGGCGGGCGTTGTACTAGGAGTGACGGGGAACCGCGGGGATCACCTCCGCATCGCGGACCTTCTGCCGCAGCTCCTTCACGGCAGACTCGAGGTAACGGATCTTCTTGGTGGTCTCCGTGAGAACGGTCACCTTGTTCTTGCGAATGGAGACGCCCGAGGACTACATGTGATGCGGGTGACGGAGGGCCACCTCGAGCAGGACGAACAGCTCGTTGATGCACTGGTTCATTCGCTCGATGCGCTTCTTCTCGGAAATGTTGTGCTCTACGGTTGAGGAGGAACAGTGAGTCCCACGACTGCGCTTATCCAAGAACTCGTTGGACTTTGCCTTCATGATCGTTTTGGACGGAGGCTGGGACATGGGCTGTGGAGGAGAGTAGGACGTCGGAGGGATTGAGATGGGGATTGGGTTGGGATTCGCTGCAATTCCATCCACGGATTGGGGGAAACTGTTCATGTCGAAGGAATCAGACGGAACGGGGGATTTTGAGCTCTGAGAAGAAAAATCAGGGACTTCCATGTCAAGTGCTAGGAGTGAGAGACAAAAATCACACGGACGGGGAATAAAGGGAGTGCTGCTGTTTCTATTGGGATAGCTGATGCCATAGCTGCAGGCAGGAGTGTCTAACGCGTTAGTCCTATTTGAAACGCAAAATACACTGTCCTGGCGGGATATCGCCTGTCCGCTGCGTACTCACGCTCGATAGATCGTTGAACGCGTCGGTATCATAGGTGTCGGAGTTTAGATAGTTCGCTTGGAAGGGGTCGTACAACGGAGCATCCACCGGAGCGGTATCATCCTGGAACAGGTAGTTCAGAAGTCCATTGGATGCATTCTCAAAGAATGGAGCCGAAAACATCCTAAACCCGATAATTATGGAGGGAAGCGGCTTCTTTCGATAGGAGGGTATTAGGGGGCATAAGGGTAGGGGACTCCACAGAAATACTGACGATAATAGAATGGGGTCATTTCGTTTTGCACGTTGCATCTCTTGCTAGGTTGCCTTCATCGTAGTTCAACACATTGCTTTGGATCCTATTGTGTCTATGCTGCGAGATGGGAGGTGTTGATCCATCATGTACTTGCCACTCCCTTTCCTCTATACAGGATACTCCTGTAGTGCATCTCAATCCTCTGAATCGTACTGGAACAGTTCATTCCAAATCTCTCCTGCCTGTGTTTCATGGATGAATTGAGAGAGCGAAGACGACAGACTCCGCTGAAGGAGTCGTCGCTGCCAAAAGTGAAGTCCGTTGTGCGACGTCTCGATTTCTTTCCCAAGGTGGATGACGATTACGTCATTAGGACGAACTCGGGAGGATACTGTGGGTGTTGCTCGTTCTGGCGCTGATGGGGTAGGCGGAGTCATAACGCTCTGGGTGGTGCTCTTCCTTCTCTTGGCAGAGATCTTCGCCTTCTGCAGACTGAACCACTCCGAAATCATCACCGTGCGCAATTCCACGGATGACACCCTCTTCATCGATTTCAATATGACGTTCTACAATATATCGTGTGGCAGTGGCGATCTCATAATGCTGTTAAGCGCTAGAGATTGTTTTCGACGTACTCGATGAGGACGGGGTGCATTCCTACGGCTCGTCCAGCCAACTGATGAAAATGGACGTGGACATCAACGGGACCGTGGTAGGGTTCAATCGCGAATCGCTAGTTTCGTCTCCCAGCTGCGGCTCCTGCTACGGTGCTGGATCACCGGGACAAGTATGATCGTTTTCTTCGTTTCACGTAGTGCTGTGATGACTGTGAATCGGTTGTGTGGGCGTATAGACAGAAGGGATGGGATCCCTACCCGGTGCTCGCCTTTTCGCCCATCTGCGGGTGGAGGAAGAGGAGTCCGGTACGGACGCGCCATGTGGGCTGCATGCTTTGGGGCGCGATCCACGTGAACCAGGTGGCGGGCGATGTGCACATCGCAGCGCGGACGGGCCTTATCGACAACTGGGGAAGACAGGTGTACGATCAGGAGATTATCCACACCCTGAGTTCAAGTCACTTCATTCAGCAGTCCTTCTCATTCTCTGTAGTGAAATGTAGCTTCTCCTTCGGCGACGTGATTCCTGGCGTGTCCTTCCCGCTGGATGGGAAATCCTTCTGGTCGCCTCTTTGTACGCCTCATCCAGTGGTCTAATGGATAGTGAGTTCACACGTGTACAACATCGAAGTGCTACCGTCGACGTACGTGAAGAACAATGTCCGCATTAGCTCCAATGAAGTAGATGTTGGCTTTGACTCCACCCGTAGTACTCCATCTACGAGACGGACAACCTCGTCGTGATCGGGATGAATTCCGTGGCGGACTACCAGCCGGGCATCTTCTTCAAGTACACCATCTCGCCATTCCAGCATGTGATTCGAGAAGAGCGGAAGCCCTTCACCTACCTGCTGATCCGTGTGTGTGCTGTCATTGGCGGCACGATGTCTGTGGCAGCCCCCTCATCCGTTGATTTGTAGATTTCCAAACTGTTCGACTCCCTTATGTACAAATATAGAAAGTAAACATGTTTATTGGCACAACGCTCACTCCCCCTTCACTCTCTTGATCTCTCTTTCCAAATCGGCCAGAATTTGATCCTTCAGCTTCGACTTGGCGTCATCCTTGATGTCGCCATTCTCGTTCACGAGGTAGTTCATGATGTCCTCCGTCACCTTCTCCAACCGCTGATCGAAGCGGAAATCCAGATCGAACGAAATGCGCTTCTCTCCGCCGTCCGCGCCCTCGATCTTCTTCCGAGACACGTTCACCTTGTACGAGGAGGGATCCTTCTCCGCCACCGTCAACTCCACGTAATCCACTAATCCTCAATCATCTCCGCGGCAACCACCCTCCTTGCTCTTTCGCGCCACCTTCGCCTCCTCCACGCCCGACTTCGTCTTCTTCACCCCCTTCGCCTCCTCCACCGTC
>QWCN01004424.1_pt1 | contig 14938 bp, 16 predicted proteins | sample 1972711 | NCBI WGS metagenome assembly QWCN01 (sample SAMN09866707, study PRJNA288562) | Human gut metagenome isolate term1_stool, whole genome shotgun sequencing... | isolation source: gut | host: Homo sapiens | place: USA: California | reverse complement strand
CGACAATAAGAAGTAACCGCCCGGCTCGCACCCGTGCGGTTACTATAACCATATAAACCGGGCGACCAACCGTAAAAAGCGGTAGCCCCTAGCACTGTCTTTAGTATAGCCTAGAAGCGCTCGTCTGTCAAGGCAGCGCTTCTTTTTTCGCTTAGATCACAGCACCATGAGCAGCGTCCCGGCCAAGCCGAGGGCGGCGCGGGTCGAAGCCTGACCCTATTGAACGAGAGAACCGAAGGAGAAGCCCATGAGAGTACGATGGATCGCAGCCGCCCTGACGTTGGCGCTGTGTTTTTCCCTGGCCGCTTGCGGCCATCCCCCTGTGTCTGAGGAGCAGGAACAAGAGCTGCCGACCTTGCGCATCGGCAGCGACGACTATGAGCCATACAGCTACCTGGACGAAACAGGAGACTTCACTGGCATCGACGTGGACCTGGCCAGGGAGGCCTGCCGCCGCCTGGGCTATCGGCCGGAGTTTCACCAGGTGGTTTGGGAAAACAAAGACCAGGAGCTGGCCGCGGGGAACATCGACTGCCTGTGGGGCAGCTTTACCATGACCGGCCGGGAGGACCTCTACCAATGGGCCGGACCCTATCTGTACAGCCGACAGATGGTGCTGGTCCAGGCGGACAGCGACATAGCCACCTTGGCCGACCTGGCCGGAAAGCGCGTGGCGGTCCAGGCGACCTCAAAGCCGGAAACGGTTTTCCTGGAGCGCCCGGAACCGGAGCGCGTCCCAAAGGTGGGAGAGGTGTACTGCTTTTCTAGCATGGAGGAGGTCTACTCCGCCATCCGCAAAGACTTTGTGGACGCCATCGCCGGCCACGAGGGGGCCATGCGGACGTTTATGGAGGATTCTCCGGGATCTTGGCGGATCCTGGACCAGAGCCTCATGGTTTCGGGCCTGGGGGTTGCGTTTCCCAAGGGCACCAATGAGAGCTTGTCGGCCCAGCTGACTGCCGTGTTGCAGGAGATGCAGAAAGACGGAACAACGAAAGCGATCGTTGAAAAGTACGGATTCGATCCGGATCAGTTTTTTTTAGGGAGAGGAGGTAGCTCGTAATGCATCACACCAAAGAAATGCCAGCGCAGCCCCGCCGCCGCAAAACAGCCACAGCAAAGCCAGCACCCTGGTGTGAGGGTGCTCGCCCGCATAGCGGTAATGCGCGCCGCGATACTGATAATTGCCGTTCAGGTCCTTCTCAAAGTCGTCGAGATAGGCGCGCTTCTTTTTCTTCTCGCGCTCGCGGTCCGCCATCAGAGGATCCCCGTCAGATCGTAACTGTCCAGCCACGCCTTGGCCGCCTCGCTGACGCCGCGCAGACAGCTTTCCTCAAATGGCGTGGACAGGCCGGCGTTTTTCAGCAGTTCGGTGAAGGTGCGGCTGCCGCCCTGCTTCGTGTAGGCCATGTAGTGGCTCCACGCATCGGCGCGGTCCTTTTGCAGCATCGCCCAGAACTGCAGGCTGACGGTCTGGGCCAGACAGTAGTCGATGTAGTAGAACGGGCTCTGATAAATGTGCATCTGGCGCTGCCAGTACTCACCCGCGCCGTAGAACGGGATCTCGCCGTCCAGACGCATCCAGGGCTGATAGATGGCAGCCAGCTTTTTCCATTCCTCGTGGCGCTGGGCCGGGGTCAGCTCGGGGTTCTCGTAGACGATGTGCTGGAAATGGTCCACCATTGTGCCGTAGGGGATGAAGGTCAGCGCACCCGCCAGATGGCTGTAGCGGAACTTGCGGGCATCCGCGCCGAAGAAGCCATCGGCCCACGGCCAGGCGAAGAACTCCATCGACATCGAGTGGACTTCGCATGCCTCCATGCTGGGCCAGACGTAGGAGTACGGGATGCGGTCACGGTTCATGTAGGCGGCAAAGGCGTGGCCGGCCTCGTGGGTCACGACCTCGACGTCGTGCTGGGTGCCGTTGAAGTTGGCAAAAATAAACGGCATTTCGTAATCACCCAGGCTCGTGCAGTAGCCACCGCCCGCCTTGCCGGGGGTGGACAGCACGTCCATGAGTTGGTCGTCCAGCATTTTGTTGAAGAACACGCCGGTCTCGGGGGAAAGCTCCTCATAGAACTTTTTGCCCTGTTTGAGGATGGCGTCGGCGTCGCCCGCCGGGCGGGGGTTGCCGCTGCGGAACATCAGGGCGTTGTCGGCTGCGTTCATCGGGTACTGCTTGCCCAGCCGCCCGGCCTGCTCGCGGTAGATGCTGTCGGCCAGCGGCACGATGTACTTGACGACGGCGGCGCGGAACTTTTCCACATCGGCCTTCGTGTAGCAGTTGCGGCCCATGCGGTAGTAGCCCAGCGTGGTGTAGCCCTCATAGCCAAGCTTTTTGCCCATGGTGTCACGCAGGTGGACGAGCTGATCGTAGAGGCCGTCGAACTCGGCCCCGTGCTCTTTGTACCATGCGCCCTCGGCCTTCCAGGCGGCCAGACGGCGGGCATCGTCGGGGTCGTTCTTGAAGGGGGACAGCTGGCTCAGCGTGTAGACGCCGCCCTCAAACGGGATCTGCGCCGACGCGATTAGCTTGCCGTACTCGGTGGTCAGCTTGTTTTCCTGTGCCATCTCGTCGAGAATATCGGGCGAGAACGCCTTGTCCGCGATTTCGGCGTTGACGAACATCAGGTCGCCGTACTCGGCGGTGAAGTCAGCGCGGAACGGCGAGTCGAGCATCGCGCGGCTCCAGGCGTTCTGGCACTCCTGCAGCTGGGGAGTGGCCTCGTTCCAGAAGTTCATCTCCTCATCGTAGAATTTGTCGCGGGTGTCAATCGTATTGCGCACGCTGGCCAGCTGGGCGAGCGTGTCCACATGCTTGTTGAGCTTTTCCTCCTCCAGAAAAATGGCGTGGGCCTCGGCGTAGGTGGCAGCCGCCTTGAAGCGGGCCAGCAGGTCAGCAAACTGCTGCTTGACGGCGTCCAGGTCGGGGCGTGCATAGGGCATTTCCGAAAATTTCATAGTGTAGCTCCTTTACGGACAGTTTTGTCTGTATTATAGCACAGCGGCGGGCAAAAAGCAAAGAAGCGGAATTTGCATTTCTGTATAAAAATTCTGCGTTTTCATCTTGCAAATTTGGCGCATGTTGAGTATAATAAGGCTAGTAATATCATAATGAAGGGGAGAATTGAAATGCCGATCTCTGAACCTACCGCCGTTTTTTCCATCCGTGATGACCGTGATATGGAGATCAAGCAGGCGGTGCTGCAGGTGTACCGTGCGCTGGAGGAGAAGGGCTACAACCCCATCAATCAGCTCGTCGGCTACATCCTGTCGGAGGACCCGACCTACATCACGACCTACAAGAACGCCCGCGCCATCATCCGTCGCATCGACCGCGACGACCTGCTGCAAGCGCTGGTCCGTGATTTTGTGAAGCACTAAAACCGTAGAATGTAAAAAATCTTCCGCGTATCGGTTCGGATACGCGGGAGATTTTTTTACTTCAAAGCCTTCCCCCTTGGGGCTGCGCCCGCAGGCGCGTGTCGAAGCGCAACCGCCGCAGGCGGCTCTTAGCGCGAAGACTGAAGGTGGCCCCGCAGGGCCGGATGAGGGGCGAGTTTGCCGCGGCTTCCCGTTTATGGGTTATAATGGCAAACCTGCCCCTCATCAGTCAGCGGGCGGGGCCGCTGACAGCTTCCCCCGAGGGGGGGAAGCCTCAAACTGTCGAAAAAGGCGCGCTCACCCCTGGCCCCCTCTGCGAGGGGGTCGAGTCTGTTGTTTACCCCGCAAAAAACGCATTCTGCACGGCGTTCAGGACGGCGGCACGGCCTGCGGTAAAGTTCACGCCGCCCTGCAGATAGCAGGTGTAGGGCGCGCGCAGCGGGCCGTCGCAGCTAATTTCAATCGTGCTGCCCTCGGTAAAACTGCCGGACGCCATGACGACCTTGTCGGTGTAACCCGGCTCGTCGGCAGGCTCGGGGCTGGCAAAGCTGTCCACAGGGCTGTTGTGCTGGATGCCCGCGCAGAAGCCGGTCAGCGCGGCGGCACTGCCCGAGTCAAAGCATGTCACAATGTCGTTGTGGTCGGCGGTGTAGCGCGGCACGGGATTGACGCCCGCCAGCTCCAGCAGGCACTGGGCATAGATGGCGGTTTTCAGCGCCTCGCAGACGACGCCCGGCGCGTAGTAGAAGCCGAGGAAGGTATCCCGCAGGCTGTCCTGCGTGCAGCCCAAGTCCCCGCCGATGCCGGGCGCAGTGAAGCGGTGGCTGCACTTTTCGACAAGGTCCTTACGGCCCGCAATGTAGCCGCCCGTAGGGGTGATGCCGCCGCCGGGGTTCTTGATGAAGCTGCCTGCCATGATGTCCGCGCCGAAGGCGACGGGCTCGGCGGTCTGGGTGAACTCGCCGTAGCAGTTGTCCACGAAAATCACCGCGTTCGGGTTGGCTTTGCGGGCGGTGTCCGCGACCTTTTGAATCGTGGCAAGGTCAAACGCATTGCGCTGGGTGTAGCCGCGGCTGCGCTGGATGTGTACCACCGTGGCGGTCTTGGCCTTCTCGGCGATCAGGTCATAGTCGGGGGTGAAGTCCGGCAGCAGCGGGCACTCGTCGTAGTTCACGCCAAACTCCCGCAGCGTGCCGCAGCCCTTGCCCGCGTCTCCGATGCCGATGACGCCTTCCAGCGTGTCATAAGGACGGCCCGTGGCGGCCAGCAGGGTGTCGCCGGTGCGCAGCAGACCGAACAGCGCGACGGTCAGCGTGTGGGTGCCGCTCATGAATTGCGGGCGCACCAGTGCGGCCTCGGCCCCCATGCAGCGGGCAAAGACCTCCTCCAGCTTGTTGCGGCTGTCGTCCCAGACGCCGTAGCCGCTGGACCCCCAGAAATGCCGTGCCTCGACGCCACAGTCGGTGAAGGCACGCAGCATTTTAAGCTGGTTGTAGTCGCGGATCTCCTCCACATGGGCAAACTGCGCACGGCAGAGGTCGAGGGCCTTGCGGTCCAGCGCCAGCACTTCGGGGCGCAGGTCGTAAAATTGTTCGATCATGTAGTATTCCAATCTGTAGTATAATGTTGAATTTTGCCGATTTGTAAAAATCCAAGCTGTGCATAAAAGCCGCACAGCGCCGGGAAGCAGGCGAACCGCACCGCGCGTTCGGCGGTCAGCTCATTCGCCAGCCCGACAATCAAATACCGCGCCAGCCCCCTGCCCTGCCACGCGGGGTCGGTCACGCCCGCGGCCATATAGCTCTCGGTATCGCTCTGCTCGTAGCAGCCCACCGTGCAGATGGGTCTGCCGTTGTGCAGCAGCGCGCGGCAGGTGCCCACCCCGTGGGCCAGCGCCGTGCAGGCCGCGGAGTAGAACTCGTCGGCCTCGGCGTCGCTCTCGGCAAAGACAAGGCGGCTGACCGGCAGCATCGACGGCGCTTTGTCCGGGACAAGCTCCGCCGGGGGCGCGGGCGGCAGCGGCAGGGCACGGCCCTTTGGCAGCTCCCACAGCGTCAGCGGCGCGGCGGGCTGCCAGCCGGGCAGGGTCAGCGGGTGCTCGGTTCGCAGGGTGTCGGCGTGCAGAAAGCGGAGAAAGCCCGTCAATTCCTCCCGGGCGTCCTCCCCCGCTTCCCCGCCGGGCAGCGCACCGCAGAGCACCGCCGACCCGCCGCGCAGCTCCAGCACCGCGGAGCCGGGCAGCAGGTAGAACGCCCACCCGCTGGCAGGGTGGTTGCCGAACAGGTGCAGGTGCGTGCCGAGGGTGGATTCAAAGTAGGGCTTGTGGGCGATGCGGCGGAGGAATTCGGTTTGAAGCTCGGGGGTGGAAGCGGATTGAATCATAGGGGTCCTTTTTCGGGTCAAGTTGCGGGCGGCGGGCAGACGGCTGAGCCCTTCAGCCGCTTACTTCAAATTCTTCACGATATTCTTATAATCCCGTCCTCTGACCTCAAAATTCGGGTACAAGTCAAACGACGCGGAGGCGGGCGAGAGACTGACGACATCGCCCGGTTTGGCGGCACCGCGCGCCAGCTCGACGGCGTGCTGCATACTGTCGGCGTGCAGGATGGTCAGGCCGCTCTCGGCAAAGCCATCGCACTCGCGGACGGCCTTCTCGATGCGGGGGCCGGTAGCACCCATCAGCACCAGCGTCTTGACGTGGGCGAGAACCTCCGGGGCCAGCGGCTCATAGGGGATCTTTTTGTCGTAGCCGCCCGCGATCAGGATGATCTTCTGTTCAAAGCTGCGCAGACCCGCAATCGTGCGCGTGGGGCTGGACGCGATGGAGTCATTGTAGTAGGTCACGCCGTCCAGCGTGCGGACCGGCTCAATGCGGTGCTCGACGCCGGTGAAGGTCGAGCCGACCTGACGCATGGCCTCGATGGGCACGCGGCCCCAGACGGCGGCGCAGGCGGCCAGCAGGTTTTCCACATTGTGGAGGCCACGCAGTTGAATCTCCTTGCGGGGCAGGATCGGCGTCACAACGCCGTTCTCGGCATAGCAGAGCGTGTCGTCGCTCTCGCGCAGGAACGCGCCCCTGTCAGTCTCGTGCAGGCGGGTGAACCAGACCTGCTCGCCCTTGCAGTCCTTCTCCATGCCGCGGGTGATGTCGTTCTCAAAGCCCAGCACGGCACGGCAGGGCGGGGTCTGCCACAGCAGAATGTTGCGCTTGGCGTCGATGTACTCCTGCATATCCTTGTGGTGGTCGAGGTGGTTGGGGGTCACGTTCGTGACGACAGCCACCTTCGGGCTGCGGCGCATGCTGATGAGCTGGAAGCTGGACAGCTCGACGACGGCCACGGCGTCGGGGGTCACGTCGGCCAGCTGGGGCAGCAGCGCCGCACCGATGTTGCCGCCCAAAAAGACCTTGCGGCCCGCAGCCTCGAACATCTTGGAGATCAGCGTCGTCGTCGTGGTCTTGCCATCGGAGCCGGTCACAGCCACGATCTCGCAGGGGCAAAACTCAAAGAAAAGCTCCACCTCGCTCGTGACCATTGCGCCGGCTTTCAGCGCGGCCTGCAATTCGGGCTTGTAGTACTCATAGCCCGGCGTGCGCATGATGATGTCCTGCCCGGCGAAGCCGTCGGTATAATGCTCGCCCAGACTCAAATTCACCTTCAGGCGGCGCAGCGTGTCGGCGTAGTCACCGAAGTCGTCCAGGCTCTTTTTCTGGTCGCAGAGCGTGACCTGCGCACCCAGCTCGACAAACTGCTCAATGCAGCGCTTGTGGCTGACGCCCGCACCGATAAAGGCAACCTTTTTGCCCTGAATAAGCTCTTGCAGCTGTTGGATCGGCAGCATAAATATCTCTCCTCTGGCGTAGTTTCTACTTCTATTATATACAAAATGCCGTATTTCTGCAACAAAATTCGGCCCGCCAAGGCGGACCGAAGGAAAATCATGATTACTGCTCGCCGCCCATGGGGATGCCGTGCTTGTCCAGCAGGGTGCGGATCTTGGTCATCGGGTCGATGATGGAGGAAACGCTCTTGTCATGGTTGATGGCCGCGATGAAGTAGGCGGTGTACTTCGAGACGTCGACGTCGTAGTACCACTCGCGCTCCAGCAGTTCCGGCTTGCGGTAGGTCAGGTTCGTGCCCAGAACGGCCTTGATGATGCCGTCGTTGTAGGCCTTGTCGAACTTCTCCAGACCGGCGGTGAACAGCGGGAAGGTGCAGCAGGTGAAGATGTTGCGGGCACCGCGCATCTTCAGCTCGTAGGCGATGTCCAGCATGGACTCGCCGGAGGCGATGATGTCGTCGGCGATAAAGACGTCCTTGCCCTCAACGCTCTCGCCCAGATACTCATGGGCGACGATGGGGTTGCGGCCGTTGACGATGCGGCTGTAGTCGCGGCGCTTGTAGAACATGCCCAGGTTGCAGCCCAGCACGCTGGAATAGTACATGTTGCGGTTCATGGCGCCCTCGTCGGGAGAGACGATCATGAAGTTATCCTTGTGGAAGGAAACGTCCGGCACATGGTGCAGCAGGCACTTGAGCACCTGATAGGTGGGCATGACGTTGTCGAAGCTCATGGTGGGCACGGCGTTCATAACGCGGGGGTCATGGGCGTCAAACGTGATGATGTTCTTGACACCGACGTCGCGCAGCTGCTGCAGCGCAAAGGCGCAGTCCAGGCTCTCACGGCTGACGCGGCGATGCTGGCGGCCGCCGTACAGGCTGGGCATGATGACGCTGATGCGGTGGGCGCGGCCGGCAACGGCCTGGATCAGACGCATCAGGTTCTGGAAGTGGTCGTCCGGGGAGAGATGGTTCTCATACCCGAACAACTGATAGGTAACGCTGTAGTTGCCCGGATCGACGAAGATATACAGGTCGTCGCCGCGGGTGGACGCCTTGACGAGACCCTTTGCGTCGCCGGACTGGAAACGCGGGCAATCGGACGGGATGATGAAGGTGTCGACATCCATGTTGCCGACCTCGCGCGCCCAGCGGACGAGGTGACTGTCAACGAGTTTGCAAAGCTCCTCTGCACCGGGACAGGCAATCAGACCGAGATCGGCGATTGCGTCCTCTTTGGCAAAGAAATCACGCGGGCCAAGATTCTGTTCAGCCATTACAGGTACTCCTTACTTCCATCTTGTGTTGTCAATACCACAGGGGCGCGGCGTGCCGCAATGCCCCATTTACTAGTATTGTAGCACAGCGGCGGCATAAAATCAGCCCTGCAAGGCAAGAATTTCTGCATTTTCGACATTTTCCGCGGTTTAAACATTGTAAGCCACGCAAGTAGTAAAAAATTCTGGCGGATTTTACAAAAAATTTGCAAACGGACATTTGGCAGGAGGGTTGCCGGGCCTTTTATGGGGCGGAGCCCTTTTGCGCGGCACTGTACCCTGCCAGCAGCCAATCCAGCAGATACAGAACCTTGATGCCATTGTAGTTGCCTAGGGTGTTTTTATCCAGTGTCATAATTGCAACCGTACTATAAAATATCAAAGTTTTTTCCCATTTCAGCAAACACTTTCGATTTTGGCATAGTTTTTGCTGGATTTAAGCTTTTACAAAAAAATACCACCTTCCCATGGAGAAGATGGCGTTCGATTTTTCCTGTCTGTTTACCCGCGGTCAACGCGGTTTTGCACCCAGCGGTGCGGCAGTTTTCCGCCACGCCGCGGACAGATGCCCGGCTGCGGACGGCCTGCGTTCCAACCGCGAATTTCCTTACGGCCACAGTAGACACACATATACTCAATAGATGCACGTCGTGCAATTCTTGGTTCCATACGCAATCCTTTTATTCAATTTGAGTGCTTACGCTCCCTCCAAAGACTTCCCACTTTACCGTAATTCTACAGGACGTGCAGGTATTTCTTCCCGACATTCCTGAGGTTGTGCTGCATTTGCCCCTTCTAAGCACCTTTCCACACTGAGGGCAGCGTACAACAAATTCTCTTCTATCAATCATTTTCAAAGCCTCCTTAATCATTGCTTTTCATTTTTATATTTTCGCCAAAATTGCAAATGGTGTCTTCAACTGTATCTGCAAATTCATGTATGTGTGCTATCTTTTCGTATCCTTCTTCTCGTTCCTCATGGGTGTGGCTACTTCTATTAAAGTTTATCTTTGCGCCGTCCCCCCACATATGAAGGCACGCACCGGATACTTTTCCAGTCGCAACAACTACAGTTCCCAATACCTTCCATGCGTCCATGCAGTGGCCCTTCTCTCTTTTTGATTACTACTTAATAATAGCTATTTCTATATCAATTGTCAATTGTGAATCCGACCAATTCTAAGTAAAGTTATTTATACAATACTATCATAAAGTAGGGAGAGCACCTCATGGCTGACAATACCCGGCTTGCGCGCGAGGTTGGCGCAAAAATTAAATATCTGCGCCAGAAGCGTGGTTTAAGTCAGGAAGCGCTTGCTTTGTCCTGTGATATGAATCCCGCATTTCTCGGTCATGTGGAGCGCGGCATGCGCAGTCCCACACTGAACACATTGCAACGCATCTGCGATGGGCTGGGTATTACACTTACCGAACTCTTGTTGACTGAACCGAACACAGACCTCGAAAGTGCTGCGGCTATCCAGCATGTGACCGACCGTATGCGGCGGCTCTCCCCCGCACAGGCCACCCATGTAGCGGAACTGATTGAGCAGGTTTGTTGCTTGCTGGATGAGGCCGAGAAATGACCCGCGGGCCGATGACGAGCATTGGCCCCTACAGGGTTTCTTTCAGTATAGACTTTGCCTTGGACAGAGAGTGTCCATTTGCTGATAAACCCAAAAATTTTACACAAAAAATGCGCCCGCCGAGGTTCATTCCCTCGGCGGGCGCTGATTACTTATCCGTATTTACTTTTCGTTCTCGTCCTGGACCTTGCGGGGGGTCAGGCGGACCTCCTGGACGCGGCGGTTCGTGGCGCGGGTGACGGTGCCGTCAAAGTCGCCCCAGATAAATTTGTCGCCCACCTTGGGCAGACGGCTCAGCTTCTCCTGGACCAAGCCGCCGATGGCGACGGCGTCAATGTCGTCGTCCTCCTTGATGCCCAGCTCGTCGGCGGTGTCGTCAACACTGGCGCTGCCGGAAATCAGCCAGCTGCCGTCGGACTGCTGGCGGACGTCCTCGACCACGTCGTCGTGTTCGTCCCAAATCTCACCGACCAGCTCCTCGAGAATATCCTCCAGCGTGATGATGCCCGCCGTGCCGCCGTACTCGTCGACGACGACGGCCATGTGGTGCTTGCTCTCGCGCAGGGTGCGCAGCAGCGCAGAAATCTGGGTCACGCTCGTCGTGTAGAGTGTCGGGCCGATCAGGTCCTCCAGCTTGACATTTTTGTCATGCTTCTGCAGGGCCGCAAAACAGTCCTTCTCATGTACGACACCGATGATATTGTCAATCGTATCGTGGTAAACCGGCAGACGGGAATAGCCGCTCTCGGCAAAGCGCTCGGTGACCTCGTCCATCGGGGTGTCGTCGGACACGGCCACAACATCCACGCGGGGGGTCAGCACATCCTGGGCCTCGACGTCGTCAAACTCGATGGCGCTGCGGATCAGCTCACTCTCGCGGTTCGTCAATTCGCCGTCCTTCTCGGCCTCACTGACCATGGTCACCAGCTCACCCTCGGTGATGGTGTCCTTTTCTCCGGTATCAAACCGTTTGGCTAGGAACTTTTTCCACGCACCGAACAGGGCGTTCAGCGGTGTAAAAATCGTGACCAGCGCACTGAGCACGGGGGCAAAGGCCATGGCCATTGTTTCGGGCATTTCCTTGGCCATGCTCTTGGGGGTGATTTCGCCAAAGGCCAAGACCAGCAGGGTCATGACAATCGTCGAGACGGTAGGGCCGTAAACGCCGCCGACAAGGCGGGTAAACAGCACGGTGGCAAGAGAGGACGCACCGATATTGACAATGTTATTGCCGATCAGAATGGTGCTGAGCAGGCTGTCGTAGCGCTCAACCAGCGCCAGCGTGTGCGCTGCTTTGGCGTCGCCGTCCTCCGCCTTGCTCCGCAGGCGGATCTCATTCAGCGAGTTATACGCTGTTTCTGCCGCCGAGAAAAATGCAGACAAACCGATCAGGATTATCAGTGCGACGATCATAAATATACTGCCATCGTCCATTGGGGAACTATCAACTCTTTCCGTATGCTATTTATGTGTACAACTACACATTTTACTTATTATAGCATAGATATGTACGCAACGCAAAGGGTACGCCGTCAAATTTGTGTAAAAACGTGTTTTTATCTAATTTTGGAATTTCTTCGGTTCCTTCTTTGCAAAGAAGGAACAAAAGAAGCGTATGGTACGCACCCGCTTGTTCGTTGTTGCTTCGCCCGCAGGGCGCAAAGAGCCTCCCCACGCGGTGGGGAGGTGGCCGAGCACCAGCGATGGCCGGTGGGGCTTTGCCCGTTTCCCGCAGCACGCTCGCTTACGGGTAAGCTGCGGGCCGGGCATGCCCGGCCCCTACGGGCGATGGCCCGGTGTCGAGTTGCTGCCGGGGCGGGCGGATATGGAATCCGCCCCTACGGAGGGCATAGGGCAAAAAGGCAATGATAATGAGGTTCCACGGGCGAGCAATGCTCGCCCCTACATAGTCCTGCAGTTCATCAAAACAAAAACACCGCCTGTCCTTCCGGGCAAGCGGTGTCTTTTTATCAAGTTATCTGACTAATCAGACCAGCTCGATGATAGCCATCTCGGCGGCGTCGCCGCGACGAGGGCCGGTCTTGTAGATGCGGGTGTAGCCGCCATTGCGGTCAGCGTACTTGGGGCCGATCTCATCAATGACCTTCTTGGCAACGTCCTCCTTGGTGATGTAGGAGAAGACCTGACGCTTTGCGTGCAGATCGTCCTGCTTACCGAGGGTGACCATCTTCTCGGCCATGGAACGAACTTCCTTGGCGCGGGTAACGGTGGTCTCGATCTTGCCGTTCTCAAACAGGTAGGTCACCATAGCGCGCAGCATAGCGTTGCGGCTGTCGGTGGCACGACCGAGTTTACGGGTACCGGGCATTTCGATTCACTCCTTATCAATAGAATCCGCGTGTCGCGGGGGGTTAGTTTTCGTCTTCCTTGGTCAGAGAGAAACCAAGGCTGTCCAGCTTTGCCATGACCTCTTCGAGAGACTTGCGGCCCAGGTTGCGGACCTTCATCATCTCGTCCTCGCTCTTGCCGATGAGGTCACCAACCGTGTTGATGCCGGCACGCTTGAGGCAGTTGAAGGAACGGACGCTCAGGTCCAGCTCCTCAATCGTCATCTCCAGTGCCTTCTCACGGCCCTGGTCGTCGTTGTCCACCATGATCTCGGTCTCGCCGGTCTCATCGCAGAGGTTCACGAACAGGTTCAGGTGCTCGGTCAGCACGCGGGCCGCCAGGCTCAGGGCCTCCTGCGCATTGCAGGTGCCGTCGGTCCAGACTTCCATAATCAGCTTATCGAAGTCGGTGATCTGGCCCACACGGGTACGATCCACCGTGTAGTTGACCTTGAGGACGGGGGTGTAGATGCTGTCCACAGGCAGGGTGCTGATGTCGTTCTTCTCGATCAGCGCCTGCTTGTTCTTCTCAGCAGGAACATAACCGCGGCCCTTGTCAAAGGTCAGCTCCATGACCAGCTTAGCGCCCTCGCCCAGGGTGGCGATGTGCCACTCGGGGTTCAGGATCTCGAGGTCGTCGCCGCCCTTGATGGTGCCGGCAGTGACCTCGCAGGGGCCGACGGCCTCCACGCGGACGGTCTTGGGGGCTTCGCCATAGATCTTGGCAGCGATGCCTTTGAGGTTCAGGACGATTTCGGTGACATCCTCACGCACGCCCTCGATGGTGGTGAACTCATGCACCACACCGTCGATCTTGACGCTGGTGACAGCCACACCGGGCAGAGAGGACAGAAGCACACGACGCAAGCTGTTGCCCAAGGTCGTGCCGAAGCCGCGCTCGAGGGGCTCGACGACGAACTTACCGTAGCGGCCATCCGGGGAAAGGGCAGCCGTTTCGATCTTGGGGCGTTCGATCTCCATCATAAAAACCCTCCTTGTTAAGCCGATGCCCGAAGGCACCGGTTCGGTTGGAAAAATCGTAGAAAACAGTTAAGAGGATTACTTGGAGTACAACTCGACGATGAGGTGCTCTGCGATGGGCACATCGATGTCCTCACGAACGGGCAGCTTGGTGACAGTGCCCTTCAGGGCGTTCTTGTCACGCTCCAGCCAGGAGGGCAGCAGCACGACAGGAGCCTCCTCGCCCAGCAGCTTGCTGAACTTGACGGAGGAACGGCTGGACTCGATGACTTCGATCACATCGCCCGCCTTGACCTGGTAAGAGGGGATGTTGACACGCTTGCCATTGACAGTGAAGTGGTTGTGGGAAACCAGCTGGCGGGCGTCGCGGCGGGTCTTGGCAAAGCCCAGACGGTAGACGACGTTGTCGAGACGGCGCTCGACGAGGACCAGCAGGTTGACACCAGTCTGGCCGGGCATGCGGGAGGCCTTCTCGTAGTAGGTATGGAACTGGTTCTCCAGGATACCATAGACGAACTTGACCTTCTGCTTCTCGTTCAGCTGGGTGGCGTACTCGCTCTTCTTCTTTCTCATCTGGCCGCCGGGGTTACGATTGGTGGTCTTTTTGCCATAACCCATAACAGCAGGAGAAATGCCGAGAGCACGGCAGCGCTTAGCGATAGGTTGGGTATTCTTAGCCATATCTCATGTTCTCCTTTCAATCAAACGCGGCGGCGTTTGGGCGGGCGGCAGCCATTGTGGGGGATGGGGGTCACGTCACGGATCATGGTGACCTCCAGGCCGGTTGCCTGCAGGGCGCGGATAGCGCTCTCACGGCCGGAACCGGGGCCCTTAACGTAGACCTCAACGGTCTTCATGCCATGCTCGATGGCGGCCTTGGCAGCGACCTCAGCAGCGCTCTGCGCAGCGTAAGGAGTGCTCTTACGGGAGCCACGGAAGTTCAGCGCACCAGTGCTGCACCAGGAAACGGTGTTGCCCTGGGTGTCGGTGATGGTCACGATGGTATTGTTAAAGGTGCTCTGGATGTGAGCAGCACCGGCGCTGATATTCTTGCGCTCTTTTTTCTTAGTGCGGGTTTTTGCCGCAGTAGCTTTGTTAGCAGCCATGTCTCAGTTCCTCCTTACTTCTTTTTGTTAGCGACAGTGCGCTTGGGACCTTTGCAGGTACGCGCATTGGTCTTAGTGCGCTGGCCGCGGCAGGGAAGACCCTTGCGATGGCGCACACCACGGTAGCACTGGATCTCGGTCAGACGCTTGATGTCAAGCGCGACGTTACGGCGCAGGTCGCCTTCCACCATGATGTTGTTTTTGTCGATGTAGTCACGGATCTTGGCCTCTTCATCAGCGGTCAGATCCTTGACGCGGGTATCAGGGTTAATTCCGGTACCGGCGAGAATCTCGTCGGCAGTGGACTGGCCAATGCCGTAAACATAAGTCAGACCAACCTCGATCCGCTTCTCGCGAGGCAGATCAACACCAGCAATACGTGCCATAAAGCACCTCCATTAGTAACATCCCATGTCC
>QWCN01004422.1_pt1 | contig 14941 bp, 13 predicted proteins | sample 1972711 | NCBI WGS metagenome assembly QWCN01 (sample SAMN09866707, study PRJNA288562) | Human gut metagenome isolate term1_stool, whole genome shotgun sequencing... | isolation source: gut | host: Homo sapiens | place: USA: California | reverse complement strand
ACTTGTAAATAAAATGTAGTGAAATACTCGCATGTCTGGCATCCTAGCGCGGGGTGTCAGATTTCATTTATAGGGTACGCCCTAAAACTATGCGCTTACTTAATATCGTACATATTTCCTCTCTTTCCGGCTGATAACCGAAAGAAAGGACTTTATCATCTGCACAAAAAGAGACGCAACGGAAAGCCGACACGAATCGGTTATCTTTCCCCTGCGTCTCTAGTGCTGTCACACTGTCATACAGTGTCGCCCTTGTCAGGTGCGCCCTAATTTACTTTTTATACCTTGAACACTCCGTTGTCCGATTGTTCAATTAACATTTGTTCAGTGTATTTCTTTAATCGAATTACACGTTTACATTTGTTACATTTTAACTCAATACCTTCCAAATGCAAGTCGGATTCCTAGTTAAAGCTTTTTATCATTAACGATTGCTTACAACCAATGAATTTGGTTGTTCAATAGATGGTAGTTACTTACCTTAAGCGCTGTATGAACTCTTTAAGTGTATTGAGGTAATAACACATTGAAACACTTACTAACAAATCGTTCCAACCATATCACTATATCTATTATATCTATCAACATCAATATCCTTAATCAACAGACGTTCTTTATTGGTTATCTCTGTCATAAATAAATCTGATTCTGTTTGCGCATCTTCTCCTCCCATTAAAAGCGGATTACACATTACAGCTGATAATCCTGTAAAATTCATCCTTGCCACTTCGTGATATCCTATGTTGGTTGAAACAATAAATATAGATGGGCACTCCAATACGCAAGATATCAAGCAAGCTTTAAACGAATAAAAACAATATTCTGGAATTTGTGCTAAGACAAATACCAAAATAGGACTATTTTTCAAAATCTCTTGTAGAATTTTGTATGACAATATATCATTTCCAATAATAATAGCAACTTTTCCATATTCCGTTTCAAAACATTTGAACTCGTCTCCTGAAGTCATAAAACTTTCTTCGTAATGGTTTAAAACATTTTTTCTGTGAAAAGACACTATTTTTCCTATCGAATCGATAAAAACTGCTGTATTAAATAATTCATAGTGCTCATTTTTTTCAACCAACCCAGCAACAATATTAATATTATATTTTATTGCCAGTTCAGATAGCCATGTAACAATAGAGCCATTTAAAAATTCAGCATCTTCTTCAACATCCAGCACATTCAATTTGGAAAATGTCAATTCCGGAAAGCAAATAATTTTTACACCTTCTTGATAAGCTTGTTTGATACGATTAAACACCTTTTCCTTTAATTCATACAATTCAATACGATTATTCATTTGAATTGTCGCCACTTTTACCTTACTCATACAAATCACTCCCTCGTTTTACTTCAATTCAAAAACAAGCCATTTGGAAATAATCTCTTCTTTCAGATTGCCAAACTTCTTTGCTTCTTTTTCTATTTCTTCAAGAAGTAACGCTCTAGCATTAAATGATATATCGTCCAAGACAGTTCCAAACATTCCTCTTGTTATTAAACTGTACAACAATTCCTCCGGACTATTGTATTCAATATAGTCGTATGCATCTATCACATCAATCAGAACAATATTATTTTTGTTAAATGCATCAATAATCTCATTAGCTTTAAGTTGACTCTTCCAAACAGAAATAATCTTTTTCACAATGTCTTTTTCATTAAATTCATCAACTTTAGATAACCGTAAAATCATTTGAAAAACTCTGTTGCCAACAAAAGTATACTCCATAGCATTTATTGACCCCTCTCCATAATTAGGTAATGAAACAATAATTTTAGCATTAGGATTACATAAATCTATAAAATTATTAGTGAATTCAACATTTAACCATTGTACACCAAAATTGCTAGTAACCAAATCAAATCTTTGATTCAATATAATTGTATTTGCATCCTGATTGATAAATAATATATCTGGATATTTTTTACTAGCTATATCTAACATACCTTGAGATATATCCAATCCTATAATATTACTTTTCTGATATTTCTGTTTTAGTCTTCCCGTTAATTGACCCGTTCCACAACATATATCCAATATTTTCTGAGGATTAATATCATATGTCTTTATGATTGACAACATGCGGTCTGCCAAAAGTCCATAATAAACTGAATTATTAAAGTTGTCATAACATTCACTTCTAATTCTATCATAAAGCATACTATTATCTCCCAACCTTTTTATATGATATTTTTTTGAATACAATTGAAATAACAATTATAACAACCGCAAATCCCAAAACCACTATAAAATCAATTGCAGTTTCTTCATATGATTTTCCAGCAAGAATTTTATTAACAATGGTATTCAACCAAAACGTCGGAATAAATTTTCCTATTAAGAGCATTTCGTCAGACATTATACTAATTGGCCAAAAAGACCCACCCAACATCGAAGTAATAATAACTATAGTATTTACTAACACCTGAAAAATCATAGAAGATTTGGCTACCGACGAACATATTATTCCTAAACAAATTCCTGTTAAGTTAGCAGAAAGCAAAACTAAACAAAGCATTGCGATATCTGCAATGGGAATTAGAGTATTTATAAAAACCGATGCCACTACAAATACAACAAAAATCTGCAAAATCCCTAGTAACGCCTGCGTTAGAAAAAACGAGATTATATATCTATAATACTTATACGGCGTAGATAGTATTCTTTCTGTTTTTCCACTCAAATTATCATTCAAAACACGTTCTGAAAAATATGAATTAAAATAAATCAGAAAGAAAATCAGAAAACCGAAAAAAGTTGCTAACGTATCTGTTGATATATTTTTCGATGGTTTTTGTGTGAATTTTTGTGCAAAACTTAATGTTAAATCCATATTATCAATATTTGACCAAAATTTCGCTTCATCAAAATCTGCTAATTTTGCGATGGAATATATATAACGCAACAAATCATCTATATCATATTGTATAATTACAAAAGACGAATTATCCTTTATATAAATTGCTTCTAAATATGGTATTTTCCCCGAAAACAAGTTTTCAGTAAAATTTTCATCAAATATAATTGCATAATTCACTTGTTTTTTTATTAAATCTTGTCTAACCTCCTGTTCTTCCTCTAAACGAACAGAATATCGCGTTCTTAAAATATCAATAATAAATTTGCTCACTTCACTTTTATCATCATCTACAATACCCAATTTAAAATTCGAAAGTTGCAAATCTTGTATATCAGTACTCTTTTCTTCTATTTGACTAGTCATATAGAAAATAGCAAAAAAAACAATAGTTGCAACAACTGGGACTGTAAACAACAAAAAATTTATCCATTTTGATAGAATTCGTTTTATATTAAATATTACAAATTTCAAACTAGTGCCCCCTTCTTTTCTTCAACAATAAAATTGAAAAACTAAGCAACAAAATAATATAAATTGTGATTGTAAATATCGCAGTTATCATGCTTACTGATTCAGTTATATATATTTCCGAAAACAAATAATTAATTGCAACCGCATTCGGCAAAAAATTATTGACTATATGTTCAAACAAACCATTTCCTTGATCTAAAATCACATAACTATTGGTTATAAAACTTAATGCAATAATGAGAATATTAATTATTCCTGATGCCGCTCCTTCGGAATTGCATAAAAGAACCAAAAATTGACCTAACAATATAGAAAACACTATGAACACAAAAATCACGGCAAACAATGACAAATAATCATTTCCATAATTAACTTTATAAATATATTTAAAAAATAGAAATAGAAAAACTATTTGTAAAAACACTGTCGTTATAGATGCAAATGATGTGCCTATATATACATCAAACAGCCCTTTTCTAGTTGACACTAGTTTATTTCCCATGTCATGTAAAAATATTCTTGAGATTATCCTAACACTGTACATGCCACCATATAGGCAAACCATAATGAGCATCGTAACACCATAATAATCAATTGCTCGTGGAAAATAATCATTAGAAAATCCTATTTCTTCAATATAAGACTTAGAATATACTTTATTAATTAATTCAATTTCTCTATCGTCATCTGCTATAGAATTAATATTCGAACGATTACAAAAAGTTGAGAGAAACTGTCTAGCTATAAACGCTCCATCCCTACTTCTATTGCCAATATAAATATCTATACTAGTTTCTTCTTTATCCTTTAACATCGACGAATATTCGTTCGGAATCACATATATCGCGTCTAGTTTATTGTTATCTAAGTCCAACAAACATTTATCCATATTCTCATATTCTAAATATGCAATAATTTCTTTAACCGTATCGTTATTTAGCTGTTCAAAAAATTCATCTGACAAATATAAAATAGATTCATCTTCTCGACTTTTTATTTCGATACCTCTATCCAAATTTACAATTCCAATGATAGCCTTTTCAGTAATTCTTTGACCCAATTTTGTTTCTAAAGACGAACCAATAACAAGCGTAAGTATAATTGGAAAAAGAATCATTAAAGCCATTGCAGATTTATCTCGTAATTGAATTTTAAGTGTGGTTATATATGAGTGTAATATCATTATGCCCCCTGTTAATCTCTCAATGATTTCCCTGTTAATGACAAGAACACATCCTCTAAATTGCTCTTTTTCATGGTAATCGCTTGTATAGGATTTTCACTTTTTGAAACAATCTGAACAATCTGAGATATGTCACTGTATTCTCTTGAAGTTTTTATAATTATTTTGTTATCTTCAGCATCACACGTATTTACACCATTCAAATTACTAATGGTTTTAACAAGATCATCTTCAATTGTATTTAAGAGAACCACTTCTATTAAGTTCTCAAGAGAATGCTGTTCGATTATCTCTTCTATACTACCAGATGCTATAACTTCTCCTGAATCTACAATAGCTATTTGATCACAAATCTGCTCAACTTCCTCTAAATAATGAGACGTATAAATAATTGTAGAACCATTTTTATTTAGCTGGATTATTGATTCAAGAATATGATTTCGAGATTGAACATCTATTCCAACAGTCGGTTCATCTAAAATTAACAATTGGGGTTTATGTATAATAGCACAACCTATATTCAATCTTCTCTTCATTCCACCTGAAAACTTCTTAGGTCTCTTTTTTCTATGCTCTGTCAATTTTATAAACTCTAGTGTTTCTTCAATATTTTTTTTAAGTTTTGCACCTTTAAGTCCATACATTCTCCCAAAGTACTCTAGATTTTCCTCAACTGTTAAGTCATCAAAAACAACAATATCTTGAAAGCATACTCCCATATTAGATTTGATATATTTTTCGTTGTTCTTAAGTGTACTGCCCATTATCTCCACTTCTCCAAGATCCTGAACTAGTAATCCTGATATAATATTGATAGTCGTTGATTTACCTGCACCATTGGGTCCCAACAATCCAAAAATAACACCTTGGGGTATATCTAAACTAATATTTTTTATCGCTTGAATATCTTTAAATTTTTTTGAAATATTTCTTACTGATACCATATTCCAATTCTCCTATCATTTATATTTGAAAATAGTTTAAAACTAAACATTCTGTTATAAAAAAGCAAAGCAAAGAACACCTTCATCAATATTGTAATTACAACAAAAATAAGCCAGACTTTTAATACACCTTATCAATAATAAATATGGAATGTTTAACGCATTTTTTTGAAAATAAATTTTGTGTGCGTTATATATTGTTGAAATTAGAATTATTTAGACAATAACTTTTTCATCTAAATACTTGCATCTATTTTTTTGACAAAAGCTAGCTTCCCAATAATCAAAGTCAACTTCTTCTTTTATTTTACTAAGAAGCGCCTTTTGCTCAACTCCTCTATCTAACATCTCAATAGCTAAATGATATACATATGTAATTGTAGAAATATAATTTGCGTCTATATCTCGACCAACAATTTTTATTGACTTCACTCCTGCTTCTATTAAATCCGATAAACAACATAAAGAACAATCTTTAGCTACATCAAGAATTGTTGAACACCCCTGTCCTGTATCATATAACCCTCTACATGGCAAACCCAAATTTGATTCGCAATCATATTTATGTAGCATTCCACATGCAGCTTCTAAAAAAGCACAACCGAAATGTGCAAATACCTCGATATCTAAATCTGTATTCTGACAAATACTTCTTATTTCATTAATAGTTAACTGATGTGGTAAAACAACCTTAGAAACTCCTAATGATTCGAGAAAATCAATTGACGATGAATTTATAGCTGCTAAAAATGTACTTGCCGTTATCGGTGTTTTTACACCTGCTTCTTTAACCGCAATAACATTTCCGATATCAGCAATTATAACACGATCAACCCCAATACTTTCCCCACGTTTAACATAATCAACAAACATATTTTTGTAAGGTACATCACTTTCCATATCTGGTAACCATGGAATATTTGCCACCAACTCAACTTTTACATTATTTGCATGTGCATACTTAACCAATTCCGAATAATCAGCAAATGACATTTCTGTATGCTGGTCTATATATACAGACTTCTTATATCTTCCCGATAATGTCCATACATTTGAGAAGTTACTCTCATATGCACAATAAATTTCATTTGCTCCAGATTCCATCTGCAAAATCCCCGATTGCAAAGAATTCACAGGTGCCTTAATTTTTAATTTATTTTTCAAAATTTCTCCCTCCCTATAAAATCTATGATTTCTTGAACTCGCTCTCTATCACACGCCCATTCGTCGATAATCAATGTATCAATCGTTTCAATTCCCTGCTCCAAACATGTAGCAACATTAGCGAATAAAATATTTCCCATTAGGTACATATTCATATCTTGCGTATTTATATGGTCTGGTATATCCTCTAAATCTCCATTTGGTGATTGTATTTTTTCAAGTCTTATCGGTATAGGAGTATTACATGCCTCCAAGCATGATCCATTACTAACATTCTTATACTGAAGCGTTTGACAAATTCTAGAATATGACACCAATGAATTTCCAATGTGACAATATGTTTTATACCCATTATTTTGAAAGTAATCATATGATGCTAATAAATCCTTATGTAAAAAAGTTTCAACGCCTCCAACACCATATGTGGCAAAAAATTTAATTTTATACGGATCGGCAATGCTATTACTTTGGACTTTATCTCTCATTAACATATCTTCATCAAGAATATTTTTTCCCCATGGTGCATCACAAATTTCTCTTGAAATAAATCTACCAAGTAATAGTTCTCTCGGCTTAATATTATTTTTTTTCAGTTCATATAATACTCCCAAATCATTTACGGTTAATATTAATGACTCTTTTATATCATCAATACCACTCAGAAATTCAACTATATTAACAATCTTTTCCTGTGTCAGTTTTGGTGTAACAAAGTGCGCTTTATATCCCGAACTAATGATTTCATTATATATTTCTTTGCACTCAGAGATACTTGGAATTCTACGCACACACCCCTCATCTCCAAATCCAATAACAGTAACTCCATTTATTGGAAGATTATACATTTTACTTTTTTCATACTTTCGTATTCTATATTCAAGTTTCATTAAAACATTCTCCTTGCACTAATATACTCTCTATAATTTATTAATTAATAAATATAAAGCATATCTATTTTTTTATCAAAGCCCTTGCGCCCTCGGGGAAAGCAGCTTTTCCCATCCTTCCTTGATAAATAAGTACATTTTTTCAATTAGATGCGTTTTTTTATTGGTCCTATTGCTCTCAGTGGTTATTCTGCCTATCAAAACTTTGTTGACACAAATCTTTGTAAATACTATCAATAAAAACATTAGACATTACCCTCCCCATATTGATACCTGTCAATGAACGGAACTAAGGTTATGGAGAGTTTTTTACCTCATACAGCGCAGATATATAGTAATAGTGGGTATCCCAAATAAAAAAACATCACTATTCGTTCCAAATGACCTTGATACATCCCATCCCTATATGACAGTTTACCTCTAATGTCCAACAAGAGAGCCTCCTTACATCTGGTACTCACTGCCTTCGTTCTGTTCATAACCTGGATGTCAGCTTTGCTACTCAATGCATTTATTTCTTCGAATCAAACAAAATAACCACTTCTTTTAATTTCTAAACTCCATACATTCTCTCAATTAAAAATCGGATTAAATATATCATTAGCTCCCTCTGACTCATTTTTATCATATCCCACAACCAAATAATCACTATTCTCATCTAATGCTTGTACATTGCCCATAGCAGAAACAAACATGCTATTTCCAAACCACTTTCCCCCAAAATGTGGGGATGTGCCAACCGGATTCACACAAATAACTGCTATTCTTTTTCTTGTAGCTCTTGAAACCGCAGTTGAATAAATCATTGATTGCATATATTTACTATAATCAGAATCCGATATTGCAAATGCCATTGGCGAAATCAACAAATTCACATCAGGTGTAACATACTCATCAATAATCTTGTCATCAAAAAAATCCAAGCTATTAACAACTAATACATTTCCTATATCTAATTTTACATATCCAACAAGTTCACTTTCTTGGACATGTGGTGGTTCATTTCTATATAAATTTTTACGACCTTGAACAGCAACTGTTTCACCATTTCTGTTCAAAATAAAACTATAATTACCCGAAACATTATCCTTTATTAAAGTAGCATTTACAATAGCATTAATTTGTCGTTCCTTCAAAAACTGACGAAATTCAGCCAAGAAAATTGTTTCGAATGACTCAAATGTTTCTGGCATATTAATAAAACTATAGCCAGAACCAGCGATAAACTCTTCTGGGAGAACTATAAGATCAACATCATTGTCTTTCAACATGGCTTCAAGCATTGAATATAGAAAAAGAATATTATCTTTTTTTACACTTTTCTTTCGTTTATTGGCAACAATATTCGTTTGAACGAGACCTATTTTATACAAACCTATTTCCTCCTCAAATAGTCTTTTTTGAAAATCTAAGAATTATCATCAGATAATGAGTCTTAATCATAGATATTTCTCTGTATCTGGTATGAACATGGAGATTTTAGAGTACACAAACAACACACCTAATCTCCTTTTTTCACTTTATGTATTACAATTCAATTTGGGTACCTCTCTGTTAATAAATTTTTACAACCACAAAATTATTAAACTTATTTAACCTTGAGGTATTTTCTTCCCAACCTTCTCTTAGGGAATTCCTTACATTTGAATTATACAAAAACTTCCTTCTGTCTACTCCTTATCCCTATTTAAAGTAACCAATTTATGATACAATTCAATACTCTCTTCTAGAGTTGCTTGCTCGTATACAATTCCTTTTATAACTTGAAGAGTTTCATCAATATGATTACTTTGGAAAACATTCCGCCCCATAGATATACCACTTACAGTTGTTGTACTAAATATGGTACATAGCATTTTAAATAAATCTTCTTCGGCGCATCGTTCACCACCTGCAACAAATACAGGCAATCCTGCTCCTTCAACTTCTTCTGCAAAAGATTCATAATCACCATCAAATCCAACTTTTACCATATCCGCCCCCATTTCATATGCAACTTGTATAGCATGTCCCACATTACTCTTCCCTTCACTTTTCGCATAAATCATTGCTAATAGTGGCATACCTTTTTTGTTGCATTCATCTGATATGATACCAAAATCATGGATCATCTCAGACTCATATTCACCCCCTAGATTAACATGCATAGACACACCATCGCAGCCAAGCCTTATTGCTTCCTCCACTGAACTTACTAAAACCTTGCGATTGCTTAAATTACATAAATTTGTACTTCCAGAAATATGTAACAGTAATCCCACATTACTTTTCTGTAAGGTTTCATAATGCTTTATAATCGTTCCCTTGTGCATCACCAAAGCATCTACGCTACTCTGTGTCAACTTATCAATTGAAGAACCTATCTGCTTAATACCAGCTATTCGTCCAAGTGTGAAACCATGATCCATAGGAACTATTATAGAACGACCTGATGCATTAAGTATTCTTTGCAATCTTCGCACTTTACCTATCATTATTTCATCTCCTCAACAATGCATTTAAATAACCACTTTATAATTCATTTACAATCTTGCCTCTAATATATTCTTTATATTTCGGAAAAGAATATTTTCCCGTTCTTCATCAGTGCATTTTAACGCATACATTGTTTCCAATGCCGCTTTAGGATAATACAACGGAGATTCCGAACCAAAAATAACCTTATGAGAGCCACACTTATTAATCGCTTCTTGAACAATAAGATAACTTCCCTGTGAGGTTTCCAAGAATAAATTATCACATTCTTTAGCATAATCTATCGCATCAACATCTGCCGGTCCAAATCCCATATGCCCAAGAATAATTGTAGTATTAGGAAAAGTCTTAGCAAGCAAACCAACTTTTTTTGTAGATGCACCGGGCGAATATAGCACATGCGTATAAAAAGGTATCTTCAATTCTCCACAGCACTCTGCCAAATCATATATAACTTGAGAAGACAACGAAAAATTATGTGCAAGTGGTGCTAACTTAAGACCCGAAAATCCCTTTTCAATCACGGCTTCTTTTAATTCTGATACATGATTACTATCACTGTGAGGATCAATACAATAAAAACCATAAAATTTATCTGGATACTTCTCCATTGCATCACTAACCAAGTTATTTGGTACATATCCTTTTTTCGCTTTTTCTTCACCTGTTATATATTTTGTAATACGCCTTGAATCAATCATACCTCCTGGTACCAAAACTGCCTTATCTATTTTTGCAACCGACATATATTCTAAGTATGTCTGAATAGAACCAAAATCTTCTTCCGTTACATGAACATGTCCATCAATAATCATAATTATTCTCCTACCTTTCTGTTATCAATTACTCTTTTAGTTTTTCCGCCCTCATAAACAAAATCATCTACAAATTCAACCTTATTTGGCACACCCGTGCTATACTCTACATAACTTGCTATACGTCTTGCAATTTTATTTTTATTAGCTTCACCATACTCGTTATTAAAACTTGCTTGTATTACAATATGATCATTATTTATAACGAAACGAAAATCATTTCCAACCTCCGGACACTCCATTAAATACTGCTCAATATATATCGGTGAATAACTTTTTCCATCGAATTCTATTTGTTCACACTTTCTTCCCCTTAAAAAAAGACGCTTAGACCTATTACCACACTCACACAATTCGTTTTCAATATATCCAACATCCCCTGTTGCAAATCTAATCAACGGACATGCTTCCCTAGTAAGAGTAGTTACCACAATTTCACCTATCTCACCGTCTTCTAATGGTTCTCCTGTGTCAACATCAAGAATTTCAATGAGAACACTCGCATTAGGTAAATGATATCCCTCATGCTCAGTGCATTCAATCCCCAAAGCACCACACTCCAATGAACCATAATAGAAATGACATTTACATCCCCACATTTGTTCCAGCCTTTTTCTAAAGTTATCTGAACAACCTTCGCCAGTTAACCACATAATTTCAATTTCATTTTTACTCAAATCAAAGTTGCTTTCTTTTGCAACCTTAGCCAAGTATGCAGCATACGAAGGAGTAGTAATTACCTTATTGCAATGCATATCACAAATAATTTTTAATGTCTTCATAGGTTCAGAATAAAAGCCCCCCTTTCCAACAGGAATTACTGTTGATTTACTAAAATTCTGTATTACTCGATGAAACGAAAGACCTGATGAACTCATTTCGTATGGCATCGCATTCGCAACTATATCACCTTTTTCTATATTCACCAATGGATAGTATTCTATTGCACCATCCCTTGTATATAAATCACCAAATGAATACATCATATATATTATTTCACCACCAGTAGTTCCAGTAGAAACATGAATTTGTGCTACATCTGACATTTCAATACATCGAATCAAATTGCAATCATCTCTTATCTCATTCTTTTCCAAAATATGTATTTTCGAGAATGCTTTTTTATCAAACTTTTTACATGTATCATACCCAGCTTCATCTAATATTTTTCTATAGTATGAATTATTGTTATATACAAACAAAAGCAAATCTTCCAGGAGTTCTTTAACATATTGCTCAACAACGTCATCACTCCACTGTTCAATTCTTCTTGAATACTCATTAATATATTTTTCTATTATACTATTATCTCGAATATCAGAATATTCAAACATATCTCTAAGCATATCAACACCTCCGTTTCAACTTACTTTTCCGTAATTGTTTCTTCAATCTCTACCCCTAAATGCCTACCTGCTTTTGCACTTAATCCCAAAATCTTACTATCCTTTTTTAGTTCTGTACTATTCATAACACCTCCATCTGGAAGAATAATTCTTATATGCCAATCATCTTGAACTATTGTATTTACCATCCTACCATCGCACTCTGCTTCTATTAATAAGAGTGGTCTTTTTTCAATCTTAACTCTTCCTACAGAAACAATCCTTTTCTCTCCTTTCGAATTAAAAACCAACACTTCATCTCCAACCTTTAACTCTGATAGATATTTAGTCGTATTATTGGGACACCATACATAAGAATGAATCGCCCCCGCATTTACTCTAAACGGACGCAAATCCATATATGGTAAATAATGAGTTTCAGAACTTACTAATAACCCTCCAGATGATGTAGATCCTATTATCATTCCCTCATCTTTTTCCAAATATGAAACAGTATCTATACAAACTCTATCACCCATTCCAATATGTTTAACATTTGTGACTTTAAATTCCTCTATTTTTTCATTACCTTCAATGTTTTCATTGATTTTACGAGACAGTTTTGCAATATCATTTACATCCACACTTTTTAATAATACTGCATAACTTCCCATTTCCATAGTCATTGTTGCAATCCAACCATCATCTGATGAATTAACAATTTTACACACACGTGAATTGTTTTTCTGCGAAAAAGCCAATACTAATTCAAGTGGAATATTTGTAGTGTGTTCGAAAGAAATCATTACATTTTTAAAGCTGTTTGACAATTCAATGCACTTATTCATAGTTGCTCGATCAGAAATCGTAAGCAAAATACCTACATCACATTTCTTCATTTTTTTTAGCAAATCAATTTGTTCTGAAAAAACAATGATTTTTCTATCTTTACCTAATACATTACATACTTCTATAATTCCAGCTATATTATTTTCAGTTGCCGCAAAGATAATCCCTACTCTATTTGACAATGTCTCAATGATATCTTTTTGGCTTGGTTCTATCATTATCGAATCAAAACCTGAATTAATCACAACTGGTAATACAGTTTTGATCTCTTTTTCATCCAACTCTCGTGCATCATACCATATTTCTTTTTTGTTTTTCATAATATGTTCTCCTTTTGTACTTTTGATAAAAAATAATTAGGTTTGGAAAATGTAGTACTTTCTAGCAGTGCTTCTATAGGATATAATTGTTCAGGCTGAACAGGAATAATTTTATATGGAATCTCAAGATTCAATTTTACTTCTGATAATTCTCTTTCATTTGAAGTCTCAACATAAATTTCTAATATATCGTCATTAACAAAAAACTTCCAAAAATTACCAATCCCATTATCTTCTTCTAACATAGCCTCTTGAATTTGACGAAGAGTGTTCCTTTTTCCTTTAATTTCGATAATGTCTTTTTTCCTTCCATGGTGAACCAAAATATCTGCTTTATTTCCACATTTGCAGTTACTCTTTTGAATCATCGCAACATCACCAACGTCATAACGTACCACCGGAGTTGCTTTCTTGTTTAGAGCTGAAACGTACAAATTTCCAAATGTGTTATAGCCTAAAGACCTGCTGTCATCATCCAAAATCTCACAATAAAAATCATTGGAAATATGCATATTGCCACATTCACAGTTCGTTGCAATATTGCCCGTTTCCGTCATTCCAAAAAAATCAAAAACTTCTACGCCCCATATTTTTTTCAAACGTTTCATTCTATTAGGTGTCAACATTTCCCCAGCTACACATAGTGCACGTAAAGACGAAAAATCCTCCAGAGGATTAAATCCCATCTTCTTTGCCACCTCAGCTAACAGAAAAGCTTCCATCACATTACATGCAACAACTGTTACTCGCAAATCATGTATTATTTTTATTGCTCTTGTATACGGCATAATTGGTGTCGCCCTGCTTGCTGCTATAATACAGCCACCTTTATCCGAAACAGCCTTTCCTATTGTATGTGCAGGCAAAGACATTGAATAAGGAAAACGATTAAATAATATATCATTTGAATTAAAATCAATATAACTTTCATTAATTTGATTCGCATATATAGACAAATCTTCATATGAACGCCAAGAAGATACTGGTTCACCAGTTGTTCCTGTAGTCTCATGATATTGAGCTACTTTTCCAATAGACTCAGCTAGTAATGAATACGCGTCCGTATCTCTAAGTTCTTCTTTGGTTGTTATTGGAATATCATCAAACAATACATTATCTATATCAATTTTAAAAAACTTATTTTTATAAAATTCACATTCAATTGAATGCTTTAACATTCTATAAAGACTTTCTTTCATTTTTACATCCCTTCCTTTCACATTACACAATGTACAAAACTGCAAAAATATTGGCATTTTACAGTTTTCTTAATTCTCGCCATTGTATATCCTGCACACAATAAATCACCCAAAGTTGCTACTATTAAAATGACTATACTTTTTATGTGTATAAGACTTTTCAAGTACCTTATTCCGTGAAACTTACCATAGTGTTACATCCCGTTTTTTCAGCAATAATACCTGCTGGAAACTGATTTTCGCAATACATTTTATTTCACCCACCAGGTTAAACAAAATTTTGTTTTTTTACTGTATCATCATGCATTATCCTGTATAATGAAAGTAGCAAAAGACAGGTGGAGGCAGTGCAATGAAGAAAATACACATTGAATTCAGCGATGAGCGGCTCATTACTCCCAGTGGTCTGGTATTCGTAGGGCAAATACTTGGAAAAAGC
>QWCN01004416.1_pt1 | contig 14957 bp, 14 predicted proteins | sample 1972711 | NCBI WGS metagenome assembly QWCN01 (sample SAMN09866707, study PRJNA288562) | Human gut metagenome isolate term1_stool, whole genome shotgun sequencing... | isolation source: gut | host: Homo sapiens | place: USA: California | reverse complement strand
CATACGCTGCAATCGCGGCGCACTGCCGCGCCAAAAACGGAAGCGTTTCCTCAAAGCTCTTGCCCTCCGGCGCAGCCCAAGCAGCGTCATGGCGCATACGCGGCGCGCCAAGCGCCGCCGCCAAATCGACCTGACGCTTGATCCGCTCCGTTTCCCCTGCACGGAGAAGATCAGCCGAAACGGTAAAGCATACGATATCGATGCCGCAAGCCTTTGCCGCAGCCGCAAGCTCCGCCGCATATTCAGCCTGCTTCTCCTCCGGGCAGTCCAACCCCACGATCTCCACGCCGTCAAAGCCCATTTCTGCGGCGCGCCGAATGCACTCCGCCTGCGAAATTCCCAGCCGTGCAAAGCTGTATGTACTTACTGCTGTTTTCATCATCGTTCTCCCGCTTTTCTTTTATAAAATAACCTCATGCCCGGTCTCTGCCGAACGGTAAACGCCGTCCAGTATCCGCATGATCTCAAGTCCGTCCTCCGCAGGATTGCGGCACTCACTGCCTGTAATAATGCATTCGACAAAATGGCGGATCTCCCGCTCAAAAAGCCCTTCAAAGCTCAGCGCCGTCGGGTAAGCAAGCTTGATGTCGCTTAAATAATCGCAGGTCTGCGAAAACAGCTCCAGCTCCGGCGAAAGCTTTGCGCCGCCCCTTGTCCCGAAAAATTCCATATCGCCTTTATCACTCTTCAGGTTCAGGGAATAGCTCGTTTCCAGCGAAAGCACCGCGCCGTTTTCAAAGCGGATCAGCGCAGTCGCCATGTCCTCCACATTGAACGGATCCTCCTCACCCGCGTCCTTTGAAAGATAGCCGCCCGCCTTGCGGATCCCCGGGCGATTGCCCAGCTTATCAAAGGTCGCGCCGTATACTGAAACCGCTTTGGGGTTTCCCATAACATAGCGCGCAAGGTCAATCACATGCACGCCCAAATCAATCAGCGGCCCGCCGCCGGACTTTTCCCTGTTGGAAAACCACCCGCCCGGGCTGCCGTTGCGCCGCAGATAAGTCGCCTTCGCATAATAGATCTCACCAAAAAAGTCCTTCTGCACTAAATCCTTCAAAATATCGCAGTCGTTTCCGAAGCGGCGCACAAAACCGATCATCAGCAGCTTGCCGGAGCGCTTAGATGCCTCCAGCATCTGCCGCGCCTCCTGCGCGTTCATCGCCATCGGCTTTTCACAAAGCACATGCTTTCCCGCATTCAGCGCCGCAATGGAACACTCTGCATGTGCATTGTTCCATGTGCAAACGTCCACCGCGTCAAGCTCAGGGAGCTTTATCATCTCATGCACGTTGTCAAACACCCGCTCCTGCGGAATGCCATACCGCTGCGCAAGCGCCTCCGCGCGCGCACGGTTAATATCACACAGCGCATAAACCTCCGCGCGATCCGCAATCGCGTCATAACCCGCGCAGTGGCAGGCGCTGATCCCGCCATTGCCAACAATTCCTATTCTGACCCTTTTCATATATGATTTTCCTTTCCCACTTTACATTTCTGAAATCGTTTTTCTCAAAAATCCGGCTGCCGCAGCAATATCCGCTCCCGGATCCTCCCCGACCTCGCGCTCTATCGTTAAAAATCCCGTATAGCCTATCTCACGCAGCGCCCGCAGATATGCCGGAAAATCCACGCTTCCCTCGCCCAGCGGCACCTCTCTGAACGGCTCCTGCATATCCGGCGGCGCCTGCTTTAAGCCGTAAATGATCTCCGGCTCTGCGCGGTGCAGCATCACGCCGTCCTTCGCATGCGTATGTACGATATAATCGCGCAGCGTATGTACCGCCTGCACCGGATTGTCGCCCGTAACCATCACCAAATTCGCCGGATCAAGATTCACACTGACGCCCTTGGATTCAAGCGAATCCAAAAAAGTCTTCAGCACCTGCGACGTTTCAGGCCCCGTTTCCACGGCGAACCGCACGCCCATGCTGTCGGCAGCAGCGGCAAGCTCCCGGCAAGCCTGCTGCATCACCGCATAGCGCGGATGCGTGCTTTCCGCCGGAACCACGCCGATATGCGTGGTAACAACCTTTGTGTCCAGATCGCACGCCAGCTCCAGCACACGCTTGGAACGCTCAACCAGCTCTCTGTTTTTCTCTCTGTCATGAAAGCCGTGCCCAAAATCCCCGCACAAGGCCGAAACCCGCAAACCTAAATCGCGGATGACCCGCAACAGCTCTCTCCGCTGCGCAGCCGAAAGCGCTTCGGGGCACACCTCCCCCTGCGTGGCATAGATCTGCACGCCGTCAGCCCCCAGCTGCGCGGCTTTTTTCAGCGCCTCCCGAATCGGCAAGCGAAATGAATCTGCCATGACTCCAATTTGAAACTGCATATTGATTTCTCCTTTTTTCTGTCATGCGCTTTACACGCATTGATTTTTAGCTGCCCTCTTCACTCAGCAGCACGGTTACATGCTTATGAAGCTGAAGCACAGAGGCCGGAAACTGCGGCGTAACATTGCCCGAAAGCGCCCGATGCACCACCGCGCATTTTTGCTCGCCCGCCGCGAGCAAGAGCACCCGCTCCGCCCGAAACACAGGCGCAATGCCCATGGTAACAGCTCTCTCCGGCACTGTTTCCCTGCCAAAAAAACGCTTGTTTGCTGCGCGCGTTTCAGGTGCGAGCACAACCTCATGCGTGCCGGCGATCAGATAATCGCCCGGCTCGTTAAAGCCGATATGCCCATTCGGGCCGATTCCAAGGATCGCAAGGTCGATCCGCGGAAAAGCTTCAATATGCGCGTCATAGCGCCTGCACTGCTCCGTAATATTTCCTTCCCACTTCGGAAACGCAATATTTTCAGGCCGAAGATTTACGCCGGAAAACAGGTGCTTCTGCATAAAGCTGCGGTAGCTTTGCGGATGCTCTGCCGCCAGGCCGCAATATTCATCCAAATTCATCGTTGAAACGCCTGAAAAATCCGCTCCGGATTTTCTCAAACGGGCATACATTCCCACCGGCGTGCTTCCGGTCGGCAAAATCAAAACCGCTTCAGGGTTTTTGCGCACCGTGTCCAGCACGATTTCCGCCGCGCGGTCGGACAGGGCGCGATAATCTCTGCATATGATGCTCTCTACCATAAGTCTCCTCTTTCGTTCGCAGCAATTTACAGCGTAATTTTATATCTTCTATTGACTTTTCTTTTTAGCTATTATATAGTATTTATTGTGCAAAAACAAGATGGTTTATTGTCTTGTTTTAACACTATCTTGCTTGATACAGCATTTTATTTTCAAACGGAGGAGCTTATGGCATTTTACGAAAAACACGTTCACCCAGACGAACGCTATCCCATCATCTTTCATGCCGCTTCTTCAGGTATTTTCTCTGGACAGAGCCCCGTGCTTTTTAACGCGCATTGGCACGAAGCGATCGAAATCCTCTATTTTATCAGCGGAAACGGCAGCGTCCGGATCAACGGCGAATCCTTCAACGCCTGCGCAGGTGATATTATCGTGATCAACTCCAACGCCATTCATGCCATCTACGGCAACGTTTCCTGCGCCTATCACTGCCTGATTATTTCCAAAGAATTCTGCGAGCAGCATTCCGTTCACCTGCCGAACGATCTGTTCTGCCCCAAAATTCAGGATCAAGCGCTGATCGAGCTGTTCAATCAGATTTTAAATGAAAATCGGGAAAAAGCCGCTTACTATAAGGAGCAGATCATGGCGCTTGTGTCCCTGCTTTTGGTTCGCCTATGCCGCTTCCATCAAACATGCGAGCATGCGCTGCCCACAAAAAAATCCGATATCGTTATGCAAACCCTTCAATATATCAACGAAAACTTCAGCCGCGCGCTCAGTATTGACGAGCTTGCCCAGCAGCTGCATCTAAGCAAATACTACCTGTGCCATGTGTTTAAAAGCGTTACCGGCCAATCGATTACGGAACACCTGAACGCCGTTCGCCTGAATAATGCGCGCCACCTGATCCTTTCCGAGGGCTGCACTGTGAACGAAGCGGCGCAGCGAACCGGCTTCCAAAACCTTTCCTATTTCACGCGCGCATATAAAAACTGGTTCGGACATCTGCCGTTAGCGGATAAAAAGCGAGCCTCTCAAAAAAGCTAAGCGCACAGTTGGACTATAGTCAAATAAAATAGATATACTTTTGTAAATTTTCTATTAAAAACAGAATTAAATCTATTCCAAATAAGTGAATTTTATTTCATTTAGTGTTAAATAGCCAAGAGCACTATAAGATCGTCGGAAATTATAGAATGCTTCAATGTACTCAAAAATAAACACATATAGTTTATTAAAAATGTAGTATGTTTTTTAATTGGTTTCTTCCCATTTTAAGTATTCGAAAAAGCCCTTGCAAACAGCATTATTAAAAAGATATCCTTTCTTGGAAAAGATCACAATACATTCAGTGAATCCCAAAGCTGACGGAATGCAAATGCAATAGTATATTATTGTATCCCACAGTCAGAACGTAACATAAAACCATAGGAGGCATTCCTGTTCTCATAAACCTTTCGGAAAGTTGTTATAACAACATTGGCATCTGCTTTGCTGGATACATGCCATGAGAGTACTTTTCTTGAAAATAAGTCTGTTATAACACATCAATAATAATTGGCCACCGACTTTTAGGTAAGTAATCTTAAACGAGATTTAGAGCATCCTGAGAAAATTGTTGCCGCATGTAGTTGATATATTCACCATTATCCATGTGATGGAAGCCAATTTTGATTGTGCAGTTAACACTTTAGGAAGCTCTCAGATGTTTGTATGATTCGCATAAATACATAGGATGATCCGTTACGTTTAATATGCTGGTTTTCACAAATATGTGGAGCAGGTACTTTACGAAAATGCTTGTAATAAGTACTTCGATTAACATTTAAAACCTAGCAGAGAGTTCGAATGTTATGTTGAAAACAGAGTTTGCAGACAGCATCTAATCGTTGTTTTAGTGTGGCGTAAATATAGCAATCGTTTTTTAATGTGAAATTTTCCTCCTCCAGCTGATCATTGTGTTTTTGAAGCTCTTTAATCTGCTTGACAGTAAAAACATCACTATCGCCCCCATTTTTACTAAAGCGTTGTTCGCTCGCCCAGTAAAACCCGGGGGTATTTCCGATATAATAAAAAATGCGCATGGAAGTCCATGCGCATCAACTTTTGCCTCTCACATCAAGCTGCGGTACAGCTCCTCAATTTCCTCCACGCTGGTTTCACGCGGATTTCCCGGCCTGCACGCATCCGCGTAGGCGTCAACGGACATTTGATGCAGATCCTCAGGCTGAACGATCCCTTTGAGTGTGGAACGAATTCCTACATCCTCGGAAAGCTGCCGGACGGCTTCCACCGCCGCTTTGCGGTACTGCTCCTGCGTCATGCCATCCACACCCTGAACGCCCATCGCACGGGCGATCTCGCGGTATTTTTCTCCGGTATAGGGCGCATTATATTCCATCACCGCCGGAAGCAGCACTGCGCAGGCTTTGCCGTGCGGCATATCGTAGTATGCCGAAAGCGTGTGCGCCATAGAATGATCCACGCCCAGACCCACATTGGAAAAGCCCATGCCTGCGATATACTGCCCCAGCGCCATGCCCTCGCGCCCCTCCTGCGTATTGGCAACTGCGCCGCGCAGCGAACGCGAAATCATTTCAATCGCTTTAAGATGGAACATATCTGAAAGCTCCCATGCGCCTTTGGTGATATAGCCCTCGATCGCATGTGTCAGCGCATCCATACCGGTAGCCGCAGTCAACGCCGCAGGCATAGACGCCATCATATCCGGATCCACAACGGCAACAACGGGAATATCATGCGCGTCCACGCAGACAAACTTGCGCTTTCTTTCTACATCGGTAATAACATAATTGATCGTAACCTCTGCCGCGGTGCCTGCCGTTGTGGGAACGGCAATGATCGGCACACAAGGTCTTTTCGTGGACGCCACGCCTTCAAGCGAACGAACGTCTTCAAACTCCGGGTTGGCAATAATGATGCCGATCGCCTTTGCGGTATCCATAGAGGAGCCGCCGCCGATCGCAACAATACAGTCTGCTCCGGAGCCGCGAAAAGCCTTCACGCCGTTTTGCACATTTTGAATCGTGGGATTGGGTTTAATGTCGGAATAAACACTGTAAGGAATGCCGGCCCTGTCAAGCAGCTCCGTTACCTTTGCCGTTACGCCGAAACGGATCAGCTCCGGATCGGAAGCAACAAAAGCCTTTTTAAACCCGCGTCTTTTAATTTCCTCCGGAATGGCCAAAATCGCGCCTGCCCCGTGATAGGACGTTTCATTGAGCATAAACTTGTTCATAATAACCTCTTTCTAGAACCTTCGTTTCGCAAAGCTTTGAATTGTAAGCCGGCTTTTATTGTGCAGAATCCGCAAAACCGAAGCCCCTCAAGCTCCGCCCTCTTCTTTAAACAGCAAACAGCCGTTTTTCATTATTATACCCATTCTATGCCGACCTTTGCAAAAAGTGTTGTGTTTCTCTCCAAAATTTCATTTTCGCCTTGATATACGCTATCTTTTCTTCACCGGATGGCGAATAACCGTTTTCCATTTTGAGGGGTCGACTCTTCTTGCATCGGAAAGGTAGATCTCATGATGCAAACGGCCGCCGGAGAAATCGTTTTCAAAGCCGTTTTCGGCAAGATAAGCGTCCATGATCCTCACCGTTTCCGGCTCGTTATCATAAGGCCCGACATGCATGATCTGCACGCATAAGCCTTCATCGACCGTCAAAAACTCCGCCTTTGTGCAATCAAGCTTTTTCTTTTCAGATGCCTCTGAAACCGCCCATGCAAAATCCACCTTCGTTACAAACTCAGGAAGGCGGATGACCGAGATCCACCTAAAGGCCGCTTTATTGGAATAATCCACGCCTTCGACGCCCTCCTGCCACCAAAAGCCTTCAAGCGGCGGCACAACAAAATCATAATAGCCCTCGATCCGATGATCGCTCAGCTTGCTCATCTTAACGGTGTAGGCAACGGCATACAAAACCCCGATCGCCGCTTTATACGCGCCGCCTTCCTCATTCGGATCCCCCTGTCCGCGCACGGCAATGTAATTCATCGGCGGCACGGCAACAAGCTGCGGCGTATTCTTAGGCAAGTAAAATTCCTTATATTCCTTTTTAAAATCAAAAGCCACAAACTGCTCCTCCCCAAAACTGCCATCTTCACAACCTAAAACCGTTTACACGGAATTGTGAGAAAGTGATCTTTGCTTTCTTTAAACCCGATCTTCTCGTAAAACCCCTTTGCCGCATCCGTCTGCACCAGCCATTCCGAGCTCTCGCAAGCGCTGCGGCATCTCCGCACCAGCTCTTTCCCGATCCCCCGATGCTGAAAGGCAGGCATAACGGCTAAATCCAATATCACCGAGCGGAAATGCAGATCGCTCAGCACCCTCACGCATCCCACTAATTCTTCGCCGGTCCACGCAGAAAAAACAAACGTTGAATGAATGAACCCAACATTAAAATGAGCAATCATCTCCTGCGTCGTTGTCTCCTCTTTTGCCCAGCCTACCGCCAAAAACAACCGATACAGCTGATCGCAGGGCAAATCCTTCCGTGTTTTGTACTCTACCTTCATTTGCACGCCTCTCCCCGCAAACCTAAAACTGACGCTATTATCTCGACACATTTGCCTATAACGCTTCAAAGATTCTTTGCCCCTTTGTTTTCAGCCACTTAAACAGAAGCAGCGCGGCAATCCCCAAAAGCATGCCGCACAACAGCAGATAAAGCGCCGCGCCGATCGCCGCGCCAACGGCAAAATAGAGCGCGCCCAATGCAAGCACAGCCGCCCAGCCGCCAAACAATGCCAGCATAACGCTCATGCTTTGCTTAACGGGCACCGTTTCATTCGTCCATTTCAGGTTTGGCGATTTCAGATTCAGCGCCAGCCCTAACTCCGCCATAAAAAGCACGAATAGCGCCGATACAAGCGGTATCAGCACGGCAAAGATAATCGGCGGCTTGATCACGATCTCCGCCGCGGCAACCAGCGCCAGCATGGGAGGCAAGGTCAAGAGCAAATGCAAATGCAGCTTTGCTCTCAGCGCCTGCCAGCCGGTTACGGGAAACGCCTGCACAAGCCAAATATTTTTGCCCTCCAGCGATACCGACGGCGCGGTTATATCGTTCATTGCCGAAAGCATGCACACGGCTGCGGCAGCGAGCAGGTAAACAACGCTCTCCGAACCCTCAAAGACCGTATGCAGCATTTCCGAAAACGCGCTGCCCTTGATGAACAGCGCGGCAGCGGCAACCAGCATCATGACCACGCCGAGACCGCAGTTGAGCATATACGTCGGACTGCTGACAAAACGCCTAAGCTCCTTGCGCAGCAGCGCCGCATCCACCGAAGACGCCTTTGCCGCTTTTTCCTTGTACTTGACCCTTGCAGCGCCTCTGTTCGCTGTGGCAAGCTTTAAAAAGCTGCGGGAAAGCACGAGATAAACAGCGCCGAACGCCGCCGCTGTGATTGCCGCAAAGATCAGCATGGAAACTGCATTGCCCTGCGCCGCAAGCCCCATATGGTAAAACGGAAAAAGAATGCTTTTAACGGAATCCCCCACTACCTGCGGATTTTCAAGAATGCGCTGCAAAATGGAATACGCCTGACTGTACAGATAATAATATCCCGCCAGAAAGATCAGCGACAGCGCCACCGTAACAATGCTTTTGTTTTTCACCCTGCCGTGCACCAGCGCGACCGCCCAGCCGAGAATGCAGGAAAGCGTCAGCACAAGCACGGAAAGTACAAAGGGGATCAGCAATGCGAAGATCACGCCTAAAACCCCTGCGGAGCCGTAGATAAAAAACGCGATCAACGCCGGAATCATTACGATCAGCTCATACAGCAGCCCCATCACATACACGCCGAACAGACGGGCAAGCAGAATGCCCGACGGCCTGACCGGCATAGAAAGAAGCAGCTCATTATCCTTAGCCTGATAAAGCGACGCAAAGGTATTGAACACGCTGCCGAACACCCCGAAGGCCGTAGCCAGCAGCCCCATGATGGCAAAATACAGCCACCCCATCCCCGCCGCCGCAAGCGGCTCGCAAAGCGCTTCGGCAGCACCGTAGAAAATAAAACCCAAAAAGCTGAAAAGCACAGCGTAAAGCAGCGCATATGCAAGCAGCCCGCTTTTAGAACGATTTTTGCCGCTTTTGCGATCCCTATACAGCCAAGAGAAGACCTCCAGCATCTGTTTTTTTAAAAGCGCTTTTGTCATTGCACAGCCTCCAGTTCAAGGAATACATTTTCAAGAGAGGTATCTCCCTTGACCTCCTCCATCGTGCCCGATTTAATCAGCTTTCCGCCCTTAATGATAGCCACCTTGTCGCACAGCTTTTCCGCCACCTCCAGCACATGAGTGGAAAAGAAGATCGCGCCTCCTTGATTGCAGATCTCCCGCATAAGCTCCTTGAGCAGATGCGAAGCCTTAGGGTCAAGCCCCACGAACGGTTCATCCATAATAATAAGCTTCGGGGCATGAATCAGCGCGGAGATGACCGCCAGCTTCTGCTTCATGCCGTGAGAATAGGCGCTGATCGGCTGCGCAAGATCCGCCGTAAGCTCGAACTGGTCGGCATACCTGCGAATGCGCTCCGCGCGCTCCTGCGCGCCTACACGAAAGATATCGGCGACAAAATTCAGGAACTGAATGCCCGTCATAAACTCATACAGATCAGGATTATCCGGAATATAGGCAAGCTTTGCCTTGCACTCCAACGGTTTTTCCTTAACGGAAAGGCCGTCAATATAGATCTCGCCGCTCTCGAATTGCAGAATGCCGCAGCAGGCCTTGATCGTGGTAGTCTTTCCCGCGCCGTTATGGCCGATAAAGCCGTAGATCTCCCCCGGCTGAATGTGCAGGGAAAGATCGTCCACCGCCTTTTTCTCTCCGTATACCTTCGTTACATGTTCGATTCTCAGCATAAAGCTCTCTCCTTATTCATTACATTTATTCGCGTCTGATCCGGCCTATCTCGCCTTTTTTCCAAACAGCCCGTTTATCAAAACATACACTGCCACCAACGCCAAAACCGCGCCGCCCAAAATCAAATACATCGTTCCAAGCTCTACCTTGCTTTCAAAGAAATATAAATTGCAGTCCACACCGTTCTGAATGCCTTCCACCACCTCAGGCGGGAACCCGATGCTTAACATCTCCTCGAACACGCCGCGCATAGCATGATTGCGGATAAGCGATGTGCCGTAGGTTCCGGGCAGGAAGGAAAGCGCCTTCTGCAGCCCTGCGCTGAAATTGGAAATGGGCATATAGGCGCCGCAGATAAAGCCGTATCCGGCGCTGACGACCGTTCCGACCGCGGAGATCTGCCCCTGAGAGGAGAGAAAGAAATTGATGATGCTTGAAAGCGCAGTGCCGAACATAACCAGCAGGAATATATCCGCCAAGATCAGAAATATATCCGCCACGGTGAGATACCAGCCCACACACGCAAGATAGGCCAAGCCCGCTCCCGCGGCGATGAGGCAGATCAGCAGCGTGGCAAGCATCGCGGAGATATAATAGCTCAGCGCCAGCACAGAGGGCTTTACCGGCGTGATCGTCAGATCGCCTCTCGCTCCGGTTACTTTATCCTGCACCATAAGCATATTGGAGCAAAAAGCAACCGTTACGCAGCAGACCGCGAGCAAGGACGAAAACAGCTGCCCCGCCACCAGCCCGTTCATCACGGCATCCGGAACGGCAAACCCCTGTGGGAGCGACTCTGTAAAGCTGCTTTTATATACATTGCCCAAGAAGGTAACATAAAGCACCAGCAGGATCAGCGGCGTGATCAGCGAGGTAAAAAACATCCCCTTATCCTTAAAAAACAGTTTTGTATTGCGTTTGACCAATGCGCCAAGCATATTCATTTCGTTTCCCCTCCTTTATGTTGCGGCAGGCCGCCTTCAAGCGACTTCCCCGTTACAGCAAGAAAGACGTCGTCCATCCCGCCCTTTGTGATCTCGTAATCCTGAAAAATGTCCGCATGCTCTAAGATCAACCTTGTTGCGGCGGCCGTATCCGGAACCGCCGCACGGTAAGCGCCGCGCAGCTCCTCATAAGGCCTGCCAAGCTGCTCCGCCTGTTCGCGCGTTACTCCGTAAAGAGTGATGAAATCACCGGTATAAGTGTTTTTCAGCTGAAGCGGCGTTCCCTCGGCAGCGATCCTTCCGCTGTCAAGAATCACCACATAGTCGGCATCCGCCGCTTCCTCCATGTAATGAGTGGTGAGAAACACCGTCATATTCGCATCCCTGCGCAGCTGCGCCACCACGCTCCAAAGCTTTTTTCGCGTCTGCGGGTCAAGCCCTGTGGTCGGCTCGTCAAGGATCAAAATTTTCGGCTCGTGCAGAAGCGCGCGCGCAATATCGATCCTTCGCCGCTGACCGCCCGAAAGCTTCCCCACCGTGCGCTTGAGCAGCTCCTCAAATTCAAGCAGCTCCGCAAGCTCTGCAAGCCTTTTGCGAAAAGCCTTGCCGGTAATTCCGTAGAGCGCAGCACGGCTTTCCAAATTGTCCTGCACCGTAAGCGCTTTATCGAGCGCCGAATTTTGAAACACCACGCCTAAATTTCTCTTAACAGAATCCACATTGCAGTCAAGATCCGCGCCGTCGATCACGACTGTGCCGCCGTCCTTTTGAAGCTGCCCGCACAGAATGGAGATCGTCGTGCTCTTGCCGGCTCCGTTCAGCCCCAAAAAGGCGAACAGCTCGCCTTCCTTTACACGAAAGCTCAGATCCTGCACCGCTTTGACTTCGCCAAAGCTTTTGGACAAATGTTCAATTTCAATCATATGTTTCATATATATGCCCTTCCTTTCTCTAAAAAATTGCCGCTATGCACGCTTTCTTTTCACCGGAATCCAAATTTCGCTTTCATAGTCCGCTGCGCGCGGGTCCCCCTCAGAGTACCATTCAATATCGGCGCCCATAGCCGGCTCCCACTCTCCGTTTTCCGGCAGCCACTGCGTAAAGATCGCAGTATTAAGCGTTTGCAGCGCTTGCGGCATCGGCCCGACCGTCTTAAACTTCGCCCACTCCAAGGCCGGAAAAGAATAAAGCGTCATTCCCTCCGGCACCAAACCGCCCTGATAGCTTCCGGCGATCAGGTAGCGGAACGTACGTTCATCATGGCAGATGCACACGCCGAACTCTCCGATATGATGAGCGAAAACAGCCTGCTCATATTCTCCCTCCGGCCTGCCGCGCCGAAGCGCCGGCGTCATGTATTTTTCCTGATATTCGCTCCAAAAAGCGGGGCAGTCCCGATACGCCGTTTCCTCCGAAACCGTTTTTTCAAACCCAATCACAGTAAATCCGTTCATTTTTTCAATTTTATAATCCATTGGCTTTCTCCCTCTTTTTTTCTGTGCCGCGCTGCAAAGAACTCTCCAGCTCCGGCGCGGAAATCAAGGAAATATTCCGCATGCGCCGCCCGTCCGTCAGATCATTTTTGCTATATCTTTTCATGATCTCCGCGATCTCACCCCAAAAAGCGTCAAATTCCCGATCCGACATACACAGCTCCGAAGTGGAAAGGCACAGCCGATCCTTTACAGGGTCAACCTCAGCTTGCCTGCTGTAACGGTCAAACTTCGCATAGATCCCCATCAGGAATTGATATGCGGTATGCGAAATGTCCGGGTTTGCGCTTTGCGCAAATTTTTCCGCATTGATGCAAAGCGTTCGTTCCGTACTACCCCGGACCTTATGCTCACTCTTCACCAAAAGCGCTTCTTCCTTTAAAAGAAAATCAATGTGCCGATATAAGGTCGGCAGCGGAACATCGCTCAGCTTCGCGGCGATCTGCTTTGTGGTAGCCTGCCCGCAGCTCTGCAAGTACTGAAGCACCCTAATCCGCACGGAATTTGAAAGAATTTTTCCGATTTCCACGCAAGCACCTCCATTATCAAAAATAATTATATTCTCATTTTTGATAATTGTCAATGCCTCTGATAAAACTCTTTAGATGTACTTTTTCAGCACCCGATAATCATGCGGCGCATTTTCCCGCGTCATTTTGGGTTAAGCCTTTTTGATACGGTAAAAACAAAGAAAAACGGGTTCTGTTCAGCTGCCATCGGGCGACTTCCGCGCCCGACCCGCCTACAAAGCTCCGCTTCGCTCCGCCGCGGCGGCTCGTTCCCCTTCCGCCGCCCTGCCGGCAGCAAAGCATTCCCGCGCCCAGCTTTCTCCGCGCCTATTTTTTTATTATACATGAACTACGGTAAAAATTACAACATAAAGCATAAATAAATCGCACAGCTTAAAAGCCAAAAAACAAAACAGCCGCACAGATCCCCGAAATAAAGAGACCCATGCGGCTAAAACAAACGAATTTCAAACCAAACCCTCCAAACGGAGACGTTCAAAGCCGAAACCGTTTTTTAAAACCAAGCCGATCCAAAAGCAGCGCGGCAAGCACAAAAATGATGCTGCTTCCCAGTGCCTGAATGCAGTTCCCTGGAATGGACGCCACGGGAGCCGCCCAGTTGCCGTAAATAAACGCCTCTGCAAGATAATAGCCGCCCACGGAGATCAGCCATGCAAACAGCAGCGCCAGCCAGTTATGCACATTCAGCAGCTTTTCACGCTTCGCTGTAAAGCACAGCGAGATCAGTGCCTTAATGACCACCGTATACAGCGCCCACTCCGGCGCGCCGGCAAGCACATCGGCAAGACCGCCTCCGATCGCAGCCGCAGCAAGCGCATACGGCCACGGTAAAAAGCTGGCGGCAAGAAAGATAAACGCATCGCCAAAATGCAGATAGCCGCCCGTAGCGCCGATCGGAATATGCGGCACCAAGCCCGTCATCACGGCAATCACCGCGGCAAAAAGGCCGCCGAGCACAATGTTAAGAATCGTTTTTGATGTTTTTGCAGACATAATCTGCTCCCCCTTTCACACAGACCGGCAATCCCGGCCTGCCCATTACCTCAATCATTCCGCGGCCGAAATCGCCGCCAAGCGCTTCATGAAGCAAATTCCACGCAAGCCTACTTTTTCCCTGCCAAATAATCAATAAACTGCTGCGCCGTGCGCCCGGAAATGCCGCCGTGGCGCATCTCCCACCGGCTTGCCTCCAAGCACAGCTCCTCATCGGACAGCGTGATCTGCGGATGCTCTGCCGCAAGCCTGCGCACGATCTCATAATACTCCTGCACGGACGGGCTGGAATAGTTGATGCTGATCCCAAAGCGGTTGACCAACGACAGCTTTTCCTGCATCGTATCAGAGCGATGCAGCTCATCGTCCGACATATCAGAGCGATCCGACCACGTTTCACGGATCAAATGCCGGCGGTTGGAGGTGGCATAGATCAGAACATTTTCCGGCTTTGTCTCCAAGCCTCCCTCGATCACCGCCTTCAGATACTTATATTCGATCTCAAACTCCTCAAAGGAAAGGTCGTCCATATAAATAATAAAGCGATAATTTCGATTTTTAATGATAGAGATCACCGCGGAAAGATCCTGAAACTGATGCTTATAGATTTCCACCATGCGCAGCCCCTGCGGGTAATATTCGTTCAAAATCGCCTTAATGCTGGTGGATTTGCCTGTTCCGCTGTCGCCAAAAAGCAAAACGTTATTCGCGCGCCTGCCCGCCAAAAACGCCTCGGTGTTTTCCACCAAGGTCTTTTTTTGAAGCTCGTAGCCAACCAAATGGCTCAAGCGCACGTCGTCAGTATTGGTAATGGGCTGAAGCGTCAGCCCCTTTTCCGTGCGCACAGGGCGAAACGCTTTGTTAAGCCCCAGCGTCCCTACGCCGTAATCGCGATAAAAATCGGTAACGGCCTCCAGAATTTCCTCCGCGCTTTTCGCCGCCTCAATAGCTCTGCTCAGCTCGCGCACCCGCTCGCTCACGCTCTTGTTATAGCGCTTCTCCTTCTTTGCCACGGCGCGGTAATGGGAGATCACGCTGAAGCAATCAATGCCGAGCGCTCG